>Ga0194127_10006134_pt1 | contig 13772 bp, 17 predicted proteins | sample TA2KigC100mmetaG_FD_148624 | JGI IMG/M metagenome (GOLD analysis project Ga0194127, IMG submission 148624) | Freshwater microbial communities from Lake Tanganyika, Tanzania - TA2015036 Kigoma Deep Cast 100m | ecosystem: Environmental > Aquatic > Freshwater > Lake | place: Tanzania: Lake...
TCTGGGGGCGGGTGGCGGCGGTGTTGATCTTCGTCGGCTTCAACGTCACCTTCTTCACGCAGTTCGTGATGGGCAGCAAGGGCATGCCGCGCCGCTACTACAACTATCCCCCCGAATTCGAGATCTACCACCAGATCTCGACCTACGGCTCCTACTTGCTGGCGCTGGGCTTCGTCCTCGTCGCCGTGTACCTCATCGCCTCGCTCTTCAATGGGCGGCGGGCGCCGGCGAATCCCTGGGGCGCAGCGACGATGGAGTGGCAGTGCGCCTCGCCGCCGTGTACCTCATCGCCTCGCTCTTCAATGGGCGGCGGGCGCCGGCGAATCCCTGGGGCGCAGCGACGATGGAGTGGCAGTGCGCCTCGCCGCCGCCCGTCTACAACTTCCACCAGCCGCCGGGCGAGCACGACCCCTACGACTTCAGCCGGCTGCGCTATGACGAGACCACGGACGGCTTCCTGCCCGCCGACGGGCGGGTCGGCTAGAGCACCGCGCGAACGGCGGGAGAGAGCATGGCACGGCACGCGACGCACCTGGCCCACCACTTCGATAGCCCGACGCAGCAGTTCGAGTCGAGCAAGCTGGGCATGTGGCTCTTCCTGGCCACGGAGATCCTGCTCTTCGGCGGGCTCTTCGTCGCCTACGCCGTCTACCGTACGAACCACCCGGAGATCTTCGCCTACGCGCACCACTTCCTGGACAAGTCGCTGGGCGGCCTCAACACCGTGGTGCTCATCTGCTCGAGCCTGACGATGGCGCTCGCCGTGCGCGCGGCGCAGCTCGGCCGGCGGGAGCGCACCGTGCGCCTGCTGGCGATCACGCTGCTCTGCGGCCTGATCTTCCTCGGCGTGAAGGTCGTCGAGTACAAGGCGAAGTGGGAGCACGGCCTGCTCTGGGGCAGGCACTACCAGCCCGCGCTCCACGAGGCGACGGCCGGCGCGCACACTGCGCCCACCCTGCCCGCGCCCCCGGCGGCGACGGGCGACGGGAGCGAGGCTTCCCTGATCGCGCCCGCGGCGCCCGCCCCGCGCGGCCTCGCCGCGCCCGCCCCTGCCGCGAGCGGGGCGCACGAGCCGCCGGGCGGCGTCGACGCGCCCAAGAACGTCCACATCTTCTTCGGGATCTACTTCGCGATGACGGGCCTGCACGGCATCCACGTGCTGGCGGGCATGATCGCGATCACCTGGATCCTGCTGCGCGCGCGGCGCGGGGAGTTCGGACCCGCGTACTACACGCCCGTCGACCTGGTCGGCCTCTACTGGCACCTCGTCGACCTGATCTGGATCTATCTCTTCCCGCTGCTCTACCTGATCAAGTAGGCACGGGCTGCCGGAGGCCGCGGACCATGAGCCACGCCGATCACGAAGAGGCCCACCCGCACGTCGTGCCCGCGCCGATCTTGCTGCGGGTCTGGGGGGCGCTGATCTTCCTCACGGTCGTCACGGTGGCGGTGACCTGGGTCAATCTGGGGCCGCTCGCCGTGCCCGTTGCGATCGGCATCGCGACGATCAAGGCGATCCTCGTCGCCCTCTTCTTCATGCACCTCAAGTACGACCGGCCCTTCAACGCCGTCGTCCTCGTCTCCTCGATCTTCTTCGTGATCCTCTTCCTCGGCCTCGCGCTGCTGGACACCCTGCATTACCGCGAGGACCTGATCCCGGGCTACGCGCCCGCGATCGAGGGCGCCGCCCCGGCGGGGACGGCCAGCGAAGCGCCGGCCGGCGCGCCGACCTCCGTGCCGGCCGAAGTCCCCGCGGAGGCGCCGAACGAAGCACCGCCGAGGACCGCACCCGCCCCCGGGGGCCACTAGCCTCGATCCGCAAGATCACCACTGCGAGCCGCGGCGGTGCAGTGGCCGCAACAGCGCAGCGAAAGGCTACTTCTCCGGCAGGAGCTTCGCGACGATCGCGGCGAGGCGCTCTCCCCTGCACTCATTGCCGCTCGCAGCGAGCGAACCGTCCGGGCCGACCAGGACCGCGTACGGGATTCCTTTCACCATGAACGCCTGAGCGACCGGCCCCTTCCACGCCTGCCCGTCGTAAACCTGCCGCCAGGGCATCTCATGCGATTCCGTCCACTCGCGGAGCTTCTCCGCCGGCATTCGGTCGGAATAGTCCAGCGAGATCGACAACACGTCCAGACCCCGCGCGTGGTACTTCGCATAGAGGTCTCGGATCGCGGGCAATTCGGCCACGCAGGGCCCGCACCAGGTGGCCCAGAAGTCGACCAAGAGGACGCGTCCATGGAATTGATCCACCGAGACAGGACGGCCATCGAGGTCCGCCGCGTCGAGCGGAACGGGCCAGATCGCGGCAAGGATCCGATCCTGAAAGAAGGTGGATGCGATCTCCATCGCCGCCGGGTCATCGCGATATGCGCGTGCGAACTCGCGCACCTGAGGGAGAAGCCGGTGCGCGTACTCGCCTGTTTTTTTGAGATCGAGCGCAAGGAGCCATGCTTGCGCCGACCCTTCCAGGTGCGAGCCCGGTGCCACACTGCCGAAACGCTTCCGCGCGCCTGCCGCTTGCTCCGCCCACCCGGGATCGGCCGGATCGCGCACCCGGGAACGGCAATAGGCGGCGACCCCGGCGTGGTACTCCGCTTCGCTCCGTCCCTCGGTGCCAGGGTTGGTCGCCAGGTACCGCTCGACTTCACGCTGCACGCCGTCCGCGAACGGGCCCCAGACGTCGAAGATCGTGTGCATCGCGGCCAAGGCCCGCAACCGCTCGATCCCCTCGTCGAACCCCGTCCGCCCCCGATGGAGGGCGCTCGCCGCGGCGAGACGCCGGGCCTCGAAGTCCATCCGTGCAGACAGCGCCTGGCCCACCGACCAGATCTGTTCGTGGCTCCGCATCAGATCCCGCTGCTCATCGACCCAGCGCGCAAGCGACGCCGAGTCGGCGAACGCGTACGGGGGTTTCCGATAGACCGGCAATCCCGCGGCGAAGGTTTCCTCCTCGGTCGTCCGCCTAGCCCGAGCCTGCGCGACCAGGGACGGGAACCTCGCATCGCGCCGCAGCAGCTCCAGGTCGCTCACGGATTCCAGGCGGTCGGGATCGTCCCACCCGTTCTCGACCGCCCTGGTCAGGTCGCCCATCCCCGCGTCCACATCCCCTGATCGGTTTCGCAAGCAAGCGAGATAGAAGGACGGCCAGACGGAGTTCGGGACGAGCTCGACCTGGGCCTCCAGGGCCTTGATCGCTTCGTTCCATCGCTCTGCCGCCGCCGCGTCCATCGCCGAGTCCATCAGGACAGCGTAGCGATTCAGGACCTCGGGCGGGAAGTATTCCGGAACGGCGAGACGAGACGCGCTCTTCTGCTGGCTTGGGGGCGAGCAGGATGCCAGGATCAGCCAACCGAGGAGAGCCGCCACGCCCATCGACAAGCGGGCATGACGGGGCGTACGCGGGCGGGGAGTCGGGACGGGCACCGTGAGATTCCTCCTGCCAGGCAGAGCGACCTCCGCACAGCCGGTGGATCCTCCGGCCCACGCGGAGGTTCTCCCCAAGTCGATCGCCCGGCAGACTACAGAGTAGCGCCGGTCAGGCCCCCGAGTCTAGCGCGCGAGCAGCGCGACCGCCGCCGGCTCCTGGGCATACCAGGCGAACCAGAAGCCCACCGCGCTGAGGAGCGGTGCGCCGCCCTCGGCGCGCACGGTCGCCACGGCGGGATCGCCGGGCCAGACGCGGAAGGCGAGCGCGCGCCCGCCGAGCGAGTCCGCCCAGACGCCCGGCGCGCCGGCGCGCGCCGCGAGCAGGGAGAGCGGGTAGAGCCGCCGCGCCTCGTCTACCCACACCGAGAGCACGGGCTCCTTCAGGCGCAGCGCGCCCGGCGCCGCCGTGTCCGGCAGGCGGCGCACGGGGTACTGGAGGCGATCCGAGCCGAGGTAGCTCGTGTAGGGTTTGCGGCGGTACTTGCGGGCCAGGCCGTCGGGATCGGGGGCGATCACCCGCGTCTGCGGGTGGCGAGCGCGCCAGTCGTCCCAGCGGGTCAGGGCGAAGGGCAGGCGCGCGAGGCTGTCGCCGCGCGCAGCGGCCGGCCCGGCCAGCGCGCGTCCGGTGAGCTGGCTCCAGAGGCTCTCCGCCCCCGCAGCCCCACCGGCTGGCCGCGCGTCAGCGAGGCCAGCGCGATCGTAGAGCAGCAGGTTCGAGGCGTAGAAGAGCCCGCTGACACCGAAGCGCCGCGCGCCCGGATCGTAGACGCAGGCGGCGCCACAGAGCGGATTCCAGGTGACGAGCAGCGGCGCGCCGCCCAGCGAGTCGTTCACCACCTCGTGCCAATCGAGGATGGACAGCGGGTAGGCGAGGGCCTGCCCCGCGCGCTCGACGCCGATCACCCGATCGCTCCCGAGCAGGAAGGCCGAGCGACCGCGGGCATTCAGCGCCGCGAGGCCCGCGCTGTCCAGGCGCGCCGGGAACTCGAGGGCGGCGAGGCCGTCGCGCGGGACGCCCGCGGGGACGATGTCGGCCGCGTCGATGCGCAGGGGCGTGAGCGGGAACCCATAGCTCGCCAGGTGCTTGCCGTCGCCGCGGCGCTGCTGCGCCTCGTAGCCCTGCCGTTGCCGCAGCTGCCAGATGAGGGCGAGGGCGCCGAGCAGGAAGGCGAAGGCGAAGAGGAAGGAGCGGCGGCGGTCCGGCAGCATCAGCGCAAGCGCGCGTGGGGGAGGGCCGTCTCGGCGGCATAAGGGCCGGACGAGGCGGGGGCGCCCGCGCGCGGCACCCTGTCCACGAGCAGGAGGGCGAGAGCGAGCGGCAGGACGATGACGCTCGCGAAGAAGAGGCGCCGCGCGCTCGCGCGATCCAGGCGACGCCAGAGCCGCAGACTGGCTGCGAAGAGCAGGAGCCAGAGCAGCGCGAAGCCGCCCGCGAAGGTCGGGCCGGCGAGGCCGGCCAGCGCGAAGGCGACACCCAGCGGCAGCAGGGCGAGGCTGTACAGGGCGCTCAGCGCCCCCGTGAGCTGCCCGCCCGGATCGACGGCCGGCAACATGCGAAAGCCGCCGCGTGCATAGTCCTCGCGGTAGAGCCAGGCGAGAGCGAGGAAGTGCGGCACCTGCCACAGGAAGAGCAGCAGGCCGAAGAGCCAGGCGCCGAGCTCGAGGCGGCCGGCCGCAGCCGTCCAGCCGAGCACGGGCGGCAGGGCGCCGCAGACGGCGCCGACGAGGGTGTTCAGGCTGCTGCGCGGCTTGAGCGGCGTGTAGACGAGCAGGTAGAGCAGCACCGTGGCCAGGGCGAGGGCCGCCGTGAGCAGATTCGTCCCCAGGACCAGGATAGCCTGGCCGCTGCCGAGCATGCCGAGACCGGCGAGCCGGGCCTCGCGCGGGGACAGGCGCCCGCTGGGCAGGGGGCGTGTTCTCGTGCGCTCCATGCGGGCGTCGCGCTCGCGCTCCCAGAACTGGTTGAGGGCGGCAGCGCTGAAGGCGCAGAGCAGCGTGCCGCTGAGCGTTGCCGCCAGCTCCCACCCGTCGAGCGGACCGCGGCGGGCGAGCAGGTAGGCGGTGGCCGTCGTCATCAGCACCAGGCTGGACAGCCGCAGCTTCGTGAGCACGGCGTAGAGGCCGAGACGCTCGCGCATGGGCAGGGCAGTGGGGTTGACGGACACCGTGGACCCGTTGCGGGGTGGGTGGCAGGTCCGGGCGCGCCCGCCTAAGATGCCCCTCGGCGTCGCGCCCGCCGACGCTCAAGTTAGCAGGGCGCTCGCGCGCGGGGAAGCGGAAAGGGGCCGGCGCTCTGGTTCAGGGAGTTGATGGTCCTGTCCGGCCGGACCGCTGTCCCCAGGCGCGTCCGGTCCAAGGAGCGCCATGACGGCCACCGCCCCATCTCCCGCCGCGTCCCCTGCGGGGCTGGCCGCCGATCGGCGCGCCGAGCTGCTCGCCCTCGCCTTCGGCAGCAGCACTGCCATGTGGGGACTCGCCTACCTGAGTCGCCTCGCGACGCCCCTGGCGCCGCCCTGGCTGCTCTTCCTGCTGCTTCTGGTCTGCCTGCTGGGCGGCGGCTGGCTGACGGGGCGCCTCGGCGGCAGCGCTGCGCGCGCCGCCGCCGTCGGCGGGCTGGCCTCGCTGCTCAACCTGCTCATCCTCGGCAGCGTCATCGGCGGCGAGGCGCCGGGCGCCCTGCGGCGCGGCGCGCTGATCTGGGTGCCAGCCTCTCTGCTCCTCGGCGGCCTGCTCGCCGCGGCTGGCGCCCAGGCCGCTCGCCGTCGAACGGATGCCCCCAGCGCGGCAGCACCGCCGGCCGGCGATGCCGCCTTCGCGGGCGTCGCGGCGGCGACGACCTTCCTCCTCCTCGCTGCCGGCGGGCTGGTCACCAGCCACGAGGCGGGGCTGGCCGTCGTCGACTGGCCGAACAGCTACGGCTTCAACATGTTCCTCTACCCGCTCTCGCGGATGACGGGCGGCATCTTCTACGAGCACGCCCACCGGCTCTTGGGCTCGCTCGTCGGCCTGACGAGCCTCGTGCTCGCGCTGCACCTGCAGTTCGCGCCGCGGCGGCCGCTGCTCAAACGGCTCGGCTGGGCGATCTTCGTCGCCGTGGCGCTGCAGGGCCTGCTCGGCGGCCTGCGCGTCACGGGGCGCTTCACGCTCAGCCAGTCCGCGGCCGCGATGTCGCCCAGCACCCTGCTCGCGCTCGTGCACGGCGTGCTCGGGCAGCTCTGCTTCGCGCTGCTCGTCGCCCTCGCGGCGCTCGCGAGCCGGCGCTGGACCGCCGCCGAACCGCCCATCGCGCGGGCGAGCGCGGACACGGATCGCCAGCTCGGCCTCGCCTTGCTCGGCGCGATCGGGGTGCAGCTCGCGCTGGGCGCGTTGCTGCGCCACTACGCGCGGGGCATGTTCTGGCACGTCAGCTTCGCGATGCTCGTCGCCCTGCTCGGCTTCGCGGTGGGTGCGCGGCACTGGGGGCTCTACGGCGGGTTGCCCTGGCTGCGGCCGCTGGGCCGCGCGCTCACGCTGGCGATCGGCCTGCAGCTCCTGCTCGGCACGGGCGCCCTCGTCGCCGTCAGCGCGACGCCCGCGCCCGGGCACATCCCCTGGTGGGAGGCGCTGCTCACGACCGCGCACCAGCTCACGGGCGCCTTGCTTCTTGGTCTCGCGACGCTGATCGTCCTCTGGAATCGCCGCTTGCTGAGGCCAGCGGCGGAAGGAGACTCGGCGTGAGACGCGCGTTGCGCTGGATGGCCCCCTGCCTGGCCCTCGCGGCGGCCCTCGTCGCCTGCAGCGACGACAACGGCGATCAGACGCTGCCGACCGTCGTCATCACCGAGCCGCTCGACGGCCTCACCGTGAGCGGGCAGGTGCTCATCGAGGCCGAGGCCAGCGACGCCGGCGGCATCCTGCGCGTGAGCTTCGTCGTCGACGGCGACGAGCTCGGCGACGACGACACGCCGCCCTACACCTGGGACTGGGACAGCAGGCCCTACGCCGACGGCGATACGCACAGCCTGCTCGCCGCCGCCGAGGACCGCGCGGGCAACCTTGCCTACTCGGAGTACGTCGTGGTGCGCGTGGTCTTGCCCTGAGCCGGATGCCCGGCGCCGCCGATCTGGTCCGCGCGCCGACCCGCTAGAACTCGCAGGCGTACTCGCCGCCGGTGATCGTCAGCGGGGTGCCCGCACTGAGGCTCGGGATCGTGCCGCTGAAGCTGCCGCTCATCCCCGCCGCCGTGAAGCTGTCGATGGTCCAGGTGCCGACGTCTGCTCCACTGATCGCCGCCCAGGAATCCGCGGTGCCGGTGCGATTCACCGTGAAGGTGATCTGCGAGGGGATCCCGTAGCTGTTCCCGGCCGCGACCAGCTGCTTGGGCGTGACCATGAACGTGTAGTCCGTGCTGCTCCCCGACAGGCTGAAGGTGCCGGCGCCCGGATTGAGGGCGACGATCGTGGCGCCGTTCCAGGCGCTGCCCTCGGTGGTGGCGCGCATCGTGCTGCCGGCCCGCGTGGGCAGGGCGGGCAGACCGGTGCTCACGGTGATGTCGAAGGCGCCGCTGGTCACGCTGCGCTGCGCGGGCAGGGCGCTCAGCAGGGCGTCGGCGGTGAAGGCGAAGGTGCCGGCGATGCGCGTCGCCGTGAGCGTGGTGACTTCCAGGTTGCCCGCGGCGCCGCTGAAGGGCGTGAGCCAGATGTCGGGGGCCAGCACGACCTGCGCCGTGCCGCCCGCGGTGCTGCCCGCATTGACGCCGAGGGGATAGCTGCCCGTGCCGCCGATGAAGCCGAGGAAGAGCTGGACCGAGAAGCCCGAGGCGTTCTCGTAACCGCTGATCACCAGGGGGCTCGCCTGTGGGTTGCCGGCGTCGCCGGTGAGTTGGATGCTCAACTGGCTGCTTGTCCAGTTGCTGCCGTCGATGACCGCCGTGAAGCTGCTGCCGCCGCCGTTGTTGTTGTTTCCCGGACCTGCCGGCCCCCCGCCGTCCCCGCCGCACCCCAGGCCGAGCAAACCCGAGGCGAGGACGGCGCTGAGGAATGCGCGTCGCATGTTCGCCTCCCAGGTTGTCTGTGATCTCCGCCGCAGCGGAGGAAAGCGCTCAGCATAGGGGAGCCGGCGGCGGCGGCGCCAACGGAATGCGCGCGGCGCGAAATCCCTCCCGCTGGTCTCCGGCGTTCGCGTATGCTGGTGCTGGCGCGGGAGCAGAAATCGGTGCCCAAGGTCCGTTACAGTGTTGCAGCGAGCCTGCCGCGCGGGCCAGACGTGCTCGATACGAACGTCGAGCCTCGTGCGCGTGCCGGCAATCGCCGGCCCGTGGCCGACGACTCCCTGCAGATCGCGGAGGATCCCTGATGCGCCACTCGCGCGCCCTGTTCGCCGCCCTCTTCGCCCTGAGCACGGGAGGTGCCCGCATGGCCGCTGCCGCCGATTGCCAGGCGCTCAAGCAGCTCACCTGGCTGCTCGGCACCTGGCGCGTCGAGACCGAGACGCGTCAGGTCTACGAGCGCTGGGCGGCGGTCTCGACCGAGACCTGGGAGGGCTACGGCGAGACGCGCGCGCGCGGCGCCGAGGGCGCGCCGGGCGAGCTGCTCGAGAGCGAGACCCTGCGCCTGCTCGAGATGGCGGGGGAGGTCTACTACATCGCCAAGGTGGCGCACAATGCGCTGCCCGTGGCCTTCCGGCTCACGCAGTGCGGGCCGAGCTTCGCGATCTTCGAGAACCCGGCGCACGATTTCCCACGGGTCATCGCCTATCGGCTCGAGAACGATACCCTGATCGCCGAGGTGAGTGACGGCGAGGCGGGCGGGCGCTCCTTCACGCTGCGCTTAACGCAGGACTAGGCGCCGGCTCCCTACTCGACGAGGACGAGCTTGCGGCTGAGCGTACCGTCCGCCGTGCACAGCCGGCAGAGGTAGACGCCCGAGGGCAGGGACCGGCCCTCGCGGTCGCGGCCGTCCCAGTCGAGGCGATGGGGGCCAGCGCCGAGCGAGGCGCCGGCGAGCAGCACGGCGCGCTCGCGGCCCGCGGCATCGAAGATGCTCAGCGTGACGGGACCCGGCGCGGCGAGGGTGAAGTCCAGGCGCGTCGAGGCGTTGAAGGGATTGGGGTAGTTCTGCGCGAGCCGCGCGGGGCCGGGCGCGGCGTCGCCGGGCAGGGCCGTCAGCGTGCAGCCCTGGCCGAGCGCGCCGATCTGCACGCCGCAGGGGTTGTGCGCAGGCAGGCAGTAGGAGCCGGCTTCGAGCGCGAAGCCCTCGGTCTCGGTGAAGGGTGCCTCCTCGCAGTCGGGTGCCAGACAGAAGCGCGGATCCGCGAAGCCCGTGCCGGGGCCGTAGCTCACGGTCCCTCCGCTCACGCCGGACGAATCGACGACCGAGCAGGCGAAGCCGGCCGCGACCCCTGTGCTGCCGAGGAAGAGCTGGTCGCCAGCCGTTCCCGCGCAGTTCTGCCAGATGAGCGTGCTGTCGCACTGGAGTGTCGCGAGCGAGAGCGCGGGATCCGTGGCAATCGCGCCGCCCACCGTGCCCGCGCGATTGGCGGCGAGCGTGCTGCCCTGGATGCGCAGCGCGGGCGCGCCGTTAGCATCGCCGGCCAGATAGAGCGCGCCGCCCGCGCCTTCGCTGGTGTTGCCGGCGATCAGGCAGTCGCTGAGGCGGGGCGCCGTCTCCCAGTTGATGAACGAGATCGCACCGCCCGGCGCGCCGCCCAGCGCGCTGTTGCCGACCAGGGTGCAGCCCGTGAGCTGCGGGCCCGAGTCGGAGCGCGAGGCGATGGCGCCGCCGCCTTCGCCGCCGCCGGCGGTGTTGCCCAGGAATTCGCAGTCGATGAACTGGGCCGAGTCGGCGCCACCGATGTCGACGGCGCCGCCCCGCCCAGCGGCGGAGTTGTTCACGAAGCGAGTTCGCCTGATGGTGGCGAGGTCCCAGGGACCGAGTCGGATGGCGCCGCCCGTCGTGGAAGTCTGATTGTTGACGAAGAGGCAGTCCTCGGCCGTCAGCGAGAAACCGTAGTAGGTGTCGACAGCGCCGTCGGGGCAGTCACTGATGGTGCAGCGGTAGAAGGCGAGGGAGTTCTCGGAGAAGTGGAGGCGATGGCCGATGAGCGTGCAGTCGAAGAAGCTGACGGTTGCACCGTGGTGGCTGTCGAAGGGTGCGGCGATGGCGCAGTTGCGGAACGCGATGCCCTCGCCACCGCCGACGGGGTAGACAGCGTCACCGGCAATGATGCAGTCGATGAAGTCTGCCTTGCCCCAGAACAGGTGAATACCCCCGCCGATGTCCCACTGGATCCGGCAGCGCTCGAAGCGCGCCGTGCCGTAGACGAAGACACCGCCGGGCGAGTTCTTCTCGATCACACAGTCGCGCAGGATCGGGCCGGCGCTGAAGACGTAGCCGTCGCTCGCGAAGCCGGCGCCCATGCCATGGCTGGGCGCGCTATTCAGGCGCAGGATCAGGTTCTTGAGCAAGGGCCGCGAGAGGCTGCAGAAGATGCCGCCGCCCGCTGGGGAGGGGGGGAAGTCCACCTCATGCGTTGCCATGCCGTGCTGGATCGTGAAGCCGTCCAGCACCGTGCTGCTGTCCTCGCCGGAGTGGAAGTAGACGCCGATGTGCGGCTTCGCATCCGCGCAGTCGATGATGCAGTCCGCGGGGTTGCCCGTCGCCGAGCGCAAGACGAGCGGTTGGCCGCGAAAGTCGAGGTCCCAGTTGCCGGGGCCGCTGTAGACGCCGCTCGCGACGAGCACGGTGTCGCCGCCGAGCGCGGCGTCGAGGCCGGCCTGGATGGTCGGCTGCTCGGCTGGCACCTGGATCGTCGCCGCCCAAGCTGTCGAGGCCATCGCCAGGTAGATCAGGAACCCAATCGCTGCAGGCTGACGCATCATCCCCATCCCCTCGTTCGGATTCCCCGCGCGCGGTGGGCGCGCTGCGACCCTAGCGGTCGGCCAGGGCCTCCAGGCGCTCGGCGGTCGGGAAGCTGAGCACCCCGTAGCCGACGAACGCGACGGCGCTGAGCGCATTGAGCCAGTAGAGCGGCGTCGCGCGCAGGGCGCCGCCGGTGGCCGCGATCAGGCAGATGACCAGCCCGAAGAGGGCCGGGCCTTCGAGCAGGGCGAGCCGAACGATCAGGGCGCCGCGCAGCGCGCCGACGCCTCCCGCTGTGCCAAGCTGCGCGCCGAGGCGCGCGACCAGCAGTCCCTGCAGCAGCGGCGCCAGCGACCAGACGATCAGCGCGATCACCGCGTGCACCGCGCTGAGCAGGACGAGCACGCGCTGCGCGATCGGGGCGGCGCCGGCGGCCGGCGGGCGCATGGCGATCAGCACGACGACGAGCCCGAAGAGGAGGACGCCGCCCATCAGCGCCACCTGCACGATCTGCAGCGCGCGCAACTCGCCGGGGCTGGGCCGCAATGCCTGCTTGCCTGAGATCCCTGGCCGATCCATGCTGACCTCCCATGCGCCGAGTCCCGAGAGGCTAGCGCGCAGCGCCGGCCCTGGCAATGGCTTCCTGGTGGCGCGATGGGCGAATCCCGGGTGCGGCTGTCCGGGTCCAAGCCGGCAGTGCCCCCAGCGCGGAGGTCGCCCATGCGGCGATGGAGCTGACCGCGCAGGTCTACCGCGGCGAGCGGTTCGGACTCAACGCTCCCGGCCAGGACAACCAGCGCTTCGCGCTGAACGTGCTGCACTGGCTTGCCGCGCGGCTCTAGCGCCGCGTGGGGCTGGCCTCGTGTGCGGCGCTGTGTGTAGACTCGGGCTCCGCGAGTCGCCTGGAGGTGGAATGCGCGAGCCGTCCTTCAAGCTGCCCAGCGCCTGGCTGCCCGTTGCGATGTCGCTCGTCGGGCTCGGGATGATTCTCGCGCTGCAAGTCGCGGCGGCGCTCGTGCCGATCCTGGCGATCCTCTACCTGGAGATGTAGCTCGGAGGCGAGAACGGATGGCCGATCTTGAACGACCGCCCTGGTGGCGCGGCGCGCGCGGCGAGTGGTTGGTCGTCGCGCAGATCGCGCTCATGCTGCTCGTGCTGCTCGGCCCGCGGAGCGTGGACGGCCTGCCCGGCTGGCCGGCGGCGCAGGCGCGCGGCTGGCAGGTGGCCGGCTTGGTTCTGGCCGCGCTCGGCGCCGCGCTCTTCGTGGCGGGAGCGCTGCGCCTGGGGCGCGGGCTGACGCCGCTGCCGCATCCCAAGGCGGGAGCGGCGCTGGTTCAGGGCGGCGCCTATGCGATCGTGCGGCATCCGCTCTACAGCGGCGGCCTGGCGATCGCGCTCGGCTGGGCGCTCAGCGTGCGCGGCTGGCTCACGCTCGGCTACGTGCTCGCGCTCTTCCTGCTCCTGGACCACAAGTCGCGGCGCGAGGAGCGCTGGCTCGTCGCGAAGCACCCTGAGTACGCCGCCTACAAGAAGCGCGTGCGGCGGCTGATCCCGTTCATCTACTGACGCGTGGCGGCGGCCAGGAGGCGAGACGCATGGCCGATCTCCACGATCGCTGGGCAACCGCCGGGGCCTACAAGTCCTTCATGGGCCGCTGAAGCCGGCGGCTTGCGCCGCGGTTCCTGGCCTGGCTTGACCAACCCGCCAATCTGCACTGGCTGGACCTGGGCTGCGGCACCGGCGCGCTCACGGCTGCCATCTGCAGGCAAGCGCAGCCGGCCTCGGTGCTGGGCTGCGATCCCTCGGCGAGCTTCATCGAAGCCGCGCGCGAACACGTGACGGACCCGCGCGCCCGCTTCGCCGTTCGCGGCGCGGGTAGTCTGACAAGCCGGGCGGGCGGCTATGGGGCGATCGCGTCGCTGCTCGGTCTCGATTTTTTCCCCGACCCGGCCGCGGCCGTGACGGAACTGCGCGGGCTCGCTGCGCCGGGAGCCACGGTCGCCGCTTGCGTGTGGGACTATGCGGGCAAGATGGCCTTCTTGCGCCGTTTCTGGGATGAGGCCGTGGCGCTGGATCCGGCGGACCGTGCGCTCGATGAAGGCCAGCGCTTCGTGGACTGCCAGCCCAGCGCCCTCACAGCGCTCTTCCGCGCGGGTGGACTCGCTGAGGTCCGCTGCGAGGGGCTCGAGCTGCCCACGGTGTTCGCCGACTTCGCAGACTACTGGCAGCTGCTACTGGGCGGCACGGGGCCGGTGCCCGCGTACCTCGCCACGCTCAGCGACGATCGCCGGCAGGCGCTGGCGCGCCGGCTCGAGGAGACCCTGCCGCGGGATCCTGCGGGACGCATCCCGCTGAGTGCGCGCGCCTGGGCTGTGCGGGGCGAGTCGCTAGCGACCGGCGGCTAGGTGGTCCGGCGATTGACTGCGGGGGCTGTTCCCAGGCAAACTGAGCCTCCTCCCACGACGCCGACCCACAGGAGCTTGGGTATGGCTCGTGAGCGCC
>Ga0194127_10006137_pt1 | contig 13768 bp, 17 predicted proteins | sample TA2KigC100mmetaG_FD_148624 | JGI IMG/M metagenome (GOLD analysis project Ga0194127, IMG submission 148624) | Freshwater microbial communities from Lake Tanganyika, Tanzania - TA2015036 Kigoma Deep Cast 100m | ecosystem: Environmental > Aquatic > Freshwater > Lake | place: Tanzania: Lake...
GCGCCACCGCCGCTGATCAGCAGGGCGCTGTGGCCGTAGCTGGTGATCGTGACGCCACTGCCGGCCAGGGCCGGGCCGGCGGCCAGCAGGGCGGTGCTCAGGGCCAGGGTGGGCAGCAGACGCATGGTGGGGCGGCAGTCGGCGTGACGCTAACCCAGCTGATCTGGGGCGGCTGGCTGGCTGGCCTGGCGCAGGAAGTTGGCCAGCAGCGCATGGCCCTGCTGGGTGAGCACGCTTTCGGGGTGGAATTGCACCCCCTGCAGGTGCGGATAATCGCGGTGGCGCAGGCCCATGATCGTGCCGTCCCCCAGCCAGGCGGTGATCTCGAGGCAGTCGGGCAGGGATTCCCGCTCGGCGATCAGGCTGTGGTAGCGGGTGGCGGTGAGCGGGTTGGCCAGCCCCTCAAACACGCCCTGGCCGCTGTGGTGCACCGGTGAGGTCTTGCCGTGCATCAGCTCCTTCGCCCGCACCACTTTGCCGCCGTACACCTGGGCGATCGACTGGTGGCCCAGGCACACCCCCAGGGTGGGGATGGTGGGGCTGAGCTGGCGCAGCACCTCCAGGCACACCCCCGACTGGTCGGGGTCGCCGGGGCCGGGGGAGATCAGGATGGCGGCGGGGGCCAGCGCGCGAATCTGCTCCAGGGTGAGGGCGTCGTTGCGCTCGACGCGCAGGTCGGCGGCGATCGGATGATCCGCCGCCAGCTCGCCCAGGTACTGCACCAGGTTGAAGGTGAAGCTGTCGTAGTTGTCGAGAACGAGAAGCATCGCCGCGCCTGGCCTGCCCCCATTCAAAGGCCCAGCCGGGTGAGCAGCGGTGGCACCAGCAGCAACAGGGCGATCAGCAGCGACGCCAGGGCCGCAACCAGCACCGCGGCCGCGGCGCAGTCCTTGGCGATCCGCGCCAGGGGGTGGAATTGGCGGCCGATGGCCAGGTCGACCACCGCTTCCGTGGCAGTGTTGAGCAGCTCCAGCACCAGCACCGCTGTCACCGTGAGCACCAGCACGGCCAGCTGGGCCGTGGGGAGTTGCAGCCACAGCCCCAGGCCGAATACCACGGCGCCGGTGATGACGTGGATGCGGAAGTTGCGCTGGCTGGCGAAGCCGTAGGCCAGCCCCTGCGCGGCGTAGCGAAAACTGGCGGGCAGGTCTCCTGCCACCGTCCAGGCTCTTGCCCGCAGGCGGCGGCCCCGGGTCTGCGGCAGGACCTGCGGCGGAACGGGCTCGGGTGGTGGCAGGGGACGCAGGCTCGTCATGGCTCCGCTGGCACGTTAACGAGCTGCTCCTGGCGCGCCAGCATGGCTTCCAGGCTGGTGTCGTCCGGGTGGTCCCAGCCCAGCAGGTGCAGCAGGCCGTGGCTGGCCAGAAACAGCAGTTCCTGCTCCAGGTTGTGGCCGTGTTCAGCCGCCTGGCGCGCGGCGGTGTCCACCGAGATCACGATGTCGCCCAGTTCCAGGGATTCAGCCCCGTCCGCATCGGCGGGCAGGGGCATCGGCGGGGCGCCATTGAGGTCGTCATCCTGGGCGGCGAAGGCCAGCACGTCGGTGGGGCCGTCCTTGCTGCGCCAGTCGGTGTTGAGGGTGGCGATTTCGGCGTCGCCCACCAGGCTCAGCCCCAGGCTGTAGGCGGGGGCTTGCAGGTGGGGGGGCATCTCGCCGCTCAGCTGGGCCAGCCAGTCCTCCATACGGGTGTGCCAGGCCTCCGCACCGCTGAGCGGATCGGCCCAGGGGCCGGCGGCCGCCAGCAGCTCCGGCGGCAGCTCCGTGTCGGCGGCGAAGGCCAGGTCGAGATCGGGGGGGGCGGCCATCTCAGCCCCCTGGCAGCTGCGGCCGGCCCAGCCAGGCGATCAGCACGAGGAAGCCGGTGAGGCCGAGGGCGGTGAGGCCGAAGTGAAACAGGCTTTGGCGGCCCTTGCGCACCATGTTGCGCATGGCCAGTTTGATGAAGCTGGGGTTCTCGCCAGGAGCCTGGGGGGCCGGAGGGCCTGGGTCGTCAGTCATCGCTGCTTGCTCCCACCTCGACGCCAGCATGCAGCAGGCTCTGGATGAAGGGATCCAGGTCGCCGTCCATCACGCCCTGCACGTCGGTGGTTTCGTGCTGGGTGCGCAGATCCTTCACCATCTGGTACGGGTGAAACACGTAGTTGCGGATCTGGTTGCCCCAGGCCGCTTCCACGATGTCGCCGCGGATGTCGGCGATCTCGGCGGCCCGCTGCTCCTGGGCGATCACCAGCAGCTTGGCCATCAGCAGGGCCATCGCCTTTTCCTTGTTCTGGAGCTGGGAGCGCTCCTGGGTGCAACGCACGGCCAGGCCCGTGGGGATGTGCAGGATGCGCACGGCCGTTTCCACCTTGTTGACGTTCTGGCCGCCGGCTCCACCCGAGCGCGAGGTGGTGATTTCCAGGTCCTTGTCGGGGATGTCGAGCTTCACCTCCGCCTCGATGTTGGGCATCACCTCCACGCCGGCAAAGCTGGTTTGCCGCTTGTCGTTGGCGTTGAACGGCGAGATGCGCACCAGCCGGTGCGTGCCCTTCTCGTTGCGCAGGTAGCCATAGGCGTAGCGGCCCTCGATCTCGATCGTGCAGCTTTTGATGCCCGCTTCCTCCCCCTCGCTGAGTTCGTCCACGGTCACTTTCATGCCGTGGTCTTCGGCCCAGCGGGTGTACATCCGCATCAACATCAGGGCCCAGTCCTGAGCGTCGGTGCCGCCGGCGCCGGCGTTGATCGAGATCACGGCGCCCTCCTTGTCGTAGGGGCCGGAGAGCAGGCGCTCCAGTTCCCAACGATCGAGGTCGGCTTTGAGTGTCTGCAGGGCGGTGTTGGATTCGGCCAGCAGGTCGTCGTCGGGCTCGAGGCCGTAGAGCTCGAGGGTGGCTTCACCATCGGCCACGGCCGCCTGCCACTGGCTGAGCTGTTCGAGCTGGGCCTTCACCTCATCGAGCTGGCGCATCTTGGCCTGGGCCTGCTTCTGGTCGTCCCAGAAATCCGGTTGGGAGGCCAGCTGCTCGAGGTCCTGCTGCCGTGCTTTCAGTGCCGGTACGTCAAAGACAGTCCTGGGCGTTGCCCAGGCGGTCGGTGAGCTCGGAGAGGTCGCGCTTGAAGTCGGTGAGGTCGAGCACCGGGATGGCGGCGGTCACGGCGGAGTGCGCAGGGTTGCTGATGGGTTGACCGTATCAGTGCCGGTGGCCAGCGCCAGCGCGGGCGCCGGGCTGGATGGGGATGGGGCACACCTGAGTGATGCCTTGCCTCTCGGCAGGCCTGGCTAAGTCATGACTTAGCTAAACAGCAGAAAGGCTGATCGCCCGCCAGGCTCTGCGCCCGCTTCTACGATTCCAAGTGCTTGTTGGGATCGTCTGAGATGGCCGCCACCGTTGAGATCTACACCTGGCGGGCCTGTCCCTTCTGCATCCGCGCCAAGGCCCTGCTCGATCGCAAGGGCGTGGCCTACACGGAGTTCGCCATCGATGGCGATGAAGCGGCCCGCTCGGCGATGGCGGCCAAGACTGGCGGGCGGCGCAGTGTGCCCCAGACCTTCATCAACGGCCAGCACGTGGGCGGTTGCGACGATCTCCATGCCCTCGAGCGCTCTGGCCAGCTCGACGCCCTGCTGGCGAGCTGAGCGGTGGCCTCTCAACTGTTCGTGATCGATCCGATCGCGCGGCTCAACCCAGCCAAGGATTCCAGCGTCGCTCTGATGCAGGCGGCGCAGCGGGCTGGGGAGCAGGTGTGGGTCTGCACCCTGGCAGACCTGTCGGCGGCTGATCTCACCGCCGCCGAGCTCCCTGGACCGGTGGCAGGGCGCGGCCATGGCACCTGGGTCACCGCCACCCCCGTGATCTGTGAACCCTGGTATGGCCTTGGCGAACCCCAGCGGCTGCCGCTGGAGAGCTTTGCGCACGTGTGGATGCGCAAGGACCCCCCCGTGGATGAGGCCTACCTCTACGCCACCCACCTGCTGGAGCTGGCCGAGCGCCAGGGGGTGCGGGTGCTGAACAGCCCAGCGGCGCTGCGGGCCTGGAACGAGAAACTCAGCGCCCTGCGCTGGAGTCACCTGATGGCGCCCACCCTGGTGGCCAGCCGCGTCGAGGCCCTGGCCGCCTTCACGGCCGAGCACCGGGAGGTGGTGCTCAAGCCCCTGGGGGGACGGGCCGGTCAGGGGGTGGTGTTTGCCTCCGCCAGCACCCCTGGCCTGCGGGCCCTGCTGGAGCTGGTGACGGCGATGGAGAGCCTGCCGGTGATGGTGCAGGCGTTCCTGCCCGGGGTGAGCGCCGGCGACAAGCGCATCCTGTTGGTGGATGGGGAGCCGCTGGGGGCGGTCAACCGGGTGCCGAGCGGCGGCGAATTTCGCAGCAACCTGGCGGTGGGCGGCCAGCCCGAGGCCACCAACCTCACCGATCAGGAGCGCCACATCTGCGCTGAACTGGCGCCGGCCCTCAAGGCCGAAGGCCTGTTCTTTGTGGGCATCGACGTGATCGATGGCCGCCTCAGTGAGATCAATGTCACCAGCCCCACCGGCGTGCGGGAGGTGGAGCGGCTGGGGGGGATCCCCCTGGCGGATCAGGTGATCGAGCGGCTGCTCGTCTGAGCCGGCAGGTTGAGCTGCTGCTGCAGCACGCCGAGTTTCAGCTGCACTTCCTGCAGCTCCTGCTCCACGGCCGAGCTGCGCACCAGTCCGGCTCCGGCGGTGAGTTCGAGCTGCCGACCCCGCAACGTGCCGCTGCGGATCGCCACCCGCAGCTCCGCGTCGCCGGCACTGTCGATCCAGCCGATCGGTGCGGCGTAATGGCCGCGCTCGAAGGGCTCCAGGCTGCGCAGCCAGCTGATCGCCTCCCGCCGGGGCAGGCCCGCTACGGCGGGGGTGGGATGCAGGGCCGCGGCGATGGTCAGCGGGTCCAAGCCCCCCAGGGGCGCGGTGATCGGGGTGTGCAGGTGCACCAGCTGGCCGTGGCGGGCGAGCCGGGGTCGGCGGGGCCTGCGGGGCTGCAGACCGGCCTGGGTCAACACCGCCAGGATCGTCTCCACCACCAGCTCATGCTCCAGCCGATCCTTGGTCGAGGCCAGCAATGCCGCCCCCCCGTCTCGGGAGGCGGTGCCGGCCAGGGCGTCGCTGCGCAGCTGGCCCTGGCGCACGGTGAGCAGCCGTTCCGGGGAGGCCCCCAGCAGGGCTGAGCCGGGCTGCCGTTGCCAGAGGAAGCGGCAGCTGCCGCCCTGGGTGCGGCGCAGGGGGGCCAACAGGGCTAGCGGATCGACGCCCTCGCTCAACTCCAGCTGTTGCCGCACCGCCAGCACCAGCTTCTCGAGGCGCTGCTCCTCCACCAGGGCGAGGGCCTGCTCGGCGGCGAGGCGGTAGCGGTCCTGCCAGGCGGTGCTCTGCAGCACCCGCACGGCGGGCAGCAGCGGTGCGGCCGTGGCGCTGTGGCTCTCCAGCTGGCGGGCCTTCTCCCAGAGCTCCTCGGCCACGCTGCGGGGGGTGATGCCGCCGCCCAGGGGGCGCTGCAGGCGCAGCCAGCTGTGGGGGCCGTGGCGGCTCAGCTGCCAGCGGGGCAACACCGCCTGCACGCCTGGCACCGCTGCCGGGCCCGCCTCGAGGGGGGCGTCGAAGAAGCCGAAGGCCAGCAGCACCCGCGGCCGGGCCTGGGGCGGACAGGCGGCTAGGCCCTCATCCGCACCATCCAGCCGGCTCAGGCAGAGCCGCGCGAAACGCTGGGCCAGTTCAAAGCGCCGCGGACCGCTGAGCTCCAGGCTGTAAGCCCGGCCGCTGGCGGCGATGCACAGCCCCGGGGCGCCGTCCCAGAGAAAGCGGAAGCCATCCCCGCCGGTCGCGCCCCCATCGCGGTCGGGCTCGAGCAAGGGCAGCAGCTGCAGCGGGTCGCCGCCGTCCAGGGGCAGCGCCAGGCTCAGGACGCCGTCCTCCTCCAGCTGACGGGCCTGGGCGTTGGCCGTGGTCAGCAGGGCGTTGAAGGCGTTGGTGAAGGAAGGAGAGGCCTGCACCAGAAGGGGCCGTTGCCGCGACGAAGAACTGCTCAAATGTATGGGTCCTGCAGCGGCTGCCGCCTGCGGTCCCCATCCCTGTGTCCAAGGTCGTCGCAAGCCGTTACGCCACTCCCGCCGATCGCCGCCGACTCTGGAAGGCGGCGGTGAAGTGGCCGATGTATGCCGTGGCGGTGATGCCGGTGCTGCTGGCTGCCGGCTGGCAGCTCGGTCAGGGCCAGCCGCTGCGGACCGAGCAACTGCTGGCTTTTCTGCTCGCGGCCGTGCTGCTGCTGGCCTGGGAAAACCTGGCCAACGATGTTTTTGATGCCGACACCGGCGTCGACACCCATGGCAAGCCCCATTCGGTGGTGAATCTCACCGGGCGGCGGGATCGGGTGGCCCTGCTGGCCAACGGTTGCCTGCTGCTGGGCCTGGCCCTGATGGCCCTGGTGGCCTGGCGCAGCACGCCGGCGGTGCTGGCGCTGGTGCTGGCCTGCTGCGGGCTGGGTTACGTGTATCAAGGGCCGCCCTTCCGCCTGGGCTACCGCGGCCTCGGGGAGCCCCTCTGCTGGATCGCCTTCGGCCCCCTGGCCACCGCCGCCGCCCTGGTGGCCCTGGGGCCGTCTGGCCCCGCCAGCACCCCGGCGATTCCGTGGGGGACGGCCCTGATGCTGGGCAGCGGCCCCGCCCTGGCCACCACCCTGGTGCTGTTCTGCTCCCATTTCCACCAGGTGGAGGAGGACGCCGCCAATGGCAAGCGCTCGCCCGTGGTGCACCTGGGCACGGGCGCTGCGGCGGCCCTGGTGCCCTGGTTTGTGGCCGGCGCCCTGGCCTTGCAATGGGCGCCGGTGTTGGTGGGCCAGTGGCCCCTCACCGCCCTGCTGGGGGTGGTGGGACTGCCGCCGGCTCGGGATCTGATTCGCCTGTTGCAGCAGCACCGCCACCCTGAGCGCATCGCCGGCAGCAAGTTTCTGGCCCTGCGCTTCCAGGCGCTCAATGGGGTGGGGTTGGCCGTGGGCCTGGCCCTGGGGCGCTGGTGGCCGGGTTGATCCGCCTGCAGTGGCGGCCCTTTGGCTTTGCCCTGCCCCAGCCCTTGGCTACGGCGGCGGGCACGGTGCACCAGCGGCGCGGCTGGCTGCTGCGGCTGCAGGGGGAGCAGGGGGGCTTGGGCTGGGGCGAGGCGGCCCCGTTGGACGGGCGGCGGGAGCCTGTGGCTGAAGCGATCGAGGCCCTGGGCTCCGCTTGCACCCGCAACGGCCTGGAGGCGGCGCTGGCGACTGACGACATGCCCCCGGCTCTCGTCTTTGCCCTGGGAGCAGCCCTGGCTGAGCTGGATGGCCTGCCGCAGCGGCGCTGGCTGGCGCCGCCGGCATCGGCCCGGCTGCTGCCGGCCGGCCCGGCGGCGTTGGAGGCCCTCGATGGCGGGGCGCCCGCGGCCGTGTTCAAGTGGAAGGTGGGGGTGTTCCCCGATCCCCTCGAGCGCGAGCTGCTCGAGCAGCTGCTTCAGTGCTTGCCTGCAGAGGCGCGCCTGCGGCTCGATGCCAATGGCGGCTGGGACCAATCCACGGCGACCGCTTGGGCCGAGCGGCTGGCGGGGGAGCCGCGCCTGCAGTGGCTGGAGCAGCCCCTCGATCCTGCCGACCAGGCGGGCCTGGCGGCCCTGGCCGCCCGGGTGCCGGTGGCGCTCGATGAATCGCTGCAGCATCAGCCCGCCCTGCGCCAGAGCTGGCCCGGTTGGCAGGTGCGCCGGCCCAGCCAGGAGGGAGACCCCCGGCCGCTGCTGGCGGCCCTGGAGCAAGGCACCCCGCGGTTGATGCTGAGCACGGCCTTTGAAACCGGCATCGCCCGGCGCTGGCTCGACCATCTGGCGGCCCTGCAGGCCGAAGGCCCCACGCCCGTGGCGCCTGGGCTGGCGCCGGGCTGGCAGGCCCCCGGGGGCCTGGCCAGTGCCGATCCCGAAACGGTGTGGCAGGCCGCCGGAGCGTCGGCCAGCGGAGTCCAGGCCCGATGACGCCCGAGCAGCTGCAGCAGGCCTGGGCGGCCGGCCAGATCGTGGCGCTGGCGGGTCCTGCTCAACGCGATCAGGAGGCGCTGGCCGCGGCGATCGGGCCCCAGGGGCTGGATCCCCTGCAGCAGCAGTGGGGCCCGGGAGTGGTGCTGGGCAGCGGCGGCAGCAGCGGGGGGCGTCGCTGGTGTCTCCAACCCCTGGCGCACCTGCAAGCCTCGGCGGCGGCCACGGGCTCGTGGCTGGAGCAGCTGGGGCTGGACCCGGCGGCGTGCCTGCACCTCAACCCTCTGCCGCTGCACCATGTCAGTGGCCTGCTGCCTTGGCTGCGGGCGCAGCAGTGGGGCGCCGGCCACCGGCGCCTAGAGCCGGCTTGGATGCGCGATCCAGTTCTGCTGGCGGCCGCCGCGCCCCTGGATCCCGCCCGCCCTGCCCTGCTGTCGTTGGTGCCCACCCAGCTGCAGCGCTTGATGGCGGCTCCGGAGGGGGTGGCCTGGTTGCAGCAGTTGGCGGTGATCTGGGTGGGTGGGGCGCCGCTGTCTCCCCAGCTCGCCGCGCGGGCCCGTCAGGCGGAGCTGCGGCTGGCCCCTTGCTATGGCGCCACGGAAACGGCCGCCATGGTGTGTGCCCTCCCCCCTGAGCGCTTTCTGGCGGCAGTGCCTGGCTGCGGTGCGCCCCTGGGGGATGTGGAGCTGCGCCTTGATCCAGATGGAGGGGCCGTGGAGGTGCGCAGCGGGCGGCTCAGCCCGGGCTGGCTGGAGAACGGCGTGCTTCATCCCCTGCCCCGCTCGCTTGATGGATGGTGGCGCAGCGGCGATGCCGGCCGGCTGGGGCCGGCGGGTCTGGAGCTGTTGGGGCGTCTTGATGGTGCGATCCACAGCGGCGGTGAAACGGTGTTTCCCGAGCACCTGGAGGCGCAGCTGCTGGCGCTGGCTCAGGCGGCAGGGCTACCCCTGCAGGCCGTGTTGCTGGTGCCGGTGCAGGATCCCGACTGGGGCCAGCGGCTGGTGGCCCTGGTGCGGGCTGAGGGGGCGCCGTCGGGGCGAGAGACGGCCTGGCCGGATCTGGAGCGGCAGCTGCAGCGGCTGTGTGAGCCTTGGGCGCCTGCCGAGCGCCCGACCCGTTGGCTGCACTGCCCCGAGCTGGCCCCCACCGCGCTAGGCAAATGGCAACGCAGCCGTTGGCGGGACTGGATGAATGAGCTAGAAGCAAATCAGAAGTCCCGACCCACATCGGCCGATGTCGACCCTTTCTGACACCGAAATCAGCAACAAGAAGCTGGCGGCGGGCCTTACTGGCATTTTTCTGGGTGCCTTCGGCGTGCACAAATTCGTGCTGGGCTACACCAAGCCGGCGGTCATCATGCTGGTGGTGTCGCTGGCGGGTGGTGTCGTCACCTGTGGCCTCGCCAGTTTTGTGATGGGGGTGATTGGCCTCATCGAGGGCATCATCTACCTCACCAAAACCGACGCGGAGTTTCAGGCCCAGTACCTGGATACGCAGAAGGAGTGGTTCTGAAGGGGGATGTGATGCTGGCGGCCCGCTCCCGGATCCTGCTGCTTCTGGTGGCGGCAGGAGTCCTGAGCTTCGCCGCCGGCGCCAACATTCCGCAGGAAGGCCTGCATCCGCTGGCCCTCATGGCGGCCTTGCTGCCCCTGCAGTTGGCGGCGCTGCTTTACGTCTTCCGCCGGCCCTAAAGCGGCTGCATGCCCTGTCCCAGGCTGGAGGCTTCCAGCCAGCGGTTGATGGGTTCGGGCAACGGGCAGCGTTGCCGGGTGTCGGCGCAGATGGCCAGATGCCGGGTCAGCCCCCGAGCCACATCCCGCTCGCTGCTGCGGAAGCTGTACAGCACTTCAAAGCTGCCGGGGTCGAGCCGCCTGGGCTCCAGCTGGATCGCCAGGGGATCGCCGCAGGCCAGGGGGGCGAGAAAATCGGCGCTGCAGTGCACGATTGGCAGGGCCACTGCCGGGACGTGGCCAGGGGTGGGAAAGACCTCTGCCGCCGAAACGCCGAAGCGCTCCAGGCTCTCCTCGTAGGCCTCGTGGCACCAGCGCAGCAGCTGGTGGAAGTGCATCACCCCAGCGGCATCGGTGTCCCCGAAGCGCACGGTGCGGCAGAGCAGCAACCAGGCAAGCGAATCAGCGGTCAACCGACCCCATGATCACGTCGATCGAGCCGAGGATGGCCATGATGTCGGCCACCTTGGCCCCCTTGAGGATGTGGGGCAGGATCTGAAGGTTGTTGAAGTCGGCGGCGCGGATCTTGAAGCGCCAGGGGGTGACATCATTGTTGCCCTGGATGTAAACCCCGATCTCGCCCTTGCCTGATTCCAGGCGGGTGTAGAGCTCACCCTCGGGGATCTTGAAGGTGGGGGCCACCTTCTTGGCCACGTACTGCAGATCGAAGGCCGAGGAGGGGCCGCCCTTGCCTTCGGCCATCCGTTGGGCTTCCAGGTTTTCGGTGGGGCCGCCCGGGATCATCTGGCAGGCCTGGCGCACGATCTTGAGCGACTCGCGCATCTCCTGGACGCGCACCCGATAGCGCGCGAAGCAGTCGCCCTCTTTCTCCCAGGCCACGGCCCAGTCGAAGTCGTCGTAGCACTCGTAGTGGTCGACCTTGCGCAGGTCCCAGGGCACGCCGGAGGCGCGCAGCATCGGGCCCGACAGGCTCCAGTTGATCGCCATCTCGCGGCTGATCACGCCGAGGCCTTCGATGCGGCGGCGGAAGATCGGGTTGTTGGTGATCAGCTTTTCGTATTCATCGATCTTGGGACCAAACCAATCGCAGAAGTCGAGACACTTCTCCAGCCAGCCGTAGGGCAGATCGGCGGCCACGCCGCCGATGCGGAAGTAGTTGTTGTTGATCAGCCGCTGGCCGGTGGCTGCTTCCCACAGGTCGTAGATCATCTCCCGCTCGCGGAAGATGTAGAAGAACGGCGTCTGGGCGCCCACGTCTGCCAGGAAGGGGCCAAGCCAGAGCAGGTGGTTGGCGATGCGGTTGAGCTCCAGCATCAACACGCGGATGTAGCTGGCGCGCTTCGGCACTGGCACATCGGCCAGCCGCTCTGGGGCGTTGACCACGATCGCTTCGTAGAACATGCCGGCCGCATAGTCCATGCGGCTCACGTAGGGCACGAACATCACGTTCGTGCGGTTTTCGGCGATCTTCTCCATGCCGCGGTGGAGGTAGCCGATCACCGGCTCGCAGTCCACCACGTCCTCGCCGTCGAGGGTCACCACCAGCCGCAACACCCCGTGCATCGAGGGGTGGTGGGGGCCGAAGTTGACCACCATCGGCTCCGTGCGCGTCTCCAGCTGCGTCATGGGGCCGTGGCCTGAGGGTCGAATGCCGGGATCTTAGGAAGGAAGCGCCCGCAGTCTCCGGCCGCACGCTTGTCTGATTTCCCTGGGGCCTTCACCCACGTGCCCGTGCTGGCCGAGCCTCTGCTGGCGGCGCTGCCCGGTGGCGGCGGCACGCTGATCGACTGCACCCTCGGCGGCGGCGGCCACAGTGCGCTGCTGCTGCAGGCCCATCCCGGCTTGCGCGTGGTGGGGCTGGACCAGGACCCAAGCGCCCGTGCCGCCGCCGCCGAGCGCCTCGCCCCGTTTGGCGATCGCGCCACGATCGTGGCTACGAACTTCGCCGATTACGTGCCCGCCGAGCCGGCTGTGGCCGTGCTGGCCGACTTGGGGGTGAGCAGCCCCCAGCTGGATGTGGCGGCGCGGGGCTTCAGCTTCCGGCTGGCCGGCCCGCTCGACATGCGCATGAACCCCGAGCGTGGCGAGACCGCCGGCGCGTTGATCGATCGGCTCGAGGAGGCGGAGCTTGCCGATCTGATTTATGGCTATGGGGAAGAGCGGTTGTCGCGCCGCATTGCTCGGCGCATCAAAGAGCAGGGGCCTTGGGGGGATCCGGACCGCCCGCGCGACACCGCGGAGCTGGCCTATCTGGTGGCGGGCTGCTATTCGCCGGCGGCGCGGCGCGGTCGGATTCACCCAGCCACGCGCACGTTTCAGGCCCTGCGCATTGCCGTGAACGACGAACTGGGCGTGTTGGACAAGTTGTTGCACAGCGCCCCCGACTGGTTGGTGCCGGGGGGGGTACTGGCGATCATCAGCTTCCACTCGCTCGAAGATCGCCGCGTCAAAACGGCCTTTCTGGCCGATGAGCGGCTGGAGCGGGTGACGCGCAAGGCGCTTCAGGCCACGCTGGAGGAAGCGGAGGCCAACCCGCGCAGCCGCAGCGCCCGGCTGCGGGTTGCGCGGCGGCGTCTTGCCCCGCGGGGCGGTCTTGACCAAGGGTGAGGAGCCAAGGCTGCTCCGGGAGTTTGTACAGCTGTACAAACTCCCGGACGCGATGCACCAACGCCAGAGTCTGGGTTCAGCGCAGCAGGCCGGTACGGTCTTCCGTGCCGAACAGCTGGCGGTAGGCGGCGGTGGAGATGCACAGCACCACTGGCACCACCACCAGCAGACCGCCGTAGCTGAACAGGCCGCCGATGGCATGGATCACACCTTCGACGATGCCCAGCCACAGCACCATCCACCAGCTGGGGTTCACCACATTCACGCCCGACCCAAGGGTGTTGGTGGCCTTGGAGGTGCCCAGCAAGGACACCTGGATCAGGAACTTTTGGGTGACCAGTAGCCACACATAGAAGATCGCCACCACGATCATCGGGATGACGGCGAGGGCTTCGTTGAGCTTGCCCAGGCCGGCACCGATCAGGGCCGCGATGGCGCCGGCCACGGCCACCACGATCGCCAGCAGGATTGCCGAGCCCAGCAGCCGAGCGCTGGCGGGGCGGTCCCAGCGGGTGAAGTCGCCGAAGCAGGGCTTGCGGCCTTCGAGGCTCAGCCAGGCGCCACGGGTGAGGCCCACCACGGTCCAGAGGGCCACGATCACGTAGCCGATCACGCCGGCGATCAGCGCGATCCAGCCGCCAACGGGGTGGACGACCATCAGCTCCTCCACCTTGGCCAGACGGGCGGCGCCGACGGCGGTGAGGGCCGCGAAGGGCAGCAGGATCAGGCCCGCCAGGGCCTGAAACAGCAGGAAGGCCCAGGGGGCCCGGCAGAAGGCGCCCCAGCCGTCTTCCACGGCCTGAAGCACACGCAGGCGGCTGTCGCCGGAGGGGGTGAGGGCCATGATTAAGGGCAGATGGCCCGGACGGTAGCGATAGAGACAGCAGGGCGCATCCGCTTTGTGAAGCTTTGATGGACCCGGAGCGAGTCAGCGCAGCTCTCGCACAGCCCCTGTCACCGCGTCGATCGCCAGGGTGATGTCGGCCGCGCTGGTTCCCCGGCCCAATCCGAAGCGGATTGAAGCGGCGGCCTCGGCCCGGCTGCGGCCCAGGGCCGCCAGCACATGCGAGGAGGAGCCCTGGCTGCAGGCTGAGCCGCTGCTCACGGCGATCTGCCCGCGCAGCAGCCGGTGCAGCCGCGCGCCATCGACGCCCTGCACCGTCACGTTGAGGTTGTGGGCTAACCGGGGGGCCAGGGCGCCATTGCACTCCACCCCCCCCAGGGACTGCAGTCCCGCCCAGAGCTGGTCGCGCAGCGCTCCGAGCCGCTCCCCTCGCTCTTCCCTGTCGGCCACGGCCCCCGTCAGCGCCTCCCCCAGCCCCACGATCAGGGGCACCGGCAGGGTGCCGGCCCGGCGCCCGTCCTGTTGACCGCCGCCGTGCAGTTGGGGTGCCAGCCGCAACCCCGGCCGCACCAGCAGGGCCCCCACGCCCTTGGGGCCGTAGAGCTTGTGAGCGCTCAGGCTCAGCAGGTCGATGCCCAGCGCCT
>Ga0194127_10006144_pt1 | contig 13761 bp, 13 predicted proteins | sample TA2KigC100mmetaG_FD_148624 | JGI IMG/M metagenome (GOLD analysis project Ga0194127, IMG submission 148624) | Freshwater microbial communities from Lake Tanganyika, Tanzania - TA2015036 Kigoma Deep Cast 100m | ecosystem: Environmental > Aquatic > Freshwater > Lake | place: Tanzania: Lake...
TTGTGGCCGAGAACGACTTCACCGGCATCGGCCTGTCGTTCGGCGGCGGCATGGCCAACGCGTGCATCGCCTACAAGTCGATCCCGTGCCTGTCGTTCTCGGTCGCGCGCGGCGGCGACTGGATCGACAAGAACGTCGCCAACGTGCTCGGCTGCCCGCGCAGCAAGGCCACGCACATCAAGGAGCGCGGCATCGACATCCGCGACCCGAAGAGCCGCGAGGAGGAGGCGGTCGCGATCTACTACCGGAGCCTCGTCGGCTACGTGCTGCAGAACATCAAGTCGCGGTTCGAGTCGGGCCAGAACATGCCGAGCTTCCAGCACCCGATCGACATCGCCTGCTCCGGCGGCACGTCGCTGGTCGGCGGCTTCATCGAGATCTTCCGCGAGGAGTTCGCGAAGATCGACTTCCCGATCCCGATCGGCCGGATCTTCCGCAGCGAAGAGGCCCTGACGGCGGTCGCGAAGGGCTGCCTCGTCGCCGCGGCGATCGGCGAGAGCTGAGCGCGCCGCCGGGCCCCGGCTGGCACCTTCCGTGGTACAGGGGCCCGGGTGCCGACGCCGGGCGCGCGGGTCCGGCAGGGCCTTCCCTGGCATGTGGTTCTGGTCGATAATCAGTACGCAGATGCGTACGGAGCAGAAGATGACCAGCATCACGATCCAGGAACTCAAGCAGGCGATGGCCGCCGTGCTGAAGCGCGTCGGGCTCGGCGAGTGGATCACCGTGTTGCGCCACGGCAAGCCCGTGGCCCGCCTCGGACCGCCCGCGGAGCCAGGGCTCCACGTCGGCAGCCGGTACGACACCGGCTACCGCATCACCGCGGCCGGGCGCCGGCTGACACGCGGCGCCTGGCTGGCCGTGCTGGCCGACGACCGCGGCGGAGAGGATCCGTGAGGGAACACCTCTACGTCGACACGTCCGCGTATCTGTGCGTGCTGCTCGGCGAGGACGGTGCCTCGGCGATCGAAGCGAGGCTTGCGGGCGGGCGTCTGTGCTCCAGCGTCCTGCTGGCTCTCGAGGCAAGGCGCAACCTGGTGCGTTGCGTGCGCGGCGGCGAGTTGTCGGCGTCCCGACTCGACGACCTGCTGCAGCGGGTGCACCAGGACCTCGAGGCGTTCACCCTGAAGGACCTCACGATGGACCTCTGCGACGACCCTGCCATGCCGGCGGTGGCCACCCCTCGCAGCCTCGACCTCGCGCACCTGCGGACCGCCCTGTGGTTCCACCGCCGGGATCCGCTCGACGGCTACCTGACGCGCGACGATGCGCAGCGCGCGGCGGCGCGGGAACTCGGACTGCCGGCGGCGTAGCCTGGCGGCTGGCCCGATCCTGGCGGGTCAGGGGGCCAGCACGGTCCTCACCCAGTTCGTGAGCTGGCGCTCGACCGGGGTCGCGGTCTCCAGCGTGAAGCCCGCGAACCACACGGGCGTGCCGACCAGGAACGGCAGGTTGGGGACCAGCACGTAGGGGTTCGCGGTGCCGCCCGGCCCCAGGGTGCCGAGGAAGCCGCCGAAGAACGGGTTCGCCGGATCGAGGCTCGCCGCGAGCAGGAAGTCGGCCTGCAGCGGCAACAGGCCGCCGGCCGGCAGCGGCAGGCCCGGGCCCAGCCCGAGGCTCGCGCAGCAGAAGTACGGGTAGCCCGCCTCGTTCGGCAGCGCGAGCTGCAGGTCGAGCCGCTGGCCGATCGGCGCCGTGGCCGGGCAGCGCAGCGGCAGCGGGTCGAGCAGGAAGGCGAGGCTCTGCCGCACGAGCTGGGCGCGCACCGCGGGGTTCGTGATCGTCTCGAGCGGGAAGCCGAAGTTCACCACGCGCGCGCCGGTCGCCGGATCGACCTTCTGGATGCCCGCGACCAGGCCGTTGCCGTAGCGCAGGCACACGGTGCTCGCGGCGGTCGTCGCGGCCAGCACGTCGGGGTAGTCGACCTGGTAGGTGCCGCCGGTGCCGTCGTCGAAGGCCGCGGCCGGCAGCCCCGCGCTGACCGTGCCGGCGAGGCCGGCGGCCAGCGCGTACGTGCCCGCATCGTCGGCGACGTAGGTGGCGCCGAGCTGGTTGCGGTAGAACGCGCGGTCGCCCGCCGAGCCGTTGGCGTCGAGGTCCCAGCCGATCTCGGCGCCGTGCACCAGCAGTCGGCCGCCGAGGTTCAGGTAGCTCGTGACGAGGTTCTGCTCCAGCGCGCCGAACGTCTCGTCGGCGGTGCTCTCCTCGCCGAGCGACCACACGGTGGCGCGGTAGAACAGGAGCCCCACGCGGCCGAGCTGCACGGCCTCGTTGCTCGCCGCGTCGAAGCCGAGCGAGAAGGTCGCGTCGCGGCGCAGCGCGTCGCCGACGAGGCGCAGGTAGTCGCCCGTGTTCTCGGGCCCCTTCACGTAGCGGTCGAGCCGGTCGAAGCCCTGCACCAGCAGCACCTGCGCCGTCCTCGTGTGGTCGGTGCCCGCCGTCAGCACCTCGGTCGGGAACGAGCGGCCCGAGCCGTTCCAGCTGCGCACGCGGAACGACAGCGCGGTGCCGTGGGCCAGCGGACCCGTCGACCAGTTCGTGGCCGCCGTGCTGCCGGCCTGCACGAAGCCCTTGCCGTCGGGCGACTGCTCGATCGTGTAGCTCGTGGCGCCCGGCGCAGCGTCCCAGGCGACGCGCAGGCCGCGCGCGCCGTCCTGGGTCACGCGCAGCGCGGTGGGGGGCTCGGGCGGGAACGGCGCCGCCGGCGCGAAGTAGCGCAGCACGCCGCGCGCGTAGGCCCGCGCGGCGATGTAGCGGAACTCGGGCTGGTGCAGCGCCGTGTGGTCGCGCGAGCCCGCCGTGTCGTGGAACGCGAGTTCGACCAGGATGCCGGGCATCGTGCTCAGCAGCCGCAGTTCGCCGAAGTTCGCGCTCTGCTGGCCGCGGTCGACCCAGGCCGGGTCGTAGAAGGCGCGGATGTCGGCGATCAGCTGCGTGTGCACCGCGTTGCTCAGCGCCGTGGAACCGGGCGTCGGGGTGCCCGCGTAGACGAACGTGTCGGTGCCGGTCCCGCCGCCCGCGTTCGTGTGCAGCGACAGGTAGGCGTCGGCGCCGCGCCACTCGGCGAAGCGCGGCCGCGCGGTGACGTCGTCCTCGTTGTCCTGGCCGCCGCTGACCGAGTCGTAGACCGACGCGGGCGCGCCCGCGAACTGCGCCCAGTAGCGCGCGCATTCCCGCCAGCGGGCCTGACCGCTGGTGCCCGCACCGCGTGCGATCGAGCCCATGCCGCCGCCGAGCCGCACGGCGTCGGCGATCACGACGCCCGTCACCGCGGAGCGGTTGCTCAGCGCGATCCGCGCACCCTGCGCGGCCGAGAACCAGAAGTCGCCGAGGTTCGCCCAGGTCAGGTTGTCGAGCGTCTGGTCGACGCGCACCTCGCTCGTGCCGCCGGCATGGTGCACGCGGTAGCTGGCCTCGGGCGTGCGGTTGCTCGACGCACGGAACCACGCGTAGACGGGGTAGAGGCCGTCGCGCGCGACCGGCAGCGTCCACGTCGCGGTCGCGGTCTCGGTCGGACTCGTGCTCGCGTAGCGGTAGGTGCCGCCCAGGTAGCCCGACGATGCCGACGTGCTCCAGCCGCCGGTCTCGACGTAGGCGGGCGCGCCGGAGTCGTTGTCGGCGACCGCGTCGGTCGGCACTTCGCCGTGTTCGCGCGCGGACACCACGTCGGCGCCGAGGTTGTGCAGGAACGGGATCAGGTACTGGTTGCAGATCTCGGCGACGTGCAGGTCCTCGAGCAGGCCGTCGATCAGCGGGCGCTGCGTCGTCCAGCCGAGCGTGCTGTGCCAGTAGTAGCCGTGGCCCGGGGAGACGGCGATCCGCTTGCCCGCGAGCGCGCCGAACGGGCTCACCAGGGCTCCGGGTCCCGGCGGGGCCGGCGGGCGCGGCGCCGCCTTTGGGTGGCCGAGCCGTTCGCCGAGGTCCTGTTCCTGGCCCGTGCCGTCGTCGACGAACAGGCGCACGTCGCGCACGCCGGGGGCGTTCAGTGCGGTCTTCTGGATCTGCTCGAGCGCGTCCTCGAGCGACCCGGCGGTCGCCGCGCGCAGCAGCGTGGCGTCGAACACGAGTTCGAGCACGGGACCGTTCCGTCGCGTGGCGCACAGGCGTGTGCCGGCGGGCACCCAGGTCGTGTAGCCGGCGGCGCGTTCGGCCGCGGTGAGACCGGCGCACAGGTGGCGGATCGCCGTCGCGACGTCAGCGTGTTGCGGCGCGACGGGGGCGAGGTCGCGGTCGCGCACGAACAGCACGTGCTGCGCGGGCAGCGTGGCGGCGAGGCCGAACAGGACGACCAGCGAGGTGCAGCGCATGGAGTGGCAGGCGAAGCCTACTGGTCCGCCGCGGGCAGGCCAGTGGGCAACACGGCGCAGGTGGGCAGGTGCGGCGGCTGTGGCAGTGCCGGCATCGTCGGGCACCATGCCGCCGGTGCGATCCCCCCATGCGGGCGGCCCGGCCGCGGTGCGGTCGCCGCCGTCAGCCGCGGTCGGCCAGCGCGCGCGACTCGGCGAACACGGCGGCGAAGATGCGGCGGAGGGAATCGACGGAGAAACCTGCCGGGTCCACGGTCGCCGTCACCCCCCCGAGCATCTCAGCCTCGCGGTCCGGGTCGGCGATGGTCAGGCCGCGGCGGCGCTTCCACGCGGCGATGTGGCGCACCAGGGCCGCGCGTTCGTGCAGCACCGCGGCGAGCCGGCGGTTCAGGACGTCCATCGCGAGGCGCAGGTTGTCGAGTTCGTCGTTCGCCATCGGACGGCGCGCACGATACCGCGGTCCTGGATGCCGCTATGGTCCCGGCATGCGGATTCCCGTGCCGATGCCCCACGCCCACCGGCTGCTGAACCACGGCCCGCGGTGCTGATCTCGACGGCCCACGGCGGCCGCCGCAACGTGATGGCGGCCGCGTGGGTGATGCCGCTCGACTTCGAGCCGTGCAAGCTCGCCGCCGTGATCGCGGCGGACCCCTGCACGCGCGGACTGCTGCTGGCGTCGGGCGAGTGCGTCGTGCAGGCGCCGACGACGCGCTGTTCGCCAAGGGCGAATGGCGCTTCGCCGCGGACGGGCCGCGCACGATCCACCACGGCAAGGGCGGTGTGTTCTTCGCGACCGGGGAGCGTGTTGCGGCGAAGCGGTGAGCTGGGGCGCGGGGCGCGCGGTGGGACGCACGATCCGGCGGCGCTATCCTGCGCTCTCCCGCGAGGCCAGGAGGATGCCGTGCTCGTCGAGCTTCTCTGGGTCGTTGCCGTCGGCAGTTGCGTCGCGCTGGCTGCCCTGCTGCCGTGCCGCGGCGGCGCGGCACTGGCCGCGACGGCGCTGCCGCCGCTCGGCCTGCTGCTCGCGCTGCTGTTCTGTTGACGGCATCCGCTGTCGCCGCTCGGTCCGAGCCTCTTCGTGCTGTCGACCCCGGCGGTGTTCGTCTACGCGGTCCGTTGCTGGCTCCGCCCAGGGGCTCGCGGAACGGCCCGCGCGGCGCTGCTGGTGGCGCTGGTGGAAGTGGTCTACTGGGCCCTGGGGATCGTCGGGCTGCTCGCGCGCTGAGGCAGGCCCGCCGCGGTCGCGTTGCCGCCCGTCGCGGTCTCGCCTACAAGGGGCGCGTGAACCCGACCGGCCACCCGACCAGGCCCGAACTGCTCGCTCCGGCCGGTTCGCTGCCGTCGCTGCTCGCCGCGCTGCGCCACGGCGCCGACGCGGTCTACTTCGGCCTGCAGGACGGGTTCAACGCGCGCGCGCGCGCCGCGAACTTCGCGCTCGCCGAGCTGCCGGCGACCGTCGCGCGCGTGCACCGCGCCGGCGCGCGGGCCTACCTGACGGTGAACACGCTCGTGTTCGAGCCCGAACTGCCGGCCCTCGAACGCACGCTGCGCGCGGTCGCCGCCGCCGGCGTCGACGCGCTGATCGTGCAGGACCCGGCCGTGTGCCTGCTCGCGCGCGCGATCTGCCCGGGGATCGAGCTGCACGCGAGCACGCAGATGACCGTCGCCGAACCGGCCGCGGTGCCGTTCGCCGCGGGCCTCGGCTGCCGCCGCGTCGTCGTGCCGCGCGAGCTGTCGGTCGACGAGATCCGCGCGTTCGCGACCGCCGCCGGCACCGACGTCGAACTCGAGGTGTTCGTGCACGGCGCCCTGTGCGTGTCGTGGAGCGGCCAGTGCCTCAGCAGCGAGGCGTGGGGCGGCCGGTCGGCGAACCGCGGCCAGTGCGCGCAGAGCTGCCGCATGCCCTACGGACTCGTCGTCGACGGCGAGTTGCGGGATCTCGGCGACGTGCGCTACCTGCTGAGCCCCAAGGACCTCGCGGGCGCGCGCGCGCTGCCCGAACTGCTCGCCGTGCCCGTGACGAGCTTCAAGGTCGAAGGCCGGCAGAAGGGTCCGTTGTACGTGGCGACCGCGGTCGGCGGCTACCGGCGCTGGCTCGACGCGCTCGCGGCCGGCGGCGACCGGCAGGCCGCAGAACGTCAGCTCGCGCAGGACCTGCTGGCGATGTCGTTGTCCTACACGCGCGGTTTCGCCGACGGCTTCCTCGGCGGCAGCGACCACCAGACGCTCGTCGAGGGCCGCTTCCCCAAACACCGCGGCGTGTTCGTCGGCCGCGTCGCCGCCCTGCGCGGCAACACCGTGGTAGTGCGGCCGGATCCGCAGGGCCGGCCGTGGACCGGCGCGCTGGCGGTCGAGCCGCGGCCCGCGGGGCCGACCGGCGAACGCAGCACCGCGCTGCCGGCGGCGGGGGACGCGGCACCGCTGGAGCTGCGGCCCGGCATGGGAATCGTGTTCGACCAGGGTTGCCCCGAGGACGAGCACGAACCCGGGGGGCCCCTGTTCGCCGTGGCGCGGCAGGGCGGCGAGCTGCTGCTCGGCTTCGGCCAGCCCGGGCCCGACCTGTCGGCCGTGCGCCCCGGCGACCGCGTGTTCGCGACCAGCGATCCTCTGCTGCAGGGCGCGGTCGCGCGCGAGCAGGATCCGGAGCCCACGGGCAGGAACGCCGTCGACCTCACCGTGCGCGGTGCGCTCGGTGAAGTGCTCGCGGTGGTGGCGCGCTCGGGGCCGCACCGGGCCGAGGCGAAGGGCAAGACGATGCTGCAGCCGGCGCGCGGAGCGGGCCTCGACGTTGCGCTGCTCGCCGACAAGCTCGGCGGCTTCGGCGGTACCCCGTTCCGCCTCGGTGCGCTCGACGCGGGCGGCCTTTCGCCCGGGCTGCACGTGCCCGCGAGCGAACTCAAGGAACTGCGCCGCGAACTCGTCGCGCAGCTGCTGCCGCAGCTCGAACGCGGCCCCGTCCGCACGCTCGATCCGCGCCCGGCGCTGCCGCGCGTGCGGCGGGCGCTGCCGGCCGTGCCGCCGCGGGCGGCCGCCGCCGCGGCGGAACTGGTGCCGCTCCTGCGCACCGACGCGCAGCTCGACGCCGCGATCGCCGCCGGCTGCCCGGAGGTCGAACTCGACTGGGGGGAGTTCACGGGGCTCGGCCGGGCCGTCGCGCGCGCGCGCGCGGCGGGCGCGCGCGTGGTCGTCGCCACGGCGCGGGTCGGCAAGCCGGGCGAGGCAGCGCTGGTCGACCGCGTTCGCCGGCTCGAGCCCGACGGCGTGCTCGTGCGGCACCTCGGCGCCCTGATGCGCCTGCTGTCGTTCCGCACCGCCGGCGACCGTGCGGCGCTGCACGGCGACTTCTCGCTCAACGCGGCGAACTCGCTGACCGCCGGCCACCTGCTCGGGCTCGGCCTCGACACGGTGACGGCCTCGTTCGACCTCGACGAGGCGCAGCTGCTGGCGATGGCGGCCCAGCTGCCCGCGGGGCGCCTCGGCGTGATCGTGCACCACCGCGTGCCGACCTTCCACACCGAGCACTGTGTCTACGCGCACCTGCTCGGCAACGGCCGCGACCACCGTTCGTGCGGGCGGCCGTGCGAACGGCACCAGGTCGCGCTGCGCGACCACCTCGGGCGCGAGCACCCGGTGATCGTCGACGTCGGCTGCCGCAACACGGTGTTCCACCACGCAAGCCAGCAGAGTGCGGCCTGGGTCGGCAGGTTGCTCCAACTCGGCGTGCGGCGGTTCCGCGTCGAGTTCGTGCGCGAGTCCGCGGCCGAGGTCGGACGCGTGCTGGCAGCGTGGCGCGAGCTGCTGGCGGGTCGGCTGGACCCCGACGGGCTCGCGGTGCGCACCGGGGCGACGAGCCAGTTCGGCGTGGCGGCGGGCGGCCAGCAGCTGCTCGCCGAGTAGGCCGCGCGGTCTACAGGGTGACGACCTTCGCGGCCGCGCCGAGCTCGCGCACGATCGTGTCCATGTCCGAGGTCTTGCCGACCGCCGGCGCGATGCCGAAGTGCGCGAGGCAGGTGCCGCACGGCACGAGGTCGACGCCGCGATCTTCGAGCGCCTTCAGTTCGCCGAGCAGCGGCGAGTCGGGCCCGACCAGGTTGACGCCCGTGTTGTAGAAGACGATGGCGGAGAGGCGCGGCAGCGCGATCGCCTTCTTGAGGAACGTCGCGAGGATCCTCTGGCCGAGCGCGCGGTCGCCGTGGCCCATCTGGTCCTGGTTCAGGACGACTACCGTGTCCATCCGCGCATCAGAGGGCGCCGGGTCCGGCCACGCCAGCACGGCACCACCAACATCGTGCTTCCGCGGCGTCGTGCCGCTCCTTACCCTTCGCCGTCCCGACTTCCGCCCATCCGCCATGAAAGTCCTCGTCGTCGGTTCCGGTGGCCGCGAGCACGCGCTGTGCTGGAAGATCCGGCAGTCGCCGCTCGTGCAGAAGCTCTACTGCGCGCCCGGCAACCCCGGCACGGCAGCACTCGCCGACCCCGTCGACCTTGCCGCCGACGACCTCGCGGGCCTGGTGCGGTTCGCCGTCGCCGAGAAGATCGACCTCACGGTGGTGGGGCCCGAGGCGCCGCTGTGCCGCGGCATCGTCGACGAGTTCCAGAAGCACAAGCGCCTGTGCTTCGGCCCGAACAAGGCCGCCGCCGAGATCGAGGGCAGCAAGGCGTTCGCGCGCGAACTGTGCCGCCGCCACCGCATCCCGGGGCCCGGTTTCTGGGTCTACACCGACCACCAGCAGGCGAAGTCGTTCCTCGACAACCGCGAACCGGGGCCGATCGTCGTGAAGGCTGCGGGCCTCGCCGCCGGCAAGGGCGTCACCGTGTGCAGGAACAGCGAGGAGGCCAAGGCCGCCGTCGTCGAGTGCCTCGAGCGCCGCCGCTTCGGCGACGCCGGCGACACGGTGGTGTTCGAGGAGTTCCTCGAGGGCCCCGAGGTGTCGCTGATCACGCTGACCGACGGCCAGACGATCGTGCCGCTCGAGCCGGCGCGCGATCACAAGGCCGTGTTCGACGGCGACCAGGGCCCGAACACGGGCGGCATGGGCGTGATCACGCCGGTGGCGATCCTGCCGCGCATGCGCGCGCAGATCGAGAGCCAGATCGTCTTCCCGACCGTGCACGCGCTGAACCGCGAGGGGCGGCGCTACCAGGGTTTCCTGTACGCGGGCCTGATGCTGACGAACCAGGGGCCGCGCGTGCTCGAGTACAACTGCCGGCTCGGCGACCCGGAGACGCAGCCGCTGCTGCTGCGGCTCTGCAGCGACCTCGTGCCGCTGTTGCTGGCGACCGCCGAGGGCAAGCTCGAGGCGCAGCAGGCGCCGGTCTGGGACCCGCGCGTCGCCGTCTGCGTGGTCGCGTGCAGCGGCGGCTACCCCGGCGAGTTCAAGAAGGGACTGCCGGTCTTCGGCCTCGACCGCGTCGCCACCGGCCCGGACCTGCAGGTCTTCCACGCCGGCACCGCGCAGCGGCCGGGCGGCGATCTGCTGACCGCCGGCGGCCGCGTGCTCGCGGTCACCGCGCTCGGCGACGACGCGGCGGCCGCGCGGCAGCGCGCCTACGCGGCGCTGCAGCAGCTCGAGTTCCACGGCATGCACTACCGCCCCGACATCGGTGCGAAGGGATGAGGCCGCCGCGCTGCCCCGGTATCCTCGGCCGCCGGTGAAGACCGACCCGGAACTCCGCCTCGTCGAGGAACACCTGCGCCGCAGCGGTTTCCGCTGGACGAGCCAGCGCGCGCTGATCGTGCGCACGGCGCTCGGCACGCACGAGCACTTCACGGCCGAGCAGCTGCTGCAGCTGTGCCGGCGGCTCGACCCCGACATCTCGCGCGCGACCGTCTACCGCACGCTGCAGGTGCTCGAGGCCGCGGGCTTCGTCGCCGGCCTCGACGCCGGCTCCGGCGGCCGCCGCTTCGAGCACGTGATCGGCCACGCCGACCACGAGCACATGGTCTGCGAGGCCTGCGGCGCGATCGTCGAGTTCCACGAGCCGGGGCTCGCGCGCCGCCTGCTGGGCGCCGCGGCCCGCGCCGGCTTCCGCGTCGCGCGGCACAGCCTGCGCGTCTACGGCACCTGCCGCGACTGCGCGCGGCGCGGAGGGGGGCCGTGAAGGGCGAGCGCGTGCTGGTCGTCGACGACGAGCCGGACCTCGCCGAGTCGACCGCGTACTTCCTGGAGCGCGCGGGCTACGCGGCGACCCCTCCGGCGCGCAGGCCCTCGAGCTGATGGCGCAGGAACCGTTCGCGCTGGTGATCACCGACGTGCGCATGCCGCGCATGAACGGCATGGAACTGCTCGCGGCGATCAAGCAGCGCGACCCCGACGTCGAGGTGCTGCTGCTGACCGGCTACCCGGACGTGCAGACCGCCGTCAGCGCGATCAAGCAGGGCGCGTTCGACTACCTCGCCAAACCCTTCGCCGAGCGGGATCTGATGGAACGCGTCGCGAAGGCGATCGCGCACCGCCGCATGAAGGACCGCAACGAGGGGCTCAAGGAGCGGCTGCGCCCGGGCGCGGCCGGCCGCCGCCTCGTGCACGGCTCGCCGGCCTTCGCGCAGGTCGTCGCGACGATCGAGCGGACCGCGCGCACCGATGCGTCCGTGCTGCTGCTCGGCGAGAGCGGCACCGGCAAGGAGCTGCTCGCGCACCACCTGCACGATTCGAGCGCGCGCGCCGGCAGACCGTTCGTGCCGGTCGACTGCGCGTCGATCCCGAGCGAGCTGTTCGAGAGCGAACTGTTCGGCCACGTGAAGGGCGCGTTCACCGGCGCCGCGAACCACCGGCTCGGCCTGTTCCAGCTCGCCGAGGGCGGCACCTTGTTCCTCGACGAACTCGGCGAACTGCCGGTGCCGTTCCAGGCGAAGCTGCTGCGCGCGCTGCAGGAGCGCAGCGTGCGGCCGGTCGGGGGCGGCGAGCAGCTGCCGATCGACGTGCGCATCGTCGCGGCGACCAACCGCAACCTGCAGAAGGAGGTCGACGAGGGCCGCTTCCGCGCCGACCTGTTCTACCGCCTCGACGTCGTGCGCATCGCGGTGCCGCCGCTGCGCGAGCGGCGGGAGGACGTCGACCTGCTGGCGGCGCTCTTCGTGCAGCGGTTCGGCAGCCCGCTCGGCATCGGGGGGCTGCTGCCCGAGGTCGGGGCCGCGCTGCGCGCCCACGACTGGCCCGGCAACGTGCGGCAGCTGCGCAACGTGATCGAGCGCGCCTGCGCGCTGGGGCAGCCGCCGCTGCTGCGCCTCGAGGACCTGCCGCCCGAACTGGGCGCGGCGCCGGGACCGTCTGCCGAGTCCGGACCCGCGGCCGGGGACGAACCGCCGCGCGGCACGTTCGCGGAGCTCAAGGCGCGGCACATCGCGGCGATGGAGAGCAGCTACCTCGAGGCGCTGCTGAAGAAGCACAGGGGCAACGTGACGCACTGCAGCGAAGAGGCCGGCATGGCGCGCAGCGCGTTCCAGAAGCTGATGCAGAAGCACGGCATCCGCAGCAGCGACTTCCGCGAGTGAACGGGGCCGCGCGGTTCCCCGTCTTTTCGCTTCGGCGCCCGGCAGGCCTGCGTATCGTGCCCGCGCCCTGCCCCGAGGTCCCATGCTGCGTTCCCTTTCCTGGCTCGCGTTCGCCGCGGTTGCCGTCGTCTCGCCGGCCGCCGCGCAGGTCACCGCCGCCTATTCCGGTTTCGGCGCCGGCTGTCCGGGCACCGGCACCGGGCTCGGCGCGATGCACCTGCACCCCGTGGTCGCCAACTCGGCGTGGGGCAGCGGCAACGCGATCCCGTTCGGCTGGACGCCGAACCGCTTCCAGCAGGTCTTCCTCGGCAGCGAACTGCCCTACGCGACCAGGCTCGCGGGGCTGGCGCTGCGGCAGCCGCGCACGGGCCCGGTGGCGCAGGGCTTCGTGGTCGACCTGGAGGTCAAGGTCGGCTGCACGACGCGCTGGGGCGCGGCGCTGAGCACGAGCTTCGCGGCCAACTGGGACGCCGGGGCGCCCGTGCTCGTGCTGCCGCGCACGCAGGTGGCGTTCCCCGACCAACTCTCCGGCCACCCGCAGGCCCTGGCCGAGATGCTGGTGACGATCCCGTGGGCGACGACGTTCGCGTGGTTGCCGCAGACCGGCATCAACCTGCTGGTCGAGATCGCCGTGCACGGCAACAGCCTCGGCAACCAGGTCCACGGCTACCCGCTCGACAACCTGGGCGGCACCTACGGCGTGTGGGGCATGCCCGCGACCGCGACCACCGGGCAACTGCGCACCGCCGGCCCGGTGATGGGCCTCTTCGACCAGACCCGGACCGCGGTGCCGAGCCTGCACGCCCTCGACCGGCCGCGGATCGGCGATCCGTTCCGCGTGCGCGTCGCGCAGTGCCCGGCGTCCGCGCCGGTGCTGCTGCTGCTGGGGCTCCCCGAGGGGACGTGGAACGGCAACCTGCTGCCGCTCGGCCTCGGCGGCCACGGCGCACCCGGCTGCAGCCTGCTGCTCGCGCCGTTGGACACGCGCGTGCTCTACGCCGACGGCGCGGGCGCCGCGGTCCTGCACTACGGCATCCCGCACACGATCCACGCGCTGAACGTGCAGTTCCGCAACCAGGCGCTGCCGGTCGACCCGCTCGCCAATCCGCTCGGCCTCTCGGCCTCGAACGGTGGCCAGGGGCTGATCGGCGACCAGTAGCCGGGTCCAACCTCGGCCGGGTCAGCCGGGCGCGCCGGACCGCGGGCGCCGCTCGCCGAACAGCCGGCGCGGCCTCGCCAGCGGCCGGCCGAGGTGCCGTTCGGCGCCGTGTTTGACGTGGGCGACGGCCAGCGCGACGTCGTCGGTGACGACCAGACGGTCGACGTCGGCGGGTTCGATGGTGCCCTCGCGGACCATGCTCGTGCGCATGAAGTCGAGCAGCGGCCGCCAGTAGTCGAGGCCCATCAGCACGAGCGGGAAGTCCTCGATCTTCTTGGTCTGGATCAGCGTCGCCGACTCGAACAGCTCGTCCATCGTGCCGAAGCCGCCCGGCAGCACGACGAAGGCGCAGCTGTACTTCACGAGCATGACCTTGCGGACGAAGAAGTAGCGGAACTCGACGAAGCGGTCGATGTAGGCGTTGGGCCGCTGCTCGTGCGGCAGCGTGATGTTGCAGCCGACCGACAGGCCGCCGGCCTCGCGCGCGCCGCGGTTGGCCGCCTCCATGATGCCGGGGCCGCCGCCGGTCATGATCGTGAAGCCCAGGCGCGACAGCTCGTACGCGGTCGTGCGCGCGAGTTCGTACCAGCGGCTCTGTTCGGTGAACCGCGCCGAGCCGAACACGGTCACGCAGGGCGGCAGGAAGTGCAGCGCGCGGAATCCCCGGATGAACTCGCCGCTGATGCGCAGCAGGCGCAGGAACTCGGCGAAGCGGCCGTGTTTGCCCTCGAGGAAGTGCCGCTCGACGGGATCCCGCGTGGCCTTGCCCCAGCGAGGGCCGCCGTGTCGGTCCAGGTCGGTCA
>Ga0194127_10006145_pt1 | contig 13761 bp, 8 predicted proteins | sample TA2KigC100mmetaG_FD_148624 | JGI IMG/M metagenome (GOLD analysis project Ga0194127, IMG submission 148624) | Freshwater microbial communities from Lake Tanganyika, Tanzania - TA2015036 Kigoma Deep Cast 100m | ecosystem: Environmental > Aquatic > Freshwater > Lake | place: Tanzania: Lake...
CCCCGCCAAGCAGCTGCTCCAGTTTCGGACCGAACTCGGCCCACACAGACATCACATTTCCCGGCCCGCCCCCGATGTTGTACACCTGGCCTCCGGCGACAGGGACCTTTTCAATCACAAGATCATACGCATCCAGCAGATCGTCCACATGCAGGATATCGCGCACCTGCTTTCCATCGCCGTAGATGGTGAGCGGGCGCCCCATCACCGCGGCGATAATGAACCACGCCACCCAGCCCTGGTCTTCGATCCCAAACTGCCGCGGTCCGTAAATGCAGGACTGACGCATGACCACCGTGGGCAGCCCGTAGATGCGGGCATAATCGCGCGCATACTGATCGCCGGCCCCTTTCGAACATCCGTATGGTGAGTGGAAATCGAGCGGCTGTGTCTCCGGGCAGCCGTTGACCAGGTCCCGGTAACGCCAACGAGTGGGCTCCTCCACCAGGGGTACGTCCTCCATCCCGCCGTAGACCTTGTTCGTGGAGGCGTAGATCACGATGGGATTCCGGCCGGAGAGGCGCGCTGCCTCGAGCATGTTGAACGTCCCAATCGCATTTGCCTCGAAATCCTCGCGCGGGTTTGTGACGGAGGTCGTCACCGCGACCTGGCCGGCCAGGTGAACGATCACATCCGCCTCCGCGGCCGCCTTGGTCAGGCGGTCTGCCTCGCGCACATCCCCCACGACCAGTTCGAAGGAGCTTTCCCCATTTTCCTGTCTTAACCATTCCAGGTTGCGCCTCGCGCCGGAGCGCGAGAGATTGTCATAGATCGAGACCTGCTCGCCGCGCTTCAGCAGGCGGTGAACATAGTTCGAACCGATGAAACCCGCGCCGCCAGTGATCAGATACTTTTTCCTCATGGAACGCTGCAGCCTTTGAACCCTACCATCTCGTGGAAACGGACCGCCGGCGCGGGAAAATTACAGAAGCAGAGGCTCCAAAGACAAACCCACCCACATGCGCCCACCAGGCGATCCCGCTGGTATCCACGCCCTCGAACGACAGCAGGCCGGAGAACAATTGCGAAACGAACCAGAAGGCAAGGTAGATGAAGGCGGGCACCTCCACCAGCGTGAAAATGAAAAGGATCGGCACCAGGCTGGCGACCCGCGATTGCGGGAATAGCAGCATATACGCTCCCAGCACGCCGGCGATCGCGCCGCTCGCCCCGACCACCGGGATGCCGCTGGCTGGCAGCAGGGCGATCTGCAAGGCTGCCGCGGCGATCCCGCTCGAGAGATAGAAAATCAAATATGGGATTCCACCCAGACGGGCCTCCACATTATCCCCGAAGATGAACAGCACCCACATATTGGTCAGGATGTGAAACCACCCGCCGTGCATAAACATGGAGGTGAAAACCGTCCACCAGGCGGCCTGCGGACCATCCTTCAACTGTTGAGGGATCAACCCCCAATCGAGGATGAAAGCTTGCAATCCAGCCGGGCTCAGGCGTGACTCGTACAGGAAAACCAGGACGTTGACCAGGATCAACAGGAGGGTCACCAGCGGGAAGCGCCGCGTCCGCAGGGTATCGTACAGGGGAATCATCTTACACTTTACTCCGCGCCCGGCTGCACCCTCAAATTCCTCAATTGATGGTAGATCCCCGAAAGGGTCTGGCCTTCGCGCATCAATCCGATACCACCGATCACGCCGCTGTTCAAATAGTTGTACATGCGCATGGTCAAGGCCGCCGCCAGCGCGGTGGATTCATCCGTCGTGAAGCGCGTCAACGCGAAAACCACCGCGCCCTCGAACGTTCCCACCGCGCCGGGCGCGGAGGGAATCGCCCCGCCAAAGGCCGCCATGCCCAGCCCGAAGATTCCCCACACCCATCCCGCCTGGGGGAAAAAGGCGAGGGTCATCAAATAATAGGAGATCAGGGCTATCGCCCAGTTGAGAGTCATCCAGAAGAGAAAGCGGAGGAAGAGCCAGCCGTCGGTAAGCACGCCAAGCCCCTGCAGGAACGACTCAAGAAAACTGCCGCCGACCCTCTGCAAGTACGGAATGCGCGTGCTGAGCCGGTGGAAAAAATCCAGCGCCCATCGGTTGTTGCGCGCCAGAATGTACATCATCGCCAGTCCAAGGACCATCGATCCACCGATGATGTATCCCAGGGTGGGCGAACTTTCCGCATTGACGACGTACGGCAGGGAGAACAAAAAGATCATGGCGGAGAAGATCAGGTCCACTGTGCGCTCGATGACGATGGTGGGAAGGATCTCGCTGAATTTCAACCCCCCCGATTTGCGGCTGAGCAAAAAGGCGCGCCCGATCTCGCCCAGGCGAAAGGGCAGGAAGTTGTTGAGCAAATATCCTTCGCCTTCGGTAAACAGCACATCCCTGTACGTCGGCCGGTCGCGCAGCAGGGTCATCCACACTCGGGCGCGCACAAACATCCACACAAATCCCAGCACCACTGCCACCACAATGAGGCGGTAATCTGCTTTTTGCAGCGCCTCGAGCGTGTCGCCGAAATCAACAAAATACAGGATCACCGCGATCAACAGGATGCTGATCGAGGCGCCGGGCACCCAGCGTTTGACATCTTTCATATAAATCAACTTTGTCCTGAGCGGAGGTCGAACAGACCGCAGTCGAAGGACGCTTCGACTGCATGCCTCACTTCGCTCGGCATTCCGCTCAGCGCGACCATCATTCCTCCTCCAGTTTCAGGACCGCCATGAAAGCCTCCTGGGGGATCTCCACATTGCCGACCATCTTCAAACGCTTCTTGCCGCGTTTCTGCTTTTCGAGCAGTTTCTTCTTGCGGGTGATGTCGCCGCCGTAACACTTGGCCAACACATCCTTGCGCGTGGCCTTTACGTTGGCGCGGCTGATGATGCGCCCGCCGGAGGCAGCCTGCACCGCCACGTCATAAAGCTGGCGCGGGATCAACTCCTTGAGCTTGGTGATCAATCGCTGTCCCTTGTGATAGGCATCCTTTTCGTGGACGATGGCCGCCAGCGCGTCCACCGCCTCGCCATTGACCAGGATCTCCAGTTTCTGCAGCCTGTCCGGGCGGTATTCCAGGAACTGATAATCGAGCGAGGCATATCCCTTGGTGCGTGATTTCAACAGGTCGAAGAAATCCACGATGATCTCGGAGAGCGGGATCTCGAAATCCAGTTGCACGCGGTGCGGCGCGGGATACTCCTGCTGCTTGAAGATACCTCGCCGCTTCGTCACCAGTTCCATGATGGGACCGTAGTACTCGGTGGGCGTGATGATCTCGATCGTCATCCACGGTTCGCGCACTTCGACGATCTTGTTCGGGTCCGGCAGTTCCGCCGGCGAGTCCACGGTCACGACCGAGCCGTCGTCCATCACCACTTCATATTCCACCGAGGGCGCGGTGAACAGCACGTCGAGCAGGTACTCGCGCTCGATGCGTTCCTGGATGATCTCCATATGAAACAGGCCCAGGAAACCGGCCCGAAAACCAAACCCCAGCGCCTGCGAAGTCTCCGGCTGATAGGTCAGCGAGGCATCGTTGAGCTGGAGTTTTTCGAGCGACTCGCGCAGCGTTGTGTAATCATCCGCCTCCACCGGGTAGATGCCGGCGAAGACCATGGGCTTGGGATGGCGGTATCCCGGCAGGGGTTCCGCGGCGGGGGCCGCAGCGCGGGTGACCGTATCCCCCACGCGGCACTCGTGTACGGTTTTGAGACCGGTGGCAATGTACCCCACCTCCCCGGATCCCAGCGAGTCGACCGGTTTCATGCCGGGCACGAAGATCCCGATTTCCACCGGTTTCATGTCCGAACGGGTGGCGAACATGCGCAGGGTCTCGTTCGAACGGATCATCCCCTCAAAGACGCGCACGTAGGCGATCACGCCCTTGTACGAGTCGTAATGCGAATCAAAGATCAACGCACGCGGAGGGAGGTCGTCCACGTCCACGGGCGGAGGCACGCGCCTGACGATCGCCTCGAGGATTTGATCCACGTTGATCCCCTCCTTGGCCGAAATGCGGATGACCGACCCCGGCTCGACCCCCAGCAGGCTGCCGATGTCTTCCGCCACTTCGTCGGGGCGCGCCGAGGGCAGGTCGATCTTGTTGATCACGGGAATGATCGCCAGGTCGGCTTCCAGCGCCTGGTACAGGTTCGCCAGCGTCTGCGCCTCGATGCCCTGCGTGGCATCCACCACCAACACCGCCCCCTCGCAGGCTTTGAGTGCGCGGCTGACCTCGTAGCCGAAATCCACGTGGCCCGGTGTGTCGATCAGATTGATTTCGTACTTAAAATTATCCTGCGCGGTGTAATACATGCGCACCGCGGAAGCCTTGATCGTCACGCCCTTCTCGCGCTCGAGGTCCATGCTGTCGAGCACCTGCTCGGTCATCTCGCGCTCGGAGATGGCTCCGGTCAATTGAAGCAGGCGGTCAGCCAGCGTGGATTTGCCATGATCCACATGGGCGATGATGCAAAAATTTCGAATGTGGTCGGTCATCGATTCGCGTGCGGGAGTATACCATTTTATTAATCACACCCTTTCAGGTCGCAATTTCCAAAGAGACGACCCAAAAATAACAAATCTGTCATGCCCGCACCCGAATTTTCGGTGTATAGTGATTCACGACCTAAACGCAAAGGTCACTGGAGGGCAGCATGTCAAAAGCCTCAAAAACAAAAAAGACGCTTTCCCGGGTGGATCGATTCCGGATGTGGATCAAGAACTTTGCGAGCAACATCTTCGCTGGTCCCTATCTGCCCGTTTCACTGACCATTTTCTTCGTCCTGACCGCTGTGACAAACCTCGCAGTTGTACTGATGAGCCAGCCCCTTTCATACTGGAGCGGCGCGGACACCGGCACCGGAATGGACATCTTTGGGGGAACACTCACATATGGTCCGGTTACCTTGATCGCCTTGGGCACAGGTTATCTCATCGTTGGAATACTGTTGTTGAGTTTCGTCAACTACCGCTGGAGTCTGGTCGGTTGGGTCACCGCGGAATTCGCCCACATTTATTTCATCCAGCAAACCCTGAACGGCTGTTATGTGAGCCGATGGATCCCATCCATCAGTGAATTCTGTAAGCTAATTAAGGACGTCGGCTTCCTGATGCCGGCGGTCATTTTCATTGGTATCCTGCTGGTTTTCTCCTTCCAACCGGCAGAATTTTCACTGGCAAATAAAAAGGCCGAAAAAAGGGTCCTGAGTTTCAGTGGAGCGCTTTCCATTGTATGGGTCCTTATCATGATCGGCGGAGTGTTATGGTCCGTTCGAAAACCCAGCTTTGGCTGGATTCCAGTGGAGGTGAAGGACAAACCCGGTCCTCTTCAGGATGGGGAAGCAGCCTATGACTCGAGGCGAAACAAAATCGTTATGTTTGGCGGCGCGACCGGTTACATCGGCAACAATCAATGGGATTACAAGAATGACACCTGGGAATGGGACGGACAGACATGGACGCGGATGTCTCCGGATGTCTATCCGCCTGCGCGGCTGGACCACGCGCTTGCGTACGACGAAAACAGAGGTGTGATCGTTATGTTCGGCGGGCTTGGTCAGAGCGGGCGCTTATCAGATACATGGGAATGGGATGGACGGACCTGGACAGAGAAAAAATCAAGGGACCATCCCTCGCCTCGTTCCGGACACGAGATGGTCTATGACCCCGTCCGCAAAAAGGTGGTGCTTTATGGAGGCTATAACGACCCGACCTTCTATAACGACGCCTGGGAATGGGACGGGACGGATTGGAAATGGATCGATCTCGATGCAGACGCGCCGGCTGCAAGCGTGTTTGCGTTAAGTTACAACACCGATAAAAATTTTGCATTCGGGTTATTGAGCGGAACGCCGGGCGGTACATGGAAGTGGGAAAAAGATACCTGGACCAAGGTCTATCCAAATCACGAGCCCAGTAATCGTTCGTCAACCACGGTGGTGTACGATCCCACCCGAAAACTCTTCTTCACCTTTGGCGGGATTGCCGGCAGCGATCCCACAGATGATACGTGGACCTTTGACGGAACAGATTGGGCGGAATATTCACAAGGCGGAGTGCATCCCTCGGCGCGGTCCGATATGACCATATGGTATGACCCGTTCCGAAAACATGTGATGTTATTCGGCGGGCACAACGGCTCCACCATGTACAACGACATGTGGGAATTCATCCCCGCAGAAAAGTAGGGATGGGCTGCCATGCAAGCGAACCCGACGAATCGAACATTATCGCCTTTGTGGCTGAATGATTGGCGCGCCAAGGTCAAAACTCTGGCCGGGAACATTTTTTCCCCGCCCTATCTGCCGGGGAAGTTCATCATTTTCTTCCTGATCACAAACGTTACCCACATGGCGATCATTTTTATGAATCAGCCGCTAAACTACTGGACAAACAAAGCGGCGGAAAAAGGCATTGCCTATAACGGTTCGCCCATGGATTTCAGGCCGGTGGACTGGGTCATCTTCGGAGCCATCTACCTCGCCCTCGCGCTCTTTTGCCTGACTGTATTCAACTACCGTTGGAGCCTGATCGGTTGGTTGACAGCCGAGGTGATCCATCTGGATGGAATCCAAAGCTGGCTGACTGACTGTTCTTTCGGCCGCTGGTCGCCAACACTGGGAAAATTCTGCGGGTCCTTCGATGAAAAGTGGTTCTGGGTCATATGCGGTTTGATTTTCGGGTTGTTCATCGCCTCATCTCTGCATCCCTCTAGTTTTTCATTTCAAAACAAACGGGTGGAAAAGGGCCTCTCACGCGTATCGGTACTCGCCCCGGCAATCTGGGTCGTTTTCCTGATCGGCGGAGTTGTATCTTCGGCACAAAAACCGGGAACGTATGGCTGGGTCCCGGTGGACGTCAAACACAAACCCGGACCTCTTTCAGAAGCAAGAGTCGCGTATGATACAAAGAACAACGAACTGGTCCTGTTCGGCGGTGTATCTGGCTATCTGGGCAATCGGTGGGATTACAAATCGGATACCTGGGTCTGGGACGGGAAGAGATGGCTGAATGTATATCCGAGCATCTTCCCCTCTGGACGAGTCAACCATGCCATGGCATACGACGAGAACCGAGGCATGGTCGTCATGTTCGGTGGCTACAACGACAACGGAGCGTTGGATGACACCTGGGAGTGGGATGGATTCACATGGGCCAACAAGTGCACCTGCAATCATCCTTCCGCGCGTTATGGACATGAAATGTTCTATGATCCGTTGCGCAAGAAAGTGGTGCTGTACGGAGGCTACGACGGAAAAACGGAATACAACGACGTCTGGGAGTGGGACGGGGAAGGATGCAAGTGGAACAAGCTCGAAACAGGCGGCGATATCCCCATCGCAAATTACTTCACGGTTGCCTACGATCCAGAGCGGCAATCCATGCTTGCATACTTAAACCAATTGAGTGCCTCCCCCGGGGGCACATGGACGATTAAGGGAGACACTTGGAAAAAGCTGCCGGCTACCAACATACCGGGCAATCGCAGCCGGACGACCATGGTCTATGACCCAAACCACAAGACTTTCGCTCTCTTTGGGGGCGAATTACACGGATTGAACGTCAACGATACGTGGTTGTTCGATGGAAAGAATTGGTCCCAGTTTAAGACAAGGATTCAACCCTCGATTCGGGCGGACATGGTCATGTGGTACGATCAAATCCGCAAACACATCATACTCTACGGCGGACAAAACGGAGATGCGCGCCTGAGCGACATGTGGGAATTCGTCTTTCCGGGAAAGCAATGAAGAGACACCAATAAAACAGGACGGCTACTTTTGAAAGTGGCCGTCCTGTTTTATTTATTTCACCAGGGTCCTTAATACGGTATGCAGGATGCCGCCGTTGCGGTAGTAGTTCACTTCGACCTCGGTGTTCAACAACGCAGTCGCCTTGAACACGGCCTCTTTCCCATCCGCTTTGCGGGCTTTGACCGTGACCTCGCTTTGCGGCTTAATCCGGTCGTTCAGGCCTTCGATATCATACACCTCACTGCCATCCAATCCGAGGGATTCGGCGTTTTTTCCGTCCAGGAATCGCAACGGCAGCACGCCCATGCCCACCAGGTTCGAGCGGTGGATGCGTTCAAAGGATTCGGCAATGACCGCCTTCACGCCCTGAAGCATCGGTCCCTTGGCTGCCCAGTCGCGGCTGGAACCGGTTCCATATTCCTTGCCCGCCAGTACGATGGTCGGCGTGTTCTCACTTTGATATCGCAGAGCGGCATCGAAGATGGACATCATCTCGCCGGAGGGCTGATGCTTTGTCCAATTCCCCTCCCTGGGATTGACCATTAAATTCTTCAAGCGGATGTTCGCGAACGTGCCGCGCGCCATCACCAGGTCGTTGCCTCGGCGCGTGCCATACTGGTTGAAGTCCCTGGGTTGAACCCCGCGCTCCTGCAGGAACCGGCCCGCAGGGGAATCCGGCGCGATGTTGCCGGCCGGAGAAATATGATCCGTGGTGATCGAATCACCAAACAGGCACAGGGCGCGCGCGTTCCTGATCTCGCGCAGGGCCGGCACCTCCAGAGTCAGGGATTGGAAGTAGGGCGGATGATGGATATAGGTGGAGGATTCGTCCCATTCGAAGAGATCGCCTTCCCTGACATTGATCTCCCGCCACATCTCCGAGCCCGAGAAGACATCGGCATACTTCTCCTTGAACATCTCGGCTTTGACGCCGGCGGCGATGGTCGCGTTGATCTCCTGTTGGGACGGCCACAGATCGCGCAGATACACCGGCGCGCCATCTGATCCGAAGCCAAGCGGTTCCTTATTAAGATCGATGTCGACCGTCCCTACCAGGGCGTAGGCAACGACCAGCGGCGGAGAGGCCAGGTAATTCGCCTTCACCAGCGGGTGTACGCGGCCCTCGAAATTGCGATTGCCGGAGATGACCGCTGCCGCCACGAGGTCCGATCCCGTTACCGCTTTTGCAACCTCGCCGGGCAGCGGACCGGAGTTGCCGATGCAGGTCGTGCATCCATAGGCAACGAGGTTGAATCCGAGTTGGGAAAGCGGCTCGATCAGCCCCGCCTGCTTGAGGTATTCAGTTACGACTCGCGAGCCGGGCGCAAGTGAGGTCTTGACATACGGTTTTACGGTTAACCCTTTTTCAACCGCCTTCCTGGCGAGCAGTCCCGCTGCCACCATTACAGACGGATTGCTCGTGTTCGTGCAGGAGGTGATGGCGGCGATCACCACCGCGCCGTGCGTGATCTTCTGAGTGCCGCCGTTCGTCCCGAATGTCGCTTCGCGGGTCAACGCCTCGCCGGAGAGTTCATAGCCGCGGTCCCTGGCCGGCGCGTGGAGCGCCTTACGGAACACTTCCTTCATTTCAGAAAGCGGGACGCGATCCTGCGGACGCTTGGGTCCAGCCAGGGAAGGCACCACAGACCCGAGGTCCAGTTCGAGCGTGTCGGTAAAGTCTGGATCGGGGCTGTTCGCTTCGCGGAACAATCCCTGCGCGCGCAGGTAGGTCTCGGTGAGTTCGAGCACCTCCTGCGGACGGCCGGTCAGCCGCATATAGCGCAGCGTTTCCTCATCCACCGGGAAGTAGCCCACAGTGGCTCCGTATTCCGGAGCCATGTTGCCGATGGTGGCGCGATCCGGCAGCGACATGCCATCCAGGCCGGGACCGAAAAATTCCACGAATTTATCCACCACGCCCTTCCTGCGGAGCATCTGGGTCACGGTCAGGACAAGATCGGTCGCAGTAACCCCTTCCTTCAACCGGCCGTGAAGATTGAAACCGATCACATCCGGCAGCAGCATATCCATGGGCTGGCCGAGCATGACGGCTTCGGCCTCAATCCCTCCCACACCCCATCCCAGGACACCCAGACCGTTGACCATGGTTGTGTGCGAATCCGTTCCCACCAGGGTATCGGGGAAGGCAAGGATTTCGTCATCTTCGACCCGGGTCATCACGACCTGGGCCAGATGTTCGAGGTTGACCTGGTGCACAATCCCCGTCATCGGAGGCACCACCCGGAAGTTGCTGAAGGCTTTCTGCCCCCACTTGAGGAACTCGTACCGTTCGCGATTGCGCTGGAACTCGACCTCACTGTTGCGATGCAGCGCGTCGGCTGTCGCAAAGAAATCCACCTGCACCGAATGATCGATCACAAGATCGACCAGCACGAGCGGGTTGATCTTCTTCGGGTCGCCCCCCAGTCGGGCCACCGCGGTGCGCATCGCAGCCAGGTCCACCACGGCGGGCACGCCGGTGAAATCCTGCATCACGACGCGCGCGGGCAGGAAGGGAATGCCAGGACGCCCGCCCCTCACCCCTTCCCCTCTCCCAGTGGGAGAGGGGTTAGCGGTGAGGGGGCTCCACGCGGCGATGTTTTTCACATCGTCCTGCTTGATCTCCCTGCCATTGCATTGCCGCAGCGCGGCTTCGAGCAAAATGCGGATCGAATAAGGCAGTCTCTCCAATTTTGTCAAACCGGCCTTTTCCAGCGCATCCAGGCGGAAGATGAGGTACTGTTTTCCACCCACCTTCAAGACATCGCGGGACTTAAAAAAATCTTGCATACGCTACTCCTCGGACGAGATTGCCTCACTCCTGCACCCCTTTCCGCCGGAAAGGGAACGGGGAACGAGATTATATACCACACCTTTGCGAAAGACTCACCGTTCGCGCCGTGAACATCGGCGCGCGGCGGGAAAGAAGCGCCTTTGAAATCCTTGATAACCGTGTGGCTTTGTGAATTTTTTCAGCCGCCGTCAGACCGGCCGCAGCGCCGGCAAAAGATGACGGCAGGCATTTGGACGAACACCCCTGTGGAGATACTCCCTCCACGCGACCAATCGAACTACATGTTCATATCCTTCTTCAACGAATCGATCAGCGTTTTCTTCTCCGCCTGCGGCAGGAAGGAGGCCTCGGCGGCGGTCAACACGGACTGTTTCAGCATCCCCATCGGCACGTGCAGCCCCTCACAGATCTGCTTGAACTCATGCGCCAGGGTGATACGCGAGACACTTGGATCGTCCGTGTTGATGGTCACCTTCAAGTCGGCATTCAACATGCGCGGCAGGGGATGATCGGTCAACGCGGGCACCACGCCGGATTGGTAATTGCTGGTCACGCACACTTCGAAGACCGTGCCGCGCTCGCGGGCCATGGCCACAACGGTTTCATCCTCGAGCACGCGCACGCCGTGTCCGATGCGTTCCGCCTCGAAATTCTCCAGCGCATCGCGCACATTGGCGGCCGGCCCCCATTCCCCGGCGTGGATGGTCAACTGCAGGCCCGCCTGCCGCGCCTCGCGGAAGATGTCGTAAAACGGCCGGGTCTCGAAATCGGCTTCGTTCCCGGCCAGGTCCATCCCAACGATCCCCTTCTTGAGGTGGTCGGCGGCCAGCCAGATGACCTGCTCGGCGAGTTCCGGGCTTTCATGCCGGTTGACCGAGGCGATCAACCCCACCTGGATCCCGAATTTTTGCGCGGCCTGCTTTGCGCTGGTGATCACCCAGTCCATCACATCATGCAGGGGGAAGCCCTCCGCGCGGCTCAGCGCCACGGGCGTAAATCGCAGCTCCAGGTAGCGGATATTATCCTTGGCCGCATCCTCCACCGCTTCATGGGTGACGCGATGGATCACGTCGGGGGACTTGTAGAACAAACGCAGGGTCTTGAACTTTTCCAGGAAGTTCGTGAAGGTCAGCGGGTCCTCGTCCTGAACCTGGACCAGACCGCTCAGTTTCAGCATGCCTGCCGGTATGGTCACACCATGCTGGCTGGCGATATCGAGCATGGTGGCGAGCCTTAACGAACCCTCCAGGTGGCGGTGCAATTCCACTTTGGGAAGGGCGATGTATCGGTTCAGCGGGGCGGTATCATCCCGGATCAACTCAGCCTCTAAAGTCCAGAACCCGAACGGTGTGCCGATGCAGGGGTATAAGCGGATGACTGCCGCTCTTACCCATCAAGTAAATTTCGTCCGGGTACTAGTGACGTTTTCTTTTCCTCTTCCTACCGCCGACCTGCACTTGTGTTTCGCCGTCGGATGCGGGGGATTCTGTGGATTCGAGCGGGGTGATCTCCACCCGCCTCGGCCGAGCCGCAAACGCACGGCCGATGACCAGTCCGCGCACATCCTCGAGCAGCTGTGAGAACATTTCTGAGGCGCGGCTTTTGTATTGTACCAGCGGGTCACGCTGGGCGTAAGCCTCGAGTCCGATGGAGACCCGCAATGCTTCGACCTTCGTAAGATATTCCACCCATAACTCACTGATGGCACCCAACAACAACTGGCGGTGGACTTCATTTAATACGTACCTGCCGATGAACTCCGCCAAATTCTCACGCTCGGATTCGTTCAAGGAGGAAGGCGAATCATTGAGCCGCTCCTCGCCGAAGGCGATGCGCGCCGCCGGGCCGAAATCCGCCAGCCGCGCGGCGTTCTGACTCAAGCGCTGGAACTCGCTCCGGCCCCAGGTTTTTCGCAGGGCTTCCTCAGCCACCTCCAGATGATTCAGCACCTGCTCAACCACGTGCTGCGCTTCCATGCCTTCCAATAACTGCGCCGTGTAGAAAACGTACGTGAAACGATTGAATACCTGGCGCACCTGTTTGTGCGTCCGCTGATCGAAGGCGGTGCGTGCACCTTGCGAGAGCGTCAACAACAAACGCAGCCGGTCCGCAGCCTGGTCTTCGCGCTGCAGCAAAAGATCCAGATCGCGCGCGACCTGCTCCTTAAGGCGTGTCTGTTTCTTCTCCAGAGCCCCGCCGGCGGTCTCCATCAAGATGGATGCAAGCGAGTCCCAATCCGCAGGCAGCGGGCTCGGCCATTGGATCTGCTCACCGACACGATTCTGGATCGCGCCGATCACGCGCGTGGCATTGAGCACCGTCAGCTGGCCGGAGACCAGCTTCCCAACCTGCTCCCGCGCCTCCCGCGGATCCTCCGCCAGGACGCGCTGGAGTTCATTATTGAAGCGCAGCGGCAGCCGCACCAGGGCGTTGATTTCCTCTTGAATCTTTTGCGGACGCGGCCGCTCCGAGTCCTCCGCGTCCTGCAATCCCTGAAAGAAGGCATCCAGGGCGTCCGCCCGCTCAGCGATCTGCGCCTCCAGGGTCTCACCACTTTTCTGGATCAGGGACTCGATCGCATGCAGGGCATGATCCTGTTCGGCTTCTACCGCCTCCGAAACCAACTCAAGCGTGGAGGCCCGCACATCCTCACCAATTTGATCCACCAGCAATTTGAAACCGAATGATGGGAACAAGCCTTCGTTCGACTCGAACGGCGGCTGGACCTGATCCAGCCAGGCGATCAATTTCCATGGGCCTTCCTCGTCGGCCAGTCCCATCTCCACCCGTTTGATCACCTCGGATTCGAGCATGTCCGCCACGTCCTCGCTCAAGTCCTCCTTGACGAAGATGCGGTCGCGCTGGCTGTAGATCTGCGAGCGCTGTTTATTGAGCACGTCATCGTATTCCAGCAGGTGTTTGCGGACATCGAAGTTGGCGCCCTCGACGCGCGTCTGCGAACCTTCGATGATGTTGCTGACCAGGCGCACCTCCAGCGGCATGGAATCGTCCACCTTCAACCGCTCCATCATGCTGCTCACCTGCTCGCCCCCGAACAGGCGCATCAGGTCGTCCTGCAGGGAGAGATAGAAACGCGACGAACCGGGATCCCCCTGACGTGCGGAACGGCCGCGCAGCTGGTTGTCGATGCGGCGCGCCTCGTGCCGCTCCGAACCGATGACATGCAAGCCGCCCAGTTCCTTGACGCGCGCCATATCTTCAAAGTACTGAAGAAAAAGTTTCACCTCGG
>Ga0194127_10006149_pt1 | contig 13758 bp, 11 predicted proteins | sample TA2KigC100mmetaG_FD_148624 | JGI IMG/M metagenome (GOLD analysis project Ga0194127, IMG submission 148624) | Freshwater microbial communities from Lake Tanganyika, Tanzania - TA2015036 Kigoma Deep Cast 100m | ecosystem: Environmental > Aquatic > Freshwater > Lake | place: Tanzania: Lake...
CGTCGCCGAATACCCTGTATTCGGCCGTTGGAATTCCGTGACGCCGCATGAACTCCTTGGCGAAGACCTTGCTCGATTCGAGCCGCGCAGCTGCCTGAACGGGCCCGACAATCTTCATGCCGGCCGCGCGAAAGAGATCGACGATACCGGCTTCGAGCGGCTGTTCCGGGCCGACCACCGTAAGTTCCACATGGTTCCGGCCGGCGAATTCAAGCAGTTCGTCGAGCTGCAGCGCTTTGAGCGGCACATTGGAAACCTTGCCACCCATCATGGCCGTGCCGCCGTTGCCCGGAGCGATAAATATTTTCTCCGTTCCCGGGTTTGCGGCAAGGGCCGCCGCAAAAGCGTGTTCACGGGCTCCGCTGCCGATAATGAGGAGATTCATGGCTTTTTTCGGTCAATGGCATGGCCACAGGAGGCCATAGGGTTTATCAAGCCGGATTGTTTACATTTATTCATCCGGAATCCATGCAATGGCATGCCGGAAAGAGGATCTATATAAAACAGGTTGCATTAAAAAAACAATTAAAAAATTTTTCGTGAAAAGAGAAGGATGAGCGGAAAATTACCCTCCTTCATAACACGCGGCCTGCTCCCCGCGATGCTCGACCTGCTTTTCCGCAGCCTGCGCATTAAGCTCGATTTCCGGCCGGCTCCGGAAGATGTTCCCCAAGGGGCGGCGGTGTTCGCATTCTGGCACGGCAAGATGGCTGTCGGATGGCCGCTGGCCCGGATGCTCTTCGGCAGGCGACCGCTGAAGGCCGTCGTCAGCCTCTCGGAAGACGGGGCGATACTTTCCGACGTACTTGACGCGCTCGGATTTTCCCTCATACGTGGATCGAGTTCCAGCAAGGGCGATCAGGTCAGAAACGGAATCGAGGAATGTCTTCTGCAGGGAGAGGCGGTCGCCATCACGCCGGACGGGCCCAGAGGTCCGCAGCACCGGTTCAAGTACGGATCGGTGAGGATCGCCTCGAAACTTCGCACTCCGCTGCTTTTTGCCGACATACGATACAGCAGTGCCCGGCGGCTGAAAAGCTGGGACCGATTCGAAATACCGAAACCGTTCAGCCGGGTCGATGTGACCCTCCGGCGCATCGATGTACCGGAATTCGCCGGTGAAGACAATCTGCGCGCATGGTGCGAGAGCTTGTCCCTGGAGCTCGACCATGAATAAGTCGCTGAGCTTGCTGCTTCGACCTGCCGGGCTGCTTTACCGGGCTGTCGTTCAGCTACGGAACCTCTTGTTCGAAAAAAAGATCCTCCGATCGCGGCGAGCGCCTGTTCCGGTACTATCCATAGGGAACATAACCGCCGGAGGAACGGGAAAAACCCCGCTTGCAGACTGGATCATCAGGTTCCTGATCTTGTGCGGCGAAAGACCGGCGCTCCTTTCGCGCGGCTATGGACGTTCGACGAAAGGGGTCGTGCTGGTATCGGACGGAGAAACTCTGCTCTGCGGCAGCCGTGAATCCGGAGACGAGAGTGCGATGCTTGCGGCCAGGAATCCCGGAATCGTGACGGTTGTCGCCGAAAAGCGAACGGAGGGTGCTGCATTCATCATGCACCGCTTCACCGGTTATCCGCCTTCGGTGATCGTGCTCGATGACGCATTCCAGCACCGGCAGCTGCATCGCGATCTCGATATCGTGGTGGTCAATGCCGCCGAAGCCTATTTCAACGCGGCAATGCTGCCGGAGGGAAGGCTGCGCGAACCCCTTGCCAATATCCGGAGGGCGGATATCGCCGTGATCAGCAATGCGAACGACCGCAAGACCGCATTGGCAATTGCCGCGGATCTTGAACGCAGGGGGCTGCGGATTGCGCAAATGAAAACCTTTCCCGGATCGCTGGTACCGTTTATCGATGCCGAAAAACCCGAAGCGGCCCAACCGGGATGCAGCGTTCTTGCATTTGCCGGCATCGGCTCGCCGGCAGGGTTTGTCGGCAGCCTTGAAGCGTGCGGCTGCACGGTCGAAGCGCGCCGTTTTTTCAAGGACCACGAACCCTATACGAAAGAAAAGCTCCTGCCGATACTGGAAGAGGCCCGAAAAAAAGGAATCTTGCCCGTCACGACGGAAAAGGACTACTACCGGATGCTCTGCGAACCCTGGTTTACAGACCTTTCGGCAGAATACCCGCTGCACTTTCTGGAAATCTCGGTTGAGTTCATCGAAGGACGGGAGGTTCTCGAAAAGATGCTGATTGCCGCCATCAGGAACTTCAGGAAGGCTTGAAGGCATCAATCACTCCGCCGTCAATCACTCCTTGATGATTTTCGAAATAGCCTTGAACCGTTCGCCTTCGGCGATGCGCAGCAGTTCGAAAATCGCCATCTCGGTGCTGGTGAGGCTGCCTCCTGCCTTTTCGATGCAGCGGATGCCGATTTCACGGTTTTCCGGGGTTCTCGACGAAACCGCATCGGTAACGAGATGCACGTTATAGCCGAACTCGAGGAGTTCGACGGAAGTCTGGTAGACGCAGACATGTGATTCCATGCCGGCTACGAGAATGTCGTTGCGGTTGAACAGACGCAGCTGCTTCATGAAGGGTTCGGTGGCGCAGCAGCTGAAGGTGATTTTTTCGACCGGCTCCAGATCGCCGAGCAGTTCCTTGACGGAAGCAACCGTCGCGCCGAGCCCTTTCGGATACTGCTCGGTACAGAGCACGGGAACCTCGAGAATCCCGCAGGCCCTGATGAGTTTTTGTATATTGCGCTCCACCAGTTCCGGCTGGCAGACGCTTTGCGCAAGCTTTCCCTGTATGTCGATCAACAGCAGGATGGTCTCACTTGGAACGATCATGGTGCATCTGATTGGTATGATATTAATGAAATCGGCAAGGCCGGAAGCGATCGCCGGATTGAACCGTAAATACTACAAAAAAGTAGCTTTTTAAACTGACATTTTCAGCTTTGAGCCGTAAAGAAAACCTCCCGCCGAAAGGATCACGCGGCGAATATCTTGTGGTGCTGCAGTTTCTTCTTATGGCAGCGTTCATTCTTGCTCCTGTCTGGCCTGACCTTGGCGAAACCGCACTCTTCGGCGACTCCTCTCCGTTGCGATGGCCTGTGCTCGCGCTCTTCTGGGCGACAGCCCTTGCTCTCGGCGGTTTTGGGTCTCACCGCATCAGGGAGTTTCTCACTCCGCTCCCCTACCCGGTCGATCATAACCGGCTGGTCACCACCGGCGTCTACGGGCTTGTCCGTCATCCGCTCTACAGCAGCCAGCTTTTCGCTGCTTTCGGCTGGGCCGTCTTTGCGCTCAGCCTCTCGCACATGGTTCTTTTTGTCGTCGCCTTCCTCTTTTTCAATTACAAGGCATCGAAAGAAGAAGCGTGGCTTACTGAAAAACACCCTGAATACATCGGCTATGCCCGAAAGGTGAAGAAGTTCGTCCCCTGGATCTACTGAACGCCCCGAGCGCTCAATCTTTCACGCATCTTACGGAAAAACCGATGCTTCTGCCAACGCTGACACGCCGGACGCCCGCGTTCAGGCTGCCGATTTCGCGGTTCCAGGCCTCAAATTCGCCGGAAGGGGTGGACGACCAGAAAAAAGCGTCCCGGCCGAGAGCGAAAAAACCGCCGAGGCAGTTGCGGCTGCCTGCGGGAAGCGCATCGAAGCCGCTGTTTTGCGAAGCCGTTCCGCCTGAAGCATCCCATGAGGAGTTTTTTTTCATCGGGGTGCCGGCAACGGCATCGCCGCCAAGCGTTTCTACAAGCTGCCGCCACTCATCGTCCGAAGGAATATGCCATCCCGGAGGAGCCAACCCCCTTCTGTCGTTGACGGCATGCCAGTTGTAGAGTTTTCCGTACGCATTGCCGTTCACGGCGTCGCCCTCATACCAGCACCAGGCCCCTTCCTGTTTCGAGGCGGCATCGTGCCACTCGGCTTCGGTCCGGGCATGACGGACGGGATCGCCGTTGCGGTAGTGATCGACATCAAGATTGCGGCTCGACCAGACCCGGACGCCTATCGTCACGCTGCTCTGCTCCTGCCTTTGCGAACAGGCGGCCGGAAACAGAAGGGTCAGAAACAGAAGCATGCGGAAAAAAGTCCGGATCCGCAGTGACCGTTCATTGCGCATACAAGCGTTTTTCAAGAAGATTAACGGCAAGAAAGCATTGTTTTTTTATTACCGGCATGATACTTTTTTCTGTAGTCCTTCCAAAACGGTTTAGCATTCAACAATTGACCATACCGCCATGAAAAAAATAGGCGTCATTCTTTCGGGATGCGGATTTCTCGACGGCGCGGAAATCCAGGAGGCCGTGCTTACGCTGCTTGCCATCGACCGTGCGGGCGCAGAAGCGGTCTGCATGGCCCCCGACATCGAGCAGCACCATGTAGTCAATCACCTGACCGGCGAAATCGCTGCCGGCGAAACCCGGAATGTGCTTGCGGAGTCGGCCCGCATCACCAGGGGAGCCGTCTGTGCTCTCGGCGCGGCGGATATCGAATGCCTCGACGCGCTTGTGCTGCCGGGAGGGTACGGAGCCGCAAAGAACCTCAGCGATTTCGCCTTCAAAGGCTCGGAGTGCGAGGTCAATGCGAAGGTGGCCGACGCTATCCGCACATGTTACGAAGCAGGCAAACCGCTCGGCTTTATCTGCATCGCTCCGGCGATTGCCGCAAAGGTGCTCGGCGGCAAGCAGGTGGAGCTGACCATCGGTAACGACCGGGATACCGCTCTGGCGATCGAAAAGCTCGGCGCAAAACATATCGATTGCCCGGTGTGGAATACGGTCGTCAGTTCCGGGGGCCGCGTGGTCAGCACGCCGGCCTATATGCTCGGGCCTTCGATCGGAGAGGTCTCGAAAGGCATTGACAAGCTGATCGCCGATATCATGGGCTTACTCTGAACCTCTTCCTTTCTCGTACGGAATGCCGGCTTCGCGCGGCGCGGCCGATCTGCCGACAAAGCCTGCAAGCACCAGCAGGGTGATCACATAGGGCAGCGACTGCACGAGCCGGGAAGGCAGAAGCCCGGTCTGCAGCCACATTTCGGCGGCTTCGGCCGAGGCGAACATCAGGCTTGCAAGCGCGGCGCCTATCGGGTTCCACTGGCCGATGATCATGGCAGCAAGGGCGATATAGCCCCGGCCGGCCGACATGCCTTCGCTGAATGAGTGCTGCTGAAAGGCCAGGAAAGCTCCTGCAAGCGCGGCGAGCACTCCCGAGATGGCAACTCCGCCGTAACGCATGGCGCCGACCCTGATTCCTGCGGAGTCGGCAGTTGCGGCGCTTTCACCGGTTGCGCGAAGCCTGAGACCGAATGGCGTCCTGAACATGATGAACTGCCCTGCGGCAACCGAAATGACCGCGGCAAGAAAAAGCGGATCAAGGAATATCGACGACACCTCGATGCCGGCAATTCTTGGCGAGTTCATGGCGCTTCCGAACAGAATGCTTGATGCAAAACGGGTTGCGCCCATCACGAGAATGTTGATGGCGATACCCGAAACGATCTGATCGGCTTTCATGGTAACGCAGACGAACGCGTGCAGAAGCGCAACGGCAAGACCGCCGGCAACTGCCAGTGCGAGTCCGGCAGCGGCAGAACCGGCAAGATGCTGTCCGACGGCCGCACCGAACGCACCCGCAAGAATCATACCTTCGAGCGCGAGGTTGACTACGCCGCTGCGCTCGGAAAACGATGCACCGACCGAAGTCAGCACATACGGCACCGCGATGCGCACTATCTGTTGCAGAATGACGATAAGCTCCAGACCCATGGCGATTGCTTTCTGCGGCTCATAAAAATATCATGCGCCGTTGTTATATTATATTGGTTTTTTATAATCGTTACATCATCGCAGGCGCCGACAGCGGTACCGTGCGTATTTTATTTTCATTTGATTCAAGCCCAAAATAACAATTTCACAACAAGAAACCCATGAGTGCGCCAGACAGCAGAACAGCATCGAGCAACACAAAAAAATACATCTACAGTTTCTCAGGAGGCCGCGCAGAAGGCGACGCGTCCATGAAAAACCTTCTCGGAGGCAAAGGCGCAAACCTGGCGGAAATGGCCAATATCGGTCTGCCCGTTCCTCCCGGCTTCACCCTTTCCACCGAAGTATGCACCTGGTTCTATGACCACGGAAAAACCTGTCCGACCGGCCTCTTCGAACAGGATATTCCCCTTGCACTCGCCAGGATTGAGGCTACGCTGGGCAAAAAGTTCGGCGATCCTGATAATCCGCTCCTTGTCTCGGTGCGTTCAGGATCCAGAGCCTCCATGCCCGGCATGATGGATACCATTCTCAATCTCGGCCTCAACAGCGAAACCGTCGAAGGCCTTGCGTGCAGGTCGGGTAACCCCCGTTTCGCATGGGACTGCTACCGCCGTTTCGTGCAGATGTACGGCGACGTGGTGCTCGAGCTGAAGCCTGCCGATAAAAAACAGGTCGATCCTTTCGAGGCCATCCTCGAAGCGAAAAAGCACGAGCGCGGCATCAGGCTCGATACCGGGTTTTCCGTCGACGATCTCAAGGATCTGGTGAGCCTCTATAAAGCGGCCATCCTTGAAAAAACAGGCAGGGCCTTTCCGGAAGATCCTTATGAACAGCTCCGGGGTGCAATCGGTGCGGTGTTCAACAGCTGGAACAACGAACGGGCTATCGTTTACCGCAAACTCAACCACATCCCCGGCTACTGGGGTACGGCATGCAACGTACAGGCCATGGTATTCGGCAACATGGGCACCGATTGCGGCACAGGCGTGGCGTTCACGCGCGATGCGGCGACCGGCGAGGATATCTTCTACGGAGAGTTCCTCATGAATGCCCAGGGAGAGGATGTGGTCGCCGGCATCAGGACCCCTCTGAAAATCGAGCAGCTCAAGCAGGATAATCCCAAGATATACGCCCAGCTCGAGGTTATCCGGACCATTCTCGAAAAGCACTATCGCGATATGATGGACATCGAGTTCACCATCGAAAGCGACAAGCTTTTCATGCTGCAGTGCCGTGTCGGAAAACGCACCGGCGCAGCCGCAATAAAAATCGCAGTCGATATGGTCAATGAGGGCCTGATCGACGAGAAAGAGGCTATCATGCGCATCGAACCCGAACAGCTCAACCAGCTGCTCAGGCCGGTGTTCAACCTGAAGGAGAAACAGCTGGCCATCGATGAAGGCCGCCTGCTCGCAACCGGCCTCAACGCAGGTCCGGGAGCCGCGACAGGGCGCATCTGCTTCAATACCGCCGATGCGGTGGATGCCGACAAACGGGGCGAGCCGGTCATTCTCGTACGTATCGAAACTTCGCCCGAGGATATCAAGGGTATGTCGATTTCGGAAGGCATTCTGACCGAACGCGGCGGCATGACCTCACACGCCGCTCTCGTCGCACGCCAGATGGGCAAGGTCTGCGTGGCGGGGTGCGGCGCGCTCTCCATCGACTATCGCAAAGGCGAAATGCATGTCGAAGGAAGGGATCTGGTACTCAGGGAAGGCGATTACATCTCCATAGACGGCAGCACCGGTGAGGTAATTGCCGGAAAGGTGCCGACCAAAAACTCGGAAATCATCGAGGTGCTGATCGACAAAAGCCTGAATCCGGAAGATGCGCCTGCATGGGCTATCTACAACCGGCTCATGGAGTGGGCCGACCGCTACCGCAAGCTCGACATCCGCACCAACGCCGACCAGCCGGATCAGGCTGAAAACGCCATCGCTTTCGGAGCCGAGGGTATCGGTCTCTGCCGTACCGAACACATGTTCTTCGGCGGTGAGAGAATCCATGCGATGCGCGAGATGATCCTGGCAGAGAACATCGAAGGCCGTAAAGCCGCTCTGGATAAACTGCTGCCATACCAGCGCGAGGATTTCTACGGTCTCTTCAGAACCATGGGTTCCCGACCGGTCACCATCAGGTTGCTCGATCCGCCCCTGCATGAGTTCCTGCCGCAAACGGAGAGCGAAATCACCGACCTTGCCTCAAGAATCGGCAAAACGGCGGAAAAAGTGAACAAACGGATCGAAGACCTGCATGAGTTCAATCCCATGCTCGGTCTGCGCGGCTGCCGGCTCGGCATCCTGCACCCGGAAATAACCGTCATGCAGGTTCGCGCAATCATCGAAGCTGCCTGCCGCCTCAAAAAAGAGGGGCATGAAGTGGTTCCCGAAATCATGGTACCGCTCGTATCGACGGTAAAGGAACTTGAACTGACGGCGGAGATCATCCACAAGACCGCAAGAAGCGTGATTGCCGAACAGGGTACAGGCATCAGGTACCTCGTCGGCACCATGATCGAAGTACCGAGGGCTGCAATCACTTCCGCAGAGATAGCAAAAGCTGCGGATTTCTTCAGCTACGGCACCAATGACCTCACACAGATGGGCCTCGGTATGAGCCGCGACGACTCGGGCCAGTTCCTGCCGGCATACCAGCAGCAGGAGATCTTCCCCCGCAGCCCGTTCGAGTCTATAGACATCGAGGGAGTGGGCCGGCTGGTGGCCCTGTCGGCCAGTGCGGGCCGTTCGGTAAAGCCGGACCTGAAGCTCGGCATCTGCGGTGAACACGGCGGTGACCCTGCCTCGATAAGGTTCTGCCACAATACCGGCCTGAACTACGTCTCCTGCAGCCCTTTTCGCGTGCCTGTCGCGCGCCTTGCGGCGGCAAGGGCTGCACTGCAGGACTGAACACCTGCTTTTCTTTTCATATGCAGACAAGGCGACCTGATGGTCGCCTTGTCTGGTTTAAGGAAATATTCATCGGCGGTCTGCTGACTTCGAGGATATCCCGCAAACCGTTGAGGAGCTGTCGGTTATTGCTGCTCTGCACTCTCTTCCTTTTTCCTGAAGAACATGCAGCCGCCTTCGGCAAGCACGTTGTTTCCATTGCAGATCCCTTCTGACGGGTTATCCGCACTGACGATATAACTCTGGCAGTCCTGGCACTGTTTGCCTTTTTCCGCCTGTTTCTGATAGATCATGGTAATTCCTGTTTTCAGGTTATGGGTGACTCCGAAACCTTTGCGCAGTCATGAGTGCCGCGCCGGTCGGTTATGACGATTGCAGAGGAACCCTGATGTGTTCATCGGATTTTCGTGTTAACGCCGGTTAACGCCGGCTGGCGGGAATATAGCGGCCGGGTCGGGTTTTCACAAATTTCTGAAAAAGAGGAAACCATCATTACCCGAAGACCGTTATTCCGGGTTAATGCTTTAAAGCGTTCTCCCCGAACAGGAATTAAGCCACCAAATCGCTATAATTGAGTACACAGATTTTTTTCCCGACAGAAGTGCCGTAGATCAATGGAATTCAGCCATATCTCCATCAGAGGAGCCCGTGTTCACAATCTGAAAAATATTTCGCTCGACATACCGAGGAACCGTTTCGTGGTCATTACCGGCATATCGGGATCGGGAAAGTCAAGCCTTGCATTCGATACGATTTTCGCCGAAGGCCAAAGGCGGTTTATGGAAACGCTTTCGCCTTATGCCCGGCAGTTTATCGGCAATATCGAACGACCCGACGTGGATTTTATCGAAGGACTCTCTCCGGTTATCGCTATCGACCAGAAGAGCACCAGCCGCTCGCCCCGATCGACAGTGGGCACCATTACGGAAATACACGATTTCATCCGCCTGCTCTATGCGAAAATCGGAAGAAGATTCGATCCGGTTACCGGACAGATGCTGCAGAAACAGTCCCGGGAGAGCATCGTCGAAACGATCATGTCGCTTCCCGAAGGGTCGAAGATCGCCATTCTCTCTCCGCTTGTCACAGGACGCAAGGGACACTATCGCGAACTGTTCGAGCGACTGCTGCTGAAAGGGTTCCTGCGGGTTCGTATCGACGGCGGGGAACGGGTGATGGAAAGGAATATGCAGCTCGAACGTTACAAGACGCATACCATCGAACTGGTTGTTGACCGGCTTGTGGCCGGAGCGGGCAGCGAGGAACGGCTGCGGCAGGCCGTCGACATGGCTATCGGCATGTCGGAACATCGTTCGTCGCTCATCTGCCTTCCGCTTGAGGGCGAAGGAAAGGAGCTGTTTTTCAGCACGCAGTACGCATACTCGGACGGTTCGGTACCTGTCGATACGCTTGCCCCTAATCAGTTCAGCTTCAACTCCCCTTACGGCGCCTGTCCGGAGTGCAACGGTCTGGGTGAACTGATGCAGCTCTCGACCAACCTGATGGTGCCCGATCCGTCACTTTCGCTGAATCAGGGAGCGATCGAGCCTTTCGGCAAGCCCGGCAAACGGAACCTCTGGCAGATCGTCAAGGCCATCGCCAGGGAGTACGGCTTCACGCTCGATACGCCTGTTTCGGAGATTCCTCCGACGGCGCTCGATATCCTTCTGCTGGGTTCCGGCAGCCGCACCTTCGACGTTGCGTATGCCTATGCCGGCAAGGAACACCGTTATCCGCAGATTTTTCAGGGCGCCCTTCCTTATGTTCAGGAGATGCTCCGCAACAGCAGCTCGGCAAGAATACGGGAGTGGAGCGAGAGCTTCATGTCGCATCAGCCCTGCCCGGTCTGCAAGGGGGCGCGCCTGAGGCAGGAGAGCCTGCATGTCAGGGTCCCAGGGTTGAACATCGCCGAAGCCGAGTCGCTTCCGCTGCCGGATTCGCTTGTTTTTTTCAGGGATCTTCCTGAACGGCTCAGCGACCGGGAAAAGCTGATCGCCGTGCCGGTGCTGCACGAAATCACCAGGCGGATCGAGTTCCTGCTCGATGTCGGGCTCGGCTATCTTACTCTGTGTCGCAGCGCTCGCACGCTTTCGGGGGGCGAAGCGCAGCGCATCCGTCTGGCTTCGCAGCTGGGCTCCCGGCTGAGCGGAGTGCTCTATGTGCTCGACGAACCGAGCATAGGCCTGCACCAGCGGGATAACCACAAGCTTATCACTTCGCTGCAGCAGCTCCGCGACATCGGCAATACCGTGCTCGTCGTTGAACACGACAGGGATACCATGCTCGTTGCCGACGAAATCATCGATCTCGGTCCCGGCGCGGGAGAACATGGCGGCAGGATCGTAGCCAAAGGTCCTGCTTCGGAGCTTGGCGACGATTCCCTTACCGCGGCGTATCTCTCGGGCAGAAAAACCGTTTCTTTCGAACAGGAAAAGCCCCGGGTGGAGGAAGAACCCGGATGGCTCACCTTGCGGGGATGCCGCGGCAACAACCTGCAGAATATCGACGTAAGATTTCCGCTCGGGTCGCTCGTCGCCGTTACCGGCGTGAGCGGCTCCGGAAAATCGACGCTGATCAATGAAACGCTCTATCCGGTGCTTGCCCGTCATTTCTACCGATCGAAGCTTGTCAGCCAGCCGCATGCCGCAATCGAGGGCATCGAGCTGATCGACAAGGTGGTGAGCGTCGATCAGACCCCTATAGGTCGCACGCCGCGCTCCAATCCGGCTACCTATACGGGAGCGTTCACCTTCATCCGCGATTTTTTCACCCGTTTGCCCGAAGCACAGATACGCGGCTACAAGGCCGGCCGGTTCAGCTTCAACGTCAAGGGGGGGCGGTGCGAGGTCTGCCAGGGTGCGGGCACCATGAAAATCGAGATGAACTTTCTGCCCGATGTGTATGTGCCCTGCGAAAACTGCAAGGGTCATCGGTACAATCGCGAAACCCTGCAGGTCAAGTACAAGGGCAAATCGATCGCCGACGTGCTTGAAATGCCTGTCGAGGAGGCTTCGGTTTTTTTTGAGGATTTTCCGCGCATCCGACGCATCCTCTCGACCATGGAGAGCGTCGGACTCGGCTACCTCAAGCTTGGACAGCCCTCACCGCTGCTTTCGGGCGGAGAAGCGCAGCGTATCAAGCTTTCTGCCGAACTTGCCAAAATCCAGACCGGCAAGACGCTCTATATTCTCGACGAACCGACCACCGGCCTGCATTTCCAGGATATACAGCACCTGCTCGAGGTGCTGCGCAAACTTGTCGGCAAGGGCAATACGGTCATCATCATCGAACACAATCTCGATATCGTCAGAAACAGCGACTGGATCATCGATCTCGGACCCGAGGGTGGCAGCGGCGGCGGCCGGCTGACAGCCGAAGGCCCCCCGGAGGTCATTGCCGGAATCGATGACTCACATACCGGAAGGTTCCTGAAACTCGAAATGAATCATTCGCCTTTCGACTGCCAGGTCCGGCCGGTTTAGCGACAAGCGGAAAAATTCTGCGGACAGGAAGGTTTGACAATCAGCAATAAAAAATGTTTTATTACCTGATGCAACATGAGCCACCCGGGCACAATCGAACTATCGACAACCTCCTGCCGCACACCATGACCGATCCCGCTCCCCTTCCGATGGCAGAAGCCCGCATCGCACTCTCGCACCTCGAGGGGAACGTTCGCCGTATCCGGCAGTGTACCGGGGGTAAAACCCGCATAATGGCCGTTGTCAAAGCCAACGCCTACGGACATGGCGCAAATCGTGTTGCAGCTTCGCTCGAAACAGCCGGAATAAGCGATTTCGGCGTTGCCAATATTCAGGAAGCCATGGCACTGAGAACGGGAGGCGGGGTTCGGCAGCAGTCCGCCGTCCTTGCGTTTTCTTCGCCGCTCGTATCGCAGATCGAGAGCTATCTTCGCTATGACATAGCGATGACCCTGTGCAGTTTCGAGATCCTGCATGCCGCAGAAGCGATCGCTGCGGCTAACGGGAAAAAGCTGTCCGTTCATGTCAAGACGGATACCGGCATGGGCCGTCTCGGCCTGCCTCCTGCTGAAACCATGGAACTGCTCCGCGCCGTGAAAAATTCCGGATACCTCGATCTGAAGGGTGTCTATACCCATTTTGCCGAGGGTTCCAGACCGGATGGATTTACTGCCCTGCAACTCGACCGGTTCAGGGCACTGGTAACGCAGTATGAATCGGAATCCTGCGGAACCGTCTGCAAGCATGCGGCAAGCAGCGGAGCCATGCTCTGCCGCAAGGATTCCTGGTTCGACATGGTACGACCCGGCATCATGCTTTACGGCTATCTCCCCGATCCCGTCATGCAGTCTTCGGTTCCGGTCGTACCGGTCATGCAGATGGAGGCGAAAGTGGTGTTCGTTAAAACCCTCGATACCGGCGATACGGTCAGCTACAATCGTACTTGGGCGGCGCCCGGCCCTCGACGGATAGCCACCATAGCCGCGGGGTATGCCGACGGATACCCGAGATCGCTGTCAAACAGGGGAAGCGTGGTTATCGGCGGAAAATCCTTTCCGCAGGTAGGTACCGTCACCATGGACCAGATCATGGTGGATCTTGGCACAAACAGCGATGTAAAAATCGGGGATAATGCTATATTGTTTGGATGGGAAGGCCCTTCGGCCGACGACATCGCGCGCATTACCGGAAGTATCAGTTACGAAGTGCTCTGTTCGGTTTCGAACAGGGTCGTCAGGGTTTTTATCTGAAGCCTCAACATTCCGGAACCATGAACCCTCTTGACAGGCTCGCTGTCAGGCTGAGCCTGACCAAGGCCGAAATATCGGTCATCTCACTGCTTGTGGTGTTTCTTCTGCTTGGCGGAGCAGTGAATAATTTCCGAACGGCACGCGATGCCGAAGCCGTCATTATAGAGAAAGAACGGGAACGGCTATCTGAAAAAGAAGTGGACAGCATGCTTGCCGTTGCGTCGATATTCCCCGGGGAAAGCTCTCCGGAAGGTTCAGACGGCATGACGGAACCGATGACCCGTTACGGCGAGTCGCAAGGCGTGGCAGAGCAGAGTGAGGAACCGCCCCGCGAAAAGAAAAAAACAGCCCGGTCGCACAGAAAGATTTTTAACGGAA
>Ga0194127_10006153_pt1 | contig 13752 bp, 12 predicted proteins | sample TA2KigC100mmetaG_FD_148624 | JGI IMG/M metagenome (GOLD analysis project Ga0194127, IMG submission 148624) | Freshwater microbial communities from Lake Tanganyika, Tanzania - TA2015036 Kigoma Deep Cast 100m | ecosystem: Environmental > Aquatic > Freshwater > Lake | place: Tanzania: Lake...
GGGCGCGACGTGCGGGCCGGGGACCTCCTGCAGGTGAACGGCATCGGCGCCAGCGGCCAGTGGGGGGACTGGGCAAGCACCCCGGCGGGCGAGGGGGGCACGAATCTCGCGCGGGCCTGCGCGCTGGCCCGCGGGCGCGGCGCCAGCGTCGGCCTCGCCTACGGCGTGACGCCGGCCGGCGGCGGCAGCCTCTACTCACTCGTGCTCCGGCCCGACGCCTCGGGCGCCGTCTGGCCGCTCTACTTCAGCGACTCGCCCTGAGCCGGCGGACCGCCCGCGCGGCGGTCCGGCAGGTAGCAGTCCGCGAGCGGCGGGGCGCCGGCGGGCAGCAGCCCGTGGCGGGCGCAGTGCTGGTAGAGCACGGCGGCCGCGCTCGAAGCCACGTTGAGGCTGTTCTTCACCCCCAGCATCGGCAGATGCAGCACGGCGTCCGCCTGCCGCAGCAGTTCGCGATCGACACCCAGCACCTCGTGGCCGAAGACGAAGCAGCTGCGCAGGGGTCCGTCCCACTCGTAGAGCGAGCGGCTGCTCGGCGTGCGCTCGACGGCGACGAGGGCGAAGCCAGCCGCGCGCGCCCGGGCGACGGCGTCGAACAGACGCAGGTCGTGGCACCAGGGCACCGTCGCCGTCGTGCCGAGCGCTGTCTTCTCCAGCTTGCCGTTCGGGGGAAAGGCGCTGATGCCGACGAGGTAGAGCTGCTCGAGGCGCAGGGCGTCGGCGCTGCGGAAGATGTCGCCGACGTTGAAGGCGCTGCGCAGGTTGTCCAGCAGCACGGCCACCGGCGTGCGGGGACCGGCGGGCGCGTCCGCGCGGTCCTTCCACATCGCATGCAGGGGATCCGAGTCCACGGCCACTCCTCGGCAGGGGTTGCGGGCCACTCTAGCCCGCCGGCGCCCGGCGCGCAATCGGCGGCCGGCGCTTGTCGCCGCGCGCGGCGCCTGCTACACCTTCCGTTCCCGCGCCCGGCCGGCGCGGTCGGGAGGTTCCGTGTCTCCAGGCTCCTCGCGGGGCGTGCGCGGCGGCCGCCTCGCCCTCGCGCTCCTCGTCCTCCTGCTCCTGCCGCGGCCGGGACGGGCTGCCGACGCGCCCTACTACTTCTACCAGGGCCGGCGCTACGGCAGCGAGGCGATGGTCCAGCCGCTGCGCATGATCGTCAACAGCGGCTACGGAATCATGCAGCTGGACAACCGCAGCCACGCGGTCTGGGAGGTGGACTACGCCCGCGGCTGGCGGACCCTCCGGCGAAATCTCGGCCATCCGATCACCGCGATCGAGCAGGAGGGCTGGGGCGACTTCTTCCGCAAGGAAGTCGTCCCCTTCAGCACCAACACCGCCGAGGCCCGCTACTGGCCGAACTACACGCAGCACCTCATCGGCGGCGGCATGAGCTACCGGCTGATGCTCGAGTGGTACCGCTGGCACGCCTTCCCGCGGCCGCGCCTGTGGGCGATCGGCTCGATCACGGCCTACCACGTGCTCAACGAGGTGGTGGAGCTGGACGCCTACGACGGCTGGACCACGGATCCCATCGCCGACCTCTACCTCTTCGACCCCCTGAGCTGCCTCCTCTTCAGCTCCGACCGCGTGGCGCGCTTCTGCGCCGAGACCCTGCAGATGGAGGACTGGTCCTTCCAGCCGGCCTACCTGCCCAAGGGCGGCCGGCTCCACAACAACGGCCAGAACTTCGCCTTCAAGCTGGCCCTGCCCGGCTCCGAGCGCTGGAGCCTCTTCTACCACTTCGGCACCCACGGCGAGCTCGGTCTCTCGCGCCGCAGCGCCAGCGGCCTCGCCTGGTCGGCGGCCGCCGGCCTCAAGGCCAAGAACCTGCTCGAGCTGGACGCGGGCACCCGCGGCGTCGACCTCTCGCTGGTCGGTGGGCTCTGGATCGACCGCGACGGCTCGCTGCTCGCCTCCCTGGTCGGCGCCGCCACCAAGGAGTACCGCCTGCGCCTGAACCTCTACCCCGGCCTGCTGCGGCTCGGCCCGATCAGCCCCAGCTTTTTCCTGGTGATGAACCGCGAGAATCGTATCCTCGTCGGTCTGGGGGTGACGCAGCTGCCGGTCGGGCTCGGCCTGGCGCTGGACTGAGGCCCGCGCGGCCCCGCCGGCGAGAGGAGGAGGGACATGGCGTCCGCAGGCGGTCCGCTGCCCCAGCCCTGGCGCGAGCTCGAGCGCGAACTGAACCCGCGCCAGCGCGAGGCCGTCTTCAGCGCCGCGCCGCACTGCCTCGTGCTCGCCGGGCCCGGCACGGGCAAGACGCGCACCCTCGTCAACCGCGCCGTCTACCTGGTCAGCGTGGCGGGGGAGGATCCGGGCGCCATTCTGACGCTCACCTTCACGCGCAAGGCGGCCCGCGTGATGCTCGAGCGCCTCGCGCGCTACCTGGGCGAGGAGGCGGCGCGCCTGCGCACGGGCACCTTCCATCACTTCTGCCTCGAGCTGCTGCGCGGGTGCGCCGGACGGGGGCCGGTGCCGCGCGATTTCAGCGTCGCCGACGAGCCGCGCCAGCTGCGCGCCCTCGAGCGCGCCTGGAGCCGTCTCGGTCTCGCGGGGCGCGAACCCGACGAGCGCGAGCTGCGCGGCCTGCTCGGCCGCTTCGGCGCCCAGCGCGCGGGTCGCAGCGGCGAGGCGCTCAGCCCGCTCCAGCAGGAGCTCTTCAGCGAGTACCAGCGCCTGCTGCGGGACGAGCGCGCGCTGGACTTCGACGACCTGCTCGACCTGAGCCGCCAGCTGCTCGAGACCGATGCGGCGCTGCTCGCCGCGACCCGCGCGCGCTGGCGGCGCGTGCTCGTCGACGAGTTCCAGGACACGGACGCCCTCCAGTACCGGCTCCTGCGCCTGCTCGTGCCCGAGGCGGGGAGCAGCTTCGTCGTCGCGGACGACCAGCAGTCGATCTACGCCTGGCGCGGCGCCGACCGGCACAACCCCGAGCGCTACCGGGTCGACTACGCGCCGCTCGTGCTGCGTCTGGAGGAGAACTACCGCAACCGGGAGACCATCCTGAGCGGCGCGCTCGCCGTGCTGCGCGCGGGCGGCGAGGCCGTGCCGCCTCTCGTCAGCCGCACGGGCGGCGCCGGCAGCCTCCGCCTGGAGGCCTTCGCCAGCGAGCGCGAAGAGGCGGACTTCCTCGCCGCCGACATCCGCCGCGCGCGCGCCCGCGACCGCCGCCTGCGCTGGGGCGACATCGCGATCCTCTATCCCAAGCACGCGATCGGCGAGTACCTGGAGACGCGCCTGATGGCCGAGCGCTTGCCGGTCGAGCTCGTCTCGGGTCGCGCGCTGCTCGCGCAGGAGCGCATCCGGCGCGTCGTCGCCACGCTGCGCCTGCTGCGCCATGGCGGCGACGACGAGGCCCTCGCCACCCTGCTCGCCGCCCGGCTCGACGAGAGCGCCTACGCGCTCCTGCGCCGCGTCGCCCGCCAGGCGGGCGACTCCCTGCGCGCCGGGCTCGAGCGCATCCTGCGCGGCGGCGGCCGTCTGCGCGCGGCGCGCGAGCGCTGGCAGGCCTTCCAGAGCGGCGCCGGGGCCGCGGCCGCGGACGACGCCGCCTGGCTCCAGGCCTGGCGGACGGCCTTCCCCGAGGGCTTCGGGCTCACGGCCTTCCTCGACGCCGAGGCGGTCGGCGAGCTGCCCGCAACGGCCGCGGCGGGGGACGCGGGGGCCCGGCGCCGCGCCGCGGAGGCCGCCGGTGAGCGGCTCGTCCAGCTCTCGCGCCTGCCCTGGCTGCTCGAGGGCATCGTCGCCCAACTGGGCAACCTGCGCGCCGGGCAGGCCGGGCGCGGCCTGAGTCAGCTCGTGCGCGAGATCTTCCTCGAGACCGCCGACCCCGAGGAGGGCGAGCTGCCCGGCGATCCGGCGGCGCTGCCGGGACTGCCGGCTCTGCTCGCGGCCCTGCGCGAAGCGCTGCGCCGGGGGCGGCGCGTGCTCCTCGAGACGCCCGCCGCGCCAGCCGCTGCGGGCCTGCTCGTCGATCTGCTGCGCGGCGGGCTGGAGCCCTGGCATGCGCAGTGCCTGCTGCCCGCGGGCGCAGCGGCGGCGCCGGCCGACGCCCTGCGCCTCAGCGGCGATGGCCAGCGCCTCAGCCTGCAGGGAGCGGGCGTCCAGGCCGAGGCTTCGGGCGCGCCGGCCGCGCTGCTCGTCTTCAGGCTCTATCAACTCTGGCGGGGCGCCGAGCACCGGCCGCTGCGCGACTTCGTCGTCTTCGACCTGGAGACCACGGGCGTCGACCGCGAGCGCTGCGAGGTGGTGGAGGTGGCGGCCGTGCGCGTCGAGGACGGCCGCGAGGTCGCGCACTTCGCGACCCTGCTGCGCCCGCGGGGGCCGATTCCGCCCGCCGCGACGGCCGTGCACGGCATCACCGACGCCATGGTGGCCGCGGCGCCGCCGCCCGGCCCCGCGCTGCAGGGCTTCCTCGCCTTCCTCGGCGAGCGCGACCTCGTCGCGCACAACGGCGCCAACTACGACTACCCGATCCTGCGCCGGCTCGCCCGCGAGCAGGGACTGGCGCTCCCGCGCAACGCGATCTTCGACAGCCTGGCGCTGGCGCGGCAGCTCCATCCCGGCGAGGGCAACCGCCTGGAAGACCTCGTGGCCCGCTACGGCGTGCGCGCCGAGGCAAGGCACCGCGCCCTCGCCGACTGCCGCGCGCTGGCCGCGGTCTTCGCGCGCCTGCAGGCGGAGCAGCTCGCCGCGCTGCGCCGGCGCAGCGGGCGCGAGGCGCTGGCCCCCGCGGCGCTCGCGCACTTCCTTCTGAGCGGCGGCGAATCGGCGCCGGGGCCCGCGCTCGTCCGCGAGGACGCGGCGCTCTTCACGGCCGGCGTGCGGCGCCTGCTCGCCAGTGGCAGCGGCTGGCTCGATCGCCTCGCGCCGGCTGCCGAGACCGCCGACGCGGCGGCCGCCGGGGAGGCGGCGGCCGCGGCTCGCCGGCGCCTGGAAGCCGCGCTGCTGGCGGCCGCGGGCCTCACGGCCGAAGCCCCCGATCTCTTCACGGGCCTGCGCAGCGAGGAGGAGCGCTTCCTCGCCCTGGTGCCGCGCTTCGACGAGCTCTTCCTCGGCGACTCGCTGGCCGCCTTCCTCGACTTCCTCGCGCTCTACCAGGCGCCCGATCTCGCCGGGGGCGGCGACGCCGTGCAGCTGATGACCATCCACGCGGCGAAGGGACTGGAGTTCGAGCGCGTCTACCTCGTCGGGCTCGAGGAAAACGTGCTGCCCGGCTACTACGCCCTGCGCTCCAGCGACCCCGAGGAGCTCGCCGAGGAGCGCCGTTTGCTCTTCGTCGCGATGACCCGCGCGGCCAGCGCGCTGACGCTCACCCGCGTCGAGAGCCGCGGCGGCTTCCGGCAGGCGCCGAGCCGCTTCCTCGCCGGCCTGGCGCCCGCCGTCCAGGAGTCGCCGTGAGGCTGCCGCACTGGCTGCGCGCTCTCATCGCGATCGCACTCGCGCTCGCCGTGCTGCGCGCGATCGCCGTGCCGCTCGCCCGCCAGCGCGCCGAGCGGCGCTCGGAGAGCGCGACGCTCATCGCCCAGCTGCCCGCCGGGCTCGAGGCCTGGTGCTTGGAGCGCCCGGCGCTGCGCCGCGCGCCTGCCGGGCTCTGGCCGGTGGCTGGGGCCGCCTGGCGCGCGCGGGCCGCCGCCTACGGCCTGCCGCTGTCCGCCCTGGCGGCCGACTCCCTGCTCCGTCTCGAGCCGCTGCAGGGCGACTGGCTCTGCGGCCGCCGGGCCGACGGCGCCTGGCTCATCGTCGGCGCCCGCGATCGTCTGCGCCCCGCCGTTCTCCGCGCGCTGCCAGCGGGAGGAGCGATCGCCCGCCTGCCGGGCGGTCTCGCGCTCCGCGCGGCTGGCCAGCAGTTCCTGCTCGCCTCCGACTCGACCCTGCTCGGCGGTTCCGCCTGGCTGGACGCCCAGCCGCGCTGGCTCGAGCGCGACGACCTGCTCCTGGGGGCCGACTGGCTGGAGTATCGCGCGGCGGGACCGGGAGCTGGCGCGCTGCTCGGCGCCAAGTGGCTGCTCGGGCGTCTGCTCTGCGAGGGACTGGCCTGGGGCGCGCCGGACGGCGCTGCTCGGCTGGCCGCGCTCTGTCCCGGCCCGCCGCCGCCTGCGGCCGCCGACTCGGCCCTCGCCGCGCTGCCGCTTCTGCGGCGCAGCGGTCCCTTCGCGCCCGATGGTCGCTCGCTGCCGCTCGTCGCGAGCGCCTACGCGGAGAGCGAGTCGCTGGGCGTCGCCGAGCGGCGCTGGTCGGCCGGGTCCGCCGCCGCGCTCGCGCGCCTGCTCTGGTTGCCCTGAGCCGGCCGGCGCCGGGGAGTTTGGCATTGACAGTGCCCAGATGGCCGAACACTATGTCGGGGATTGTGATGAAAGGTACGAAATGAGCGTTCTCGCCGCCGCGGACCGCCTCGCCGCCGGCTCCTACGTCCCCATCGCCATCCTCCTCCTCCTCGCCCTGCTCCTCTCGGGGGCGATGGTGGCGGCGAGTCGCTACCTGGGGCGCCGCTTGAAGGCGCCGGGCAAGTTCACGCCCTACGAGTCGGGCATGGATCCGCGCGGCGATGCCCGCGACCGCTTCTCCGTCAAGTTCTACCTCGTCGCCATCCTCTTCATCATCTTCGACATCGAGGTCGTCTTCCTCTATCCCTGGGCCGTGCACTTCAAGCAACTCGGCCTCTTCGGCCTGGTCGAGATGCTGATCTTCCTGGGCATTCTCGGCGTCGGCTACCTCTACATTCTCGGCAGCGGCGCCCTGGACTGGGACCGCGGCGGGCTCTACGAGCGGCGGGCGGGCGATGGGGCTGAGTGAGCCGCTCGCGCGCGTGGCCGCCGAGGCCCGGGCCCGGTTCGGCGGCGCGCTGCTCGCCGTGGAGACGGACCGCGGGGAGCTGACCCTGCGCGTCGGCTCCCGGGACCTGCTTGCCCTGCTCGCCTGGGCCCGCGGGGCCGGATTCCCGATGCTCACGGACATCAGTGGCGTCGACGGGCTCGGTCTCGGCTGGCAGCCCCGCTTCCGCGTCAGCTACCACCTGCTGAGCCTGGAGCAGGGGCAGCGTCTGCGCGTCCAGGCCGACACCGCCGAGGACGCGGCCGGGCCCAGCCTGCCCACCGTCACCGGCCTCTGGCCGCTGGCCGACTGGAACGAGCGCGAGGTCTGGGATCTGATGGGCATCCGCTTCACGGAGCACCCGGACCTGCGGCGCATCCTGCTGCACGAGGACTACGCGCTGGGGCATCCGCTGCGCAAGGACGTGCCCACGCGCGGGATCCACGACGACAACCGCTAGCGCGCCGCGCCGACCACGGAAGGAGGGGGCATGGTCGCCGAAGCCATCCAGCGCGAGATCGACGCGATCGTCGCCCGCTATCCCGATCCGCGCTCGGCACTGCTGCCCATCCTGCACCGGCTCCAGCGCGAGGAGGGCTGGCTGAGCCCGACCGCCCAGGCCTGGGCCGCCGAGCGTCTCGGCCTCAGCCCCGCCATGGTGCAAGGGGTGGCCACCTTCTACACGATGTACAACACCCGCCCGGTCGGCCGGCACCTGATCCAACTCTGCCGGACGCTGAGCTGCGAGCTGCGCGGATCGCTCGAGATCCGCGCAGCGCTCAAGGCGCGCCTGGGCATCGGCCCCGGCGAGACGACGGCGGATGGCCGCTTCACGCTCGTGGAGGTGGAGTGCCTCGGCGCCTGCGGCACGGCGCCGGCGATGATGGTGGGAGAGGACTACTACGAGAACCTGACACCCGCCGGCCTGGACGCGATCCTGGCCGCGCTGCCCTGAGGGGCGCCCCAGGCGAGGAGACGATGGCCGCCTTCGCACCGGTACTCACGCGCATCGTCGGACTGGCCGACGCGCACACGCTCCGCGTCTACACGCGCGAGGGCGGCTACCGCGCGCTGCCGATGGCGCTCCGGCAGGCGCCGGCCGCCATCGTCGAGGCGGTCAAGGCCTCGGGTCTGCGCGGCCGCGGCGGCGCCGGCTTCCCCTGCGGCATGAAGTGGGGCTTCCTGTCCGACCCCGCCCGGAACCCGAAGCCGCGCTATCTCGTCTGCAACGCGGACGAGAGCGAACCGGGCACTTTCAAGGACCGCGTCCTGCTGCGCGACAATCCGCACCTCTTGATCGAGGGCTGCGCGATCGCCAGCTACGCGCTCGGGGTGCACGACTGCTTCATCTACATCCGCGGCGAGTACGCCGCCGAGGCGCGCATCCTCGAGGCGGCGATCGCCGAGGCGAAGGCCGCCGGGCACCTGGGGCGGGACATCCACGGCAGCGGCTTCGACTTGGAGATCGTCGTCCACCGCGGCGCCGGCGCCTACATCTGCGGCGAGGAGACGGCCCTGCTCGAGAGCCTCGAGGGCAAGCGCGGCTACCCGCGCATCAAGCCGCCCTTTCCGGCCGTGGTCGGCCTCTACGGCTGCCCGACGGTGATCAACAACGTGGAGACCCTCTGCTGCGTGCCGCCCATCGTCGAGCGCGGCGCCGAGTGGTTCGCCGCGATCGGCCGCGAGAAGAACACGGGGCCCAAGCTCTACTGCGTGAGCGGGCACGTGGCGCGGCCGGGGACCTACGAGGCGCCGCTGGGCATCACCTTCCGCGAGTTGTTGGAGGAGCACTGCGGCGGCATGCGGGACGGGCGCCGCCTGAAGGCGGTGATCCCCGGCGGCAGCAGCACGCCGGTGCTCACGGCCGACGAGGTGCTGGACGTCAAGCTGGACTTCGACGGCCTGGCCGCCGCGGGGTCGATGCTGGGCAGCGCCGCCGTCATCGTCATGGACGAGACGACGGACATGGTGCGGGTGGCCTTCAACCTGATCCGCTTCTACCACCACGAGTCCTGCGGCCAGTGCACGCCCTGCCGCGAGGGCTGCGGCTGGCTGGAGAAGATCCTCGCCCGTTTCGACGCCGGGCGGGGGCGCGCGGGCGAGATCGCCCAGATGCTCGACATCTGCGACAACATGGCCTTCAAGACGATTTGCCCGCTCGGCGAGGCCGCGCGCATGCCGACCGAGTCCTACCTGCGCAAGTTCGCCGGCGAGTTCGAGGCCCGCATCGGCGCCGCCGCGGTCAAGGGGAACTGATGGCCGAGCTGCTCATCACCGTGGTGAAGATCCTGGTCATCATCCTCGTCGTGCTGACCGGGGTCGCCTACATGACACTCGCCGAGCGCAAGGTCTCCGCCTTCATCCAGTGGCGGTTGGGGCCGAATCGCGTCGGGCCCTGGGGCCTGCTGCAGCCCATCGCCGACGGCCTCAAGTTCGTCCTCAAGGAGGACTTCACGCCGCCGGGCGCCAACCGCGCCCTGCACGCCCTGGCGCCGATGCTGGCGATGACGCCGGCGCTCCTCACCTACGCCGTGATCCCCTTCGGCGGCACGCTGCCCGTCTTCGGCCACGAGGTGCGCCTGATCGTCGCCGATCTCTCGATCGGCATCCTCTTCATCTTCGCGATCGCCAGCCTGGGCGTCTACGGCATCGCGGTCGGCGGCTGGTCGAGCAACAACAAGTACGCCCTGCTCGGGAGCCTGCGCGCGAGCGCGCAGATGATCAGCTACGAGATCGCGATGGGCCTGGCCGTGATCCCCGTGATCATGTTCGTCGGCTCGCTGAAGCTCACCGACATCGTCGCCCACCAGGGCGCCAACCCCTGGTTCGTGCTCAGCCAGCCGCTGAGCTGCCTGCTCTTCGTCATCGCCGCCTTCGCCGAGACGAACCGGCTGCCCTTCGACCTGCCGGAGGCGGAGCCGGAGCTGGTGGCCGGCTACCACACCGAGTACAGCTCGATGAAGTTCGCGATGTTCATGCTCGGCGAGTACGTCAACATGATGACGGCCAGCGCGCTGATCGTGACGCTCTTCTTCGGCGGCTACCACCTGCCTTGGGTGGAGACCCTGCCCTTCTTCCAGGCCAACGCGGCCTGGCTGGCGCTGCTGCAGGTGGCGACTTTCCTCGCCAAGGTCGCGCTCTGGCTCTTCCTCTTCCTTTGGGTGCGCTGGTCGCTGCCGCGCTTTCGCTACGACCAGCTGATGGGCCTGGGCTGGCGCGTGATGCTGCCGCTCGCCCTGGCGAACCTGGCCTTCTACGGTCTCTGGTCGCTCAAGGACCTGCCCTAGGAGGGCGCGTGAGAGAGGTCTTCTTCTACTTCTTCGCTGCGCTCGCGGTGCTCTCCGGGCTCCTCGTGATCACCCGGCGCAATCCGCTGACCGCCGCGCTCTACCTGGTCCTGGCCTTCTTCGCCCTGGCCGGGGTCTACGTCCTGATGGACGCGTTCTTCCTCGCCGCCGTGCAGGTCGCCGTCTACGCGGGCGCCATCATGGTGCTCTTCCTCTTCGTCATCATGCTGCTCAACCTGGGGCCGGACGACCTGCCGCCGATCATGACGCGCCGGGTGCGCTGGCTCTACGCGGCGGCCAGCGCCGCGCTCGTGCTGCTCTTCCTCGGGCTCGACCTGGGGCGCCGCCTGCCGGCGCCGACGCCCGGCGCGGCCGGCGAGGTGGGGGCCATCGCCGCGCGGCTCTTCGGCGACTACCTGCTGCCCTTCGAGATCACCGCCGTGCTGCTCTTGGTCGCCATCGTCGGGTCGGTCGCGCTGGCCCACCGGGAATAGGAGGGGCGCCGTGATCAACCTCGACCACGCCCTCATCGTCAGCTTCCTGCTCTTCGGCACGGGGATCGCCGGCGTGCTGCTCAGGCGCAACGCGATCGTCGTCTTCATGTCCATCGAGCTGATGCTCAACGCCGTCAACCTCGCCCTGGTCACCTTCTCGCGCCTGCGCGGGGACCTCGACGCCCAGGTGCTCTGCTTCTTCGTGATGGCCGTCGCCGCGGCCGAGGCGGCGATCGGCCTGGGCCTCGTCATCGCGCTGTTCAGGCGCCACGCGAGCATCGACCTCGACCGGGCGACCCTGCTGAGGAGCTAGGCATGGACTTCCAGCCCTTCCCGCTGATCCTGCTCTTCCCGCTGCTGGGCGTGCTGGCGAACGCCCTGCTCGGCAGGCGGCTCTCCCTGCGCGCAAGCGGCGGCCTGGCCTCCCTGATGGTCTTCTTCTCCTTCCTCGCCGCCGGGCACGGCTTCCTGACCCTGCGCGACCTGGAGCCCGCGCCCGGGCAGGCGCCGCGCCTCGTGATCACGCTCTGGGAGTGGATCGCCAGCGGCGACCTGCGCGTCGACTTCAGCCTCCTGCTCGACCCTCTCAGCAGCGCGATGGCGCTCATCGTCACGGGCGTGGGCTTCCTCATCCACGTCTACAGCATCGGCTACATGGCGCACGACCGCGACTACCCGCGTTTCTTCGCCTACCTGAACCTCTTCATGCTGGCGATGCTGCTCCTGGTCCTGGGCGACAACTTCCTCGTCCTCTTCGTGGGTTGGGAGGGCGTGGGCCTGTGCTCCTACCTGCTGATCGGTTTCTGGTACGACCGCATGTTCACGGCGACGATGTCCACCGCCCAGGCCGGCCAGAAGGCCTTCGGGGTGAACCGCATCGGCGACTTCGGCTTCCTGATCGCGCTCTTCCTCATCTTCACGCACTTCCACAGCCTGCGCTTCGACACCGTTTTCGCGGCCGCGCTGCACCACCCGGCGAGCGCCGCGGTGATGACGGCGATCGGCCTGCTGCTCCTCGTCGGCGCCGCGGGCAAGAGCGCCCAAATCCCGCTCTTCGTCTGGCTGCCCGACGCGATGGCCGGCCCGACGCCGGTCAGCGCGCTGATCCACGCGGCGACGATGGTGACGGCCGGCGTCTACATGGTGGCGAGAAGCCACGTCCTCTACGCCCTGGCGCCGGTGGCGCTCGCGGCCGTGGCCTGGATCGGGGCCCTGACGGCGCTGCTCGCGGCGACGATCGCCACCCAGCAGAACGACATCAAGAAGGTGCTCGCCTACTCGACGGTGAGCCAGCTCGGCACCATGTTCCTCGGCCTGGGCAGCGCCGCCTTCGGCGCCGGCATCTTCCACGTGCTGACGCACGCCTTCTTCAAGGCGCTGCTCTTCCTCGGCGCCGGGAGCGTGATCCACGCCCTGCACGAGGAGCAGGACATCCGCAAGATGGGCGGCCTGCGCCGGCAGCTGCCGATCACCTTCGCCACCTTCCTCGTCGCGACGCTCGCCATCGCCGGCTTCCCCGGGCTCTCCGGCTTCTTCAGCAAGGACGAGATCCTCGCCGCCGCCTTCCAGGCGCAGCCGCTGCTCTGGGGCATGGGCGTGCTGACGGCCGGTCTGACCAGCTACTACATGTTCCGCCTGCTCTTCCTGACCTTCTTCGGCGCCTCGCGCCTGGCGCCCGAGAAGGCGGCCCACCTGCACGAGTCGCCGCGCGTGATGACCCTGCCGCTCGTCGCGCTGGCGCTGCTCTCGATCGCCGGCGGCTGGCTCGGCCTGCCGCCCGTGCTCGGGTCGCACTGGCTCGGCGGCTTCCTCGGGCCCGTTTTCGCGGACCTGCATCACTTGGAGGGCGGTGCGCACGGCGGTCATCTCGGCCACGCGACGGAGTGGATGCTGATGGGCGTCTCCACGCTGGTCGCGCTCGGGGGCTTCGCCGTCGCCTGGCTGCGCTTCCTCAAACCGGCCGCGCTGGGCGACCTGTTCGCGACGCCGGCCAGCGCCTGGCAGCGCCTGCTCGCGGACAAGTACCGCATCGACGAGCTCTACGACGCCCTCGTCGTGCGCCCGCTGGGCCGCCTCGCGGGCTTCCTCTGGCGCTGGATCGACGAGCTGCTCATCGACGGCCTCGTCAACTTCTCGGGCCTGGCCGTGCGCGTCGGCGGCGAAGTCCTGCGGCTCCTCCAGACGGGCTACGTCCAGACCTACGCCTTCTTCATGGTGCTGGGCGTGATCGTCCTCCTGCTCCGGCTGCTGGCCTAGGGGGAAAGGGTGCTCGACTCCTGGATCCTGACCTGGCTGGTCTTCCTGCCCGTGCTCGCCGCCCCGGCGCTCTTCCTGCTGCCGGGCGGGCGGCCGCAGCTCGCGCGCACCTGGACCCTGCTCGTCACGACGGCGACCTTCGTCCTCTCGCTGCACCTCTGGTTCCACTTCGACCCCGCGAACACGGCCCCGCAGTTCGCGCGCTCGGCGCCCTGGATTCCAGGCCTGGGCATCGGCTACACGGTGGGGGTGGACGGCATCAGCCTCCTGCTGGTGCTACTGACGACCTTCATCATGCCGCTGGCCGTGCTCGGCGGCTGGCGCGCCGTGGACGACCGCGTGCGCGCCTACCACGCCTGCCTGCTCCTCGTCGAGGCGGGCCTGCTCGGCGTCTTCGTCGCCGGCGACCTCTTCCTCTTCTACGTCTTCTGGGAGGCGATGCTGATCCCGATGTACTTCCTGATCGGGGTCTGGGGCGGCCGCCGCCGCGTCTACGCCGCGCTGAAGTTCTTCCTCTACACGATGGTCGGCAGCCTGCTGATGCTGGCGGCCATCCTCTACCTCGTCGTGCACCACCACCAGGCGACCGGCATCTGGACCTTCGACGTCGGCGCGATGAGCGCGACGCGCCTCGTCGGCCGGCCCGAGCTGCTCGCCTGCCTCGCCTTCGCGCTCGCCTTCGCGATCAAGGTGCCCGTCTGGCCCCTGCACACCTGGCTGCCGGACGCGCACGTCGAGGCGCCGACCGCGGGCAGCGTCATCCTGGCCGGCGTGCTGCTCAAGATGGGCACCTACGGCTTCCTGCGCTTCTGCCTGCCCTACTTCCCCGGCGCCGTCGCCACCCTGACGCCCTGGTTCATGACGCTGGCCGTGATCGGCGTCCTCTACGGCGCCCTCGTCGCCAA
>Ga0194127_10006157_pt1 | contig 13750 bp, 9 predicted proteins | sample TA2KigC100mmetaG_FD_148624 | JGI IMG/M metagenome (GOLD analysis project Ga0194127, IMG submission 148624) | Freshwater microbial communities from Lake Tanganyika, Tanzania - TA2015036 Kigoma Deep Cast 100m | ecosystem: Environmental > Aquatic > Freshwater > Lake | place: Tanzania: Lake...
GGCCAGGCCCTTCGCCTTGTAAACGACCCCGAGGTAGTAGAAGGCGGCCGGCGCGTCGGGGTTGAGGAACCCCGCCCGCTCGAGGTACTGCAGCGCCTCGTCCGCGCGGCCGAGCGCGAGGGCCGCCCGGCCCATGTGCACGAGCATGTCGGCCGACTGGAACCCCTGGCGCAGCAGCCGCTCGTACTCCTGCAACCCTTCCTCATGGCGGTTCAGCCGGCAAAGCAGCGAGGCCATGCTGTGGCGCGCCGGCACGTAGGAGGGGTTGAGCCCGAGCGCGCTGCGGAAGAGCTCGAGCGCCTGCTCCTCGCGGCCGTTCTCCAGTCGCAGCAGCCCCAGGTTGTAGCGCACGTCGGCGTAGCCCGGCGCCAGCCGCAGCGCCTCTTCGAGCTGCTCTCGCCCCTCGTCATGGTAGCCCTGCGCGGCGCACTCGAAGCCGAGCGCGATGCGCGCGCGCGCGTAGCCCGGCTCGGCGGCGACCGCCTCCCTCAGCAGGGAGAGCACGCGATCTTCCTCGCCGAAGTGGGCCGCCGCCTCGGCCTGCCGGCAGGCCAGAGCGGCCCCGCTCGGGCGAACCAGATAGGCCCGGTCGAAGGAGGCCATCGCCTCCGCGCGCATGCCGCCGGCGGCATAGGTGCGCCCGATGTAGCCGTAGAGCTCTTCGGCGAAGGGCAGCCAGAGAAGCGAACGGAGCGCCTCGAGCGCACCGTCGCCGATCTCCTCGTCCTCCGGCCGGAGCAGTCCCGCCTCGGCGAGGATGCGCGCGCTCGTGGGGCTCTCCCGCGAGGCTTCCAGCAGGTGGCGGCGCGCGGCGGCCGCGTCCCCGCGGCGCGCGGCGAAGGCGGCGGCGTAGTGGCTCCGCACGAGGCCCGGCAGGGCCTGACCCTCCGGCTCCGGGCTCTTCCCCGACGCCTCGTCCCGGTAGGCGCGGTCGATCTCGCGCCAAAGAGCCTCGTCGGTCTGGGGCGCGTCTCCGGGAGGGTTCGGCTCGTCCCGCGGGTCGAGAGCCCCCTGCAGGAGTAGCGAGGCCCGCAGGCCGTAGTAGGCGGCGCGGTAGCCCGGGTGGATGCCGAGCGCCTCCTCGAACGAGGCCTGCGCCTCGGGCCACTCGCCGAGCGCCAGGTGAAGGAGTCCGAGCCTCTGGCGCAGGTCCGCGTAGCCGGGGTGATGCTCCAACTCGGCTCGCAGCGCCTGCCGGGCTTCGCGGTAGGCGTCGATCAGCAGGCCGCTCGGCCCGCCGGCTCGAGACGCGACCCCGTCGGCCTTCTCGCTCGTCAGCTCCCGGTTCCGATCCATCGCCCGCCCCCATCCTCGGCGCCGCCGACATCCAGGACCACCTCGGTGACGCCGGAGACGGAGAGCAGGTCGCGCCGCAGGCGCCCGAGGAAACGGCCTCTCACGGCCGGATCGTCGAGGTCGACTCCCGCCGCCTCGGCTCCGAGACGGCCTCGCAGCAGGACGACGCCCTCGGTCACGCCCACCTGCAGCTGCTCGGCCCTCAGCCAGCGGCGCTTCAGAAGTCGATGCACCTTTGCGCTGATCGCGAAGTCTCCCGCGGCCACGGCCTCCCCCCTTCGGGCATCGGCGCGCCGGGGTACTCCGGCGCGCCGCAGGCGCCTACTCGATCGATCGGCAGGCGGGCAAACGACCCTGAGCGCGGGGGGCAAGGTCCGTCCAGGCGGAGAGGGAGTCCCCGGGTCCGGGCGCCCGGGCGCCCGGGAGGGGTCAGAAGGCGTAGGAGGCGGACAGCCTGTGGCTCGAACCGAGCGCTTCGTGCGGCACGAAGGCGTAGTCCACGCCGAAGCCGCGGATGCGGAAGCCCGCCCCGGCCGTGGCCCCGCTCTCCTGCCAGCCGGCCCGGGCGGCGAAGAGCCTCCGGTACCAGACCTCGAGCCCGGCCATGGCGTCGCCCCAGAAGAGCGTCCTTTCGTCGGCTCCGCTGGCCCACGGGGGGAAGCGCAGCGCGAAGCTGCTGGCCGTCTCGCGACCGTCGAAGCTGAGGGCCAGGTCTCCCGAGAGCGTGACCGAGAACTGCGCGCTCGGCCACTCCGTGGTGTAGGCGGCGCCCAGGAAGAGCGTCGGCGCGACCGTCTCCCGCCGGCCCGTGTCCCAGTAGAGCTGCGTCGTCGTCGCGTCGCTCAGCCGCGCGCCGAGCTGGAGCGAGGCGCGGGGGGACCAGAGCGCGCCGAGATCGACGCCGGCGCCGAAGCTCGAGTGGCCGGGCATGTCCTGGCGCACGAGCTTGAGCGAGCCGCCCAGCGCCAGCCTGGCATTCAGCCTGCGGGCGAAGGAGAAGAGCAGCCCGTACTCGGTGTCGCTGTCGAGGTAGAAGCGCGAGGGGTCGATCGGCTCGCCCCAGTCGTAGCGATGATTGCCGTTGAGGTCGTCGTAGGCGTCCTTGGTGATGAGGATGTCGTTGACGCTGAAGCGGATCAGCCCGACGCCGACGGCGCTGGTCGCGTCCAGGGGCTGGACGAAGGCGGCGTAGTCGTAGTCGGCCAGGTCGGCGAACTGCTCGGCGTGCATGAGCTGGATCTCGGCGCCGGTGAGGAGCACGAGCGCCGCGGGGTTCCAGTAGACGGCGCTGGCGTCGTCGACGGCGGCCGTGACCGCCCCCGCCATCCCGAGTGCGCGCGCGCCGGCGCCGATCTTGAGGAACTTTCCGGCGTACTTGGCGGCTCCGGCCGGCTCGGAGGCGGCCAGGGCGAGCAGGGCGAGCAGGAGCAGCGGACCCCGACGGCCGAGTGCGGACTGCCGGCGCATTGAACCTCCTCCCCCGGGACATCGCGACCGATGAGGACACTACCAGCGGCTCGGGCGCCGGTCAACGCGCGCCCGGCGCCGCAGAGCCGGGGACGAGGTCCGGCCCGGAAGCGCCTCGGGCGCTCCTGGGTACCCGGAGGTGGGGATCGCGTTCCCGCAACCGCGCGGCGCGGGGGCGACGGGGCGGCTCAGGCGGCGCTCAGGTCCTCTTCGTCCGCCTGTCCGCCGTCGTCGGAGGCGGCGTACACCTCGCTGTGCCAGGCGACATAGGCGTCGATGTAGTCGCGCTGCTCGGGGGCCAGCCCGCGGAAGTGGGCGGCGATGCGGCAGCCGCTCCTGCCCGCCGGGGGCTCGTCGACGCGCACGACGATCGCCTCGCACTCGATCGTCCGCGGCTCCCGGCAATCGGGCCCGAACGGGGGGAAGACGAGCCGCAGCCCGAGCTTGGTCAGCGGCTCCAGCCGGCGGTCGATGTCGCCGTAGAAGCCCCCCGCCCCGAAGTTGAGCGTCTCGAGCAGGACCGGCTGCGAACCGGCCCCGCTACCCTCGTCCTCGAAGGCCATCAAGAGCCGGATCCGCGCTCGCGGATGCCGGCGCCGCTCGGTCAGGCCGTCCCAGGTCATCGGCTTCGCCTCCCGGTTGCGAGTCTGCTGCGCGGGGCGTGCGCCCCGAGGGACTCATCGGCCGGATGGGGCGTCATCCCGACGGAATCGGGGCCGTCGGCGCGCGGAGGGCTGGAACGAGCCGGGCGCACCGGGCGCGGCCGGGAACGGCCGCCGGGTTGGCGCCCTGCGGTCGCGGCCTGGGCCCGCCGGCCCGAGCGGCTCCCGGAGGCCCCCGCGCCGCTCAGCGCTAGGCGCGCCTGCCCCGGCGGCCCCGGCCGACCCGGCTCCCGCCGCGGCGCGGCGTCCTGCCGGCGGCCCTGTCGGGAGCCTTCCGCGAAGCCTTTCGCGAGGCCTTCCCCGAACCCCGCCCGGAGACCTTCCGGGCGGCCTGGCGCGCGGCCTTCCCGGAACCCTTCCCGCCCCCCGCGCCGGCGGGCGGCCGATCACGCTTCCCGGCCTGCGCCGCGCGCCCCGCCGACAGCAGCTCCAGTTCGATCCTTCGCGCCCGCAGATCCACGCGGGCGATGCGGACGAGGACCTCGACGCCCAGGTCGGGCTCGACGACCTGCTCGCGCGCCTCGGCGCGCGGATCTCGCCGCCGCCGGCGCCGGCCGGGACCTCCTCGTGCCGGGTAGCCCTCGCGCGGCAGGAAGCCGTCTACCGGCGCCTCGTCGAACTCCACATAGACGCCCGCGGGTTGCGTCGCCGTGACCCGCCCGGCGAAGGTCTCTCCCAGGCGCTGCTCGGCCCAGCGGACGGTCTTCACCCGCAGCAGCGCCTGCTCCGCCCGCTCGGCGCGCAGTTCGGTCTCGGTGCAGAGGCGCCCCGTCTCGGCGGCGCGCTCGCGCCAGGCGGCCGGGCCCTCCTGCCGATCGCGGGCCAGCGCCCACTTGACCACCCGGTGGTTGAAGAGGTCGGGGTAGCGGCGGATCGGCGAGGTGAAGTGGGCGTAGCCGCGCAGGCCCAGGCCGAAGTGCCCCTCGTCGGCCGGCCCGTAGAGGGCGCGCTGCATGGCCCGCAGGAAGAGGGCGTGGATCTGCCAGCTGCGCGGGCCCGGCGGAAGGCGGGCGAGCCAGCGGCGCAGCGCCTCGATGTCCGCCAGCGCCGCGGCGGGAGCCTCCGGGGCGAAGAAGCGCACCTGGGCCCGGAAGCGCTCGAGCGCGCGCGGATCGGGCGGGCCGTGCACGCGGAAGAGATAGGGATGCCCGCGGCGGACGGCGTAGGCGCAGGCGATCCGGTTGGCCAGGATCATGAACTCCTCGATGATCTGCGTGCTCGGCTGCGGCAGCCGCCGGCGCAGCTCGCGCGGCAGCCCGCGCGAGTCGAGATCGACCTCGCACTCGGGCACGACGAGATCGAAGCCGCCGCGGGCGAGGCGGCGCTCGCGCAGGCCGAGGGCGAGCGCGCGCATGGCGCGCAGCGCCTCGTCGATCTCCGGGTCGTAGCCCGCGCGCCCCTCGAGGACCGCCTGCGCGCGGTCGTAGTCGACCGCCGCCCGGCTCTCGATTACCCCTTCCTCGACGCGCGTCGCCCGCAGCTCTCCGCCGGCGCCCACCAGGGCCGACAGCGTGAGGACCGGCCGCGGCTCCCCGGGGCGCAGGCTCATCGCCTCGCCCGAGAGGACCTCGGGGAGCATCGGGATCACCCGCCCCGGCAGGTAGACGCTGTTGCCCCGGCGCCGCGCCTCCTCGTCGAGAGCGCCGCCCTCCGCCACCGCCTCGGCCACGTCGGCGATGTGCACGCGCAGCCGCCAGCCTCCGCCGGGAAGCGCGGCGACGGAGACGGCGTCGTCGTGATCGCGGGCGTCGGCCGGATCGATCGTGAAGGCGAGCTCAGCGCGGAAGTCGCGGCGTCCCTCCCAGGCGCAGGCCGCCACGCGCGCCGCCGCGCGCTCCGCCTCGGCCAGCGCCTCGGGCGGGTAGGCGCCCGGGAGTCCGAACTCGGTGCAGATGATCTCGGCGTCGAGCAGCGCGTCGCCGGCGTCGCCGAGCCGAGCCAGGACGCGGACGGCGGGAAGGCGCCCGCCCTCGTCCTCGACGAGCTCGGCCAGGACCCGATCGCCCGGCAGCGCTTGCCCGCAGGAGCCGCTGACGCGCAGTCGCGAGGGGAGCCGCGGCGGGTCGGGGACGAAGTGGGGATCGCGCCGGGGGCCCTCGAGGGCGCCGGTCAGGCGGGCGTGCCGGCGCTCGAGCACGGCGACGACCCGCGCCTCGCGCCGGTCCTCCAGAACGCTTCCATAGAGCGGCGCGCAGGCGACGAGGTCCCCGTCGAGGGCGCCGCCGGTATGGCGAGGGGGGATGAAGAGATCCGCCGACAGGTCGTCGGAGAGGCGGACGAAACCGTACCGGCCGGCGGTCGCGGCGTAGCGTCCCTGGAGCGGTTCAGCACTCATGCCCGCACCGGCCGGCGCACCAGTGGCCCCCGCTTCTCCCGGCCGGCACGGAGCCGCCGGATCGGTGCGGCCGGGCGCACGCGCAGGCCCGACCGCGCCGGGCGAAGGCGCGCCAAGTCGGCGCGGCCCCGCCGGCGGGCCCGGGAGTCCGCGCTAGACCTTGCGCTTCTTGTGGCGGTTCTTGCGCAACTGCTTCTTGCGCTTGTGCGTGGCGATCTTCTTGCGCTTGCGTTTCTTTCCGCTTCCCATACCCCACCTGACCGCTGCATGGCGCCGACGCGCTTCGCCCCGGAACGGGCCGCCCGGCGCGACTAGCGACCGCGCAGCGTCCGGTCCACCAACTCCACCAGGGTCCGCGAGCACCGGAACACCGGCGCCAGCTTGCCGGGGATCCGGTAGACCTTCCCGTTGCGCGGGTTGCGGATCGACCGGCCCCGGCGCCTGCGCAGATCGAAGGTGCCGAACCGACGCAAGTGGACCCGTCTGCCGTCCGACAGGGAACGGGCGACCGCGGCCAGGAACTCGTCGACGACGCGCCCCGCGGCCGCCTGCGAGGAGGACCTCCTCGCCGCCACCTCCCGAACCAGCTCCTGCTTGTTCATGGACTGCTCCTCGGCGTCGTCGAAGCCGGCCCATGGACAACGACGAGGGATCCTACCGTGCCGGGCGCCGGGAGGTCAATCGAGAACCCGCGGGGATGCGCCGGCCTGGAGCGGGCGGCGGACATTCGCCCTGCGGGTTGGCCGGGCGCGCGGCGCCCCTTGAGAAGGGCGCCGGGGCCGCCACGGGCGGGGCCGCGCGCCCGAGCGCGGCCCCGCCGTCCGCCGCTGGTCGCCCGCGGGGCGCGGTGCCGTCGTCCACCCCGGCGGGTCGCCTTCAGGGCCGGTGGCCGTCGTCCGCGGCGACAGGCGCGCGCCTACTGGATCGTGATCGTCTCGCGCAGCGTGATGCCGCCCCGTCCCGGGTCGTTGTCGATCACCGTCAGCACGCAGGTGGTGTCGCTCGCCGGGGCATGGAACAGCCCGCTGGCCACGCCCCAGGTGTCGGTCGTCGCCGCGGGAGTGACCGTGCCTCCCCCGCTGGCGCTCATGCCGAGCACGTGTCCGCCGAGCGGGTTGCCGTAGCGGTCCTGGATCAGCACCTCGAACGGCAGGACTCCGCCTCGGGCGACCTGCTTCTCGATCTCGATGCGCGACTTGCCCCGGAAGGCGGGCCCGGTCAGGAAGTCGACCTCGAGCGCGGCGCTGTGGCCGCCCGCCAGCCCCGCGGAGGCAGTGACGACGGCCGTGCCGCCGATCCCGTCGTCGGGCACGCTGTAGGAGTAGTCGCGGCCGAGCCGCTCGCTGCGCAGCGTCGCCCGCGCCAGACTGCCGTAGACGCCGTCGGCCGTCATCGCCGACTCGTCGATCTCGCCGAGCGTCGTCTGGAACTCCACGAGCGTTCCCGCCAGCACGAAGTTGTCGTTGACGTCGAGCACTTCCACAGTCAGGCGCAGCTCCTCGTCCCCGTCGGCCATGATCGCCACCGGCGGCCGCGGCGCGACGAAGGCGACCGAGACGGGCGGGCCGGAGGAGATCAGCCCCGTAGTTCCCAGGACTCCCCCGCCCGAGGTCGAGGCGCTGATGACGACGCGCCCGTCGAGGCGCGGCAGGCCGCTGAAGTAGGTCCCTCGCGCCATGCCCCCCTGGGTCACGGCGCTGCCCAGACTTCCGTCCCAGCCGCGCACGATCCCCTCGTCGCAGGTGAGGTAGATCGTCGTCCCCTCGGCCACCGGGTTGTTGTGCAGATCGGAGACGATCGCCAGCACGTCCGCCTCGGCGCCGACCACGTCCCAGCCGCGGATGTTGCGCGGGCTCGCTCCCAGCGAGATGTAGGCCGGCGGCCCGGCGGCGATGCTGACCTGCGCCGACTTGCCCGCCCAGGCCCCGGCGCTCGCCTCGACCAGCACCGTGCCCGAGGCCGTGCCGCTGCTGAGCACGACCGAGGCGCGGCTCGTGTCATCCGTGTAGCGGGTCACCGGCCCCCAGCCGTTGCCGTCCAGCCCCTCGCCCCCGCCGGGGCCGGCGACGATCTCGAAGGTCACTTCCCGGCCGCGTCCGACGGGGTGGTTCTCGGCGTCGTAGCAGAGGGCGTAGAAGCCGCACTGCTCGGTCGCGCCCGTGCCGGCGACGCCGATCTCAGTGCGCGTCGGGATCAGCTCCATGCGCGCGATCGGCCCCGGATCGGGCGGCGTCGCCGGCTCGCGTAGCTGGATCGTCGTCTGCCCGGAGACCCCGCCCGCCGCGGCGCAGGTGATCGTGGCGTAGGCGGCGGTCGTGTCCTCGAGGAGGGCGATGTAGAAGGCGGTGACCATGCCCCCCGCCGTGGGCGCCGTGGCGGCGCCGCCCGATGTGTAGATGAAGCCGCGGTCGGTGGTGAAGTAGGCCACGGTGCCGTCGACGACCGGGTTGTGGAACTCGTCGTCGATCACGCCGAAGATCCTCACGGTGTCGCCCGGAGCGCAGTCGCCCCGCTCGGGCCAGCAGTGCACGCCCGCCGGGGGGCCGGCGGAAATGCCCAGGTAGAGGTCGCGCTGCGTCTCCCCGGCGGAGACGCGCAGGTGCAGCGGCCCGGATCGCGTGCCGCTGTTGAGGACGGCCACGGCGACGCCGGCGGTGTTGGTCTCCACCGTGATTGGGCTGGCGCCGCCGGCGAAACCCTCGCCCCCCTGCGGGCCGTGGAGGATCTCGAAGCGGACGGGCAGCCCCGCCGGAGCGGGAAGACCGGGGCGCAGCGAGCAGGTGGCGGTGAGCACCGACCGGTCGGCATCGGCCTGGCCGGCCACGCGCAGCTCCGCCGGCTCGGCCGCGACGCTGAGCACGCGGACGGTCTCCCCCGCCATCGGGATCGCCACCGACGTGCGCCCCTCGACGCCGTTGGGCTCGGCGCGGGCGACGATCTGGGCGACGCCGTCGCCGCCCGGCTCCGGGCTGAGCGAGTAGTAGAGCCCGATCGCCAGCCCGCTTGCCGTCGGGCTCGAGGCCTGGCCCCCCTCGCCGGTGATCAGGCCCTCGTCGACCTCGAAGAAGATGCGCGTGCCGTCCTTGACCGGATTGTTGTAGGCGTCGCGGACCGTCGCCCGGATCGCCGTCTGCTGCCAGGAGGCGAGGTCGGCGGCGTCGGGATGGACGCTGATCGCCGCCGGCGGGCCCACCGAGACGGCCAGGTCGAGGGCGCGCTCGAGCCCGCCTCCGGAAACGCGCACGCGGGCCAGCCCGGGCAGCGTCCCGGCGCGCAGCACCGCCGTGGCCAGTCCGTCGGCGCCGGTCAGGACCGTGGCCCGCGCCGCGCCGGAGGGCTCGAAGACCTCGCCCCCCCCGGGGCCGGCCTCGATCTCGAAGAGCAGCGGCAGGCCGGCGGGAGCGGGACTGCCGTCGAGCTGCAGACAGACGGCGCTGAGGGTCGCGCGGTCGGTCCCGCCCGCGCCGAGCAGGCAGATCTCGACAGGTTCGGCCGCCAGGTCCATGGCCAGCAGAGCGGGCAGCGGCAGGACCTCGATCGGCACGGCCAGCGACCAGTCGTCGGCGGCCAGCGTCACCCAGGCCGTGCCGGGCGCGGCGGGCGCGCGATAGAGCGCCGTGACGGTCCCCTCCGCGTCGGCATGGGCCTGCGGCGGGACCGTCCCGGCGGAGGCCGACAGGGCGATCGACTTGCCCGGGATCGGGCTGCCGTTGACGTCGAGCAGGCGCGCGGAGAGCGTCGCCCCGCTCAGCTCGTTGGCGTAGACGGGACCGGCGGACCAGGCCCACTCGGCGCGGTCGACGCGCGGGAGCGGCAGCAGGCGCACGGGGAGCGCGCTGCCCCCGTCGCGGGTCGACGCGTAGATCGTCGCCGTGCCCGCCGCGCGGCCGGCGGTGAACTGCGCCACGGCTCTGCCGTCGGTTCCGGTCGTCGCCGAGGAGGTGATCGTGCCCATGACGTCCCAGACCGAGTTGCCGTTCGTGTCGGTGAAGGGATCCGTGCCCGGAGTGTAGAAGCCGTCGCCGTCGGCGTCGGTGAAGGGCTCCCCGGCGGTGAAGCGGACGAGCTTGCCCGCCAGCGGCGCGCCCTGGCGATCCTGCACCTCGGCGGTCACGGCGACGCCGGAGAAGCCGTCGGCCCAGACCTCGACCGGCAGCGCGGCCAGGCGCAGCGCCGCGCCGACGGCGTGCAGGTCGAGGGCGAAGTCGACCGACACCGTGTCGACGGTCGCCTTGACGAAGACGCTTCCGGGCAGGATCCCGGCCGTGTAGATCGCCGTGGCGGTCCCGCTCGGACCCGTGGTCACCGGGCTCGTCACGCTGCCGTTGGCGGTCCACTCGCCGTCGGCGTCGCCGTCGATCAGAATCCGGTCGCCGTCGCTGAAGTCGCCGCTGCCGTCGAGGTCCTCGAAGAGCTCTCCGGCCGCCAGGCGCACGACGGCGCTCGCCGCGGGCGCTCCGTCGCGCGCCACCTGGATCGTCAGCTCCAGCGTGCTCTGCCCGTCCGCGGGCAGGCTCGTCTCCGGCGCGGTGACGGCGATCGCGGTGCCGGCGCCGCTCACCCCCGACGTCAGGTAGAGCGAGAGGTAGGCGACGGCGCTGCCGGCGCCCGCCTTCAGGTCGACGCGCCCGCTGCTCGTCGGATGGCTGCGGAAGGTCGTCCGCGCCCAGCCCGCGTCGTCGGTCAGTGCCGCCGCCGGATCGAACGCGCCGGCGGCGCCCGCGCCCGCCTGCTCGAAGGGGGCGCCCGACTCGCCGAAGCGCACGGTGGCCGCGGCCACCGCCTCCCCGCGCGCGTTGACCACGCGCGCCGCCAGCTGCGCCTCGCCCCCGGGCCCCAGCAGCGCCGGGGTCGAGACGAACGACTCCAGCCGCAGCGAGCCGCCGGATGCGGAAGAGGTCGACTTCTGCTCCTCCGAACAGCCGATCGCGGCGAGGACCGCGATCAGGACGACAGCCGGCAGGCGAAGGAGCGTGTGCCGCAGAGCGCGCCGATCGAGCACGGTGGACCTCCTGGGATGCAAGGTGCCGCCCGCCGCGATCCTGGACCGCGGGCGGACAGGTCAGGTGTCTCACCGGAAGTATCGACGCGCGGCCGCCGGGTCTTGACCTTCGCGGCGGCTCGCCGAGAGTGCGCATGGCGAATGGCAACCTGCTCCGGGAAAGGCGGTTGCGGGCGACGGGGGATAGCCGCGGCCGGCGCCTAGGAGGCCTTGAGGCGGGAACGGGCGCGCGCGGGCGCCGCCGCGGGCGGGTGGACGGGCCTCACGCCCTCGGCGTAGGCGCCGCGCGGGCCCTTGCGCAACTCGAACTCGACGAGGTCGCCGGCGTGCAGCTCGACATAGCCGTCGGCGCGGACGCGATCGTGGCGCAGGAAGACGTCGCCTCCCCGCTGGCGGGCGATGAAGCCCCAGCCCGTCCGGTTGTTGAACCACTTGACGCGACCCTGCTCGATCATGGCGTCCTCCAGCGGCGCCGCGCCTTCGCCGGAGAACCCGCGCCGGCGGCGCCACTGTGCATGATCGGCCGCCGGGCCGCGTTCATGAAGGCCGGACGCGCTCGTCGAGGCGGGATCAGCTCTCGATCATCTCGACGTTGGCGCGCGGGACGACCGCCTCCTCCCCCGCCTCGAGCCGCACCTTGAGGATGCGCACCTTGGCGCCCGATTCGACCTCGATGAGCGCCGGCGGCAGTTCGGTCACCGTGCCCAGCCGCCCGAAGTAGGGGGAGCGGATGACGCGCACGGGGCTGCCGACGCGCAGGCCCTCGGCCATGTCGAAGGCCTTCTGCTGGCGCGTGCCCTGCTCCTGCGCGGTCATCGAGATGACCAGTTCGGGGCGCATGACGCCGGCGCGGATCTGGGTCGCGCCGTTGACCGAGCAGTAGCGCCCGTCGTGCTGCCCCAGCAGAGTGAAAGTGCGCTCGGCCATGGCCATGCGGCCGAAGCCCTCGGTGACGACGAGCGTCGTGCCGAGCTGCTCGCTGCCGGTGATCGCCACCCCCAGGTCGTAGCCGAGGAAGCGCTGCAGATCGGCGGCGTCGAAGCCGCCGACCACTACGGCGCGCGCCCCCCCCCGCACCGCCACGCGCAGGACGCGCTCGGTGACCAGGGATCCGCCGACGACCACTTTGCCGGCCACATCCCCGGCGAAGTGCTTCTCGGCCAGCTCCTCGTCGGGCGAGCTGACGGCCATGTGCACGTCGCCGTGGGTCTCGCCGCCGATGCCGAAAATGCCCTGGATGAAGGCCCCCTCGGTGCGCACGACGACACCCTGGCGCGGGATGACCTCGACCACCTCGCCGCTGATGTAGGCGTCGATCTGCACCGGGATCGGCGGCTCGCGGATGATCACCTGCCCGGTGACCGTCGAGATGCTCTCGATGGTCCCGTCGCAGGGCGAGAGGCAGTGCGACTTGAAGAGGCCGAAGAAGCTCTTGGCCGTGGCGATCGCCTCGCCCTTGGAGACCGCCTCGCCCTCCTTCTTGAGCATGTAGTCGAGCAGGTCCTGCTGGTGCTGTCCGAGGATGCTCGCCGCCTTGATCGGCTGGACGTTGCCGGGCAAATCGGTGCGCGCCACGATCTGGTCGGCCGAGACCTGGTCACCCTGAGCGACCAGCACCTCGCCGGCCAGCGGCAGGCGCCGCTCCTTGAGGATCGTCGTCCAGGGCGTCACCCTCAGCCCGGGGGTGTAGGCATGCGCCACGGTTCCACTCCTCCTCGTCGACCCTTGCGGTCGGGTTGTCATCTCGGCCGCCGGCTCAGGCCAGCGTGCGCGGGTCCTTGGGATAGAGATCCATCGCCAGCGCCCACTCGGCCAGCTTGGCGATGCGCTGCTCGGGCGCCGCCGGCAGCAGGAACGGGCGCCCCCGCCCGTCGAAGATCAGCCCGACCACGCCCCCCTGGACCGTGCGGCGCAGCGCCTTGCCCCGCCCCGCGCCGAGGTCGAAGCCGCCGGCCGGCTCGACCGTGATCTCCGCCTTCTCGCCCACGCCGAGGGCGACGCGGCGCAGCCCCCCGAAGGGCACCTCGAACTCCTCGGCGGGCCGACCGTCGGCGAAGGCGACGCGCGCCTTCATGCAGCGCGCCCCCTCCTTGGCCAGCCCCACCGCCGCCACGGCGGTGCCGAGCCGGATCAGGCAGTCGTGGACGAAGACCTCGGTGGCCGCCTTCTTCGCCGACTCGTTGTCGACCTCGGCCAACACGCCGAGTTGGGGCATCATGAAGATCGAGTCGACGGCCAGCTCGGTGACGCCCTCGGGCACGAAGGCGTCGAGCATCATCATCGCCCCCTGCACGCGGCGCGGCGCGTGGGAGAGCGCTCCGCCGCTGCCGACCAGCAGGTCGAGCTTCATCAGGTCGATCAGCGTCTCGCCGGTCGAGGTCTGCTCGAAGGTGTCCGAGATCGTGCGCTCCTGCTGCACGCCCTTCAGCCCCACGGCCAGCGACTTGTGCTGTTCGAAGGCGAGCCGCAGCGCCTCGCGCGCCAGCGCCTGCTCGATGACCAGCTCCTGCAGCGACTGGGGGATCGTCGTCGGGCGGATCATCTTGTTCTTGATCCGGTTGCGGATCTCGTCGTCGGCCATGTTGAAGGGGACCCAGCGCATCACGTTGGGCAGGGTCGCCTCGGCGAGGACGTTGGAGACCGAGTAGCTCATCCCCAGGTTGGCGCTGACGGTGCGGTTGAAGACATCCTCGAAGACGCTGAAGACGTCCGTCGTCGCCCCGCCGATGTCGACCCCGATGACGGTGATCCCCTCCCGCTTGGCGATCGTGTGGATGATCGAGCCGACCGCCCCGGGGGTCGGCATGACCGGAATCGGCGTCCACTCCATCAGCTTCTTGTAGCCGGGCGCGTGGGCCATCACATGCTCCATGAACAGGTCATGGATGGCGTGGCGCGCGGGCATCAGGTTCTCCCGCTCCATCGTCGGGCGGATGTTGTCGGTGATCATCAGCGCGGTCTTCTCCGCCAGCCGCTCGCGGATCAAAA
>Ga0194127_10006159_pt1 | contig 13745 bp, 10 predicted proteins | sample TA2KigC100mmetaG_FD_148624 | JGI IMG/M metagenome (GOLD analysis project Ga0194127, IMG submission 148624) | Freshwater microbial communities from Lake Tanganyika, Tanzania - TA2015036 Kigoma Deep Cast 100m | ecosystem: Environmental > Aquatic > Freshwater > Lake | place: Tanzania: Lake...
GTTTAGCGCGTCTCGGCGCCGACCTGGCTCGGGTCCAAGTCGTGCCAGTTGCCGAACAGCGGGGCGCTGCCGAGGAACGGGTTGACGGCGGGGATGAGCGTGACCAGCGCGGCGTTGCTGGCGCCGAGCGACAAGAAGCCGTTCGAGCACATGAAGGCCGCGGCGGTGTTCGTCGGGACGCCGTTGTTGACGAACAGGATCGTCGGGCTCAGCGGGTCGAGCGGGATCGGCTGCTCGACGTCGTCACCGAGGCCGAGCGGAACGTTGCCCGGCGAGTGGGTGTACATCGCAGTGGTGCCCGGCGTGACGAGGTAGCGGTTGCCCGCGAAGGTCAGGCGCATCGACGTGATGCCCGAGCCGCCGGCCGTCACCGTGCCGAAGTCGAACGGCACCGAGCTCGGCCAGAACTCGTAGAACGAACGGGCACGGTTGTAGCAGCCGCCGCCGTACTTCTGCCACGAGGCCACGGCGATCGGGTTGCCGCCGGGCGTGTAGTTGATGCGGCAGTTGATCACGCGCGGCGAGAAGATGCCGCCCTGCAGGAACGCGTTCTGCGCCGCGCCCGCGCGCAGCGTCATCTCGGCGTTCGAGAAGATCGAGTTCAGGCAGGAGCCGGGCACGGCGCCGCACGTGAGCGGCGGGTTGTTGCCGGCGCCGTTCGTGTAGCTGAAGCTCGTTGCGTTCGACTTCAGCGCGACGCCGTAGTTGCCCGGGCCGAGCGCGAACGGCGAGGTGATGACGTAGGTCGTCAAGCCGCCGGCGAGGGACGTCGTCGGGTTGGTGGTGGACACCAAGGTCCACAGCGCCGGATTGGTCACGTTGCCGACGTAGGTGCTCGGCCCCAGGTAGATGTCCATGAACGTGCTCGCCGCCCCAGTCTGGGTGCGGATGTCGAGCTGCGTCAACGTCACCGTGGTGTTGATCTGGAGGTCGAAGTAGAGACCGCCGCCGACGTTGCCGGAGTTGCCTCCGAGGTTCAGCGTCACGAGCGGCGACTGGGCCACGCCGAGAGAGGTCAGCGCGGCCAGGGCAAACAGAGCAGGCTTCAGCATGGGAAGGTCCTGGATGTTGGGTCCTGGATGGGAAGTGAAAGGGAACGCCGCGGCGGAGGTCTGCCGCGACGCGTCCCAAGAAGTTACCAGGGGCGATGCCGATGGGAAGCCCCCGGACAACCTGACCGTCTCGGCCCGAGACGCCGGACCGGAATAGCGCGGTGCTGGTGCCGGCGGTGCCATGGGCGGGGCCGGGCGTCCGGGCGATCCGCCATGGCGGCTCGAGGCGATTCGCGGCTGCCCGCCCGGGTCAGGTCGCGAGCCGCGAGAGGTCGGCGACGCGGTTCATCAGCCCGTGCAGCCGGCCGAGCAGCGCGAAGCGGTTGGCGCGCAGGGCGGGATCTTCCGCGTTGACCATCACGGAATCGAAGAAGTGGTCGACCGGTTCCTTCAGCGCCGCGCAGGCGCGCAAGGCGCCCTGGTAGTCGCCGCCGGCGAACAACGGGTCGGCAACCTGCTGCAATCGGTCGAGCGCCGCCGCGAGCTCCCGCTCGGGCAGCTCGACGAACCGCGCCGGGTCGATCCGCGCGCCGGCCGGGACCTCGCTCTTCTTCAGGATGTTGCCGATGCGCTTGTTGGCGGCCGCGAGCGAGGCAGCCTCGGGCAGCGCGGCGAACGCGCGCACCGCGGCGAGGCGCCTCGGCACCTCGGCGAGCCGCTGCGGCCGCAGGCTCACGACGGCGTCGATCTCCTGCGCCGTGTAGCCCTGGTCCTTCAGCAGCGAACCGAGCCGGTCGAACACGAACTCGAGCAGCGCCTGACGGGGATCCTGGATCAGCGCGCCGAACACGGGCACCGCGAGCGCGATCAGTTCGTCGAGCTGCAGCGGCAGTTCGCGCTCGACGAGCATGCGCACGGCGCCGAGCGCGTGACGCCGCAGCGCGAACGGGTCCTTGTCGCCGGTCGGCACCTGGCCGATGCCGAACAGGCCGACCAGGGTCTCGAGCTTGTCGGCCAGCGCCACGGCGACGCCGGTGAGCTCGCGCGGCAGCGCGTCGCCCGAGAAGCGCGGCTTGTAGTGGTCCTCGATCGCGCGCGCGATCTGCTCCGCCTCGCCGTCGTGCAGCGCGTAGTAGCCGCCCATGATGCCCTGCAGCTCGGGGAACTCGCCGACCATGTCGGTCAGCAGGTCCGCCTTGGCGAGCAGTGCCGCGCGGTCCGCGGCGCCGGCGAGGGCGGCGCCGCCGAGCCGTTCGCCGATGGCGCGCGCGATCGCGCGCACGCGCTCGACGCGCTGGCCCTGGCTGCCGAGCTTGTTGTGGTAGACGACCTTCTGCAGGCCGGGCAGCCGCGACTCGAGCGTCTTCTTGCGGTCCTGGTCGAAGAAGAACTTCGCGTCGGCGAGCCGCGGCCGCACGACGCGCTCGTTGCCGGCGACCACCGCGCCGGGATCGGCCGGGCGGACGTTGCTGACGACCAGGAACCGCTCGGTCAGCTTCCCGTGCGCATCGAGCAGCGGGAAGTACTTCTGGTGCTGCTTCATCGTCAGGATCAGGCACTCCTGCGGCACGGCGAGGAACTCGGGCTCGAACCGGCACAGGAGCACCTTGGGCCGTTCGACCAGCGCGGTGACCTCGTCGAGCAGCGCCGGATCGTCGACCGGCACGAGGCCCTCCTGCCCGGCGCGCGCGCGCACCTGCCGCTCGATCTCCGCGCGCCGCGCGGCGAACGACGCGATCACCGCGCCGTCGTGCTCGAGCTGCGCCTCGTAGCCGTCGGCGTCGCGCAGGTCGAGCACGGGCTCGCTGGCCTCGAAGCGGTGGCCCTGCGTCCGCCGGCCCGACGACAGGCCCAGCGCCTGCACCGGCACCACGTCGGCGCCGTGCAGCGCGACCAGCCCGTGCGCCGGGCGCACGAACCTCACCGGGCTCCAGCCGTCGCGCTGCTGGTAGGTCATCACCTTCGGGATCGGCAGCTTCGCCAGCGTCTCGTCGAGCGCCTTCTGCAGCGCCTCGGCGAGCGCGGTGCCGGGCACGATCTTGTCGAGGAACAGGGTCTCGGCCTTGCCGTCGACGGCGCGCACGAGGCCGCCCACGGCCGACGCATCGGCGCCGAGTGCTGCGAGTTTCTTCAGCAGCACGGGGGTCGGCTGGCCCTGTGCGTCGAGCCCGACCGCGACCGGCACGAGCTTCTGCCGCACCGAGCGGTCGGCGCCGCGCGCGGCGACCCCGGCGACGCGCACGGCGAGCCGCCGCGGCGTCGCGAACGTCGTCACGCCGGCACCGGCTGCCGCGAGGCCCTGGGCCACGAGGCTCTGCGCGAGCACGGCGCCGAACGCTTCGCCGAGCTTCTCGAGCGCCTTCGGCGGCAGTTCCTCGACGAACAGTTCGACCAGCAGGCTCTTTCCAGTCATGGGGGCGGGCGATGCTACGGGCAGCGTGCCGGCTTCCGCCAGCGTGGAGCCCGCGCCCCCCGCGTGCTTCGGCTCACCAGCCGATCACCATGGTGATCGCGTTGCTGACGGCGAGGCCGGCCGCGTTGACGCCCGGATCGAGCGACAAACCCTGCTGGTGGATCGACACGCCGAACAGGGACGGATCCTGCGGGATCGTGAACTGCGACGTCATCGCGCCGCCGAGCACGGGCAGGAACACGAGCGCGTCGACGTTCGTGTGCAGCAGGCACCCGGGCAGGCCGTAGGGGTCGAGCGGCAGCGGCGGCACGTTCGCGAACAGGCCCGCGGCGACCGCGGCGAGCACCGCGCCGTTCGCGAGGTTGGTCAACGACGACGAGAAGGTCGCGCCGATGCGCGGGTCGCCGTTGCCGGCCAGTGCTGGCACGCCGTTGCTGCCCGCACAGCCCGGGCCGAGGTCCGCGACGTGCGCGCCGTAGCGCCACGTGTCGACGCGCGCGACGTTGCCCGGCCCGATGCCGCCGAACAGCACGGCCTTGCGGCGGATCGGGTCGTAGGCGAGCGAGAAGCGCGTGCGCGTCGTCGGCTGCGCGGTCGCCGGTTGCGTCCAGACGGCGCCGTCGAACTCCCACGTGTCGTCGATCGGCGTGCCGGTCGCCGGGTCCGCGCCGCCCTGCAGCAGGCAGACGGCGCGGGCGTCGTCGTAGACGAGCTTCGCGAGGTTGCGCAGCGGCGGCGCCGTGGGGACCGCCACGAGCGTCCAGTTCGTGCCGTCGTAGAGCCACGTCTGGTTGTTGCCGCCGGTATGCGGGCTGATGCCGCCGAACAGCACCGAGCGCTGCAGGGCCTGGTGGTAGGCCATGCCGGCGTACTGCCGCGCGCCCGGGTTGCCCGGCGACTGCAGCGCGGTCTGCACCCAGGTCGTGCCGTCGTATTCCCAGGTCTGGTTCGAGGTCATCAGCAGGCCCGGGTTCGTCGAGCCGCCGTACACGACGACACGCTGGCGCAGCACGTCGTAGGCCATCGCGTGGTAGGCGCGGCCGGTCGGCGACGCGGCGGGTGCGGCCTGCGTCCAGTCGGTGCCGTCCCATTCCCACGTCTGGTTGGTCGGCAGCGCGATCGAGATCATGCTCGTGATGCCGCCGAACATGACGACGACGTTGCGCGCGAGGTCGAAGGCCATGCCGGCGCCGAGCCGGCCGGCGGGCGAGTTGGCGGGCGTCGCGAGGGTCCAGTCGCTGCCGTCGTGGAGCCACGTGTCGGCGCGCAGGCCGGCCGGCGTGCCGATGGCGGCGCCGCCGAACAGCACGGTGCGGCCGCGGGCGAGGTCGAAGGTCATCGCCGCCTCGGTGCGCGAGGTCGGCGTGTTGGCGGTGGCCTGCAGCGACCACTGGGCGGTGGCGGTCGCGGCGAGCAGCAGGACGCAGGTCGGGGTGAGAGGGTGCATGGTGGTTGAAGGCGTCGGAACGGTCCGCGGAGCCGGGGAAATCACCGGCAGAATACGCCAGGCCGGACGCGAGTGCCGGCCGTTGCCTTCGCCGCGCCGTGGCGGCAGGCAGCTCAGGCGGTCTTCGCCGCCGCGGCGAGCTTGTCGAGCACTTCCGCCGCCCAGGCCTTCGGCGCCATCGGGAAGCCGAGCCGCGCCCGGCTCTCGACGTAGCTCTGCGCCACCGCGCGCGCGAGGTTGCGGATGCGGCCGATGTAGCCAGCGCGCTCGGTGACCGAGATCGCTCCGCGCGCGTCCAGCAGGTTGAACGTGTGCGCCGCCTTCAACAGCTGCTCGTAGGCGGGCAGCGCGAGTTGCTGGTCCATCAGGTGCTTGCTCTGCTTCTCGTGCGCCGCGAACGCCGCCAGCAGGAACCCGACGTCGCTGTGCTCGAAGTTGTAGGCGCTCTGCTCGACCTCGTTCTGGTGGAACACGTCGCCGTAGCGGATGCCCTCGGTGTAGACGAGGTCGAACACGTTCGGCACGCCCTGCAGGTACATGCACAGCCGCTCGAGCCCGTAGGTGATCTCGCCCGTGATCGGCCGGCAGTCGATGCCGCCGACCTGCTGGAAGTAGGTGAACTGCGTCACCTCCATGCCGTTGAGCCAGACCTCCCAGCCGAGCCCCCAGCAGCCGAGCGTCGGGTTCTCCCAGTCGTCCTCGACGAAGCGCACGTCGTTCTGCCGCAGGTCGAAGCCGATCGCCTGCAGCGAGCCGAGGTAGAGGTCGAGGATGTCCGCGGGCGCGGGCTTCAGCACGACCTGGTACTGGTAGTAGTGCTGCAGCCGGTTCGGATTCTGCCCGTAGCGGCCGTCCTTGGGCCGGCGGCTCGGCTGCACGTAGGCGGCGCGCCACGGCTCGGGGCCGAGTGCTTTCAGGAACGTCGCCGTGTGGCTCGTGCCGGCGCCGACCTCCATGTCGTAGGGCTGCAACAGGGCGCAGCCCTGCTGGTCCCAGTAGTCCTGGAGGCGGAGGATGAGTTGCTGGAACGTGATCATCGTCGGCGTGGGCGGCGGCGGGCGACGGATGCTACGGGCGGAACACCGCGCGGCCAATCGCGAGGCCGCGGCGTCCGCCGCGAGGCGTCGCCAGGCGCGCGCTCACCGCGGCCGCGCGCCGGCCCCGCCGCCCCACTGGATGGTCGTGAAGCCCGCTGCGGCCAGCACGTCCGCCGTGCGTGCGGCATCGTCGTAGACCGCGCCCGGCCCCGGCTCGATCACGCAGTCGACGAGCCGCCGTTGCCCCGGACGTTCCTCGTCGGCGACCTGCATCGCCGGGTCGGCCGCGAGCCGCTGCAGTTCGGCGCGCAGCTCCTCGGCGCTGCCGATCGTGCGCGGTCCGACCTGCCAGTGCACGCGGTGGTCGTCGAGGATCGCGCGGCCGCTGCGCGCCGGGTCGGGGCGCTCGGTGCCGTAGCTCTCGCAGACGACGCGCACGGACAGCTGCGGCTCGGGGTCCACGCGGTTCGGGTGGATGCCGCGGTCGCGCGGCAGGAAGGACGGCAGCTTCGCCTCGAGCGTGCGGAAGTCGAGGCAGACGAAGAACACGATCATCAGGAAGACGCAGTCGATCATCGGCGTCATGTCCCGTCGCGCGTCGAAGTCGTCGGGATCGGGCCGCGGGGTCACCATGGGCACCTCCGGTCGGGATGCCGGCAGAACGCGCGCGGCGCGGCGCGGGTTCAGCGTGGACGGGCGCGCGCGGCCCGGCCATAACAGCGCGCCCCTCGCGAGGACGTCCTTGGACCAACGCACGAAGTTCCCGCCGGTATTCTGGGTCGCGAACGGCATCGAGGTGCTCGAGCGGTTCGCCTACTACGGCATCTACTTCAGCTTCGGCATCTACATGTCGAGCCTGGGCTACTCGCGCGACCAGCTCGGCATCGTGCAGACGCTGTTCCTGCTGCTGTCCTACGGCGTCCCGCTCGTGTCGGGCACCTTCGCCGACCGCTACGGCTTCAAGCCGGTGCTGATCGTCGCCTACCTCGCCTACCTGCCGGCGATCTCGCTGCTGATCCTGACCAGGAGCTTCTCGGGCATCGCGCTGACGATGCTCGCGATCGGGCTTGCCGCGGGCACCTTCAAGCCGCTGATCGCGGGCACCGTGCGCGCGGTGACCGACAAGACGAACACGTCGCTCGGCTTCGGCATCTTCTACGCGATGGTCAACGTCGGCGGCTCGTTCGGCCCGATCGTGCTGGGCAAGCTGCGCGCGATCGACTGGAACTACGCCTTCTACGCCGCCGCGGGCGCGATCGTGCTGATGCTGCTGGTGACGATCTTCTGCTACCGCGAGCCGCCGCGGCGGATCGAGGGCAAGGGCCTCGGCGACAAGTTCCGCGAGATCGGCGTGGCGTTGTCGGACGGCAAGTTCGCGCTGTTCCTGTTCCTGCTCGGCGTGTTCTTCTGGATCCCGTTCTGGGCGTTCTTCAACCTGTGCGCGCTCTACGTCGAGGAGAACCTCGACACCCACGCGCTCTACGAGTCGCTGCGCGGCCTGTTCGGCACCGGCCTCGCGGACTTCTTCGCCGAGGAGAAGGACGGCGTGCGGCGCGTGCTCGGCGAGACGATCTCGCACACGGGCTGGATCATCATCGTGCTGCAGGTCGGCGTGTCGTGGCTGTTCGAGCGGTGGAAGCCGATGCCGTCGTTCCTGTTCGGCCTCGTGGTGATGGCGGCCGGCTTCGTCGTGATCGGCCAGGCGCGGGTCGGCGGCGCCTGGCTGATCTTCCCGGGCATCGCGCTGTTCGCGATCGGCGAGATGATCAGCTCGCCGCGCATCCAGGAGTACATCACGTGGCTCGCGCCGAAGGAGAAGGCCGGGCTCTACATGGGCGCCAACTTCCTCGCCGTCGCGGTCGGCGCGTTCGCGGGCGTGCTCTACACGTCGCTCTCGGGCTGGTTCGCCAGGGGCGGGCACCCCGAGGGCGTGTGGTACGTGCTCGCGGGGCACATGCTGGGGGTCTTCAGCTTCGCCGGGGGCGTGCGCCGCGGGTCGTTGCCGTAGATCTCGTGGTGGCGGCCGGCGAACCCGAGGCCGTGCTCGCGCGCGAACTCGTGCATCGCCGCGATCGTGCGCCGCTCCTCGGCGTAGGGACCCACGTGCAGCATCTGCACGCACAGCCCCTCGCGCAGGTCGACGATCCGCAGGTCGCCGATCGGCCCCTCGTGCCCCTTCGCGCGCAGTGCCTTCACGGTCGCCGCGAGGTCGCGCTTGCCGACGGACGATGGCACCCGGCTCAGCAGCTGCCAGCGCCACTGTTCGGGCGGCAGGTGCGAGAAGTCGCCCTCGACGCCGTCGGCCCAGTAGATCGCCTCGGGCTTGCCGACCGGGTAGTCGCGGCCCGCGGCCTTGCAGCGGAACTTCATCGTGTAGGCGCCCGCGAACAGGGCACCCATGCCGGCTTGGAACGAGTCGCCGCCGGGTCGGCCGTGGCCCTCGATGGCGAGGTAGCGGGCCTTGCCGATGCGCAGCAGCACGGGTCGCTTCGACGGCCGGTACTCCTGCGCCAACTGCTTCTTCGGATCGAGCTTCTTGGTGGCCATGCGGGGGATCGTACCCGCACGGCCACGGCGGTCCGCAAGCTCAGCGCCTGCCCTTCTTCAGGGGCTTCTTCAGGGGCTTCTTCGCGGCGGCAGCCTTCTTCGCCGGGGCCTTCTTCACCGGCCGCTTCGCCGCGGCCTTGCCCGCTCCCGCCGTGCGATCGCGCGCGCAGTGGTCCTCGAGCACCTGCGCGACGCAGCAGGTCAGCTTCTTGGCCATCGAAACGTGCAGGAACTCGTTCGGCCCGTGCGCATTGCTCTGCGGGCCGAGCACGCCGGTGATCATGAACTGCGCGTTCGGGAACTTCGCGCCGAGCATGGCCATGAACGGGATCGTGCCGCCTTCGCCCATGTAGGTGCAGCCCTTGCCGAAGCTGCTGCGCGACGCCTTCTCGCAGGATTGCTCCAGCCACGGCGCGAGCGCCGTCGCGTTCCAGCCCGAGGACTTGGGGCCCGGCTCGAAGGTCACCACGGCGCCGTAGGGCGGGTTCGCGGTCAGCAGCTTGGCGAGCCGGGCGCTGGCGGCCACGGGGTCGGCGGTCGGCGGCAGCCGCAGCGACAGTTTCAGCGTCGTGAACGGGCGCAGCACGTTGCCGCCCCTCTCGAGGCTCGGCAAGCCGTCCATGCCGACGACCTCGAGGAACGGCCGCCAGGTGCGGTTCAGCACCACGTCGGCCAGCTCCTTCGTCATCGGCCGCGTCTTCCCGGCCCACGGGAAGCGCCGGTACATGTGATCCTTGAGCACCTTGCCGCAGGCCGCGGCCTGCTGCACGCGCTGCTTCGGGATCGGCGCGTGGAACTCCTTCCGGATCCGGCCGGTCGCCTCGTCCTCGAGCCGCGACAGGAGCTGCCGCGCGATGCGGAAGCTCGACGGCACCACGCCGCTCGCGTCGCCCGAGTGCACGCCTTCGGTCAGCACGTCGACCCGCAGCGTGCCGGCGACGAGGCCGCGCAGCGACGTCGTGCACCAGAGCTGGTCGTAGTTGCCGCAGCCCGAGTCGAGCGCGACGACGAGGCTGACTTCGCCGATCCGGTCCGCGAGCGCGTCGATGTAGAACGGCAGGTCGTAGCTGCCCGACTCCTCGCAGCCTTCGATCAACACGACGCAGCGCGCGTGTCTGCCGCCCTGCTCGCGCAGCGCGCGGATCGCGGTCAGCGCCGCGTAGGCCGCGTAGCCGTCGTCGGCGCCGCCGCGGCCGTAGAGCTTGTCGCCCTGCCGGACGGGCGTCCACGGGCCGAGGCCCTCGAGCCAGCCGGTCATCTCGGGCTGCTTGTCGAGGTGGCCGTAGAGCATCACGGTGTCGGGGCCTTCGCCCGGGATCTCCATGAAGATCAGCGGCGTGCGGCCGGGCAGCTCGTGCACCTCGACCGTGAGGCCCTCGATCGGCTGCGCCTTGCACCAGTCGCTGATCAGGCGCACGGCCGCGTGCATGTGACCGGCGGTCGCCCAGTCCTTGTCGAACGCGGGCGACTTGTTGGGGATCTTGATGTAGTCGACGAGCTGCGGAAGGATCGACTGCTCCCAGACTCCGTCGACGAACTGCAGGGCTTTCTGGCTGTCCATGGGGGGATTGCGCGGGAAGGGGTTGGACCGGCATCGGACAGGCCCGGTCCCGCCGGGACAAGCGCGCGCGGCGGTTCCGGACCGTGGTCCTGGATGGTGCACGGCCGTGGGCTCCCGGCTGCGCGCCTGGCAGGCTGGCCCGTCACCATCCAAGACGTTCGTTCGGCGGATTGCCGCGTGGCGGCCTCGACCGCGGACGGGCCGGGCGGTCAGATGGCCGCCGACCATGGCACCCGCGATCCCCCGGCTGTTCCTGATCAGCAACTCGACCATGCACGGGGGCCAGTACCTGCAGCACTGCGCGGCCGAACTCGGCGCGTTCCTCGGCCGCGGTCGGCGGGTTGCGTTCGTGCCGTACGCGCTCGCCGACCACGGGGCCTACGAAGCGAAGGCGCAGCCCGCGTTCGGAGCGCTCGGCTGCGAACTGGTGTCCGTGCACCGCGGCGACCCGCTGGCGGCGGTCGGCGCCGCCGACGCGGTGTTCGTCGGCGGCGGCAATACGTTCCGCCTGCTCGACGCGCTGCAGCGCACGGGCCTCGCCGCGGCGATCGCGGCCCGCGTGCAGGCGGGTATGCCCTACGTCGGCAGCAGTGCCGGCACCAACGTGGCGACCCTGTCGATCCGCACGACGAACGACATGCCGATCGTGCAGCCGATGACGTTCGCCGCACTCGGGCTCGTGCCGTTCCAGATCAACCCGCACTACCTCGACCCGGACCCGAACAGCAAGCACATGGGCGAGACGCGCGAGCAGCGGCTGCGCGAGTTCCACGAGGAGCACGGCACACCGGTGCTGGGCCTGCGCGAGGGCTGCTGGCTCGTCGTCGAGGGGGGGCGCGCGACGCTGCGCGGCAGCACGAACGCGCGTCTGTTCCGGCGCGGAATGGAGCCGGTCGAGTGCGCGCCGGGCGCGGACCTGTCCTTCCTGCTGGCGCGGTGACGGGGCAGCCATCGGTCGAGGCGATGCGGCCCGCGGCCCGTGCTCGCTCGGCTCGGGCGGCAGCATGCCCGTGAGGGTGCGCGACCAGGTGGTGCCCCGATCGCAGCAGTGCCTCGCCGCGGCCGGCGCCGAGGTGGTGGCGGCCTACCTGTTCGGCAGCGTCGCCCGGGGGCAGGAGCGCTCCGACAGCGGTGTCGACGTCGGCGTGCTGCTGGCGGATGGCCGACCGCGATCGCTCGAGGCGTTGGAACGGATCGCCCGCCTGCAGGACGAACTGTCGCGCGCCGCCGGCCGCGACGTGAACCTCCGCACGAGGTTCCGCTGCTCGAGATCCTCGACGAGGACACAGACGTTGGTGACCCGCTCAGGCACTTTCCCAGCCTCGCGAGACGATCTCGGAAGGCGTCAGGCCCGTGTCGGCGCCAGGATCGAAGGCGCGCACGCTCGTGACTCCGCCGTCGGCACGCTCGAACAGCACGCCCCCCTGGGTCGCCATCTGGTTGAGGATCTCGGGGTGGTGGGAGGTGAGGATCACCTGCGCGTGCTCGGCATCGATGCGGTCGAGCATCGACATGAGCCATGGCTGGATCTCCGCGAGGGCGAGGAAGTTGTCGGGCTCGTCGATGAGCAGGCAGGCGCCGTCCTTCAGCGCGCAGTGCAGCAACACGTAGAGCACGATCAGGGCGCGCGGGCCGTCCGAGAGTTCGCCGATCGGATAGGAGCCCACCTTGTCGCCCGTGCGGATGCTCGCGCGCAGCACGCGCACGTTGAGGCCCGCCTCCTTCGCGTCCAGCCCCTCGAGACCCGGGACGACGGCCTGCAGTGCCGCGAGGGCCTCGTGCACGGACCTGGCATCGTCGAGCAGCAGGTGGCGGTACCAGCTGCTGAAGTTGCTCGCGTCCAGCGCCAGCTCCGGCGCTTCCTGCTCGGAGCGCGACGACATGCGCCAGGGGTTGATCTGCACGTGCACGAGGCGACGCAGCCAGCGGCGGAACGCCGTCAGCTTCGTGTTCTCGCGCCGCTCCTGCACCGTGGCGAGCGCGGATCGCGTCCAATCGAACGGGTACTGCGCCTTGTCCTCGAAACGGTCGTTGAACAGGTGCACGGTTCCGTCTTCGAACACGAACACGGGCTTGCCGTCGTACGTCACGGATTCGCGGTTCACGCGGAAGAGCCGCGGCGTGTGCAGCGGGTGGTCCTCGACGGCCAGCTCGTAGCGGTAGTCGGCGCCGTCCAGGCGCACGTCGAGTTCGAAACGCTGCGTCTCGACCTCCGGTCGCCAGCGCGTGAGCGTGCTGCCGCCGAGACGCTCGTCGAACGGGACGCCGCGCGACGAGAAGTCGCGGATCGCCGCGAGCACTTCGAGGGCGGCCGTCTTGCCCGTGCCGTTGCGCCCGATCACCAACTGCTTCGCCGAGGGCTTGAACTCGAAACCGACGAGGCATCGGTAGTTGTCGGCGTGGAGGCGCTTCAGCATGGGGCGCAGTCTACCCGGCCGGTGGAGGACCTTCGCCATGGCGCTGGGGCGTGCCCGCCCGCGAGGTCCGTACGGTGACCACCCGCGTGTCGGGCACGGCGCGGCACGACCGCAGCACACGGCCGGCCAGTCGTCATCGGGGGATCGTGAGGCGGCTTCCTGCGGCCGCGTCCGGTTACGATCCCCGGCTCCCCGACGAACCCCGTGCTCCCTTGCGCACCTGCTCGCTGCTGCCCTTGCTCCTGCCGCTTGCTCTGCCGGCCCAGACGACCTGGAACGTCGCGCCGCCCGCGAACCTCGACGCGGTGTTCGCCGCTGCCGCGCCGGGCGACCTCGTGCTGCTGGCCTGGGGCACCTACCGGCCGTTCACGCTGACGAAGGGACTCGTGGTGATCGGGCCGGCGACGATCCAGGGTGCGACCGGGCCGGTCGGTCCGTGGGACACGGACATCACGATCCCTGCGGGCCAGCACGCGGCCCTGATCGGACTCGACTTCCAGCCCACGCAGCAACCTGGCGCGCCCGTGCCGCTCTCCGGCAACCAGGTGACCGTGACCGGCAGCGCCTCGTTCGAGGACTGCAGCTTCGGCACGGGCGTGCCCCACAGCCTCGTGGTCACCTCGGGCGAGGTCGTGCTGCAACACTGCACGGTGCGCGGCGGGCCGGGCCTCGGCGGCGGGTTCCGGCAGGCGGGCGGCTACTGCTCGATGAGCGGCTCCACCGTGGAGGGGCTCGATGCCGGCAGCTTCGGCGGTCCCTTCACGATCCTGGCGCAGCCCGGCGCGACGATCGACGGCGGCACGTTCACCGCGAGCCACACGACGTTCCGCGGCGGCAACGCGAGCCGGGACAACGGCATCTCCCGCGCGCCGGCGCCCGCGCTCGCGGGCAGCGGGGCCACGACGCGCGTGTTCCTCGCCGACTCGACCGCGACCGGCGGCACCGGCATCGCGGGGGGAGCGAACCTGCCCGGCGCGCCGGCCGTGACGTCGTCGACGGGGCAGCCGGTGCTGCACGCGCGCACGAACCTGGCCGGCGGCACGGGCACGGTGCCGGGGCCGGCGTCGGTCGGCAACGTGGCCGCCGACCCGCAGATCGTCGGGCTCGCGATCGACCACGGCCTGTGGTTCGGGAGCACGAGCACGGCCACGGCGATCGCGGGCAGTGCCGCGCTGCTCGCCGTGCTCGCGACGCTCGACCATGCGGTCACCGCGCACCCGGCCGTCGTCGAGCCGCTGTTCGGGCTGCAGGCGCAGGCGGTCACGGTGGTGGTGGCCGTGCCGGCCGCCGGTGGCGCGGTGCCCGTCGCGATCGTGGTGCCGAACACCCTC
>Ga0194127_10006160_pt1 | contig 13743 bp, 11 predicted proteins | sample TA2KigC100mmetaG_FD_148624 | JGI IMG/M metagenome (GOLD analysis project Ga0194127, IMG submission 148624) | Freshwater microbial communities from Lake Tanganyika, Tanzania - TA2015036 Kigoma Deep Cast 100m | ecosystem: Environmental > Aquatic > Freshwater > Lake | place: Tanzania: Lake...
CCCCATTGCAGTGTCGTATGCGGGGGGCTTGCTGTACGACCTGCGCGGCTGGCTTGCCAAAATCGGCGGGGTGGTGGTGGTGATCTTCGGGTTGCACATGATCGGTGTAATTCATATTCCCCTTTTGGCGTACGATACGCGTGTCACTCAAGCTCCGGATCGGAAATGGGGCTATCTGTCCTCAGCCTTGATGGGGGTTTTCTTCTCCGCAGGATGGTCTCCCTGTGTGGGACCGGTGCTCGGAGCGATCCTTACCCTTGCCATCAACGGCGGGTCGATCTCGCAGGGGGCGGCGCTGCTTTCCTCCTATTCCGCGGGTTTGGCGATCCCGTTCCTGGTCGCCGCGCTCGGCATCGGGTGGGTGACGGCCATTCTGCAGAAATACAACAAGGTCATGCGATACGTGGAAATGACCATGGGAGTGGTGCTGGTCATCGTGGGTATCATGCTCTTTGCCGACGTCTTCGAGATCATTGCCCAGCGCGGCCAGTTCTTCTGGGTCGATTTCGGATTATGATTCGCGCTCGTCGGGAATCTGTTGGGCTATTCGTGAATCCTGGCTGGATTTATCTTTAACGGAAGGTGATATCCGAGATGCTTAACGTAACCCTGTTTACCCGTAAGGACTGCTCTCCTTGCAAAGAAGTAAAACAGGAATTAGATCGGCTGCAGGAGAAGTATCCCCACCGCCTGGTGGAGGTGGATATCGATTCCGACGATGTGCTTCGTGCAAAGTACGGAACCCAGGTTCCCGTGCTCGAGGCCGGGCCGTACACGCTGAAGGCTCCGATCACTTCCCAATCCCTGCAGATGACCTTGGGCGCCGCGATCGACCGGAAAACGCAGTTGGAGCAGGTGGGAGACAAGGAATATCAAACGCGACTCGCCAAAGGCCAGCGCGTCTCCTTCGGTGATCGTTTTTCGTTTTGGATCGCGAAGAAATATCTGTTGTACTTGAACTTGTTCATATTGTTCTATGGAGGGCTGCCCTTCCTGGCGCCTGTTTTCTTGAATGCCGGGATGGAATTCCCAGCGAAAGCGATCTATCGCATTTACAAACCGCTGTGCCATCAATTTGGATTTCGATCATTTTTTCTCTTCGGGGAACAAACCTTTTATCCACTGGAGGAAGCCGGATTGACCGGCCTGAAGACCTTTGAGCAGGTCAGCGGCATCCCGGACGTGGATAATCCATTCAGCTCAACCCGCTTGGCGGCCAGGCAATACGTCGGTGACGAGAGCGTCGGATTCAAGGTGGCTTTGTGCGAGCGCGATGTCGCGATCTACGCCTCGATCCTGACTTTTGGACTGCTGTTCGTTGCGAGCGGCCGACGGATCAAACCACTGCACTGGATGATCTGGCTGGCCATCGGCCTGACCCCGATCAGTTTGGACGGATTCTCGCAGCTGTTCAGTCAGTTCAATTGGGATTGGCTGGCTTCCATCGTACCGTATCGCGAGAGCACGCCGTTCCTGCGGATATTGACCGGTGCTCTGTTCGGTTTTACCACGGCCTAGTTTGCCTACCCGGGCATCGAGGAATCCATGAACGAAACCCGCCAGTATTACATCAAGAAATTCGCCGTTCATCAGGCATCCTCGTAATGTCCTTTCATGAATCTCACGGAGTACGATACTTTACATTCGAAAAATTTCCGGGCTCGATTCGTCAGGCCGTATTTACGCGCCGTGGAGGGGTAAGCCCGGCTCCCTGGGAATCGTTGAATATGGGAGGGACGGTGGGGGATGATCCGTCGCGTGTGACCGAGAACCGCTATCGGGCCTTTCGAACGATGGATTTGGATCCCGCATCCATGCACGATGTCTGGCTGGTGCACGGTACGGGCGTGATTTTTGCCGACTCCCCGCGCCGGGGCGAAAAACCGCACCAGGCGGATATCCAGTTTACGGATAATCCAGGGGTTACGCTGTTCATGCGGTTTGCCGATTGCGTTCCTTTGCTCTTTCATGACCCGAAAAAAAGAGTTGTCGGAATTGCCCACGCAGGCTGGTTGGGAACCCTGCGCGGCGCGTCTGCGGCCGCAATCCAGGCCATGCAGGAGAAATATGGAAGTCATCCGGAAGATATTCGCGTGGGAGTGGGACCATCGATCGGGCCTGATCATTATCAGGTGGGAGCGGAGGTGGTTTCACAGTTCCGGGGGAAATTTGGGACTGACTGTGACCGGTTCATGAAGACCCGAGATGGTTCCGCATACCTCGACCTGTGGTCCGCCAACGAGTTTCAATTACGACAATGCGGAGTGGGGCAGATCGAGCAATCCGGGATATGCACCGTCTGTCATCCGCACGACTGGTTTTCCCATCGCGCGGAGAAGGGAAAGACCGGTCGATTCGGCGCGTTGATCTCCTTGCAAGTCTGAAAACCGGAAGGCCCTGGGGCGGTATTATAGAGAGCTGAGTTAATATCTGACCTGTAGGTGGGATTCCCTACCGTGTACCAGCCAATTCCCGTTTAGAGATTTGTGCAAGAAGCAGTAAAATAGGGACATGAGCGGCCTGGTTGAATCGATACGCGGGAGGTATAACTCAACCCAGGAAAGGATCGCCTCCGCGGCCATTCGGGCTGGCCGCGATCCCAATTCGGTCAAGTTGGTGGTGGTGACAAAATCCCAGCCCCTGGAAATTGTACAGGCATCCATCGAAGCAGGTGTTCGAATCCTCGGGGAGAATTATGCGGAGGAAGGTGCAGCGAAGATCCAGGCTGTAGGAAATCGTTCTGCGGTAGAATGGCACATGATCGGCCACGTGCAAAGCCGCAAGGCTCAAACTGTGGTCAGGAATTTTGATTTCATGCATTCCCTGGATGGGCTGAAACTGGCCGGACGGCTGGACCGTTTCTCGGCGGAAGAGGGGCGCATTCTGCCGGTGCTTCTGGAATTCAATGTGGGGGGGGAGGGGAGCAAATCCGGTTGGCCGGCGTGGGATGAAACCCGCTGGTCGTCTCTCCTAGAAGATGTCGCCGCGATAACCCAGCTCCGGAACCTGAATGTGCGAGGTCTAATGAGCATGCCGCCGATCGGCAACATTGCAGAGGAGTCGCGGCCCTACTTCCAGAAGATGGTGGGATTGCAGCAGGTCCTCTGCAGCCAGTTCCCACAGGTGGATTTTCTTCAACTCTCGATGGGCACCAGTCTGGATTATGAAATAGCGGTCGAGGAAGGTGCTACGCTGGTGCGAATCGGCACTGCCATAGTCGGGCCGCGTACCCCTCAATCGGAGGCTGAATGAGTATTCTTCTGGTCGCGCAAGTGATTCACACCCTCGCCACGATCTTCATCTGGATCGTGATCGCCTCCTCCCTGCTTTCCTTCTTTGTATCCCCCTATCATCCCGTGCGTCAAACCCTGGATCGCATCATCGCGCCGTTTCTCGATCCCATTCGGAGACGGATACCCTTGATGGGTACGGTGGATATTAGCCCGATGATCCTCATCCTGCTCATCTGGCTGGCCGAACAAGTGTTGATCATCCTGCTGGATACCCTGATTTGAGGTGACCCATGCCCAGAAAATTCATCCTTCACGACGGCAAACGCGGTTCGGCGCTGGCTTTGCGCATTACCCCGAGAGCCAGCCGAAATAAGATCGTAGGCGTATTGAACGACGGCACGATCAAGGTGCATATCGCCGCCGCGCCGGTGGAGGAGGCTGCCAACCAGGAGTTGGTGGAATTTCTGGCGGATGTCTTGGGAGTACCCAAATCGCGTGTGGAGATCGTGGCAGGAGCCACGGGGCGCGACAAACTGATTTCCGTGCTCGATATGGATGTGGAGACTGCACACCAGAGGATTCTGGCACATTTGGATTGACTGTTGTTGATCGTCAGTCATACCTGATCATGAATGGCCGGACCGCATCAGGGAGGAATTTCGCGGCTCAAATTCCGCCAACTGCGTAGAGTCGCTTATAGATCACGTAAATTTCGAAGATGTTGCGGATGTAATCGCGCGTTTCCTGGAATCGGACGCTTTCGAGGTAGAGATCCGGATCGTCCCCTGCAAGTTCCTTCCAGGCGGCGGCATTTCCGGGACCGCCGTTGTAGGCAGCCAGGGCGGCATACAGATCCCCATCCTGTATGTTGCGGTTGTCGGCCAGATATCGCGATCCGTAGGCAATGCTGACGTGCGGCCGGTACAGATCGTCCTCCGTGTAGGCGATCGGCCAGCCAAGGATTGAATTGAGCTGGGCGCCGGTGGAGGGAATGATCTGCATCAATCCCCGCGCGCCGGCGGTGGATTTGACAAACCCCTCGAACAAACTTTCCTGGCGGATCACACTGAAGAGAACCAGCGGATCCAACCCGTAGAGCGCGGCATTGGAGAGTACGATGTCCGAATAATAAGGCCCGTAGCGGACGTAACCGAAATATGGGGGTGCCATCATGGACTCGGTGTGCTCATCGAGGCCTGCAAGTGTGAGGGTCTGACGGGCGGTGAAAATAGCTGTGCGATACAAACCCAGATCGAGGAGATAATTTGTGAGGCGATAGTTGCCAACCGGATCGAGTTCGATGCTTGCGCGCAGGTCTTCGAATTCGGCGCGCGCGTCCTCGTACAGATCCAGCCTCCATAATTCGGTGCCGCGAATGATCCGTGCGTCCGAGGCGAGTTCCGCCATTCCGCTTAAATCCGTGTCCGCTGGAAGGTTGAAGGTGAGACGAACCCAGGAATCGGCGTCCGCCCTCATCCGGCTGATGTCCGGCGAAAGGTTGGTGGAGGAAGGTGGTTCAAAAGGCGTGCGCCCGCTCAACAGGTCCCGCGCGCGTTCGCTGTAGTATCCGCCCGGATCCCGGCTTTGCGCCTCCAGCCAGGCAGCCCGGGCTTCTTCGGCGTTCCCCAGCCGTTCTCTGGATTTCCCGATCCACAGATAGGCGCGCGCCAGATCCTCCGGGCGAACCGAGAGGGAGAGGCTGCGGTTGAACGATTCCAGCGCGGCCGGATAATCACCCTGTCTGAAATAAATAACTCCCATCAGGGAAACGGCTGTGGAAGCCTGCTCGGAGGCAGGATATTCATTTCCCACACGTGACCAGGTCTGCAACGCCTGGTCGTACAAATTTCCTCGTTCGTAAATCCTTGCCGCGCTCATCAGGTAATCAACCGCCAGCGTGGAATTAGGCATGGATTGGACGAATTCCAGCAAAGTCTGGGCTGCGGTGGGGTAATCGCGCTTCTGGGACCATTCGATGAATGCTTTTTCGCCCCAGGCATCGCCCCAGCGCGGATGTCCGGAAAAATTACTTAGAAAGGTCGAATAATCCTGAAGGGCGGCATCGAAATTCCCTAGGTCGCGAAAGGACAGGGCGCGATAGTAGTAGGCGGTCCCGTCGTGATCGGGGGTCGAATCCAGGTAGCGGGTAAAAGCAGCGATGGCTACGTCGTATTGCCCGGCAAAGTAATCCACAAGCCCCCGGTCCAGCTCATTCACTTCGACGCCGGCATCCAGCAGCTCGATCAGGCTGAGGTAGGAGTAATACGAAAGGGGGTAATTCTCGACCGCGAAGAGGAACCGGTTCTGCGCCTCATCGACCTGACCGAGGGTCCGATGCACCAGACCGGCTTCGTACATGGCCTGGGCTTTAATATAATCGTTTGAGGCTCGGGTGATGATCCCATCATACAATGCCAGAGCGGAGGCGTTATCCCCCAATTCGCCATATGTGGAAGCCACCTTCAAATCCACCGAGATGGCGTCTCCGAGATGCGGCGCCTGGATGGCAGCTTTGTAAGCCGAAAGGGCTTGGGCGTAATCTGCAGCATTGAAGAGTGCGTCTCCGCGCAATTCCTGTGTGTATGCATCGAGGAACCCGGGCCTCAGGGTGAGGTAGGTCTGCCAGGAATCGGCTGCGGATCGATAGCTCCCAAGACGGTAGTGTGCCAATCCCTGCAGGAAGTAAGCCTGGTGAAAGTATTCTGTCCCCGGGAATTCGTTGATCAAAGTTTGCAGCGAGTTGAGCGAGTCTTCATAGCGTCCCTCGACAAACCACACACGGGCTTCCCCCCATTTTCCTCCCGCGCGAATCATTGGATCCGGCGAATCCTGGTAGGCTGTCTGGTAATGGATCAGGGCGTTCTCATAGTCCCCGTTGAAGAAAGCGCGATCTCCCACGCTCACGCGCGCGTTCGGCAGAGGAGTGGGCGTGATCGTGGGCGTGGAGGTGGCTTGAGGCGTAGCTGTCAGGCTGGGGGTGAGAGTCCATCCGGGCGGCAGGGTTGGCAACTCTTCCAAGACTGAACAGGCCGCGAGTGACAGCGCGAGCCATGCCCCAAACAGGCGACGGCGGAAGGTCATTCCGCTCTTATACTGGTAATGGGATAGACCGTCAACCAGGTTATTTTCAGACTGGTTCAGATTGACCAAGGCGGACAATGATCGGATTGGGCGATGGGTCTACGCGGGCGCGTCCAGCAGCAGCTTGGCGGCATTGACCGCGCCGATGGCATCCTCGCTGTAGCCGTCGGCTTTGATCTTCTCCACCCAATCGGAAGTGACCGGCGCTCCCCCAATCATCACCTTGGTGCGATTGCGCATCCCCCTGGCATCCATGGCCTCGATGATCTCCTTCTGGCGAACCATGGTGGTGGTGAGCAGGGCGCTCAGACCGATGATATCCGCCTTGACCTCTTCCGCCTTGGCAAGGATTTGATCCGCGGGGACATTCACACCGAGATCGAACACTTCGAAACCGGAGGCGGTCAGCATGGTGCCCACCAGCGACTTGCCGATTTCATGAATATCGCCTTCCACGGTGGCAAGGACGACCTTCCCGAGCACTTCACGCGCCGCGCCCCTCTTTTTCAATTCCGGCTCGAGCACCGCGATGGCGGCTTTCATGGCTTCGCCGGCCATGACCAATTCCGGCAGAAAAACATCCCCGCACGCGAAGCTGTCTCCCACCTGATTTACTCCCTCGACAAAACCCTTGGAGATGGCGGTCAATGGGTCCAGCCCGGCCTCGATCGCCTGCCGGGCCAGGTCTGCTGCGATTTCGGATTCCCCGTCGATGATGCTTTGTGCCATGGCTTTCAACAACTCTTCAGACATAGTATCTCCTTAGCTTTGAGTATAACCTGCCAGTTCCTTATCGGCTCCTGCCAGTATTTTCTCCATCGCTCCCAGTACCTGGTCCGGTAATGGATCCACCATCGGCTCCGAAAGGATCTGCTCCACCCTTTTGCGTGCATTGGAATACAATCCTGGCCTGCCCAGTTTGGTCCATTGCTCGAGGGTGTGCCTGTCCAGCAGGTCGGAAATGTACAATTCACCGCTGCGTGCCATTCGCCGTGTCGACCGACGGGTAAGGAAATTTCCACCTGGTCCGAGCGTGAGAATATCCTCGGTCAGGACTTTTTCCTGTTGGACATCCACCCCCTGAAAGATCCGCTCACAAAAGTGCGCGATCTCGTTATCTACAACAATCTGTTCCAGTACCAGCAGTTGATCGGAATCCACCTCCCCGAATCCCACGATGATATCCGAGCCTCCCAGGACCGGTGCGATCGAAGTGATCACCTTTTCGAGCACGGCGTCCGGACCGGGTTCGCGCGCATCGGAGGTGCAGCCGGCGGAGGTGGCGGGAAGTCCATAGAAGCGTCCCATTTCGGCCAGCGCAGCGGACATCAAGCCCATCTCCGGCGTTCCTCCCAGGTACGATCCGTTGCGCAAATCCATGGTCCCCGTGGCGCTGCTGTAGATGACCGGACGGCCCGGGTGACACAATTGGATCACAAGGATGGTGGACAGCGCTTCGGCGTTGGCAACGCAAATATTGCCGAACAAACTCACAGGACCGGTGGTGCCAGTAACCGGCATGGGCAGGGTCATGACCGGCATATCCAGGGAACCGAGCTCCAGGTACGCATCCATCATGGGACCGTCATGCATAAGCGGCGCGACCGGGCAGTAGATCAATGAATAGGCATGCCGCCGGCGGACCTCATCCTCCCCTCCCATCACGGCGATCAGACCTTCCGCCAGATACGGAACCTGCCTGACATTGTGGACCTCATGCTGACCGTGCTTTGAGGTGTACTTCATCATGGTGAAAAATTCATGCAGCGGCCGGGCGTGCGCCGGCTTGTCTTCCGCCGAAACCGGCGCCCAGGCCCCGACGCCCATGTCCATGGCTTGAAAAACCCTCAAGCCCAGGGCACTGTCGTTGTCCGTTCCATAGCGTCGCTCCCCCGTGACAAAGTCCAGGGCAAACGCACCGGTGCCGTCCAAGGCGTAGCGCGAGACCTCGGAGGGGAGGGGATAATCGTGCAGCGGATTCCTGGCCCCAAGCACAAAATCCTTCGGCGCGGTCTGCAATGTCTGCACCACCATTTCCTCCGGGATATGGGCAATTTTTTTCGCCCAATCCACAACTGCGCCGTTGGTCTCCAGCAAATGCAGCGCTTTTTCGCTGTGATACAGGACTCCCGCTTCGGACAGGATTCGCAGGGTTTCCTGGTGGGCTCGTTCCTTCTCGCTATCCGAAAGCAGCCGGCTCGAAAAATGCATGGGTCGCTATCCTTTGGATGGGTTGGGTTTCGTTTCCCGGCGCGCCCGCTGCTCGATCTTGTCCAGCTCCCTGTCCACGGCCGGATCCAGCGGAAGCGGTTTGTGTGTGGCGAGAATCTCCTTGGCCCACTCGTTCAATTCCTGGATCAGCGTGGGTTTTCCGGAGGATACCCAGGCTTCGTATGTCAGGTTGCTGTCGAAATCGCTGATGTACACTTCGCCGCTGCGCAACGCCTTGCGGGTGGATTGGCGGTTGAGGAAATTCCCGCCGGGTCCCACTGCAGCCAGGTCCACTTCAAGCCATTCCTTGGTGGTCGTGTTAATACCATCGGAGAGGCGGTTGGAACGGCGGAAGACCTCCACATCGATCAACAATTGTTCATAACTGAGGAACATCGAACCGCCCAACTGGCCGGGACCCACCAGCAGATCCGGCCAGGCGAGGATGGAAACCGCCCAGTTCAGCGCGCGTTCATAGGAAGCCCGTGCGCCGGGGATGAAATATCCGCTGCCGCCGGCGGAGGCCTCCACGGGCAGGTTGTAATAACGCGCCATTTCCGTCACCGCCGCGCCCAGCAGGCCGTGCTCCACCTCACTGCCGGTGAACCGCCCGGAATGCGGATCCATGATCGAAGGGCAGGGCGCATAGATGACTGGCGTACCGGGTTCGGTTGACTGGACGAGGCACAACATGGCCAGCGTTTCGCAGTTCGCGAGCAGGATGGTCGAGATCAGACTGCCGGGCGCCGTTCCGCCCATCATGGGCATCGGCATGATCGCGGTGGGGATGCCCCATCCGGCCGTCTCGAGGAACGCATCCGTGTGCGGACCTTCGAGGACGAGCGGTGAGGCGGGGGTGAGCAGGAAGGACATCGGGTGAGAACGCCGCACCTCCTCCTTCCCGCCGTATACCGTTCCCAGCACTTCCAGCATCCAGCGCGTTTCTTCGGGTGTGTGTGTGACGTCCTGGATGTGCTTGGTGAAGTTGCCGACGATGTTTCTCCAATACTTGACGAAATCGCCGATCGAATCGACCGCGAAGGTCGGTTCGACCATGGACCAGTACACTCCGATCTCATCCAGTGAATCGATCATCCGTGTGGCGTCCAACCAGTCATCGAACCCGGCTACGCGCCGGTCGCCCGTCAACCCGTCGATCACATACGTGGCGGCGCCGTCCGCCAATAGGGTGCACTTGCCGTCATTGACCTTGTATTCCCAGCCTGGCCTTCTCCCGCCCAAGGTGAACTTCTTGGGTGCCAGCTTGAGCGCATCCTCGATCAGCGCGCGCGGAAAGCGTACAATTCTGGTTTTACTGTCCACGTCGGCGCCGGCGTTCTTGAGCAACTTGCGTGCGCGTGCCGAATCCACCCGCACACCGGTGGTTGCCAGCACCGAGAGACTTCGTTCGTGGACTTGTATGACCTCGGCATCAGATAAGACTTTCAGGTCGGTTTCCATGGGGATTACCCGTTTCTTTGCTTGTTTGGGATGTGGTTTACTTAGCGAGCATGTCCAAACCGGGTGCGATTAACGGCTACATCCCAAAACCAGGATTTCAGACCAGTTTGGTAATGATGGATCGGCGGCTATTCTTTCCGCCGGGTTCTCTTGCACCAGGAGGGGTTAGATCAGTTCAACCAAACCCGATCCTGGAGGAAGAGGGAGATCGTTCAACGCTGTCCTCCGATCTCCCGGTCTGCCGCGGCCAGGATGCGGGTGATCTCAGCCTGTTGGGCGGCTTCCAACGGCTGTGGGTGATGGGTTTCCAAGATCATATTTGCTTTCTCGCGGGCGACCTCGAGCGGATCGCGCAGCTGGTTGAGTCGGTCGGTTTGTGCAGTCAAGTCGGAATATTGACGCCGCTTGAGGTGCTCGCGGGTGTGTCGATGCTTCAGAAACATACCGCGCGGGCCGGTTTCCTTGATGACATCCAAGGCCAGCGCTTCTCGGCTGGTATCCAACCCGGCGGCTTCGAGACGAACCCGGTGATAAATATCGCTATCCATGACGATCTCTTCCGGATACAAAAGGGTGCAGGATTCGACCAGTCCCAGACCGCTGCCGGTTTCTGCTCCGGCAAGCGCGCAAAGCATCAGGGAGGAGGCTGCATCGCCGCCGGTTTGCCAGCCGGGGACCTGTCCATCGGTGGCGAAGATCCCCGCCAAGGATGGAACACCCCAATAATGCGCCATTTCGACCCCAATCGGGTAAAGCAGCGTTCCCTCCCAGGTGGTGGCTAGGTATCCACCTGTCCGTGGATGCATTATACCCGGCATGAAGGAATGAAATACCGGCGCTCCCGGACAGGCCATCTGGATCAGGACCAGAGCGGAGACGATTTCCGCATCCCCTGCGACGACGGTACCGGCGAGCGAAGCCGGGCCGGTTGTGCCGGCGTTTGCCATGGACATGAATCCCACCGGCAATCCCGCCTTTGCGAACAACAGGGCAGATTCCATTCCTTCCTTATCCTGTCCGAGCGGCGCGATGCAGCACACCAAAAGCGAGAGTGGCGGGCGCTTGCGCATGGTTTCCTCGTCCCCGGCGATCACCCGGGCCATTTCCACCGCGTAGCGCCCCAACTCCTCGCCCATGACTGTCTCGGACTGGACATGTTTTACCGTGTTGTTGAAGGAGGCATCCAGCTCGTGCAGCGGGGAAGTCGAGGGATGGTCCACCGCGCTGACGATCGGCCAGTAAAAACCGATCGAGGTCAGGTGATCGGCCATCCGCGCCATCTTGGCGATATCCTCCTTGCAGGAGGGGCGTCTTTCGCGGGTGAGGAAATCGATCGTTTCGATACCGCAGCCATCCGTGGCGCAGAACATGGCGGTTCCATCGAGTGCGATATCGTGGGAGGGGGAGCGTGCGCCCATGGTGTAGTAGCGCGGCGCCTGAGAAAGGGAGGAACTCACCAGGTCCGGAGCGATGCGCACAATCTGTCGGTCGAAGTCCACCTGCGCGCCGTGATCTGCGTAAATGCGAAGGCATTTTTCAGAGGGACAATGCACGCCTGTATCGGACAGCACTTCCAGCGTTCCGTTGGCAAGCTGCCTGACCTGCTCCTCGTCGACAATATGAAATTGACTGCGTGGACGGATGGGCTGCAGCGGAGGGGTCTCGTTGAACATGATCAGGCGAGCTCCCGGTCCGCCGCGGCCAGGATGCGGGTCAGTTCATCCTGCTGTGCTTTTTCCAGGGGCGCGGGATGGTGATTTTCCAGGATCCATTTGACGCGCTGGCGCGCCACTTCACGCGGTTCACGATACTTGCCGTTGGAATCGAATTCGTGGGTGACGCCTCGAACGAGCGAGGTGCGGATGTGTTCGCGTGTATGTTTTTGACCGAGGAAATGTCCTCCGGGACCGACGGCTCGAATGACATCCAAAGCAAGCGTTTCCGGGCTGACCTCCATGCGCATCAAGTACGTGCGCGCCCGTTGATACAGGTCTTCGTCAAGGATGATCTGCTCCGGATACAAGCGGGTATACGTGCGGGCAAGGCCCATGCCGGTGACGATCTCCGGGGAGGTGAGGCCGGCCAGAAGAGGATCGAGGGCGGGTTCCGCCGCGGATTGCCATGTGCCGGCTTCGATCGAATCGGTACCGTAGCAGGCGCCCAGGGAGGGCATCCCCCAGTGATGAGCCATTTCCACTACGCCATAGCGGGAGCGTGCATCGCGGGCATAACTGACGTAACCTCCGGATCGCGGGTCCGCCCAGGCTTGCATCAGGGAGTGGAAGACAGGCGCTCCGGGGGAAATCAATTGCATGAGCACTGTGGCACTAATGATCTCTGCATCTCCCATGGCGACGGCGCCGGCGTGGGTAGCCGGGGCGGTCGTGCCCAGACACGGCATGGCGAGAAATCCCACCGGTATGCCTGCCTGCGCCATGACCATCGCCCCTTCGATGCCGGCGTGATCCTGCATCAGGGGCGCGATGGTGCAGACTACCAGCGAGAGCGGCGGCCGTCTGCGCAGCTCCTCCCTGCTGCCTGAAATGACCGTTGCCATCTCTACCGCGTATTCACAATCCCGGCCGCCCATGATAGTCTCGGATTGAACGTGCTTGACGGAATTGTTCCAGCCTGCATCGATCTCATGCAGAGGAGCGGTGCCTCCATGGTCCTGCGCGCTGACCATCGGCCAGCAGAAACCGATCGAAGGGAGATAATCCGCCACGCGCGCCATCATGCCCACGTCGGCTTTTGTAGAGGGGCGGATCTTCCCGCTGTCCATGTCACAGACCTGGACGCCACACCCATCCGTGGTGAAATAGGTGGTCCCATCCTGAAGTTGCAGGTCGTATTCGGGGACACGGGCAGCCATCCGGAAATAGCGCGGTACGGACTTCATCGCCTTGAAGACCAGGTCACGCTCGAGTTTGACGATCTGCGTGTTGTGATCCACCTCGGCGCCATGAGCGCTGAACACCTGGAGGGCTTTCTCGGAGGGGAACTTTACGCCCACATTTTCAAGGATATCCAGCGTGGCTTCCTGAAGTTGATCCAGCTGCTCATCGGTCAGGTATTGGAGTCGATAGGCGGAGCGGATGGGCTCGAGCGGAGGGAGCGGGTTATTCATCAATTACACTCCTTATGAAGTGGACATCAATGGTTGCTAGTGACTTCGGTCATCTTGTAGGGGTCGAAGGCATCCCTCAGACCGTCGCCGATGTAGTTCACGGAGATGATCGCGAGGAAGATCATCAGACCGGGGAAGATCGCCAGCCAGGGATATTTGGTGAAGTTATCCTGCGCGTTGCTCAGCAGGTTGCCCCACGAGGGGGTGGGAGGTTGAATGCCGAATCCGAGGAAACTCAGGCCGGATTCCTCGATGATGGCGTAGCCCAGCTCCAGGGTGGCTTCGACGATGATGGGGCCGATCGAATTTGGCAGGATGTGGTTGAGGATGAGGCGAAGATCCGATCCGCCCAGGGCGCGCGCCGCGGAGACGTAATCAAGCTCGCGCAGGGTGAGGAAGATGGCGCGCACCAGCCGGGCAAAGGTCATCCAGGAAAGGATACCGATCACCAGTGCGATCGTAAGCACGTTGTTGCTTTCGAAGAGCGGCGCTTCGACCTCACGCAAAATGGCGGAAAGCAGGATCAAGATCAACAAAGTGGGCAGCGAAAGGAAGGTATCCGTGATGCGCATCAACACGCTGTCCGGCCACCCGCCGTAGTATCCTGCGATCGCGCCGGTCGGGATGGGG
>Ga0194127_10006163_pt1 | contig 13735 bp, 11 predicted proteins | sample TA2KigC100mmetaG_FD_148624 | JGI IMG/M metagenome (GOLD analysis project Ga0194127, IMG submission 148624) | Freshwater microbial communities from Lake Tanganyika, Tanzania - TA2015036 Kigoma Deep Cast 100m | ecosystem: Environmental > Aquatic > Freshwater > Lake | place: Tanzania: Lake...
CGGAACAAAGCTTGGAGTATGGAGTTCGGAGTTTGGAGCAGAAACCCGTTCACCCTGAGGCTGTCGAAGGGTAGAACAGACCGCAGATAAATCCGTTCATGGTTCGACAGGCTCACCACGAACGGAACAAAGCTTGGAGTATGGAGTTCGGAGTTTGGAGCAGAAACCCGTTCACCCTGAGGCTGTCGAAGGGTAGAACAGACCGCAGATAAATCCGTTCATGGTTCGACAGGCTCACCACGAACGGAAAAGAGAACTTACCACGAACGGAAAAACAAACCACTCTAAAGGTAACCACGCAAGGGTTATTCGGAGAGAATACAGTAAAAAGGAATATGCTCTATCAAGGTTGGGGAGGTCATGCGCCCGACCGGTTATGCCCGGCTGGTCCAAACTCCAAACTCCCAACACCGAACTCCAAACTGACAGGCAGTCTACAACAAGCGGGGCTGGTGGGAGTTTTTGCGCCTCTTTTTCGGCGCGGGCTCTTCGATTTTGCCGATATGGCGCTGCAGGGTGTTGCGGGACACGCCCAGCACTTTGGCTGTTTTGCTCTTGTTGTTTTTCAGGCGGCGCAACACGGTGTTGATGTAGATATGCTCGATTTCCTCCAGCGTGAAAAAATCCTCACGGCTCAGGAAACTCTCAAGCGCAATGGCCTTTTTGGAGATATTGAAGCGTATGTCATCCTTCGTGATCAGCGGCCCGTCGGCCAGCAGTACGGCGTTTTCCATGACATCGCGCAGCTCGCTCACGTTTTCAGGCCAGTCATAGCCCTCAAGCAGGGCAAGCGCGCGGCTGTGAATGCCGCCGATGTCTTTGCCGTATTCCTTGCTGAATTTATCCATGAAAAACGTTGCCAGCGGCGGGATGTCATCGCGGCGGCTGCGCAGGGGCAGAATGGTGAGCAGGTACGGATGAAACGGCTCGATCGGTGCGCTGTCTTTTGCCCGGGAGCCGTTTTCCGGGGATTCCTTCGATGAAAAGATCAGCCGCACCGGGCTGCCGCCGGCTTTTTTCACGGCCTGCATTTTTTCAGAAAGCAGCGCCAGCAGGCTCTGCTTTACCGGTGCTTCGAGCTTGCCGAGATCGCGCAGAAAAAGGGTCGATTCGGGCTGGGGTTGAGCGGCGCCCCGGCCGTTGTCCCCGGAAGCAGCCAGTGCTGAAAAACAGGTGTTGATTTTTTCTTCGAAATGATCAAACGGCAGGTTGACGCAGTTCATGGTGATAAACGGTGCATTCGGGCAGCGGCTGTAGTGAATGCTTTTTGCCAGCAGCTCTTTGCCTGTGCCGCTCTCGCCGCTAATCAGAATGGAACCGTGGCGCTTTTCGGAAAGCCCCTCGCACTGCTGATAGAGCTGCTTTAAGCTGCTGGTTAAATAGACAACCGGAAGGTACTCAATATTTTTTTCAAGAAGCTGTGAGCGACTCATGGCTGCTTCGTTATGTGCGCTGTATGGGTTTTGTTTGATGGTATTGGTGTTGAAAGATATGCAACACTAATAGATGAAGGGCGTGCAAGTCAAGGTATATTTTATTTTTTTTAAAAAAGAAGTTCTGTCAAGCAGATACAGGCATCGTCGAACGGGTGCTTGCAGGCGGCCGCGGAAGCCTCCATACGACTGGTTGCAAAACAGCTGATAAATCAGGGCGCTCGGCTGTTTTGTTGAGACGATTTCAGCATTGTACGTGCAACCTTTTAAAAAATGTTTTGTCAATGCAGGTAAATATTGTATGATAGCTGACGTGATGACGTTGGCAGCGAATGATATTCTCCGAAGGCAGTGCGCTGCCGGGCAACTTATGCTGACGTGTTGTCCGTTTTTCCCGATCATGTGCAGGATTTCTTGCGGGCTTTGTGTGCATGGGATTTTTTCAGGACATGGCACAGCGGAGTTCGCAGTGCGCCCCCGGGCGCTGCTCACTGAACAGGTATACACACGACCATGATGCCCTTTACTCTTGATGATACACACCGCAACCCGCCCCGCGTTTTAAGCAAGGGCCGCTGGGCCAACGCTGATTTGTTTCTGTTTGATGCCGGCTGCGCTACCTGGGTGATCAAGGACTTCAGCCCCTGCCGGGCGCTGGTCCGCTACAGCGTGGGAATTTTCATGGTGCGTCGCGAGCTGCAGGCGCTCGAGCGGCTGCAGGGCATACACGGTATCGCGGCCGACCCGTTCCGGCTGAGCCCTTTTGCGCTGGCCTACCGCCATATTCCCGGCATAACGTTGAAGGAAGCACGCCGTACGGGCAGGGTCACGCCGGAATTTTTCGAGCGCCTTGAGGACACCGTGCAGCGCATGCACGGCCGCGGCATCGTGCATCTTGATATCCGCTACATGCGCAACATTCTGATAACACCGGAGGGTAGTCCGGCACTGCTTGACTTTCAGTCAAGCCTGCTGCTTGACCGCATCCCGCGCGCATTACATCGCCCGCTCAAGGCGATAGATCTCTCAGGCGTTTATAAATGCTGGCAGAAAATCTGCCCCGATACCATGGGCGCGCAGCGAACGGCACTGCTTGAGGCGGTCGCGAAAAGACGCTCGCTGTGGATTTTCAAGGGCTATCCTCTGGGCACCCGTTTTTCAAGACGATAACCGCTGCTTATCGCGCCTGCTGATACCATGATTACCAGAAAAAAATTCAGACATCTGCTGGAATACGGCGCCATGCGCCTGTTTGTGTTCTGCATACGCCTGCTGCCGGCCGTGCTTGCCATCCAATGCGGCCGCTTCCTGGGCATTGCCGCCGGCTGTATTATCAGAAGCCGCATGCGGCTCGCTCATGAAAATCTCAAGCGAGCGTTCGGTGACCGGCTCTCCCATGCAGAGCGCTGCCGCATTCTGCGCTCTTTGATGGCGCTGCTGGGAGAGGCCCTGGTTGAGTCCGTCATCATTACGCCTGAAGACGCGGCCCACAACGTTGAGATTGAAGGGTTTCAACACCTTGAGCAGGCGCTCGCGCTCGGGCGCGGGGCCATTCTGCTTGGGCCGCATACGGGCATGTGGGAGCTGGCCGGACATGTGTTCGGTGCCAGGCTTCCGCGCGCAGCCACGCTGTACAAACCGTTGAAAAATAAATTCGTCGACCGCTATGTGCTGGCCTCTCGCGCGCAGAGCAACATGCTCATCATTTCCAACCAGAATACGCTCACATCCGTTATGCGGCGACTCAGGGAAAACTACGCGGTTGTGTTTCTCTATGATCAGAATGCCGGCCGCTCAGGTGTTATGGCTTCTTTTTTCGGGCATCCTGCCATGACCTATGCCGCTCCGGCAGCCCTGTCGCGCAAGACCGGCTGCCCGGTTGTGCCGGGCTACTTTATCAAGGTTCCCGGTTTCCGCCGGCACCGCATGGTGCTGTGCGAGCCCATCAAACCGGTTGATACCGGCAACCCCCGGGAAGATCCCATTGCGACCGTGCAGCGCTATAATGATTTCATCGAAGAGGTTGTCCGGGAACATCCCGAGCAGTGGTTCGGCTGGCTGCATAATCGCTGGAAAATCTCGCGCAGGGCGCAGGCCGCGCAGCAGGCCGTCGCTTAGCCGGACTTGCAGGGTTGCGGCCTGGGAGATCGTGGTATATAGTATATATGATAAAGATTCTCAATATGCAGTCTCTCAGGCTGCTCTGCAGCTGGGAGACCGGAGTTGGGAGTCCTGAAAATTGACGTTCAGGGGCGGCCGCCAGGTTGCCTTTTGAAAGGTGTTGAGCGTGCGCAGTTTGTTCATATTCTTGACTGGCATGCTGGCTGTTTTTGTTGCTCAGCCGGCGCATGCCTATATCGGCCCCGGAGCAGGGTTCGCCGTGGCCGGATCATTTCTGGTCGTATTTGCCGCGGTTGCGTCCGCCCTGATTATTCTCATTACCTGGCCTGTGCGTGCCCTTATCCGTGCGATCAGGTTCCGCAGGGTGTATGCGCGCAGCCGCATTCGCCGCGCGATCGTGCTCGGGTTCGACGGTATGGATTTCAGCCTCACCTCGAAGATGATCGCCGAGGGCAAGCTGCCCAATTTTGCCGCCTTGCGCGATCTGGGCTGCTTCAAGCCTCTGCGCTCAACCATTCCGCCGATATCACCGGTTGCCTGGTCGTCATTTCAAACCGGTGTTAATCCCGGCAAGCACAATATTTTTGATTTTCTGACCCGCGACCCGCAGACCTGCGCGCCCCGGCTCAGCTCATCGGAGATACGCGGCCCGGCTCGCAGCCTGCGCCTGGGCAAGTATACGATTCCCATCGGCCGGCCTGATATACGCCTGCTGCGCAAGGCTACGCCGTTCTGGAAGATTCTGGGCGATCACGGCATTTTCAGTTCCATCATTCGGGTGCCGATCACGTTTCCGCCCGAGAAGTTTTACGGCGTACAGCTCTCGGGCATGTGCGCGCCTGACCTGCGCGGCTCGCAGGGTATTTTTTCCTACTTTACTACAGCCGCGCCCGCTGAGGGCGACAGCACCGGCGGCGAAGTCACCCGTGTTGCGAAAAACGGAGCAACAATCACGGCAGCACTCCTGGGGCCCGATGACCCGCTGCTGACGGAGCGCACGCCGCTGAGCTGCCCGTTCACCGTTTCGCTCAACTGCTCCGATCAGGCTGAGCTGCGTATAGGCAGCGAGCGCCACGCACTCAAGGTCGGCACGTATTCACCCTGGATTGCAGTTGCGTTTCGCGCATCGCTCGGTCGCAAAATAACGGGTATCTGCCGCTTTCTGTTGCAGGAAGTCGAGCCTGAGGTTCGTCTGTACGTCACGCCCGTGCAGATCGATCCGGCACAGCCGGTGATGCCGGTCAGCCACCCGCCCATTTACTCGATCTACCTTGCAAAAAACCAGGGCCGCTATGCCACGCTCGGGCTTGCCGAGGACAGCTGGGCACTGAACAACCGCTGCCTTGATGATGAGGGCTTTCTGGAACAGTGTCGCACCTATGACAGTGAACGCGAGGTCATGTTTTTCGACGCGCTGGAGAAAACCGGCCGCGGCCTGTGCGTGTGCGTGTTTGACGGGACCGACCGGGTGCAGCATTCATTCTGGCGCGAGCTCGATCCCGCGCATCCTGCTCACAGTGGTGACTACACAGAGCCTGCGATAAGCGCGATTGAGAAAGCTTACCTGAATGCCGACCGCATTGTCGGCCGTACGCTTGCGGCCTGCAAAGATGATGAGACTCTTTTGATGGTCATTTCCGATCACGGGTTTAATACGTTCCGCTACGGGGTTGACCTGAACCGCTGGCTTGAGGAAAACGGCTACCTGGTATTGAAGGAACAGGGCCGGGGTGTGAAAAATCTCGCCGGTATCGACTGGTCGCGCACGCGCGCGTTCGCGGTCGGGCTGGCCGGTATCTATCTTAATTTAAAAGGCCGCGAGGCCGCAGGCATTGTCGATCCCGGCCAGGAGGCCTCCCGGCTGCGCGATGAAATCGCGGAAAAACTCAGTCGCCTGACCGACCCGCTGCACGGCAATCAGGCGGTTGTAAAGCGGGTCTACAATGCGCTCACAACCTATGCCGGCCCCTATAAACAGGATGCTCCAGATCTTCTGGCAGGCTTTCATATCGGCTACCGAGCGTCCTGGGAAACCGCGGTCGGTCAGGTGACCGAGCGCCTGTTCCATGACAATGTGAAGGCCTGGAGCGGGGATCACTGCGTTGATCAGTCGCTGGTGCCGGGTATTCTGTTCTGTAACCGCCCGGTTGATGATGCCACGCTCCGGCTGCTTGACATCGGCCCGACGATCATGAATCTGTTCGGTGTTGATGTTCCCTCACATATGGACGGCAAGGCCTGGAGCGTGGGCAACGTTGCCGCTGCGAGCGAGAAAGAAGGCACACCATGAAAAAATATACCCGACGTGATTTTATCAGGACATCGGCCGCGGCAACCGCACTTGCCGCGCTGAACCCGGTGCCGGTTTTTGCGCGCAGCGCGCACGCGGGCCGGGCTGCCGGCCGCAGGGTGATCGTGATCGGATTTGATGGGGTTGATCCCTTTTTGTGTGAGCTTTTGATGCAGCAGGGCCGGCTTCCCAATCTCAGCCGTTTGCGCGCCTCAGGCGGCTACCGCCGCCTGGGCACCAGCAATCCTCCGCAAAGCCCGGTTGCCTGGGCCAATTTCATCAACGGCGCCGGTCCCGGATCGCACGGCATATTCGATTTTATCCACCGCGATCCCAAGCGGCAGGCCTATCCGTTTTTTGCCGCAGCCGAGACCATGCCGGGACTGGGCTATGTTGAAATGGGAAAATATAAAATGCAGTTTGATTTCTGGCCTTTCAAACATGTTCCGCCGCAGACGCTGCTGCGGCGCGACGGCGTTCCGTTCTGGGACTATCTGGATGCGGCCGGCATACCCTCAACGTTTTACTGTCTGCCGTCCAACTATCCGCCCAGCCCTTCAACGCACGGCAATCACCGCTGCCTGTCCGGCATGGGCACCCCTGATCTGCTCGGCAGCTACGGCACCTATCAGTATTTCGGAGAAGACGCGCCTGCAGCGCCCTTGAGCGAAGGCGGCGGCCGCAGGGTGCGTCTGCGATTCGATGGTGAGTCTTCGCTGCCGTTTGCCATTACAGGGCCGCCGAATACGTTTTTAAAGGAGCCCAAACCGAGTGAAGTGCCGTGTCGGGTTCATCGCGACCACGACGCGCGCGCTGCTGTTGTGGAGGTGGGCAGTCGTACTATCCTGCTCAAACAGGGTGACTGGAGTCCGTGGGTCGATATCGAGTTCAACCTGGCAACGCCGGCCGTCGCGCCTAATCAGAAGGTCAACGGTATCGTGCGTTTCTATCTGCAGGAAGTTGAGCCGACATTCAAGCTTTATGTTTCGCCCATCAACGCTGACCCCCGCAACCCGGCAATTGAAATCTCCGAGCCCCCCGGTTTTGTGAAAGGCATTGCCGACCGGCTGGGCGCTTTCTACACAACCGGATTCCAGGAAGACCATAAGGCGCTTTCCAATAAAATTTTCAATGACGATGAATTCGCGCGCCAGGCTGACCATGTGCTGCAGGAGCGTATACGGCTCTATGAGCATGCTTTAAGCGACTATGATGACGGGCTGCTGTTTTTCTATTTTTCAAGCACGGATATGCAAAAGCACATGTTCTGGTGGGATACCGACGCAGCGCATCCATTTCGCGGTCCGTCTGAAGCGCGGCACTATTTCAGTCATATCCATACGATCTATGAGCGCATGGATGCGATCGTGGGCGATCTTGTGCGGCGCTATGGTGAAAAGGCCCATATCATGATCATGAGCGATCACGGGTTTTCAAATTTCAGGCGGCAGTTCAATATCAACACCTGGTTGCGCGACAACGGCTATCTGTGGCCGCCGGACTGCACGGCCGTGCTCTCAGATGCTGACTGGCGCAAAAGCCGCGCCTTCGGCCTGGGCATCAACAGCGTGTATTTGAACATGAAGGGCCGCGAGGTCTACGGTATTGTCGAGCCCGGCCGGGAAAGAGAGCAGCTGCTCGATGAGCTGGTGCTCAAACTTCAGGCGGTCAGGGACATTGACGGCCGGCCGGTGATACGCACGGTCTACCGTGCGGACCGGATTTATCAGGGTCCGTCTTTGACCTATGCGCCTGATCTGATCATCGGCTATCACCGCGATTATCGCTGCTCCTGGGAGGCGTGCCTGGGCGACATCACCAAGGATACGCTGCTTGACAACACTTCGGCCTGGGCCGCGGACCACTGCATGGATCCGGTCGAGTTGCCCGGCGTGCTGTTCAGCAACCGCCCCGTTGCCGCGCCAGAAGCAAACCTGACGGATATCGGCCCCTCAATTCTCGCGCATTTCGGTCTGAGCGTGCCCGGCACCATGACCGGAAAGAATATTTTTAAAATTTAAGAATAAGGAGCAGTCATGAACAGGGTGAAGATCGATGCGGCTCTGTATGAGCGGGCCAAAAAGGCGGCCGACAAAGCCGGGTATGAAAGTTTCGAAGAGTTTTTGACCTATGTGCTTGAAAAGGAACTGAATCGTCTTGAATCCTCGCCGGATGACACGCGCGCGGTTGAGGAACAGCTGCGCGGACTGGGCTACATAGAATAATGGCGCATTCGTAAAAAGTCCGGGTGCCGCGTTGCATCGCATCCTCAGTCACTGCAACGTCCGGTAGGGGCACGGCATGCCGTGCCCCTACAAATAATTCCGCGCACGGTGCTTGTAAACGTATCATGATCGCTTTTTGAAACTGACAATTTTTAGATTTTTACGGAACCATCAATAATGAATGCTGGTGCCTCAGTTGTTGCCACTCTGAACACGGTTTCAAACGCGCTGTTTGCATTCGCGTTCGCCCCTGTGGCCGTGCTGCCTGCCTGGCTGTCGCTTACCCTGATTTCGGCCGTGCTGGGCGTGGTGATTTTCGTGATTTTCATGTTCACGGCCAACCGCAAAGCCTTCAGCGCGGTCGTGGATGCGATCGCGGCAAGCATTCTGGCCGTATTCCTGTTCAGGGATAATATCGCGGTGACCATGCGCAGCGAGGCGCGCCTGCTGGTCTGCTCCGTGAAGCTGCTCTGGCATTCGCTTTTTCCGGTGCTGGTCATGAGCGTGCCGCTCATTTTTGTGCTGGCGCAGATGGCGGCCTGGTATCAGTACCGCCCTCCCGTGCCCGGCAGTGAGACCGTGCTGGTGACGATGCAGCTGCAGGAGCCCTCAGGGCAATGGCCCGAGGTCAGTCTCAAGGACAGTGCGGCTGTGGGTGTGATGACCGGTCCGGTGCGCTTGTTCAGCCGCGCCGAGGTGTACTGGGAGATTAAACCCCTGCAGCCGGGCGACCATGAGCTCATATTCCGCGTCGGCGATCAGGAGTATGTGAAGACCTTCGGTGCGGGAGAAGGCTTTATGCGCCTGAACCCGAAGCGCTCCTCAGGCTGGGCCGATCTTTTGCTGTTTCCGCTTGAGAAGCCGCTGCCGGGAGAGTCTTTGGTGCGTTCCATACAGGTTGACTATCCCGCCCGTCCGTCCAGGCTGTACGGCACTGACTGGTGGATTTTGTATTTTTGTATTGCCTCGATGGTTTTCGCGCTGCTGTCAAAACCCTTCATAAAGATTCGGGCATAACCGGCAATGGACACTTCTTTTATCACGATCGTATCCGGCCTGCCGCGCTCAGGCACCTCCATGATGATGCAGGTAATCGAGGCCGGCGGCGTCCCGGTGCTGTGCGATCATATACGTTCTCAAGACGATGACAACCCGAAGGGCTACTACGAATTCGAGCTGGTAAAAAAGACTAAAATTTTTCCTTCCTGGGTGCCGGGCGCGTGCGGAAAAGTGGTGAAGGTGATCTACAGCCTGCTCAACGATCTTCCCTCAGAATATAACTATCGCGTGGTGTTCATGGAGCGCTCGCTCGCTGAAGTGCTGGCTTCGCAGAAAAAAATGCTTGAGCGCCGCGGCCAGAAGGGCGGGGGCGTGCCGGACGAGAAAATGGCTGCGCTGTTTCGCTCCCAGCTTGCAACATTTGAGCACTGGGTCCGCAACCAGAAGAATTTTTCCATGCTGCGCGTGGGCTATGCCGACATGATCGCCGATCCGGTCGCGGCTGTCGACCGCGTGAACAAATTTCTCGGCGGCACGCTCGACCGCGAGGCCATGATCCGCGCGGTCGATCCCGATCTCTACCGCAACCGGCGCTCAAGCGCGGCCTGTTCATAAATTCCCGAACATACCCCTTTATATATTGACAGCCGGGCTGACCCGAAGTTATAGTCGCTTTGTTTCAGGACGGGTGCCGGCGTACCATGCCGGTCACTCAGGGGCTGCAGGAGGTTGTCCATGCTGAAAAAAATTTCTATCGTTTTGTGCGTTTTCACGGTGCTCACGCTGCCGCTTGCATGCACGGGGCTCCGGCCGGACGCTCAGCCCGGAAACGCGCGAAACGCAGCGCACGATCGAGCAGGCGGCTGCCGGTGGCTATGGAGGGCGATTACCGGGCACTTGAGTCCGCCTATACCGGGGCAGCCGGGCAGCCGGGGCAGCCGCTGCTGGTGAGCCTTGAGACAACAATCGCGCAGCGGCCGTCGATGGAACACGGCAGAGGGCCGCAGGCAATACTGGTTGTTGAGCAATTTATTGCCGTCTGGCCGCGCGAGAGCTGCGCTGGCGCAGCTGCCGACAGTGCGCTGCGCGGCACCTATTGGAAACTCGTGCGTCTGGGCGGCAGCCCGGTCACAGCCGGCGCCAAACAGCGCGAAGCGCATCTTGTGCTTGCCACCGACAAACTCAGTGTCAGCGGCAGCGGCGGCTGCAACCGTATTAACGGAAGCTTCACTATCGAGCCGGGCCGGCTGCGCTTTGGCCGTATGGTCTCAACCATGATGGCCTGCCCGGAGGGAATGGAGCAGGAACGCCAATTTTGCCGATGCGACAATCATGGCTGTTGAATACTTTTGAAACTCGGGACGCTTCCAGGTTTGCTGACGCGGGCTCAATGCGTTTTTGTTAATAATCAATTTTCTGACAGGATTGGTAATAAACAACATGATGAGCGACATGATATACAGAATGATTCTGATGTTGGCAAATGTGTCTGCGGCACCCGTGTGCTGCGACGATTTGACGACATACAGACCTACGAACAAATAGACAAACAATGAAAACAGCAGCGCACACCAGATAATAGTCATCGTCAGCATAAACCTCTTCAGTTCTTTTTCATCAACCATAGCGTGTCTCCTGATCCATAGTACGATGTTTCACACCGTTATCTTGTTTTCAACCCGCGGTATTATGCATCCTTGCCGTGGGCGTCCATCTGCCTGAACAAGCGCCAGGCCATCACACCGAGAACACCAGCGGCCGCTACAAGAACCGCCCATAATATCCATGTTTTCCATGGCAGCGGCGGTTTGGGTGCTCGGAAACATTTTTCACCTCCAAGCACAACTGCCTGTGTAACCCGCGCTTCCTTGACCAGCGAACCGCCTGCCCTCTTTTCAAGACGTGCAAGCATTGCGTCAAGCGGCTGCTCGGCCCTGCCCACAACAGCGCTGCCATAGGCCAGGGTGAAAGGCCCCTCGCCGCGCGCCACGAACACCAGATCATGCGGAATCCAGCCGAGCTGCAGAACCGGCACAGCCTTGCCGATACCGCTTCGCAAACCAGCCCAAATCCGCCAGAACCGGTCAGGGCCTTCGCCCACCGGCACCGGATTATTTTCCAGCAATGTCCCGTCATGCATAAGACTGTAAAAAACACCATGCGCCCGGCGGCGCCATGCTGCGCTTTCGTCATGTCTGGACATGACAGCGGACTGTACAAGGCTGTTGCGCTCGGGCAGCCGCAGGTTAACCGCATCGACGGAAAACATCGCGTTGCTGTCATACTCGTAGTCCCAGCCTGATGTTTCATCGCGCACGGCGCGGCCTTCAATCTCCGTCCACTGCCGCGCGCGGCGGTTAATACTGAATTCATCCGGAAACAGCGCCTGCACCGATGTCACGCGTGCATCGCGGGCCTCGGGCGGCCACGTAAGGCGCAGATAGCGTGCCTCAACCCAGGGCAGGTCAATGACCTGCCTGCTGAGCTGCTGACCGCCGAAATCAAGCTTCATAAGTGTGCTGTTACGGACCAGCTCGTGCCACCGGTTTAAATCAGCACTCGCCTCGACATCTACGGAAACAGTAAAACCGGCAGCCTCGTCGCTCCAGTCAATGCGCAGCCCGGCAGGCCTGTGTTTAAGCTCTGATGCGTCAATGATATAGGCGGCAATACGCGCGCCGGGAGCCGAACCGTCGGCGCTTTTCACATCAACTACAACGCCTTTTTCATTGGTTGCAACCGTGATGGCGGTCGCGGTGCTGTCCTGCAGTGCTGTCTCATACACCGGGAAAAAAGGAAGTGCTGCCGGAGGAGCGCCCTGTGTTTTCAAAATTTCTTCCCGGTGTGAGCGCCGCAGCATATGCGGCACCGTTTCCCCGCGCGCGTTAAACATGCGCATATCCCCGAGATCGGCCCGCCATATCCGCCGGTACACCTCTTCAGGTACAGTCAGTGAATACAATGCTTCGGCGCCGGGAGTTTCCACGATCAGGCCAAACGCGAAATCATCGGGCACAGGAGGTGCCGCGAGCGCCGATGAGCCGAGCAAAACAGACAGAACCAGAACGCCCAGTTTTTTCATTGCGTATCCTCCATGGAGCGCCGCGGTGGCAGCGGCGAAAAATAACCGACAACCAGCAGAAGCACGCCGACCCCGATAAAAGAAATAATGCGCGCCACGGTGCCGATACCGGCAAGGTCAACAGTAAAAAGCTTAATAACGACAATACCTGCAAGGCCGGCACCCGTAAACCATACGCGGCGGCTTTGGATGCGCACGGCAAAGGTCATGGCGCCAAGGGCGCTGAGCGTCCAGAGAATCGATGCTGATGTTTGAAACACGGGTGCATCCCATATGTGAGACCCGTCAAACGGCACCTTCGCCCAGAAATGCGTCGCGCGGGCAAGAACAGAATTCAGCCACACAAAAACACCCGCAGCAAAAACGCTGAAAAAAACGCTGCGGTACGGAGCGGCCTCGGCGCGATTTTCCTTATACCACTTCCCGATTACAAGAAACGCGGCAATCTGAACGAGTTCCAGGGGATTGATGAGAGGCAGGTAGGGAAGCGGGGCAGGACTGCCCTTATGCAGGCACCCGGCGACGATCCAACCCGCAAGGAATCCGGCCAGTATGCCCGTACCGGCGCACAGGTATTCCCGGCTCCAGCGCTGTATTGGCCACGTCAGCCGCCGGCCCCACGCATACAAAGCTGCGACGACGCATCCGGGCACGATACACCATGTTACAAACTGCCATGTCTCAGCCTCCCGCAAGGCCTGATTGGACCAGTAGGCGGCTTCAAACGCCAGCAGGGCCGTTGCAAGCAGCAGGGAAACGACATGAAATGATCCGACCAGATTTTTAGGCCATGCCTGCTCATGTATCTTCAGCAGATAATAGTTAATTCCCAGTGCCAGAAGCCATGCCGCAAGTCCCCAGCGGGCGCATGGATGCTCATAGGCACTGAGATAAAAGGTTGCCGCAGCCAGGGGAATCAGCGCAGGCAGCAGCCCGCAGGGTATAAAAAGACAGTCTTCCCATGCCAGCTTCCGGTTCAGCCAGCTCAGAGCACAGGCGCTGAGCGACAAAAACACAAGCGCCGCGAAAATACCATGGCCCGTGGCTGCGTGCCTGCCGATTTCAGCAAGCCCCCCCCCAAACCACCACAGAAGCGCCCAGACCATGATGAACCCGTGAAGCGTCCTCTCCCATGTCATGAGCCGGTCGCGATACATGCAATGACAGTAGTTCGAAAAAAACGCGGCAAGGCTGACCAAGAGGCAGCCCAGATAAAACGCATTCACGACAGGAGTGTCGGCGGGAGGATCAGCGAACAGCCCGAAACAGAGCGCCACACCCGCGCCAAGCTGCAGCAGCAGACCGAAACTGCGAGCCAGGCAGCGGCGCTGCCGCAGGCCGATCCAGACCAGAGCGGCGCCTTCAAGCGCCCAGGAGCCGGCCGTCCAGAAACTGTCAAGTGCCAGGGGAATGGCAAGGCTGCCGAACACCACGCCAAGTGCAAGAAATGATTCCGTCAGCAGGCGCAGACCCTCAGCCTGTTTTTTCCAGAGAACAGTGGCGGTCACGATATAAAACGCCGCAAGCGCGCATGCGCTCATTGCCAGGCCGTATTCAAAATTTCTGACCAGCGCGCTCTGCAAAA
>Ga0194127_10006165_pt1 | contig 13733 bp, 9 predicted proteins | sample TA2KigC100mmetaG_FD_148624 | JGI IMG/M metagenome (GOLD analysis project Ga0194127, IMG submission 148624) | Freshwater microbial communities from Lake Tanganyika, Tanzania - TA2015036 Kigoma Deep Cast 100m | ecosystem: Environmental > Aquatic > Freshwater > Lake | place: Tanzania: Lake...
TCTCATCCACCGCTACGTTTCCGGCAAAACGGCCTCCTGAATACCGAAGACAGGAAACAAGCTATGATATTATAAAACGATACTTTATAGAGTTATTTCGATATTTGGAAGAAAATACTGGAGTTGCTTTTAGTTTACGTAGTTGTGAACGTCCCCTCCGCATCAATAATTCCAGCTACAATACCTAAAAAGCATCCTATTTTAATTTTTTTCATTTCGTATCAATTTAGTAGTGTACTGTCTTTTTTTACAATGTTTGCCAACGGTTGGCGGCATGAAAAGTTGCCGATTGCGGGCGATTTCCTGTCAAGTTACACAAAAGTTGAAGCGGGCTACAACCCTCGAATAACCAACTGTCCCGGCAATTTTTTATACCGCGTGTTATAGGGCGTTTTTCTTTTCCCATCATTAAGAAGTCTTTTTTATTATCCATTCCACAAGTCCTGCCGATATTGACAATTCCGCTACTTTGTCAACGAGATAAAGTTTTGTTTCTGTTTCATTTTCATAATTCGTCAAGTTGTTTTTAGCTGTATGAACAACGTAGAAAAATTTGTCATAGTCATTCATTATTGCAAACTGTGCTTGGTAACTTAAAAACTGTTGCAAGTCAGATTGTGCCTTTATTTGAACAATTGCTCTTTCACCTGTTACTGGTGCAAAAAGTTCAAGGTCTAATGTCTTTTGTGTTTTTCCTGTGTCACCAACTCTTTGCCAACCTGCCTGTCTGAAAATCAAATCCACCAATGTTTCAAAGTCTTTCCATTGTAAATTCTGAATCAAGAAAGTCAATTTGGTTTTTAAATTAAACATTGCTTGCTCAACTTCTACAATTTCTTTCATTTGTTCGCAGTTGATTTTCGCAAGAGCATATTTTTTTTCTGGAACACTGCAAATTGTCCCACGAAAACCTTGTGTCTTTAGAAGTTTACCGCTTATGTTTCCAGCAAGTAAAACATTGTTATTAATGTCCTTGTCGGACCATCTACCAATTACAGGTCTTGTCTTGGTTTTGTCAGATAGCAAAGTGATTTCGGGTTTTGAAAAACACCACCAAAGTTTGTTGGCGTAAAAAGTTATCCAAAGTGTCTTGTCATCCTCTTCGTAAAACTGTTTGATTTGATTTGAATGACTTGTCGCTACGAAAGTTTTTGAATTTTCTTCAGTCGTGAAATAGTCGTGAACTTTGTCCCATTGTCCTGCTACACATAGTTTGTGGTCAACTTCTCTATATCCAAGTCGCAAAGTTTGGTTAATTTCAATACACTCTTTCTCAAACCTTCCACTTTGTCCGAGTTTAATAAACAAAACCTTATTTGCTTTTATCTTTTCCATTGGTTAATATCTGTTCGGTCGTCATTTTTAAAATGCCCTATAACGGATTGGCGGTATGAAATCGTTGGGGATTGCGGGCTACTATCCTGTCCAGTTACACCGAACTTGATGCGGGGCAGAGCGCTCGAATAACCACTTAAACCCCAATGTTTAATACCGCTTGTTGGCGTTTCGTTGTTTATTTTTCCTGTCAATCCGTGCGTTTGCGAGACATGCTCATTAAGCAAATTTGGTCGTGTGTCGGATATGTGCGTTTGCTTAATGTGCATGGCTCTATGCGAGGGATTTAAGTATCAGTTTAACTATCTCATTTAATTCAGGATTGTTGATTTTAGTTATCTCACTAATTATTATGTCTTGCTTTGAATTTAGAATATTTTCCCGAATCAGTGAAATGACTTCTTTTTCATTTTGAGCTTTAGGCATTTCTCCAAATATGAGTTTGCTAAAACGACAAGACTGACCTATTTTAAAATCAATATCAATTATCAAATTGTACTTTCCTTTTGTTAAAGGCTGTTGACGGTCAATTTTTGAAATAATACCCTCTCCAAGAGGCTCAAAATAAACGGTGTCTTCGAGTTCATAAATATCCTTGTTTAAATCAAATGCCTTTGCAGAAGGATTTCTATTGTTGTCATTTTTCGAATAAGTTTCCTCTGAAATAGATAATAAATCATTTGCTATTTTGTCCAAATACTCAAAATCTTGTACATTCTTCCACTTTTCTGGAATAATTGCTTGACCGTGCAAAGCACCAAGTAATGAACCTGTAAAAGCGGCAATACTATCAGTATCCGAACCTAAATAATTAACAGCATACAAAATGCCGTCAATTGGAGTTTTATGAAATTTGCATGTTAAGAATATTCCAGCTAAAACAGTTGAAATTCCCGAACCTTTAGTTTCTTTCGCAATACAACCTATTTGCTTTAAAATTTCATTTATTGGTTGCTTAATTGTTAAACCTTTGTACAGTTGCCTAAGCTGTTCTTGGGTTTCAATAAGCGTTTTTTGATATTGTTCTTGAAAAGAAATCTTTGAACCTTTATTCCATTTCATAATCCAACTTGCGAAAGTAGGTTCATTAAGAAATGGTAATTCAAATTTCTTCTGAAAGTCTTGACCAATTTGAATAATAAAATTCTCGGGATTAAAATCTTCGGGTGAGATAGGTAAGATTAAATCAACAGCATAAGCTAAAAGTAATGCACCAAGTATCGCACGAGAATGTCCATGAGTTACAATACTATTAGAAAAAACTTCTCTTTTAATTTTTTCTATGTCTCTAAAATTAGCTAAGGCTATTGGCAAAATGCGCATTGCAGCTCCATTTGCTCCACTTTCTCTGTAATCTACCGTTACTTCCCCTGCTTTAAAATTGAAAAAGTTGCTATTCCAATTTGCAGATTTTCTTTCAATTTTTTGTGCTGCATTTTTTATGGTTCGACCTGCACCTCTCGAATAAAGCAACCAAGTAGGCAATTCTTTTTTTGAAAAATAAACATTGTCAATAAAACCGTTCGGTTTTATTGAACGAGATACACATAATAGCAATTGTGTGTCGTCAGAATAAGAGCCAGCTTTGATTCTATCAACAAAACCATTAAAACGACCGCCCACACTTTTCTCCCAATCGTAGAATTTATCAATTGAGGAAACACCAAATTTAGAGTTTAAACTTTCTGTTGAACTTTCAAATTCAGTTATCCACCCTAAAGAGTCTGCGATTGCAGAGAGTTTTAATGCTCCTTTATATTTGGTTTCTGCTTTCATTAGCTCCTATTTGAAGTAAAAAGACTCGAATTAACTACAAATTTTGAAGTATCAAAGTTAAACATTGCAGCTTTCGCCTCTGCTAAATCTTCATCACTTGCAAAACAAATTTCATCTATGTAATCTATTGAAATTTCATCTTTCACTAATACTTCGGCTTGTACGTCTGTTGGATACTTTGAATGCAAATTTTGTCTAGTCAATGTTCGTACACCGTTAAATGTATTAATACGCAATTCATTGGAGAATAACATTTTTAGTTTTTCTATATCTCCCGAAATTCCAAATTGTCGCTTTGCTGAGTTTGATGCCGCATTTGTTACAGCAAAAAGAGTTTCTTGAACGTAAAGGTAAATTGGATTAATTTTTAGAACACACCAAGTAATTGTTAGGTCTTCTTTTGTTCTAGTTTGAAATTTTGAAAATAAGAATGTATTTGGGAAAGATATTGAAAGATTTATATAATTTTTGTCATCGTAGCGCACTTCATCAGTAAACTGTACGTAGTCAAGTATATCGAATTGTTCAATATCTAATGATTCAAGTTTAGCCCTGCTCATTAGATTTTTGTGTTCCAAAATACTGTATAGATTCTTGGTAGGGGTAAAATGAATTAAACATTCTATCCCTTGTGTTTTAATGAACTCTTTAAATTGTTCTGATGTATTTTTAAACTGTAACATGTTAATAATTAAAACGGTAAATCATTATCTTCATCACTTAGTTGTACGTTTATATCACGAGAGCACACATCAACTAGTTCTTCTTTTATTTCGCTTAGGTATCTCGAAGGATTTCCGCTACTTAACAAATAAAGATTAATTCTCGCCCTTGTCATTGCTGTATAAAGTAAACGCCTTTCAGTCGATATGTGGTATTCGTCATTTTCATCATTAAAACCCGGAGGGTAAGGTATTACATCATCATTTACATCTAATATGAAAACATTTGTAAACTCTAAGCCCTTTATGGACGATAATGTGCAAATCTTAATTGAATCACTTTCATAATCGACATCTTGGTTTTTCTTTTTCTTTATGTATTCTATTGAGAAACCTGAATTTTCTAACTTTTGTGCGATACTATCAAGACCAGTATTATTGCGGTGCAATATTACTGTACTGTTGATATTTTCAGATTTTATTAAACTTTCTAATTCTTGTTTAAGATAATTGAATTGGCTTTCGAAGTCTTTAAAATAGCCTATTACAGGTTTTTTATCTCCTTTTAAAGCTGTCTCAACATTTGTAAATTCGCTTTTGTCAGTCTCCTTTTCAAGCAATGACAATGCAGCCCTCGCAATATGCACGCTATTTCGGTAATTCTTTTTAAATTCAATGGTACGTCCACCTCTAACATTTAAACCTACCTCTGTCCACGAAAAGCCACTTTTAAAAATACGTTGTGCAGCATCTGCGATAATTGAAATACTGTTTGTTTCACTAGAAACAAGTTTTGATAAAACTATGATTTGCGCTTTATTTAAGTCCTGCGCTTCGTCAACGATTATATGACTAAACGGCGGAATGAAATTTTGATTCTCTTCAATTATTTTTAGAGCAAATATTGCATAATCGTCAAAGTCGTATTTGTCTTTGTTTCTCAGTTCTTTTTCATATGCCTGATAAATTTTCCAAATAACTTGTTTATCCTCTTTTAGAACTCTATCCGTTGTACCTCTACCAGTTCTTTTTGAATCAATATATTCTTGTTCATCAGTAAAGAGTTTACCTTTCATCCATGAAATTTCTTCTCTAAAAAACTCAGTAGATTTTTCCGCAATTGAAAATTCTAAATAGCGGTTCTTTACTACGTCTATAATGTCAGTTTGGTCTTTTCCGCTAATTGTTTTCCATTCTCGTGAAGTATATCCGTTATCAAATGTTACAGTGGAAAGTTTTATTCCATTGTTGTCAAGGAAATTATAAGCCCACTTATGAAAATTTGTTATTGTTACGTTTATTCCAGGTTCACTTAATGGCTTTAATTCTTCACTATCTTGTTGATAACCACCTTCAATTTTGTGACTTATCTGAGTGATGTAAGCAGCTAATGTTTTGTTGTATGTGAAAATCGCAACTTTAGCTTCATGAAACAAATTTGATTGTGTATCAAGAAGATGTTTTGCACGATATAGAGCAACAGTTGTTTTTCCGCTTCCAGCAACTCCTTTAATTTGTATTGGATTCTTGACTGGTAAGAATAATACGTTTTTCTGTTCTCCTGTTAGTTTAATTGTCTTTAGCATAATCGTGCTTTTATATTTGTCTGTGCGTTGGCTAAAATTTGGCTCTTTTGCAGGTTTTGGTCGTGTGTCGGAAGTGCGACCTGCAAATGTGCCAAATGTGCGTCGGCTGTCTTTTTACAATGAACGCCAACGTTTTGCGGCTTTGCGAAGAAGCGGATTTCGGAGCACAAAACTGTCAATACACCACAAATGTTGATGCGAGGTAGAATGTTCAATTAACCACTGAACCCGCTTTTTTGCAAAACCGCTGTTACCGGTTCGTGCTTCTTTTATGTCGTGTCTGTTCGTTGTCATTTCGTGTCTGTCTTGGTGCGTTGGCTTGGTGGCTCTTTTGCAAAACTTGGCTTTAGCGTTGGGCTTGTGCTGTTTTGCAAATGTGCCACCAAAAGCGTTGGCTATACTTCTTCGTATTTATTCTTTATTTTTTCTTGTAAGTCATTCGGGTCAAATGAAACAACCCATTTCCATTTACCAAAGCCACCGTGTTCGTTTACTGCTCTGCACCATTCATCCAAGTAGGCTCGTTTTGTTTTGTTCTGTTCGTTGTCTTGTCCTTTTGTTTCGATGATAAGGTTCATACCATTTGTCATTTTACATATGAAGTCAGGAAAGTAGCGTCTTACAACTCCTTGATAATTGTAGTAAACCACAAAATTCAAATGGTCGTTTTTCACGAATGATTTTACAACATTGGATTCATTGATTGTCTTTGCTTCTAAGTATTCCCATTTGCTGTCAACTACCACAAAATTGATGTGTGATTTGTCAAACGCCTCATTAGGTTTGCTTGTCCACCAATTTCTGATGTCGCCTGATGAACGGATTGGACTTTCCTTGTCGAATACTGGTGTTAATGCTTCTGTGTTTACTGCTCGTATTTCATTCCAAATATGCTGAACAACTTTATTCATGTTTAGCATTATCAAAATTCGTTTCCTTGCTTCGTCTTGATTGAATAAAGGATTTTTGATTACGATTTTGTTTGAGTAGATAAACTTCTCAATAATGCTAATCAATTGAATAAGGAATGTTTCTTTGCTTCCTTTCCAATCAGGTTTTTTCTCTGAATTGTAAATAGTCGAAGCTATTTTGAAAATGATAGATTGAAGTCTGAAACGTTCTCCAATTTCTTTTAAGTCAATTTCTGAAAGTGCTGCCGGATTTGGTTTTCCTGCAATCATTGCAGCTAATTCCGCTTCGGTAATTGATTCGTAAGGGTCAAGTTCAAGTGTTTTTACCTTGCCAATATTTAAAGCCAGTTGCGGTTTATACACATGGTCTATCCTAATCACATTCGGGAAAGTGATTTCATGCTCTGCTTTTTCTTTAACTGGTTTTATTTCAGTTTTTGGTTTTGGTGGTGGCGGTGGTGGGCCATCTGTTCCACCTTCGTGAGGAAGGAATGTAAAAGGAACACCAAAAATGTTTACATACTCGGCTTCAAATAAGCCATCTTCTGCAACATCATAAGAAGTTCTACGCAAACCTCTACCTACAACCTGTTCACAAAGTAACTGACTGCTGAATGCTCGTAAACCCATTATATGTGTAACGGTTTTAGCATCCCAACCCTCACTTAACATCCCAACAGAAATTACATTTTGAATTTGTTCTCCGGGTTCTCCAATTTTTCCAACAGTGTCAACCGTTCTTCTTAAAAGTTCAGCTTGTTGTTTTTTGGTTAGCTTCTTTTCTTTTGGTGCATCTTCCGAATCGTCTTCGGTTTCTTCAACCTCTGCAAGTTCTACTTCTTCGGTTTCGGCTTCTGCTTTTTGTAATATGCTGCTGTCAATCTGTAATGTCCTTTCAGGATTGCATAAATCGCCCAACCCTGCAACTGAAAGATTGAAAGCGTCTTTGTCGAATGAGTATTTTATTCTTGCGGATGTGAAAGTTGTGTTGGCAACCGTAATCATCACAGGCGGAATTTTATATCCTGCCTTTTCCCAATCGTCTTTGGTAGCTTGCCAGTCTTTGCCTAAAAGCAAATAAGCATTTCTAATAAGGTCGGGGAGCGGTGTTGATTCATCAACTTTTTGGTTGATGTCGTCTTTCACCGTTTCGTCCATGTAGATGTGATACAAACGTGAACGCAAATTCGCATCTACGTTTCCATCATCACGAACTACAACTCTTGGCGTTTTTACCAATCCTGCTTCAATGGCATCATTCAAACCAAAGTCTGAAACTATCCAAGGAAACAATGCTTCTTCACTTGCCTTTTTTCCGCTTGGTGCAAATGGTGTTGCCGATAAATCGAAACAACGCAAAATTCCTCTTGCTCTGTTGATACGGTCTAAGCCACCAACCCAAACAGTGCTTTCTTCAATATCTTCTTTCTTTACGCCTTTGATTTTACTTTCGGCAGGAACACGCCAAGCATGGTGTGCTTCATCATTAATTACAATGATGTTGGTGGCATTTGCCATGTCGCCCAAAACTTCTTTTACATAGGCTTCATCACTTTTTGCCCCACGCTTGTCAACTGATTTTTTCTTGGCAATTTTTTCTTCCGTTTGCCAAGCCAAACCATGCCAGTTGATAATTTTAATTTTTCCCTGACGCAAAGAATCCATTAAACCCGAAGGCACAATATTGAATTCTTCGTAATAGTTTTCAGGGTCGGTTGGGTTGAGAACAGAAAGGCGATTGCGAACCGTTAAACCCGGTGCAACTATCAACACATTTTTAGAAAACCGTGTGTCTTTTCCGTTGGCAATTTTGTTCAATACGTTCCATGCAATGAGTTGAGCCATTACAATGGTTTTGCCCGAACCTGTTGCCATTTTATTGCACCAACGGCTAAACTCACCGCCATCACTCGGAATGTCAATTCCTGTTTTGTCTGCTTCGGGTGCTTCGGTTAACCAAATTAATGTTTCAATGGCTTCTAACTGACAAAAGAAAAACCTGCGGTCTTTCCGTTCTTCGGGGTCTTGCCAATGTTGTAAAAGTCGTTTGGTTATTCCTGTAACTCCGGGATAACCTGCTTCACGCCATTTTTTAATTCTTGGGCGAATGGTATTTACAAGGTCAATTTCAATAAATGTTCCCGGGTCATCAAACGATTTTGAACTTTCGGAAGCCACTACATAACCTGCTGGTCTGCGACCTGTTTGTAAAACAAATTCTCTTGTATCTCTGATATACTCCCAATACTGTTGTGGTTCAATGTAAGGGGAATTAATTATCAGCTTGTTTATATTCTTCATAGCGAATTACAGTCTGATAATTTTTAATGATTCAATTCCTCTTGCGTCAATGATTTTTACCGCCACATTTTTTCCTGCGGTGAATGGAAGCGAAACTGTTCCGCTAAATGCTTCAATTTTTTCTTCATCAATTTCTGCTTTCAGGTTTTTGGCTAAGGTTGCCCAACCTTCTTTTGCTCCTGCCATTGGGAAAAAAACTTGTGACGGGAACAAACTTCTTCCATCATAATCGTGGTCAAGCATCCACATGGCAATATCGCCTTTGCCACCACTGTCAACAGTCCCTGTTTTTGGGTTGTAATAATCAAAGCCATTTACTTCAACTGCGTATTTTCCTTTGTCGTCTCCTGATTTGATTTCTTTGATTTGCACATCAGGCTGACCAATCAACCAAAAACTTTCGTTGCTGCTGCGTTTCTTTTTTAAATCATCTGTCAACAAGTCGGCATTCATTTGGGCTTCTAAAAGCGTAATGCCCGGCCACTTGGTTTCTTCAATATCTTTTCGTGCTTCTGAATCGAAATGAAAGGCACAGAACAAAATAATTTCAGGTTTTGGTTTCAGCGTTCTTGCTTCTTCCAAAGCCAACTCAACCATCCGCTGTTCAAGCGGAGCATGTTCAGGGCCAAAACAAACTACAACCCGTTTCGGGTTGTCTTCTTTTGTTTCAGCTTCTGCTTGTAAAAAACGAGTTCCGCTTAACGGCTCTACTCTCGTAAACTCAATTAATTTTCCGCCCTTGGCTCTTACACCTGCACGAAGCAATTCATTTCTCCATTCGTCTTGACGCAAGGTTTCGCCACTTCTTGAAACAGATGTATCGGCTTCAATTGGAGCATCTGCTTCTACTTCTTCAAATGATTTGGCAACGGGTGCAGGAACGGCTTCGAGTGTGAAAGGGCCGGTTACTCTTGACTTGTTTGCGTTAATGACAGGCTTGTCGTGTAAATTTTCAAGTGGTGCATTTGCCTTAATTATCTCATCCGCAACCTTACGACTAATTCCCTCTACAATCTTAGGATTATTCGCTATATCGCTTAATTTAACATGAGGCACCTTATTATAAATGAATCCACTGCCAATTCCTTCGTTTGGATATGCGAGTTCGAAATAATCAAAGTTTGCTGTCATTAATCTTTGCTTTGCGAGTGTAATTGAAACTCTTGATGTGTCGCAAGTAATCCACCTTCTTCCATACTTTTCGGCTACATAGGCTGTAGTTCCACTTCCGCATGTAATATCAAGAACTAAATCTCCTGGGTCTGTTGTAAGCATCATGCATCTCTCCAAGACTTTCTCGCTTGTTTGAACAACATATATTTTATCAATTGCAAGTGCTCCTTGTGATGTATCGTCCCACATGTTTGAAATGATAATACCCGGCTGGTCATCTAAATATAATTTTTGGTAAATACTATTCCCTCCAATTTTCAAGATACCAAGGTCGAGAAGTAGTGGGATTTTCTCAGGGTCTAAACTCCAGTGCCGATTCTTGCCTGGATGATATTTTCTTCCTTTATATTCAATTTCAATCGTCCTGGTATCGCTGTAATCCTGACTATTAATTGGAGATAGTCTATATTTTCTTCCATCTCCATCATCTAAGTCATACTGTTCCATCAATTTTGAGAACTCTTTTTTATCACGATATATAGTTCTAAACTTTTTGGATTTCTTATCCTTTGCATACCATACTAAATAGTCAGTAACCTTTGACAAATTGTTTCTTTGTGATTTACCTGATTTCTGAAATGTTATAAGAGAGCAAAAATTTTCGCTCCCAAAAACTTCGTCCATAATTTCTCTAACATGATGAACATTCTCATCGCCAATTTGGACGAATAAGCTACCCGTGTCATGTAATAGTTCTTTTGCTAATAGAAGTCTATCTCTCAAATAAGTGAGATATGAATGTAAGCCCAACTCCCATGTATCCCTGAATGCTTTTAGCATCTCTGGTTCAGTAGTTAAGTCTTCATCACGTTCCTTAACACTACGGTTATTTACGAATGGCTGAAAATTGCTTTTGTATTCAATTCCGTATGGTGGGTCAAAGAAAATCATGTTTAATTGACCGCCCATTCCTTCTTTTTCTAAAAGGCTGTTCATCACCAAAAGGCTGTCACCTGCAATCAGTCGGTTACTCCAGTTTTCTTTGTGCTTGTAAAATTCAATGGCTTCACGCAAAGGTTTTTTCTCGGTTTCAAACAAACTCATTTGCGTGGGTGCTTCTTCTTCCTTTTTTACGGTTTCAATAATGCGTCTTGGGTCAATGCGTTCATGCACATGTAAGCTCACCGTTGGCACATCAAAGCTTGTATGTTCGGCTTTTCCTGCCCATTGCAGTTGTGGGTCAAGGTGTGGGTCGTAATGGTAGGTTTTCTTTTTATAACCACCATTGTCGGTGTGTGCATCTACCAGTCCAACAGGTGGGTTGTTTACCCGTTGTTTGTCTTTATGTTCATACTGCTCAATTGGTTTTTGAGTAGTAGCCTTTGTCGCTTTAGTTATTCTTTTTGCCATGTATGTTAATTCAAATTCAATTCATTAAAATAGGTCGTAAAGTTAATTTTTAAAACCCTGTTATAGTCAAAAGTTGCCGTCAAAGTGTCAACCGTCCACTGGTCGGGTGGTGGGTGGGCTTTGGGTGCGGTTGGGCAAAATTAAATGTGCTGCAAAAGCGTTGGCTTGTGTGTCGGCTTGCAGCTCTTTTAATTTTGCGAAGGGTTTGCATTTTGTCTGTCGTTTTACTGTTCGTTTTTATTTGTTGAGTCGTCTTTCAGCATGACCGGTAACTCCTTTATCTATGCACCATATCCCACCGAAAGGTGCATATAGCCAGCTATTCTGGCATGCTTTATACACCTTTGAGGTGTACAATATTTTTTACAAATTGTCAAAAGGGCTGGAGATTTTCAGTAAACTCTGCTCGCATACGTGTGTATAGATTTCCGTCGTCTTACTGCTCTTATGCCCTAATAGCTCTTGTATATAACGTAAATCAGTCCCTGCTTCCAGTAAATGTGTTGCATAAGAGTGCCGCAACCAGTGAAGCGTTACCGGTTTTTTGATTTTCGCATGATCGAGTGCATGTTTTAACACTTTTTGCAAGCTGGTTTCGCTGTACTGTGTACCAGGCTCCTGACCCTCAAACAACCAAATCCTGGGGCGATATAGTTTATAATATTCCCGCAACATTACAATCACTTTATCCGATATGGGAATAACTCTGTCTTTCTTTCCTTTTGCATTGACTATTATCAGTAAATGCCTTTTCGCATCTACATTCTCAGGTTTGAGATTCAACAACTCTCCCCGTCGAAGACCACAGGCATAAATCAAGCTCAACATCGTACGGTGTTTGAGGTTCTGCGATGCATGAAGTATGGCTGCAACGTCCTCCTTGCTCAGCACGTTGGGCAGCTTATGTTCTGGTCTTGGCCGATCGATCTGTTCTGTTATGAACTTTGAACCTTGAACTGTCCTGAAAAACAATTTTGCTGCATTAACAGCCTGATTTTGATATGATTGACTTAGCTTCTTCGGTAGCATATACTGGTGAACGAACCGCACCATATCATCATTGGTCGCTTCAGAACTCCTTTTGGGTTTAATAAACCTCAAAAAAGTTGTAATGGCTTGTGTATAGGTCTTTATCGTAGATTCGCTGTATCGCTTGTGCTCCATCCATTGTTTGAAGGTGGCAATCTCATCATTGTTGGCTTCGTCCAACAACGGCAAATCGGTAATAACTTCGGTTGCCGCGTAGCGCAATGTCGAATTTGGCGGTAGCGCAATTATGGTTTTTATATTTGTGATCCGTTGACCAAAGTAATTTTTTAACAAATCTATGTTTTTGCCGTAGTTTGGTATGGTCCAGCAAAATTTATTGCTGTTCCACCTCACATATTTGAAGGTACGGATGAACTGTATATCCGTCTCATTCTTAGGCATTATAACGGTAATTTGTTTCGGGGATATTTCGATAGCGATTCCGTTGTGTTGCGTTACATTTTGCAGATCTGTTTTTGCTGGAATTTTCCCTTCAGGAAGTGGCATTGCTGAAGGTGGAGGCACCGGTGGTTCATTGGTAGCTTTCGTTAGCTCTTCGGAACCTGACATGGGTTCTGAACCTGCAGGGTGAGGTACGACTATATCCGGAAACAGCTTCTTGAATTCGCCCAGAGCTTCCGCAGTAAAGGGGATATGCCATGCTCTGAGTGTCTGGCTCCAGACTGCACCTTCAATATGCCTTATCTTATTTATAATAAAATCATTATAGGCAAACTCCAATTTCAGCCTATCCTCGCCTCGGTACTTTATTTTGCTGGTCTGAATCATAGTTTTACAACTCCTTCCAACGAAAAAGAACCCTTCAAAACAGCGTCGCTTCGTCAGTCACAGTACAGGGTAAACGGCACCAACTGTTAAAACTGAAAAATACTGATATATTTCAGAATATTTATCCCAATATCTTACTTATGTGCACCATATCCCCTCTTTCATCTCCTCAAATACTTGATTGCACCGGCAACACCAGCCGGAATCCCCGGAAATCGTTGACCGCTTTGGAAACCACGAATGAGCGCTGCGAGGCTCTGAAGGCGAATTTGTCGGGGTAGCGCCAGAGAGCCTTCCAGCTCACCGCCCACCTCTTCTGCTCCTGACTACCGACTTCTCTACTTATTACTGTCTCCTGACCCCCGGTTCGGCATTCATGATGCTTCTGGCAATACTCTTGCAGTAGTGGTGCATTTCCTCGAAAGCATGCAGCATGTCCATGTGAATATCATGCGTCATGGCAGATTCAGGAAGCGTGCGCAATCGCCTCAGATGGCGGTTTTCGGCAGCTTCCGCAAGCACGATAAAATCGCTGTCGCCGTGAATGATTCCCGAAGCTTTCCCTGCGTTCATCTCCTGCACCGCACCGGTAAGCACCGCAATGTCACGACAGAGGCTGTCATGCAGGGCGGCAAGATCGGCCCGGCCCTCCTCGGTCAGGCCAGACGGCCTGTCCGTAGTACTTTCAGGCAGTTTCTGCAGAAGCGACTCGATGCTGTCGCCTATCGACTCCTGGTCCTTGACGATAGTCATGAGGGCGAACACCTCACGGGACTCCCGTTCTCCGAGCTCCTGACGGCTGATGGCGATGAGATAGTCCG
>Ga0194127_10006167_pt1 | contig 13728 bp, 14 predicted proteins | sample TA2KigC100mmetaG_FD_148624 | JGI IMG/M metagenome (GOLD analysis project Ga0194127, IMG submission 148624) | Freshwater microbial communities from Lake Tanganyika, Tanzania - TA2015036 Kigoma Deep Cast 100m | ecosystem: Environmental > Aquatic > Freshwater > Lake | place: Tanzania: Lake...
GCCTCCTTAAGGATGCCGATGATCTGTTCCTCGCTGAACCTGCTGCGCTTCATGGTGGGTCCTCCCTGGGTCAAAATTAACGGGAAAACTCACCCTCCGGTTGGACCTAAAAACGGGGGGAAGGTCACCCGGGCGAACATGTCGGCCCAGCCGAAGGCGATCTCGATGTTCTCGGCCGCGTGCACGGCCAGCCCGCCGGGATAGAAGTGATGGCCCGGACCGCCGGCGGCGGGCATGACGTTGAAGGCGTTCTTCTGCGCGGTGGCGTTGAACACGGTCGATTTCGGGTTGTTGACCATGTCGAGAACCAGCGCGCGGATCTTGGGGTCCTTGATCGAATTCAGGTGCATCGCGAGACGGTCGATGTTCGAGCGCGTCCAGGCGCCGGTCATCGCCATCTTTTCCGGCGACATCGCGTAGATTTCCTTGAGGCGCTTGTCCGGCACTTCGGCGGCGGACGCCGTCATGCCGGTCCATGCCAATGCGGCGACGGCGACTGCCGCCGCGATAGCGTTCCGTGCTCTCATGTCGTGATCTCCTGCGGTGGGTTGTTGTGGCGTTTTTTGGTTTTATGTTGCTATTTTATGCATGATGTGATGGGAATGGATATGAAATTTGCTTGACGTTTCGCGGACGGAATCCGCCCCGGATTCGCCGGCGGGTTTTTGTTTGGCGTCAGCACCCCATCCGGCGGGCGAGATCGCGGAAATCGGCGGCAACGACGTCGTAGGCCCGCTCCGGTTCCAAGTCCTTGATTTGGTTGGGGCCGTACTCCCGGGGGCGCGGCACGAACGCGCAGCGCAAACCTGTCCGCCCGGCGGCGGCCAAATCGTCATTGTGGGCGGCGACCAGCATCACCTGCGCGGGCTTAAGGCCGAGGATTTCGGCGGTGCGCCGGTACGCTTCCGGCAACGGCTTGTAGGCGCGGGCGACTTCCGCCCCCAGGATCGTGTCCCACGGAATTCCCGCCCGTTTCGCCATGTCGAGCAGCAGGGCCACGTTGCCGTTGGAAAGCGGCGCGATCACGTATTTGTTCTTGAGCCGGGTCAAACCCTCGACCGTGTCGGGCCACGGGTCGAGCCGGTGCCAGGCGAGATTCAATTCGTCCAAGGCCGCCGACGGCACGCCCTTGATGCCGAAACTCGCCATCACCCGATCGAGACTTTCGCGGTGCAGCACGTCGAGGATGGTCCACGGCCGGCGGCCGGCGCGCACCTCCTCCATTTGCGGCTGATAGAGCGCGCGCCAAGCGTCGGCGAACGCCGGGCCATCCACGCCGGCGATGCCATGGGCGCGGGCAAAGGCGTCGAACTCGCGCGCGACCCCGCTCCGCCAATCGACACAGGTGCCGAACACGTCGAACACCAGCGCCTTCACGCCGGTCAACCCGTCGGCCGTCATGGATGTTTCCTTTGTTTCCGGTTCCGTCGCGTCCGATTTGGCGATGTGGAGTGTGCGGACGCAAGTCCCGATTCGCGGACGGATGTCCCCTTGCCGATCACGGCCTTCCTTTGCTAGACGAGAACGGTCAAACAACGCCGGGACAACCGGCCTCACGGGACAGGGATTTTTCCATTGATCGTTCGGCCGTTCCGGATCGGGGCGTCGTGGGCGCATGGCGCGTGGCTCGTCTGCGGCCTCGTCGTCGCCCTGGCGGCGGCACCGCTCGAAGCGGCGATCCTGCAGTGCGTACAGTATGCCCGCGAAATTACCCAGGTGCCGTTGCAGGGCGACGCCTGGACCTGGTGGGGCAAGGCGAGCCGCGCGGGGCTCGTGCGCGGCCAAGCGCCGGAGGCCGGCTCGATCCTCGTCTTCCGGCGAACCGACCGGCTATCGCGCGGCCACGTCTCCGTGGTCGCCGAGGTTCTCGGGCGTCGTGAAATCACGGTCGACCACGCCAATTGGGCTTCGCGCCGCGACCGGAGCGCGCGCGGCAACGTCGACCGTTCGATCCTGGTCGTCGACGTGTCGCCCAGGAACGATTGGTCGGCGGTCCGGGTTTGGCACGCGCCTTCCGATTCCCTTGGCCAGCGCGCCTATCCGACCTACGGCTTCATCTATCCCGCTTCCGACAGCCAAGTCGCGTCCAATTATTAACATTCGGTCGTGGCCAGCCCGTCCCCCGTGACGCAGCCCGTGACGCCGCCAGAACCGGGCGCGCCCGCCGCGCCGCCGATCGACATCTTCGCCTGGCTGTCCGAACGGGAAACGACCTGGACCGGCTGGGCGACCGGCGTGCTGCTCGGAACTTTATGCGTCGTGTTCGGGGCGCGGGGCCTTTACGCCTATTGGCGGGGCGAGCCGCCCGACAAGGAAAAAGGCGTTCCATCCCCGCCGTTCGCCGCCGGCATGCTCGTTTTCGGCGCGTGGGTGCTGTGGGTGTTCTGGAATTCCAAAATGCCGAACTGAGTCTTCACCGTCCGCCCGCGATTTTCGCGTCGTATCCCCGGTCCATGCCGGTGTGGGCCAGCGCCCACATCGCGGCGGCGACCTTCTCCTGCATTTCGGCGGCGATCAAGGTCACCGATTCCTCCTCGACCATCGCCGCCGACAACAGCGACGACAACGGGTCGAGAATCGTGATTTCGACCACGCCGTCCTCCATGCCCTGGACCGAAACGGTGCACGTGCCGACCGCGCCGGCGCGCGGGGAAATGGCGAGCGCCTTCAGTTCCAACTCCTCGTGGTGCAGCCGGAGAAAAACGTAAGACCGGTACGGCACGCCGAGGCGCTCGCGGAACGCGCCCTGCAAATCGAGCGGCGGGGCGATCGAAAAACCGTGGCGGCGGAATGTTTCGACCGCGAGCGCGACGGCGGTCCTGAAACCCGCCCGCACGGCTACCGTGGTTTGCGATTGATCCATGACGCTACGCGACCTCGCATTTTGTCGTTGCCGGGCGGTCGGATCGCGCCCGGGCCCGCCTCCCGGCCACCATGGCCCCGGACAATCCCCCGGAAAAGCGTGATCGAGTCCCGTTTCGCACATGGGCAAAAACCCTTGGAAAATCGGCCCTTGCGCACTCCCGCGGCGAAACCCATATGAAATTCAAGAGAGTAGTTTTTCGGTTCGTCGCGGCGACGCGGCGAATCGCGTGCGACTGACCCTGTGGATTACGGGGACGGTCGGACGTTCACTCAAGCAACGGAGGACACCATGTTCCAATCCCTGATCCCGTTCGAATGGGGTGGTTCTTCGCTGCCGTCGAAGCGGCGGGGACATGACCCCTTCAGCCGCCTCCACGAAGAGGTGGAAAAGGTCTTCGAGAACTTCGGCCGGCTCGCCCCGATGCGCTGGCCCGGGAACGGCGAGATGGCGGACTTCAAGATCGACATGAGCGAAACCGACAAGGAGCTCCGCATCACCGCCGAATTGCCCGGTGTCGACGAGAAGGACGTCGAGGTGACCTTGTGCGGCGACTTGCTCACCATCAAGGGCGAGAAGAAGGTCGAGGAGGAACGCAAGAAGGAGAACTACCACGTCGTCGAGCGGTCCTACGGCGCGTTCGAGCGCACCTTCCGGCTGCCCTACGAAGTGGGGGAGAAGGACATTTCCGCCGAGTTCGACAAGGGTGTGTTGAAGGTCGTGCTGCCCAAGCCGGCGGAGGTCCGCTCCGAGACCAAGAAGATCGCGGTCAAGGCCAAGAAGTAACCGCGACCATCCGAGCCTTCCGGGCGCCGAGCCGCGAAGAAACGGCCGGCGCCTTTTTGTTATTTACTCGCGCTTTCGACTTCCTTCTCGCGTTCCTTCTCGATCGCCTTGAGGCGCTTGTCGAGGTCGCCAACGCGGGCGAGCGTTTCCATCCGTTCGCGCGCGCGCCGGCGCGCCCGCCAACCGGCCAAGCTCCATTCGGCCGCCACGGCCATGAACACCAGCCCGGCGATGACGCAGATGATGCCCGCGATCATGTAGTCGGCGCGCCCGACCGAAACCGCCGCGCCCCAGAAGCCGACGGTCACCAGCGCGGCCGCGCCGGTGAACAGCACCCGCTTCAGCGCGGCGTCACCGCGCGTTTGCTCCTTCACGGCCGCGGCGATGGCGGCGGCGATCTCCGCCTTGCACAGCGCCTGCCAGTGCTTGAAGTTCATCCCTTCCGGGCTTTTCTTCTCGCGGATGAATTCCTCCAGCCGCTTGACGACGAAATCGGCGCGCTCCTCGGGCGAAACCCCGGGAGCGGGTTTCGACGGTTTCGCCGGTTTGTTCGGAGGAGCAGCCATAATCCAATGCCCGTTTTACATCGCCGCGATCAGCCGTTCGCGCGCGTCCTTGACGCGGGCCTGATGCGCGCGGGCCTCGGCCAGGCGTTCGCGCTCGGTCTCGACCACCTCGGGCGGCGCCTTGGCGACGAAGGATTCGTTGGAAAGCTTCTTGTCGAACTTGACGATCTCGCCTTCGATCCGGGCGATTTCCTTGTCGAGGCGCGCCTTCTCGGCGGCAAGATCGATGACGCCGGCGAGCGGCAGAATAAACGTCGCCTCGCCCACCACCACCTGCACCGCGCCCTTTTCGGCCCCGGCCGAAGGCTCGATTGCCTCGATCCGGGCCAGCCGGCGGATCAGATCGCCGTAACGCCCGAGCCGCGCCGCCGTTTCGGCGGAGGCGCCGCGATGGCGGAGCGCGATCTTGGCCGCCGCCGGCACGTTCATTTCGGCGCGCACCGCGCGGATCGCGGAAATCAGTTCCACCAGCCAGTCGGCTTCGGCCTCGGCCTTGGCGTCGCGGAGAGAGAGGGGAATATCGGGCCAGGATTCGCCCACCAACGTACCGGAACGGTCGGACGCGATGCGCTGCCACAATTCTTCGGTGATGAACGGCATGATCGGATGCAGCAGGCACAGGATCCGGTCGAGCACCCAGGCCGCCGTCGCCTGGGTTTCCGCCTTGGCGACCGCGTCTGCGCCCTCCTCCTGCAAGACCGGCTTGATGAATTCGAGATACCAGTCGCAGAACGTCCCCCAGGTGAAATGGTAGATCGCGCCCGCCGTCTCGTTGAACTTGAATTCCCGCAAAGCGGCGTCCGCCAGCGCCGCCGCTTCCGCCGTTTTGCCGACGATCCAGCGGTTGAGCGTGAGCCGGACCGACGCCGGATCGAATCCCTTCTTCGGCAGGCAGCCGTTCATTTCGCAGAAGCGCGCCGCGTTCCAGATCTTGGTCGCGAAGTTGCGGTAGCCCTCGACCCGCGATTCCGAGAGCTTCACGTCGCGGCCCTGGACCGCGAGCGCGGTCAGCGTGAAGCGGAGCGAATCCGCCCCGAACTTGTCGATCAGGTCCAGGGGGTCGATGACGTTTCCCTTGGACTTGGACATCTTCTGGCCCTTTTCGTCGCGCACCAGGGCGTGGATGTAGACGGTGCGGAACGGGACCTCGTTCATGAAATGGAGACCCATCATCATCATGCGCGCGACCCAGAAGAAGATGATGTCGAAGCCGGTCACCAGCACGCTGGTCGGATAATAGCGCTCGAGTTCGGGCGTCTTGTCCGGCCAGCCGAGGGTCGAAAACGGCCACAGCGCGGACGAGAACCAGGTGTCGAGCACGTCCTCGTCTTGTTTCAATTCGACCGCGCGGCCGTAATGGGCGCGCGCGGCCTCGGCCGCTTCTTCCGCCGTCAATTCGACGAAGATATGTCCGTCGGGGCCGTACCAGGCGGGAATCTGGTGGCCCCACCAAATCTGGCGCGACACGCACCAGGGCTGGATGTTGCGCATCCATTCGAAATAGGTGTTCTCCCACGATTTGGGCACGAAGCGGGTGCGTCCCTCCTCCACCGCCTTGATCGCCGGCTCCGCCAGTTTTTTCGCGTTCACGTACCACTGGTCGGTCAGCCACGGTTCGATCACCACGCCGGAGCGGTCGCCGTAAGGAACGATCATCGGGTTTTCCTCGATCTTTTCGAGGAGACCGAGGGATTCCATTTCCGCCACGACTTTCTCGCGCGCGACGAAGCGATCGAACCCACGAAACCGTTCCGGCGCCGCGTCGTTCAGCTTGGCGTCGCGGTCGAGAACGTTGATCGCCGGAAGATCGTGCCGCCGGCCGACCTCGAAATCGTTGAAATCGTGCGCCGGCGTGATCTTGACCGCGCCCGAGCCCTTGGTCGGGTCGGCGTATTCGTCGGCGACGACGGGAATCTTGCGGCCGACCAGCGGCAGAATTACCGACTTGCCGACGACGTCCTTATAGCGTTCGTCGTCGGGATGCACCGCGACGCCGGTATCGCCGAGCATGGTTTCGGGCCGGGTGGTGGCGACGGTGACGTAGGCATTGGCGCCGGAGGCGCCGGGCCCGCCCCCTTCGAGCGGATAGCGGAAATACCAGAGCTTGCCCTTGACCTCGCGCTGTTCGACTTCGAGGTCCGAGATCGCGGTGTGCAGCTTGGGGTCCCAGTTGACCAGGCGCTTGTCGCGGTAGACCAGGCCCTGCTTGTGGAGATCGACGAACACCTTGCGCACCGCGCGCGAGAGTCCGTCGTCCATGGTGAAGCGCTCGCGCGACCAGTCGCAGGAGGCACCGAGCCGACGCAACTGCCCGGTGATGGTTCCGCCCGATTGGTCCTTCCAGGTCCAGACGCGGTCGATGAACGCCTGGCGCCCGAGATCGTGACGGGTCTTTTTCTCCGCCGCCAACTGGCGTTCGACCACCATCTGGGTCGCGATGCCGGCATGGTCGGTGCCCGGCTGCCAAAGCACGTCGTCGCCCTTCATCCGTCGCCAGCGGACCAGGATGTCCTGCAACGTGTTGTTGAGGGCATGGCCCATGTGCAGGCTGCCGGTGACGTTGGGCGGCGGGATGACGATGGCGAATGGCGCGGCCCCGGCTTGCCCGCCGGCGGCGAACGCGCCCGAGGATTCCCAGGCGGCGTAATGACGCCGCTCCACTTCGGCGGGATTGAAGGTCTTGTCGAGCATGAAACCGCGCCTCTCGAAGGGGCGTCAATCTAGCCAAGGCGCGCGGCCGTTTCTAGTCGGCTATTCCTCGAGCCGTTCGGCCCGGTTGACCATGATGTCGATCTCGCGCTTGACCAAGCGCTCGATCAGGTACGGCAGGTTGCGATCCAGCCATTCGCGCAGGATCGGGCGAAGCATTTCGCGCACCATGCCCTCGAGGGTGATGTCGCGGCCGTCGCGGACGGCGAAGTCGCGCCGATCCAGGATGGCGCGGGCCAGTTCGGCGAGCACGTCGGACCCGGCGAGCGAAGTCGGCGGCGAGATGATGTGCTCCATCGGCGCCACCATTTCGCGGGTCAGCTCAAGCACTTCGGGCTCCGCCCGGAACGGCGGCGGAGGCGGTGGCGGCGGCGGCGGGGGTGGCTCCATCGCGGCCGCCATGTCCATCTCGGGTTCCGGCGGAGGCGGAGGCGGCGGAGGCGGTGGCGGCGGCGGCGGCGCGGCTACGGGCTTCGGCGGCGGTGGAGCAGCCGCAGGTTTTGGCGGTGGCGGTGGCGGCGCAGCCTCGGTTTTCGGCGGCGGCGGCGCAGCCTGTTGTTCGTCGTCGGAGAGGATCCTCCGGATGGAGGAAAGGATGTCCTCCATCGACGGTTCTTGGCCGGTTTGTGCGCTCTGATCGCCCAACGATTCACCCTAGCGGCGCGCTGATCCCGCGCCTTGTCCCCATCGGTTTCTTTTACCCCAAGCCGTCATTCGGCGCCACCCTTGACGGACGTTCCGAACCACCTGTCCCGCGATTCGTCGTAGTTAACGACCGGATCGTAGAGATCGACCTTGAGTCCCATGCGCTCGGCGGTGAGCAGCCCGATCGCCGATTTAAGCTCAAATGCCGCCACCAATTCGTCGCGCTGAGCCCGGACGTGATTGACCTTGGCGTCGAGCAATTCCTGTTCCGCGTTGAGCACATCGAGCACGGTGCGCGAGCCGACGGCGGCTTCCCGCTCGACCCCCTCGAGGGCGACGGTGGCCGCCTTGATCTGCGAATCGAACGAATCGACCCGGGCCCGGGCCGACAGCAGGGTATCCCAGGCGCGGGTCGCGGTCTGGACCGCGTCGCGGCGTTCCTTGTCGATCAGGTTCTGGCGCTCGGCCGCCGTCTGCTTGGCGCCGCGCACCTTGGCGTAAGTCGCCCCCGCCTCGTAGAGCGGCATCGAGAACTTGAGCTTGGCTTCGAGATTGGAGATGCGCGAGCTTTCGTTCGAGGATTCCCAATCCTTCCCGGCCGACGCCACGATGCGGAACGTGGGCAGCAATTCGCCCTCGGCGCCATCGACCCGGTCCTTCGCCGCTTTCTGGTCGAACTCGGCGGCGATCACCGCCGGGTTCTGGACCGCCGCGTCGCGGATTGCCTTGTCCTTGTCCTCGGGCAAGCGGTCCGGCGAGGCGGGCAAGGCCGGGGCGGCCGGTGGCGCGGCGCCGATCACCTTGACGAAGGACGCGCGCGCGATTTCGAGGTCGCCTTCGGCCTTGATCCGGTCGGCGGTGGCGCGAGCAAGGCGAGCCTCGGCCTGAAAGACGTCGGTACGGGTGATTTCGCCGACTTGGAAACGGTCGCGGGTGGCTTCGAGCTGGCGGCGCAGAACCTGTTCGTTGTTGACGTTGAGATCGAGAACCGCGATTTCCCGGTACAGATCGAGATACGCGATCGCCGCATCGAGCAATACCCGCTGTTCGACGGCGACCAGACGCGCCCGCTCGGCCTTGACGTTGTTTTCCGCCTCCGACGTCGCCGCCCGGGTGCGGCCGCCGCGATAGAGCGGTTGCGTGAGTTCGAGTTTGGTGCTTTTCGGCTCGCGATGCTGCAGGGCCGGACTCGATGATGACGGGATATTCGTTTCGTAACGCGACGTGCCCGCGTCGGCGGTCATGTCCACGGTCGGACGCCAGCCGGCGAGCGCCTGCGGCACCTGTTCGTCGGTGGCCCGAACGCGCGCGCGCTGTGCCAGCAATTGCGGGTTGTTGCGGTAGGCTTCGGCCAACGCGTCCTCGATTCCCTGGGCGCGCGCGCCGAACGGAAAGGCGCCCGCCGCGACCGCGCACGCAAGCGCGCAGCCGACCGTCGCCAGGTTGTTCGCGAATTTCGCCAACGTCATTACCCGCCTTGGCCGGAGGCTCGAAGCGTTCGGCACAGCCTTAATCCCCTTTTGCCACAACATATTGTGGCTTCGAGGGAATTATTCAACTTCACCTTGGTTAACAAAAGGACCAGAAACCCCTACCGACGGTCAATGGCCTGAAAAATATCATTTTATTCATATCGTTAACAATCCGGAGCGGTCTCGCCCCCGGGAAACTGCCCGGAAATCCGCCGAATCGACCGCTTGAGGCACGACTAAAAAACGAACGCCGGCTTGCGCGCGAATTCCAGGAGAACGGGCGTGCCGCCGTCGAATGCCTCGCGGCGCGCGAACGCGTCGCCGACCCGCGTCATCACCACCGCCTTGCCGCCCCGCAGCGTGTCGGACCCGGGGCGCGCGACAATCGCCACCAGACGCCCGCCGTCGGCGAGCTGGGAAAGGATGGCCTGCGGAATATCCGCGACCGCGCCGTCGAACACGATCACGTCGTAAGGTGCCTGACGCGGGTACCCGAACGTCAGCGCGCCTTCGATCACGGCGACCGTGTCGGCGCCAACCTCGCTCAACCGCCGGCCGGCTTCCTTGACGAGTTCCGGATCGCTTTCCAACGCCACCACCGCCGGCGCGAGCCGCGCCAGTACGGCCGCCAGGTAGCCGCTCCCGGCGCCGATCAGCAGAACAGCATCGGTCGGCCGGATCGCGGCGGCCTCGATCAGGCGCGCGGCGAGCATCGGCTCCATCAGATAGCGACCGGGGGCGATTTCCACTGCTTCATCGGCATAGGCCAGCGCGCGTCGGGCCTTGGGTACGAACAATTCGCGCGGAATCGTGCCCATCGCATCGAGAATGCGTTCGTCCGTGACCCGGTTGGGACGGACTTGGCTTTCGACCATGTTGCGCCGGAGCGTCGCGAAATCCATCGGAGCGGCCCATGTTCAACGGACGTGCGCGGTGCCGGACAGGCTAGCGGGAGAAGGCCGAAAACTCAACCGTTACCGAACCGTGCGCGAGGACGTTGCCCTCATTCCAGCCTCTATTGCCTCCGCAAGAGCGGTATAACCGCGCTCATTGAAATGCCCGGCGTCATTCGGCCCATGCAAATGCCCCCAATCGAAAGCGCGGCGGCGCAAGTATGGACGGGTATCGATGAAATCAACATCGACCTCGATTGCGGCCCGATGAATCTCCTTACGGACACGCGCGTCGGCGGCTTCCAGATCCGCCGCGGAGAAATGGGTTTCTGGCCCGCGCGTTTCCGAGGTTGGCGTGCGAATGCGATCCGTCAAGATCGTGCCATCGGGAAGATCGTAGACTCCCGCCGGACTCGGAATGTAGACGACCGCGACATTCGAATTGGGGAATTTCTCTTTCAAAACACGCAGGGACTCTTGAAGCCAGAGTCCCGCGATTCGGATATCCCGATCCGTATCGAAAGCGAAAGGCTCGACGGTGGACGCGGGATAGCGCTTGAGGCCGTCACGGGTGACGAAGGTAATCCGGGATTGCTCGTAACGGCTCCAGTCTTCCCGATATTGGCCTCCGCCCCGAAATAAAGGATCGGTCGCGTCCAGGGACGGGCGCCGATGACCCCAATTCTTCGCGAGCAATTTGATCAATTTGGTGGCCGTGTCAAACAGGTGCGCATTACGCAAAGGGTGCCAGCGGGCCGCGCTCGCGTTTTCCGCGTGAGTGCCGAGCGCGGACAGGTAGGCATACACGTAATTCCTATCATCGGCCCTCGCATGATCGAAATCCGGCGGCATGAGGAATTGCAATCGCGCCATTTCGTCGTTCACATCGTTTCCGGCATAGAAGAAAACAAGAATGGAGTCGGGGTCGGCTAGGCTCATTCCCCGGTAAAGCCTGATGCCATGTAACGCCGCGGGTGCCTGAAAGACGGCGGTCCAACTGGGCGAGCCGCCCCGAAACCCGAACGTCACGACATCGCGCCCGGTTTGGTCGTGCAGTACGTGAGCCGCGTTGAATTTGGGATTTCCCTTGTCGATGACCTGCATCAACCAGTCGCCAAGTCCTTCCGCGTATGAGTCACCGATGATCATAATATAATTATTTGGAATCACGCTCGTCTTCGACGGCTGGGCGAGCCATTGCAGGCGTCCCAATTCTTTGTGAAGGGTCAAGGGCACCTGATCGAGCGCGTGCCGCCATATGATTTCGAGCGGGATATAAGCGAAGATCGTCGCGACGACCGCCAGTAAAAGGTTCTTTTTCATCACAGGCCCATTGCCGCTTCAATCAAACGGACGTCAAGAACCTGCGTCCGGCGGGTGCGTCTGACTGGGGTGGCGCAGAGCCTACCATTACCCTCTAGCGCATACACGCCTCCAGGCCTGTCGGACGAACTTGGCGGCCTCAACGAAATCGCTCTGGAAACGTTTCGGAGCTACCTTGACGGAGGGTCGGGGGTACCTCTAAGGTCCCCACCCTCGCGCGGAGACCGGGTTTCGGCGCGGTGGCAGAGTGGTGATGCAGAGGATTGCAAATCCTTGAATGCCGGTTCGATTCCGGCCCGCGCCTCCAACGCTGATGTGATATTTTATCGCGATATTCCGGCGTAGCTCAGTCGGTAGAGCAAGCGGCTGTTAACCGCTGGGTCGTAGGTTCGAGTCCTACCGCCGGAGCCATTTCGATCGACGCCAAAGCCCGTCCTCGGACGCCCCGAGGGCGGGCTTTCCATTACCGGTTTTCATTGCTTGCCCATTGTCCAGACGAGCAACTGTCAACTGTTGGGTTGCGGGTTCCAGTCCTACCGCTGGGGTCGTGCGGAACCATGCGAAAACTGACAGTTTACAAATGGTTTTTATCGAGGCGGGCTACTGCCAAATTCGGCCCTTTCCGCGGCTTTGTGCGAGCTTGCGGAACTCGTTGGGCGTTTCTATCTCGTTTTTAGCGAATTGCGCCAGCCGGCCGGACATGGAAGCCCGTCCCCGGGCGCCATCTCCGGTCGCGCGCGAGGGACGCAATGATTCGAAAGGAGGAAGTGCAGCAATGAACGCCTTATTGCAAACCGCGAAACGCCAGTGGCCGGACGTCTGTAACCTGCTCCTGGGTATTTGGCTGATCGTCTCGCCATGGGTGCTTGCCTACACAAACACCCAGCTCGCGATGTGGAACGCCTACATCCTGGGCGCCATCATCGCTATCGCCGCTGCGGCGGCGTTGATCGCGTTCCACGAGTGGGAGGAGTGGGTGAGCATGGCGCTGGGAATTTGGCTGATTGTGTCGCCATGGGTTCTCGGCTTCGCCACTACCAAGTTCACTACCGAAGTCGGAACCCTTTACTCCGCTACCTGGAACTTCGTCTTCATCGGCGTGTTCGTCGTCGGCTTAGCCGGGTGGACGACCTGGAAGGCGCATCACCCCGGTCAGACCGCGACCTAAGCATCGACAAACAGGGCGCAGAACAACAATTCAACGACAACGACCTTTCGGAGCGGTTCGCCGCTCTTTTTTTTGCCGGCCGCGCGACGGCGGGCTTGCCGCAACGGGGCGGGGCTATTTGGCGGCCTCCGCCGCCCGTAATTTGCGCCAATCCCACGGCTTCTGGAATTCGCCCCGCCACATGCCTTCGCGCAGTTTTTCCGCCGTCGCTTCCGCGCGACGGTAATCGCCGCCGGTTTCCGGGTCGGCGAACGCGCGCCCGGTGAGCACGTATTGTTCGCCCACGTCGAAACCGCGAATGGCGCAGCGCGCCAACAGCCGTCCGGCGGCGTCGGTGCGCTCGCCCCGGCAGTCGAGCGACCCGTCCTTCACGATACGCACCAGCGTTTGCGCCGCCACCCGGCCGCAAGGATATGTTTCGCCCTTGCGTGTCGGGCATGTCTGGTCGAGATCGGGCGCGTCGACCCCGATCAGGCGCACGCGCCGGCCGTCGATCTCGATGGTATTCGAATCGATCACTCGGGCCGGGCCCGAGATCTCGTCGGCCACGGCCGCCGACAGCATGGCCAGCAGCGCGAACAATCCTGCGCCGGTTCGGAGCGCGGACATGGTTCAGCCGAGGTGCTTGCCGAAAAACGTCAGCGTGCGGGCGTTCGCCGTCTTGGCTGCCTGCGCATCCCAATGCTTGCCGCCTTCGCGCGCGAAGGCGTGGCCAAGGCCGGGATAATCGTACAGCGTCGCCTTGGCATGCCGGTCGAGGGCGGCGTGAATCTGCTTCTGCGCCTCGGGCGGAACGAATTCGTCGGCGCCGGCCATATGGAGCATAAGCGGACAGCGGATGATTTCGTTGAGATGTTCGGTCAGATAGACGCCGTAGTATCCGACCGCGGCGTTGGCCTTGGTGCGGGTTGCGGTCAGATAAGCGAGCCGACCGCCGAGGCAGAATCCGACCGTGCCGACCTTGCCCGAGCACCCCGGCATTTTCCGCAACGCTTCGATGGTCACATCAAGATCGGCAATGCCCTTCGCCAGATCGAAGCCCTTGAACAGTTCGAAGGCGCGCGCCCATTCGGCGTCGGTCTGGTCGGTGAGCTGGATGCCCGGCTCCTGGCGCCAGAAGAGATCGGGGCAGAGCGCCACAAAGCCGTCCCGGGCGAACTGGTCGGTAATGCCGCGCATGACCGCGTTGACGCCGAAAATTTCCTGGATCACCACCACCCCCGGCCCGCGGCCGGATTCGGGTTTTGCGAGATAACCCATGAAGCTGCCGCCATCCTTAGCTTTCAGCGTGATTTCCTGACCG
>Ga0194127_10006173_pt1 | contig 13719 bp, 8 predicted proteins | sample TA2KigC100mmetaG_FD_148624 | JGI IMG/M metagenome (GOLD analysis project Ga0194127, IMG submission 148624) | Freshwater microbial communities from Lake Tanganyika, Tanzania - TA2015036 Kigoma Deep Cast 100m | ecosystem: Environmental > Aquatic > Freshwater > Lake | place: Tanzania: Lake...
GAAGCAGTCGGGGTCTTGAGGCAGCCAAGACAGCCGCTGGTGTTCATTCATCCAGGCAGTGGGAGTCCGCACAAGTGCAGCGAACCCGGCTTGTCTGCCTGTCTGGCAGGGAGGCTCCAGACTCAGGGCGCCATTCCGATGCTTGTCGGCGGACCGGCCGACAGCGAGCAGCTTGCGAAAGTTGCGGGTCTCTGCGCCGGGAGCCCGCCGATCTTTGATGGCCTCGACCTGCTCTCTGCAGGAGGGCTGTTGGCCCAGGCTGACTTGTTCTTCGGCCATGATTCGGGCCTGACTCACCTGGCCGCCACACTTCATGTTCAGACCATCGCCCTCTTCGGGCCGACTGACTGCAACCGTTGGGCTCCGACCGGCCCTCACGTGACGGTGCTGAACGGGGCTCCTTGCTCCTGCCGTGAACAGGGTTGGCGCGCCGTGCAGCAGTGTCGAGACAAACCCTGTCTGCAGGTTCCGGCGGAGCGCCTGGCTTTTGTCTGCCGGCAAGGACTCCAGCGGTCCAAGGGGTGGTGTCGCGGGCAGCCGGCGAGGAACCCTGCTCCTTGTCATGCTTAGTAGGTTATGCTAGATTGCAAAATTAGCAATTTTTCCGCCGACATGGAAGCCGTGGAGAAATGAGTGTCACACGCGATCGTTCAAGATAAGGTTATTGATGCTCTGCAGGGTGCCTTGCACCAGGCGAAGCGCAAAGGGCAGTTGAAAATCGAGCCGTTCCCCACCCTCACGCTGGACCAACCCAAGCGTCCTGAATGGGGCGACCTGGCCTCGACCGTGGCCATGACCCTGGCCCCTTTGGAGCAACGCCTTCCTCAGGATGTCGCCCAGATCATCCTGGAGAACATCGCGCAGCGAGAGGCGATTTTCGATCGCGTAGAGATCGCCCGCCCCGGCTTTTTGAACATGACCGTCAAGCGGGAACTCTGGCTCAAGGTTTTGACCGAGATCGAAGGTCGGGGAGAGACGTACGGCAGGGCTGATGTCGGAACGGGCACTCGGGTCCTGGTGGAATACGTGAGCGCCAACCCCACGGGACCTTTGCACGTCGGGCACGGGCGGGGCGCAGCGGTCGGACAGGCGATCGCGCGCCTGCTGTCTGCCGCCGGCTATGACGTCGTGCAGGAATATTACGTGAACGATGCGGGGCGCCAGATGAAGCTGCTGGGCGCGTCCGTCTATGCCCGCTACCTGGAACGGCAGGGGCGCGCTGCGTTGTTCCCGGAGGACGGCTATCGGGGCTCCTACATCGAAACCATAGCGGCCCATATACAGGAACGAGTCGGGGCGTCGCTTCTGGCCCTCCCGGCCGAGCAGGCGGAAGAGCGGTGCCGAGAGTTGGCCTCTGAGGAGTTGTCGGCATTGATCAGGAAGGATCTGCGCGCCTTCGGCATCGAGTTTAACTCGTGGTTCAGCGAAGCCTCGCTGCTCGCGTCGGGCGCCGTCCAGCAGGTCTTGGAGGATCTCAAGAAGCGGGACCTTCTGTTCGAGCAGGATGGGGCCCTGTGGTTCCGCTCTTCCTCCTTCGGCGACGAGAAGGACCGAGTGGTCCGCAAGCAGGAAGGGGACTACACCTACCTGGCCTCGGACATCGCCTACCATCGGGACAAGCTGCTGCGCGGCTATGGCTTACTCATCGACGTGTGGGGCGCGGACCACCACGGCTACATTCCCAGGATGGAAGCGGTAGTCCAGGCCTACGGCCACCCCAAGGAGCGCCTGCGGGTCGTGCTGGTCCAGATGGTCAATCTTCTGCGGGGCGGCCGCAAAGTGGAGATGTCCAAGCGGGCCGGCGAGTTCATTACCCTGCGGGAAGTGCTGGACGAAGTGGGGGCGGACGCAGCGAAATTCTTTTTTCTGATGCGCCGCTCGGATTCGCACCTGGATTTTGATCTGGAGCTGGCCAAGCAGCAGTCGGCCGAGAATCCGGTCTACTATGTCCAGTACGCGCATGCCAGGATTGCCAGTCTCTTTCGGGTCGCTGAAGAGCGGGGCATCGCGGTGCCGAAGCCCAGTGAGATAGATTTAGCACTCCTGAGCGACCCGGACGAGCTTGGTTTGATCCGTTGCCTCTCGACCTACCCCTCCATCGTCCAGGCCGGTGCGGCCGTCCTGGAGCCGCATCGACTGACCTTTTACTTGCAGGAGTTGGCTCGTCTGCTCCATACCTTTTACTACAAGCACCGGATCATGCCCCCGGCGGCGGAAGCGGAGCTTACCAGTGCCGAGCGGTTCGTCAAGGAGGCAGAAGTCCTGTCGGCGGCGAAGCAGCGGGAGCCGATCACGCCCGGCCTGACGGCTGCGCGGCTGGCGCTGATGCGCGAGGTCCAGCAAGTGATCCGAAACGGGCTGGCCATCCTGGGCATCACGGCACCCGATCGGATGTAGGAAGCACCGGCGAGCAAGCAACATGGTGGACTTTTCCGTCCAGAAGACAGATTTGAACAGCCTGGCAAGGCGGGGGGTGCTCCGGACTTCCCATGGGACGATCGAGACGCCGGCCTTCATGCCGGTTGGCTCCCTCGGGACCGTCAAAGGGCTTGATCCAGACGATCTGCAACGGCTCGGGTACCGATTGATCCTGAACAACGCCTACCACCTTTACCTGCGGCCTGGCCATGAGGTGGTGGCTGAGCAGGGAGGGCTCCACCGGTTCACCTCCTGGCCTGGGGCCATCCTGACCGACAGCGGCGGGTTTCAAATTTTCAGCTTGGCTAAGCTCTGTAAGGTGACGGATGAAGGGGTGACCTTCCAGTCTCACCTGGATGGGTCTCTGCACCATATCACGCCGGAGCGGGCCATGGAGATCCAGGAGGCCTTGGGGGCGGATATCATCATGGCCTTCGATGAGTGCGTGGCCCTGCCCTCGCCGCGCGGCAAGGTCCTCGACGCCGTGATGCGGACCAACCGGTGGGCCCGCCGGTGCCAAGCTGCCCGCCGCCGGAGCGATCAAGCCCTGTTCGGTATCGTACAAGGGGGGCGCGACACGGAGCTGCGGGTTCAAGCGGCGCGCGAGCTCGTGTCGATCGGGTTTGACGGGTATGCAGTGGGCGGGCTCTCCGTGGGGGAAGAAAAGGACGTCATGCACAGGATGCTTGATGCGACGGTGCCCGAGCTGCCGTCAACCCGTCCCCGTTACTTGATGGGGGTCGGCATGCCGGAGGATCTTGTCGAGGGGGTGGCCAGGGGCATCGACCTCTTTGACTGTGTCGTGCCGAGCCGGCACGGACGGACCGGCTGGCTCTTCACCTCCTTCGGCCGGGTGCTCATCAAAAACGCATGCTACAAGCGGGACGAGAGGCCCATCGATCCGGCATGCCGCTGCTGGGTCTGTACCCGCTATTCCAGGGCCTACCTGCATCATTTGTTTCATGTCAAGGAAATGCTGGGGCTGCGGCTCAACACCCTGCACAATCTCTTCTATTACGCGAACCTGATGCAGCAGATCCGGCGGGCGATTGAGGAAGGCACCTTTGCCTCGTTTCGACGGGAGTTTCATGCCCAGCGGGCAAGCCGGGCCGGAACGATCATCGGAGAGTCTCTGGTCGGGGAGGGCGAAGACGTCACGGTTGGAGGAGGCGAGGAGGTGGAGGTGACCATGCCGAGGAAAGGACGATTGTGATGGTCATGGCTTCGGTGGCCTGGGCCCAGACAGGACCAGGCGGAGGCGGCGGGAGCGGCACGTTGCTGTCCCTGGTGCCGTTCGTGCTGATTTTCATTATTTTCTATTTTCTGTTGATCCTTCCCCAGCAGAAGCGTCAGAAGAAGCTCAAGACGATGCTGGAAGCCCTGAAGAAGGGAGACAAGGTCGTGACGTCGGGCGGCATCTGGGGCACCGTCACCAATCTTGGGAAGGAGACGGTCACGCTCCAGATTGCCGACAACGCCAAGATCAAGATTCAACGCGAGTCCATCGCCCGGCTTCGGGCCGACGATGAGGAGAAGGAGTAGGGAGCGTTCAATGGCGGAAAGGTTGAGATCAGCATGAAGAAGGTCGCGGGTCGGTTAACGCTGCTTGGTTTGGTCCTGGTTCTCTCCATCGCGTTTTTTCTTCCTTCGCACCCTCGGCTGCACCAGACGCTTCCCGACTGGGCGAAGAGGGTGCTCCCCGCCAAGGGGATCACCTTGGGGCTCGATCTCCAAGGCGGGATCCATCTGGTGCTGGAGGTGGAGGAAGAGCGGGCCGTCGAGATCGCGGTGGATCGGTCCGTGAACGCGATCCAGGATCTCTTGGTCGAGAAAAAGATTCCGGTCGAATCGATCAAACGGACCGGCTCGGCCCAGATCACGCTCTCGTTCCAACAGGGAAGTCTCAAAGAACAGATCCAGAAGATGCTCGAAGATTTCCCTTCCTTCTTTGAGCTGACGGAAGCCGGCACGGCCAACAGTTTGGTCTATGAACTGCGCGAAGGGGAGATCAAGCGGATCAAGGACTCCGCGATCAACCAGGCCCTGGAAACGATCCGAAACCGGATCGACCAGTTCGGCGTGGCCGAGCCGCTGATCCAGCGTCAGGGACTCAAGCAGGTCGTCGTCCAGTTGCCCGGCATCACGGAGCCGAAGCGGGCCAAGGACCTGATCAAGGAAACAGCGCTGCTGGAATTCAAAATGCTGGACGAGTCCAGCAAGCTGGCGCTGGAGCTGCCGCAGCGAATCCCCAGGGGCAAAGAAGAGGAGGTTCTCCGGCAGTTCCATGCGCAACTGCCGGAAGGAGACCAGATTCTCTTCGAAAAGATCGTGGAGAAGGACACGGGCCGCGAGTTCCGCACGCCCTACCTGGTCAAGAAGCGCGTGATGCTGGCCGGAGACGTGTTGAGCGACGCCCGGGTTTCGATCGGGCAGTTCAACGAGCCCTACGTGTCGGTGACCTTCGATGCCAAGGGTGCCCGCGAGTTCGAGCGGATCACGTCCGAAAACGTCACGAAGCGCATGGCCATTGTGTTGGACAACACCGTCTATTCCGCCCCCGTGATCCAAGAGCGCATCGCCGGCGGGCGGGCACAGATCAGCGGGACGTTTACCATGCAGGAGGCCAACGATCTGGCGATCGTGTTGCGGGCCGGCGCGCTGCCGGCTCCGCTGAAGATCATTCAGGATCTGACGGTCGGTCCCTCCCTCGGGCGGGACTCGATCGAGAAGGGGATCCGGTCCACGCTCTTCGCCGGCGCCATGGTCGTCCTGTTCATGATGATCTATTACCGGCTCTCCGGGGTGATCGCCGACTTTGCTCTCGCGCTGAACCTGATCTGCCTCATCGGCTCGCTGGCCGGCCTGAATGCCACCCTGACGCTCCCCGGCATCGCCGGCATCATCCTCACGATCGGCATGGGCGTGGATTCCAACGTCCTGATCTTCGAGCGCATCCGGGAAGAGCTGCGGCAGGGGAAGCCGGTGCGGCTGGCCGTGGACGGGGGTTATGACAAGGCCTTGTTGACGATCATCGACTCGCACGTAACCACCTTGATCACCGGGTTGGTCCTCTTCCTGTTCGGCACGGGTCCGATCAAGGGCTTTGCGGTGACCCTGTGCCTCGGCATCGCCATCAACTTGTTCACGGCCTTGGTCGGCACGAAGGTGGTGTTCGACATCATCAACCAGCGGCGCAAAGTCGAGCAACTGAGCATCTGAGAAGAGCGTTCAGCTCTCAGCGGTCAGCCTCAGAAGTCAGCATCAGACGCTGATGGCTGATTGCTGACGGCTGGCAGCGAGCTTCGAAAGGGATTCTATGTTGGAAATTCTGGGGAAGACCAATGTCGATTTCATGGGAAAACGCAAAATCGCCTTCGTGTTTTCTGGCGTCCTGACGCTGTTGGGGCTGCTGGCCGTGGTTCAGATTGGGCGTGGAGCCGCCAATCTCGGGATCGATTTTGCAGGCGGGACGGCGGTGCAGTTGAAGTTCGACCAGCCGATCCGCATCGACGAGGCGCGCAAGGCTCTGGAGTCGCACGGGCTGGCCAACGCGGAGCTCCAGGAATTCGTGGAAGAAAACAAGATCCTGATCCGGGTCAAGGCGGCGACGACCATCGAGGAAAAAGTCGCCGATCGGGTCGTCGCGGTCTTCAGCCAAGAGTTTCCCACCAATAGATTCGTGGTGAACTCCTCCACCGAGATCGGCCCGACGATCGGCAACAAGCTGCAGCAGGATGCGCTGATCGCGATTCTGGTCTCCTTCGCCGGGATCATCCTGTACATCGCCGCCCGCTTCGAGTTCCGGTTCGGCGTGGCCGCTGCGGTCGCCACGTTCCACGACGTGCTGGCTGTGCTGGGGGCCTTTTACGTCCTCGACAAGGAAATCACGCTGCTCGTCGTGACCGCGCTGTTGACCCTGGCCGGCTATTCGCTGACGGATACGGTGGTGGTGTTTGACCGGATCAGGGAAAACCTGCGCGTTCGGCGCCGCGACGACATCGAGACGGTCATCAACAATGGGATCAATCAGGTCTTGAGCCGCACCATCGTGACCAGCCTCACGGTGATCTTGGTACTTATCCCCTTGACCCTGGCCGGCGGCGAAGTCCTGCACGATTTTTCCCTGGCGCTGCTCTGGGGAGTCATCTTCGGAACCTATTCCTCGATCTTCGTCGCCAGCCCCCTGTTGTTGATCTGGCCGGGCGGACCAGGCCGGCTGCTCAAGCGGGGCTGATCGACCAGTCTGGTGCGTTACCGATTCTTGACATTCCGTGGAATCCAAATGAAAATAGGCACATAGAGAGTTTTTGGTTGTTACCGAAATGAAACTCTGGAGTCGGTCACACAGCCTCCAGCGCAAGATCATCGCGGCCATCGTGATGGTCGGCCTCCTGCCTCTGACCTTTTCCCTGATCCTCACCTATGTTGAAGAACGGAGGGCTCTGCGTGATACCACCGGGGCTAACTTCAAAGAAATTGCGGTTGAAACGGCCCGCCGGGTGGAAATGCAGGTCACGCGCGGGATCAACGAAGCCCAGCAACTCGCCACCACGCCATTCCTGCGCACCGCCGTCACGGAGGCGAATCGCAGCTACGGAGGGAAGGATGAGGCCAGTATCCAGTCGATGATCAAGGACTGGCAGCAGCGGTGGCGCGAGCGGGGGCGTCACAATGAATTTCCGCTCTTCATCAACCGCATCGTCACCAACCACCTGATCCGGTGGCATGACGTCCGCCGTTCCGATTACGTCGGCATCTTCGTGACGGACAGCCGTGGGGCCCTGGTGGTCAGCTCCATCCCCCAGGTCGAGTACTTCTATGGGAAAGCGTCCTGGTGGCAGGCGGTGTTCAACAAGGGGCGCGGGCAGCAATACGTGAGCGATCTCTACTTCGACCCTTCCTTTGGCACCCGCGTGCTGAACGTGTCGGTTCCGATCTTCGACGAGGACCAGGACAGAGTCATCGGTGCGGTCACCATCCTGTTGCGCCGGGACACGCTGTTTCAGTCCATCTCAGCCGTTGCCATCGGCGCTACCGGCCACGCCATGCTGATGAGCTCCGACGGGACCCCCATGATCTGCCCCGTGCTGGCTCCCGAGGAACATACGGTCACGCCTGCGCTGGTGCAGGAAGTCACGCGCCCGCAGGCTGGGTGGGTTGTGGTGCCTGAGGATTCCCACGGAGGCCGGAACTCGATCGTGGGATTTTCGCCGGTCCGTCTGGGGAATCAACTTGCGCCGGACAGCCTGGAGGGGAAGCGATGGGTGACCTTCGTCCGGCAGGACCCGGCGGAGACCTATGCTCCGCTCAATCAACTTCTGGGCAAGGTGGCGGCCTATGGGGTCCTTGTCTTCGCCGTGCTCTGGGGGACCGGGACGGTGGTGGCCAGGCGGCTTGCCCGTCCGATCCAGGTGCTCTACGAAGGGGTTCAGCGTATCGGGGCCGGCAGCCTCGATCACCAAGTGGCCGTGCAGACGGGCGACGAGATCGAGCAGTTGGCGGAGGCTTTCAACGGCATGGCCGCGAACCTGAAGCGGTCCTTCGGTCAGCTCGAACAGCGCATGGCCGACATCCACCGCCTGGAGGAAAAGTACCGGGACCTGATCGAGAACTCACCCGAGATGATTCATCAGCTCAACAAAGCCGGCCAGTTCGTCCACGTCAACAAAACCGAGCTCGAGAAGCTCGGCTACTCCCTCCAGGAAATGCTGAACATGCGCCTCTGGGACATCGTCCCAAAGGGGAAAGAGCCGGAAATCCTGGCCTACCTGGAGCAGCTTATGGCGAAGGGGCGGGGCACCATCGAGACGGTGTTCCTGACCAGGGACGGTCAACCGATCGATGTGGAAATTCATGCCACGGCGCTGTTCGATGCCGAGGGCGGAGGATTGGTCTATTCCCGGGCTTTCGTGCGGGACATCACCCAACGCAAGCTTCTGGAGCAGAAGGTACAGCGTTACACGACCCAGCTGGAGCAGGAGGTCGCGGAGCGAACCCAACAGCTCTCGCAGTCCCAGAAGCGCTACAAGGCACTCTTTGACCTGGCGGCCGATTCGGTCTTCATGGTCGCGCCGACGGGACGCATTGTTGCGGTGAACGAGCGGGAGGAGCAGGCGCTGGGCTACGCCGAGGCCGACGTGGTGGGCTGCTCCTTCCTGGACCTTGTGCTGCCCCGGCATCGCGAGAGCGCCGGCGGCCTCATTGGGAAGATCATGGAGGGGGAGCGGCAGGTCCCCACCCAGGAGATCGAGGTGACCGACCGATCCGGATGCGCCATGCCGGTGGAGGTGGATGTTATCCGGATTGAAGACGGGTCCACGGTATCCGCGATGGTCCAGCTCCGCGACATCAGGGAACGCAAGCGCATGGAGCAGCAATTGCAGGAATACAGCGAGGAATTGGAAGCCAAGGTCCGGGCCAGGACGCGCGAAATCGAGGAAACGAAGACCTACCTCGAAAGCCTGTTGGAAAACGCCAATGACGTGATCTATACGCTGGACACCGAGCAGCGCTTTACGTACGTCAACGGCAAGGTGGCAGCCTGGGGGTACCGCAAGGAGGACTTGATCGGCCGGCCGTACCTCTCGCTCCTGTCGAAGCGGCACCGGGGCCGGCGGCTGAAGAGCACGCTCGATATCGGCACCAAGCAGGTCTACGAGGTCGAGGTCGTCTGCCGAACAGGAGAGGCCAGGGTGGTGATGGTCAGCGTGTCCCCTCTCCGCGACGCGGAAGACCGGGTGCTGGGGGTCTTGGGGATCGCGCGCGACATCACGGAAACCAAGAAACTAGAGCAGCAGATCCGGAACTCGGAAAAGCTGGCGTCGATCGGCAAGCTGGGCGCCGGGGTGGCACATGAGATCAACAACCCGCTGGGGGGCATCCTGAATTGCCTCTACAACCTTCGCAAGGGGACCCTTTCGCAGGCGCGGCAGGACGAATACCTCGCATCCATGGAGGACGGGTTGCGGCGGGTCCAGAAGATCGTCCGGCAACTACTGGAATTCTCCCAGCAGCACGAGCCGGAGCTGTCTCTGACCGACATCAACGGGGTGATCGAGCGGGTTCTGGTCCTGACGGACCACGCGCTGACGGCGGGCCGGATTCGACTGGAGAAGCGACTCCAGCCGGACCTGCCGGCCGTGATGGCGGATCGGCATATGATGGAGCAGGTCTTGATGAATCTGATCCTGAATGCGATCCAGGCGATCAAGGGAGGGGGGGAGATCACGATCAGGACGCGGGCCGAGGAAGAGACCTGCACGATCGACGTGCAGGACACAGGTTGCGGCATCCCGCCTCAACACCTGTCCCGCGTCTTCGATCCCTTCTTCACCACCAAGGGCGTGGGGGAGGGCACGGGGTTGGGACTTTCCGTCAGCCTGGGGATCGTGGAGCGACATGGAGGGCGGATCCTCGTCGAGAGCGAGGTGGGGAAGGGCACCACCTTCACGGTCTGCCTCCCGCTCTCGCGTGATCGGGCGACCGTCGGAAGGACTTCATGAAGCCGTTTTCCGTCTTGATCATCGACGACGAGCCCTTGATGCGGCTCTCGATGCTCGACGCGCTTAAAGCCGTCGGCTTCGGGGCCCAAGCCGCTTCGACGGGGGACGAAGGCCGCGAGATCCTCGGCAAGGAAACCTTCGACATCGTCGTGACCGATCTGCGGCTCCCCGGGATCGACGGGCTCGATCTCTTGCAGCTCTGCAAGCAGCGGTCGCCCCGCACGGAGGTCATCGTCATCACGGCGCATGGTTCGGTGGATACCGCGGTCGAAGCGATGAAGCGGGGCGCCTACGACTACATCATCAAACCCTTCTCGATGGATGAGCTGCTGCTGATCGTCGACCGCGCCACGAAGGTGCTGGCCCTGCGGCAGGAGAACCTCCTGTTGCGCGATGAGCTGGAGGGCCGGTTCAGCTTCCAGGGGATTCTCGGCAAGAACGAAGAGATGCGGGAGGTGCTGGAGAAGATCAAGCTGATCTCTGCGACGGACTCGACGGTGTTGATCATTGGGGAAAGCGGGACCGGCAAGGAGTTGGTAGCCAACGCACTTCACCGCCACAGTCCGCGTCGGGATCAGGCCCTAATCAAGGTCAGCTGCGCGGCACTGCCGGAAACGCTGCTGGAAGCCGAGCTCTTCGGGCACGAAAAGGGAGCGTTCACCGGCGCGCTCAAACAGCGCCGAGGCCGTTTTGAGCTGGCCCACAAGGGCACCCTGTTCCTGGATGAAATCGGCGAGATCTCCCCGGTCGTCCAGGTCAAACTGCTCCGGGTGCTCCAGGAACGGCAGTTCGAGCGGGTCGGCGGCAACGAGACCGTCGAGGTGGATGTTCGGCTGGTCTGCGCGACGCAGAAGGACCTGAAGCAAGAAGTACAGCAGGGACGGTTCCGCGAGGACCTGTACTACCGTTTGAACGTGTTGCCGGTGCGGTTGCCGCCGCTTCGCGAGCGCCGTGAGGACATCCTCGTGATCGGTGATTCCATGCTGCAGGCCCGTTCCGGCCGAATGAACAAGGTACTCAAAGGGTTTTCACAGAAAGCCCGGGAAGTGTTGCTTCGCTACTCGTTCCCGGGCAATGTCCGCGAGCTGGAGAACATGATCGAGCGAGCCGTGGCGCTGGGGCGCCCCAGCGAAGAGGTGCAGCCCTGGGACCTCTGCGGGTTCCCCTCCTGTCCGTTCCTAGGCGGAGCGCCGCAAAGCGCCTGCGGTTTCTGCTGCGAGGGCCTCACCGGCAAGCGCGACCAGGGGATGGCGCTGGATTCCCTCGCCTCGGCGCGGGAACAGTTCGAGCGGGACTATATCATGACCGTGCTGGAGCGCGTCGGGGGGAGCAGGACGGAAGCCTCAAAGCTGTTGGGGTTGTCCCGGAAAGCTCTCTGGGAGAAATGCAAGCGGTACGGCATCGCGTCGAATAGAAGCGGCCAGGGGGCCGAGGGCGAAGACGAGTAAGGCCTTAAAGCGGGGTGGCATGCCCTTCCGCTCCAACACCTCCCGGAACGGCGGCTGACGAAGGGAGGACGGGTGGCCTGGTTGAGGTGGAGGACATCCCCTATTGGTCCTTGCTCCCGGAGCGCGCGCCCTCGGAAGGGCCTCGCTCGACGGCCGCAGTTAGACCAACAGGGGATGTCCTTCTTAGTGGAATGACGCGCGCAGTCAGGGAGCAACCAGGCCACCCTAGAGGGTCCCCGACAAACAAAAAAATAGAAAAGGCGCCAGGCCGCTTAAAAGCCTGTCGCCTTTAACGCTTCGCCACGTTCAGCGGGCAGCTACTCTGACCATTGATGCCCGAAGTTCTGGCCACCCCCTCCGAAATATTGACGCAACTTTTAGGAACGCGTAGCCTGTTTCCAACCAAAATGGTGAATGTCCCCATTTCTTCTTCTTCCCTATATTTCTAAAGGAGAAAGAAGGGAACCAGTCAGATGACGACGCTTGCATGGATTGTGATCGCCATAATCGCGACCGTCATGGTGATTACCTGGGCCTTCTGGCTTCTCGGCATAATGTTTGAAGCCTTTGGTATGGCCGTGAATACTCTTTGCGTGACTATTTTCGGACGCAAGGGATCGGCGTTAGCAAAACTCACGGAGCCACCGGAGCTTGCTTTAAATCCCTGGCGGAGAGGCAAGAGCGATGAGATCGTGCGAGAGCTGGACAACTGGAACCCACAACCGATCCATCCTCCTACCCCTTCATGGCCTGAGTGGCAACCACTCTGGATCGATGAGAGCACTGGCTCTCCAAATTCCGCCACTGTCAACGACATCGAATTACTCCTTCGCCCTTTAGGCCCCTGCGAAGTGCCCTATGAACTGGTTGATGAGCCTCCGGCCTTTACAGCCATTGCTTTGGACTTCAAGGAAAGCGAACCGCCTCTAGAGCCGCCTCGAGTCCCGGAAGACTATCCCCCTCCCGCCTTGTCCTTGCCTCTATGGCATCCACTCCTAGGCTTTTTAAACAGATATGTGATGGCCGCTCACGCAGAACTGATCGACAGGCATCGGCAGCTTGAGTCCAAACACGCCCAGCTTTCAGAGTCGGCGAGGAATCTCAATCGAGCCCGCAGGGAGGCGTGGGAAATGGCTTGTGAGCGCCATAGGAAAGCTATGAAGCGTTCCCGCCAAGATTTCGAAGGCCATCTGGCAAGCTATGATGTGGCGAAAGGTAATTTTGAAATCGCCCGCGACACGGACATTGAGCCGTTGCGACGAGCCAGAGCACTAATAGCCAACAGTGATCCTCAAGGCGTTCTCCAGCATTTTGATCTCGCCCTTCGTCGCCTGGTCCTGCCGTCTTTCGTTCCACAGCAGTGGGCGATTCGATTCGAGCCAGAAACTAAGACTCTGCTCGTGGAGCATCGTTTTCCCGAAACAGCCCGGCTTGAAGTGATGAAGATTGTGCAACAGTCTCACGGACCCGTCCTAAAACACGCCTCCCAAGCCATTCGCAAGAGTCTTGTGCCCAAGATTCAGCCAGCTCTCTGTCTTCAACTCGCTCGGGCTTTAGCTGAAGCCGACACTTTTAGCCTCGTGGATGCGATTGCGTTAAACGGTTGGGTCGATTTCTTTGATCGCGCCACTGGTCAGCCAAAGCGCGCGTATTGTGCTAGCCTTATCGCAAAGAAACAGGCATTGCTCGAACTGCGGCTTCAGACGGCTGACCTTGTCGCAGCGTTTAACTCGCTGCGCGGGGCTAATGCTGGAGAAACCTATGAGACAGCGCCTGTAATGCCGTCGCTGCGGCTGCAAACCACTGACCCGCGCTTCATTGAGCCCAGAGAGACGATCGAGAAAATGACCAGGGGTGAGAACTTGGCTGCGATGGATTGGGAGGATTTTGAACACCTCGTTCGAGAACTCTTCGAGCGCGAGTTTGCTGCTAAAGGCGCCGAAGTGAAAATCACACGGTCCAGTCGCGATCGAGGTGTTGATGCGGTCATATTCGACCCAGACCCACTCAGAGGCGGTAAGATTGTGATTCAGGCGAAACGTTATACAGTCCCCGTCGAGGTCTCCGCGGTACGCGATCTTTACGGAACCGTCATCAATGAGGGTGCCAACACGGGCATCCTGGTGACGACGAGCCATTACGGTTCAGATGCATACGAATTTGCACAGAATAAGCCGCTGAAGCTGATAAACGGAGCTCAGCTTCTGGGTCTCCTGGAAAAGGCTGGGTATCACTTTCGGATTGACCTTGCCGAGGCAAGGGCCCTCGCTCAAAGACAGTAAGGGGGAAAGAAAACGGGGACATTCAAGGTATGTAAGGCTATCACTTATGTAAGGCTATCACTATGGGCG
>Ga0194127_10006176_pt1 | contig 13716 bp, 14 predicted proteins | sample TA2KigC100mmetaG_FD_148624 | JGI IMG/M metagenome (GOLD analysis project Ga0194127, IMG submission 148624) | Freshwater microbial communities from Lake Tanganyika, Tanzania - TA2015036 Kigoma Deep Cast 100m | ecosystem: Environmental > Aquatic > Freshwater > Lake | place: Tanzania: Lake...
CATACCTACAGCCATTTGTTTAACCTGCCCACAACCGGCTTACGTTTTTTTACCGTATACGGCCCGTGGGGGCGTCCGGATATGGCCCTGTTTATTTTTACCAAAGCCATACTGGCGGGCGAACAGATCGATGTGTATAACAACGGCAATATGCAGCGCGATTTTACCTATATTGATGATATTGTCGAAGGAGTCGTGCGGGTTATAGACAAACCTGCAGAGACAAACCCCGACTGGAATGCCGACAGTCCCGATCCCGGCTCCAGCCCGGCTCCGTACCGGCTGTATAATATCGGCAACAACTCCCCAGTCAAATTACTCGATTTCATTGCTGCTATTGAAAAAGCGCTTGGAAGAAAAGCTTTCAAAAATTTTATGCCCCTGCAACAAGGCGACGTACCTGCAACCTGGGCCGATGTCGATGACCTTATCCGCGACTTTAGTTACCGGCCCGCAACACCTCTTCAGGATGGCGTAAAAAATTTCGTTGACTGGTATCGCAGATTTTACGGTTAGCAGTCCCTGCGACAAGCAGGGCAGGGCCGGCATGGTTTGTCTTCATTGATTCCTGTGTTACAATTCAAGGTATGCGGATGCAGAGCCGGAGACTGATTTATATTTGTTGTAGTTGAGATTTTTTTTCAGATGATGCTTTTACTGTGAAGGGCAGCGCACATGGAGCAGGTTTCTCATCGCGAGCGAATTCTGGTAGTTGATGATGAAAGTCAGGTGAGCGATATTATCGCTCAGTGCCTCATGTTGGAGGGGTACCACTGTGATACAGCAGATTGTACCGATCATGCTCTTTCGCTGTGCGCCCGCAATCACTATGACCTGATCATTTCGGATATCATGATGCCCGGCAAGACGGGCATAGAGCTGCTGGGCTTTGTCCGGCGGCTCTACCCTGATGTCGCCATTATCATGGTAACTGCGGTTGACGATCGGGCGACCGCCGTGAACGCCCTGCAGCTCGGGGCCTACGGCTATGTGATCAAGCCCTTCGATCTGAATGAAATTTTCATCGGCGTGGTTAACGCGCTCGAGCGCAGGCGGCTGAGCATTCAGAGCAGGGAATATGAGCGAAGGCTTGAAAATGATGTGCGCCAGAGAACCGCTGAAATTCAGCGCCGCGAGGAGGAGATCTGCCTGCGCCTGTCTGCTGCCTGCGGCTACCGCGATCTTGAAACCGGCTCCCACAACCGGCGTCTCGGCTTATACAGTGCCGTGCTTGCGCAGGAACTGGGCTGGGCCGGACCGGCGCAGGATGAAATCCGGATTTCTATTGCCATGCATGATATCGGCAAAATCGGCCTTCCCGACAATATCCTGAGAAAACCCGCCAGACTTACGGATGACGAATTCGCGGTCATTAAGACACACACGGTTATCGGCGCCCGGATGCTCAAGGGCTCTGATTTTTCCCTGCTGAACATGGCGCACGCCATTGCCCTGTCCCACCATGAAAAATGGGACGGCACCGGCTATCCGTACGGGCTCTTCGGCGATGAGATCCCTGAGCCGGCCCGCATTTGCTCGGTGCTGGATGTTTATGACGCGCTCGTTCACAAACGCATATACCGGTCGGCATTACCCGAAGAAGAGGCCCTGGCCATTATGACAGCAAGCCGCGGCGCGCATTTTGACCCAGATATTTTCGATTGTTTTATAGATGTGCTTCCACGGTTGCGCACGATACGTGCTGAAGTCCGCGACCGCGAAGAGTAACATCGCCTGCGGGCGCTCGTTTTTAGCTTTGCGCGTTTTCCCCACCAGTGTACCCGGCAGCTCCCGGGGTATTTCCGTCTTCATGGAGAACTATTCGCCTGTGCGATTTATTTGTATCGCTACAGTCACAGGCTTATTTTTGGGCAGGTTCTTTTTATCTTTTTCTTGAAAGCCGGAGGTGTAAATATTTAAACATAATTATTTACAAATATTTTTTTATTGTGTATATACACAATAAGTTTAAATATATTTTGCACATTCGAAAAAGACGGCTTGGAGCGGCCGCAAAAAACCAGATCCCCTCACCTTATAGTCGCTGACCAGGGGGAGCGGACGTTTTCGGACTCTTTAGGAGTATTTCCACCGGGTATTTTAAAAAAAGACTACTAAAAAGGAGGGGAAATGTCGTACAGCACAGATCAGGAAATGGTTGCGCAATGTCTGGACGGCTGTGTGTCAGCCTGGCAGCAGCTCTTTGCCCGGGTTGAAAAAACAATCACCTATATCATCCGCTGGCAGCAATGGGGATTCAGCTCTCAGCAAAGCGAGGAGGTCGGACAGGAAGCTCTTAACAGTTTTTTCTCCGCGCTGGAAAGCTTTGACTTTAACTGTTCACTTGAAACCTTTGCATCAACAATCGCACGGAACAAGTGTATCTCGGAAATACGGCGGCAGGCGGCTGCAAAACGGGCCGGAGAACGGTTTGCAGTATCGGCGCAGGGCTATGATTTTGCTGCCGGTTCCGGAGGAGGAGATGAACGCAGACTTCTGTATGCAGAAAACCACCGGCAGCTTCTGATTGCTTTCAGGCAGCTGGAAGAATACAGCAGAACAATTTTGCGCCTGCGCTACTTCGAAGAATGCAGCTATAAACAGATCGCTGAGCAGCTTAACATTCCCCAGGGAACAGTGGGCTCGCGCCTGAAGCGCAGCCTTGCCCATCTCAGGAAAAAAGTGGAAGAGTGCATGAACGAAAGCTGATGCAGGGGCAGTGCTGTCATGCACTATTGCCCTGTCCAAAACACATTGCCCAATCAGCATGGATACGCCAGCCGGCCGGGCGCCATCGGCTTGCGGATCTTTTTCACAGCCGGGGCGCTCGCTTCGGCTGTGAACTACAGACCAGTTTGTGCTGGGCTGTGCGCCCCATCAAAAAGGACTGATTTCCGCAGCCCGCTTTTCTGGAGCACAAACGCCAGCAGCGCCAGCAGGGTCTGGGTGCCGTACACGGCGCTGTTTTTGAAATTGATTGATGAGGCTTCGGAAAAATAGCGTACCGGCACCGGCACGCAGCCGATGCGGAAGCCGAAATACACGACCTGCACCAGAAACTGCGTGTCGAACACGAAATTATCGGAATTGTTCATGAACGGTATGGTTTCAAGCACCCGGCGCGTGTACGCCCGGTAGCCTGTGTGAAAATCAGAGACGTTCTGGCCCAACACGATATTTTCGGCCGTGGTCAGCATCCGGTTGAAGAGGTATTTATAGGCCGGCATGCCGCAGGCCAGGGTTTCCTGCCGGGTCCTGATGCGCGAGCCCAGAATCACATCGCAGATATCCAGATCAAGAAACCCCTGAATGAAGGGCACCAGGCGGCTGTCATACTGGTAGTCGGGGTGAATCATAATAATGATGTCCGCCCCGCGCTTGAGCGCTTCGCTGTAGCATGTTTTCTGATTGCCGCCATATCCGCGGTTTTTAGGATGCACGATGGTGTGAATGCCGAGCGAGCGCGCTATTTCAACGGTATTATCAGTGCTGTTGTCGTCGACCAGAATGATGTCATCAACATATCCTGACGGGATATCATCAAATGTCCGCCGCAGGGTTTCGGCAGCGTTATAGGCCGGCATAACGACAACGATCTTTTTCTTCATACCAGATCCTCGGATGGTTTGTTAGAAAGCGCGGTTTTTGATTAATTGCAGTACAATCTGTTGGCACAAAACAGCCATATCTTCGGCGCAGAGAAAATCTTCCGCGCCGGCATCAAAAAGTATTGCTGCCTCCGGGCCGAATTCGGCATCACCTTTCCACAGGCAGCAGATAATGTCAAGCCTGGGCAATGCCGGTATGCGCACAGCACAATCGCCGTAGTCGGCCGGTACCCCGCCCAGGGCTGTTGCGGCCGGGATCAGAGCTTCGGGCTCAGAGCCGAATGCCGACAGCAGGGGCTCAATGCAGCGCCGCTCAAATGCAGGCGCATACACGGCCCCGTCGCGCAGGCGCCGGTAATTGATAAGCGCATGCTTTAACACAGCCCGTTCGCTGTTGGCAAGGTAATGCAGGATGAGAATCTGTTCCCAGATCGAAACGTCCCGGTTGTCGCCGCCGGCGCTGAAAGCCGCCTGCGGCAGTGTAATATGAACCGGCTTGTTCAGAAAACAGAGATCTATCGTCTCGGAACTTCCGGGGCGCTTTTTCAGCAAAGCCCCGCCTGCGGCGCAGCAGGCAGCAATGTCGCGGATGAGCAGCGCCTGCCGCGCGCGCTGCAGGGCTTCACTGTATGCGGCCTGAAATGTGTTTTCGCGCACTATGCAATGGTTTTCTTGGTAAGCTGGCTGAGCAGTTTCCACATTTTGTCCTGCGTTGTGCACTCAAGCAGTTTTGCGCGGCTGTCGGCCTCGCGCAGCGACTCCATCAGCCCGGTAATCAGCTGCAGGTAAAAAGCGCTGGCTGCCAGCGGAATAACGATAAAGAAAACAACTTTCGTCAGCCTGTTTTTGGGCGCGCCGAACTGCAGACCCTGCTTTTTAAGGCCGGCGGCGAAAATCAGCCCTCCGCCCTCAACCCCGCGCACGTGCGGAAACGCCAGCCCGTGTTCTATCGCCGTCGGCACAATCGACTCGCGGCTGATCGCCGTAGCAAGCAGGGTTTCGGGTTTCTCGACAAACCCCTCGGCAGCCATCAGGTTGATCATCTCCTCGAGCGCCTCATCGCGTGTTTTAGCCTCAAGCTGGGGCAGCATCAGGCGACTTGAAGAAAACCGCGCGATACCGGGGGAGGGCTTTTCATTGATGGCCCGTATGCGCTTGAGCTGCCGGGGCAGCGCTTCACGGTAGAACAGAATACGCGTGCAGCGCGGGCACTGAATCAGTTTTTCGCCGACCTGCACCTCATAGGCCAGAATGGTTGGAACTGACATCCCGCAGCCCGAACAGGTCCCGCCTGACATTGGAACAACCGCGGTGGCATAATGATTCAAAAGGCTCGTGAATGTTTTACAGATATCCGGGGGCAGATCCCGGCTCAGTGCAGCAATGTTTTTTTCAAGGGTTTCAAGGTGGGTTTCAGCGGTAAGGGCTTTTTGCTCCTGCAGGGTAAAGTTGAGGTCCTGCAGCTGAATTAGCGCGGTGATGATGTGTTTCATTCAAGCGTCTCCGGATTTTTTATGATTAAGCCTGGGTACAGGGCTATTTAAAGGTTGGCACATGCCGGACCTTGTTTTAAAATAAAGCAAGACCGCTTTTTTAACAACTGAAAATTGATGGGGTCGCAAAAAGACATCTCAACGGTTTTCGAGACTGTGCCGCAATTCAATTATTACTGCCATTTCGGCCGAAGGGAGAAATCTTTCATTCAAGAAAATCAACTACTTAAGATTCCTCACATTGGTTCGGAATGACATATCCGGCCAGTGCGACACAGTCTCTGCGCCGGAATTAATGCAATAAACATTTTCTGACTTTTTACGAGCGCGGCAAGATTCAATTCCAGGCGGTTTTTTACAGCGGCGGCCATGTTTTTTCACCAAAACAATAGTATGCTTCTTGGTACGGAGAATTACATGCAGATACCATTACAGACGGTTGCGCTCAGCGACATCAATGGTAACGACCGGACGTTTGTCGTGACCGAAGGCCGGGGCATAGCGGCTCTGCAAAGCTCGATCGCCGCCTGCGGCCTGCTGCAGCCGCTGTGTCTGTGGCGCCCGCTTCCGGATGCCGCGTATGTCATTGTCTGCGGATACCTGCGCCTGCTGGCCGCGCGCAATCTCGGGATTCAGGAGGTCGAAGCCCGGGTTTTTGATCCTGCCACCGGGCAGGCCGTCCTGCTTGCCTGCGCGCTGCAGGACAATCTGGGGCACCGGGTATTTAATCCGGTTGAAACAGCCCATGCCCTGCAGCGACTGCTTGCGTGCCTGAGCCGCGCCGAGGTTATTGAGCAATGGCTGCCGCGCTTCGGACTTTCGCCATCTGCGCGTACGCTTGAGCGGTGTCTACTCCTGTGCGGACTCGAGCAGGAAGTGCGTGCGGCCCTGATTGCCGGCAGCCTGACAGAGGCAAGCGCGCTGCGGCTGAGCGCCTATGGCACGCATGACCGGCTGGCGGTTTTTGCACTCATGCAGCAGCTGCATCTGAGCACCGGCAAACAGGCCGAACTGCTTGAATGCGTCGAAGACCTTGCCCGCAGGGATGCGGTTGCGCTGCGCGAGGTGATTGCGGCGTACGGCATCGTACAGGCGTGCGCGGATAAGCGCAGCAACCGTGTGCAGAAAACAGAGCTGGTGCGCCGAATCCTGCGCGAGCAACGGTTTCCCCGTTTGCGGGCTGCGGAAGACCGTTTTGAGACTGCGTTGAGGGATCTGCGCCCGGGGCCGGGTCTGCGCGTTCTGCCGCCGCCGAACTTTGAAGGCCGTGTATTCAGGGCTGAAATCAGCTTCAGCTCTGCAGATGAACTGTTAAGGCGCGCCGGTGAACTGCTGAATGCGGCCCAACAGGAGGCCTTTGAGCGTCTGTGCGCTGAAACCGGCGCTGCGGCGGCAGTCCCCGACAAACAGGAGCAGCGGCGTGGATAAACCGTTTCTTCCGGATACCATTTTTGTTGAGCATGCGGCTGAGACCTATCCTCTGACCGGGTACGTTCTTGAGCGCTGCCCCGGCGTGCCGGTTGTGCGGGTTGACGATGCCGCCGCGCTGATCAAACGCTTTCAAAACGATCCCCCTCCCGGTTTTAACGGCAAGCGCAGCCTGCTTTTGTGCCGCAACCGGGGCCGCTTCCTGGAGGCCTGTCCCGGCACCGCCCGCGCCTACCGCTGCTGCCAGTACCTTATTCTCAACACCGGGCTTGGCTGCCCGCTTGCCTGTACGTACTGCGTGCTGCAGGCCTATTTAAATAATCCCTTTCTTACCCTGTTCGTCAACCGGGATGACATGCTGGGCGAGCTTGAGCGCAGCGCGCGCCTTGTTCCGGGACGATTCATGCGCATCGGCACCGGCGAATACATGGACAGCCTCGCACTTGAGCATCTAACCGGGTTTGTGCCGGCCATTGCCGGTTTCTTCCGGCAGCGGCCGCATCTCACACTTGAACTCAAAACCAAGACTGCGCACACGGCAAGCCTGCAGGAACATGACTTCAGCGATGTGTTTATCCTCTCCTGGTCGCTGAACGCGGAAGAAATATGCACCCGTGAAGAAACCGGCGCGGCCGCGCTGTCTGAGCGGATTATGGCCGCGCGCGATTTGATTGACCGGGGCTACCGGGTGGGGTTTCATTTTGATCCGCTGATCGCCTTTGACGGCTGGGAGCAGGGTTACCGGGCCACGGTTGCGCTTCTCAAAAAACATATCCCGGCTGAGCGGGTTGTCTGGATCAGCATCGGCTCGCTGCGCTTCATGCCGCGCCTCAAGCACATCGCGCAGGCTGCCTGCGCGCGCACCGCTATCTACACCGGAGAATTTGTGCCGGGACTTGACGGCAAAATGCGCTATCTGCAGGAAATCCGGCTTGAGCTGTACACGCAGATGGTGGGCTGGCTGCGGGAATATTCGCCCGACATCCGCCTGTATTTCTGCATGGAAAGTCCGTATGTCTGGCAGCGTGTCATGGGAGCCTCCCCGTCTTCAAACTGGGACTTGAAGCAGCTGCTGGACCGCAGCCTCAGCAGCTGCACGCAGGCTGCTTTCAATCCCGCACGGCAAAGGTGATTATGGATGCACGGCGTTTGTTAATCGTCAATGCCGATGATTATACGACCAATCCCGAGCGCAATCGCGGAATAATTGAAGCCGCGCACAAAGGCATTCTGACCAGCGCGAGCGCTTTGACCAATACGGCAGGCCTTGCCCGCGCGCTCAAAGACCTCGAGCAGGTGCTGGGGCCGCGCATCGGTGTTCATCTCAACCTTACCAGCGGCGCACCGCTCAGCCCGAACGCGCGCTCCCTGACCGGGCCGCAGGGAGACTTTTTGCCCCGGGAGGCTGCCTGGCGCAGGGCCCTGCCGGGCGGGTATAATCCTGATGAGCTGCGGCGTGAATGGAGCGCCCAGATAGAAGCCTTCTGCCGCAGCGGGCTCCATCCCGATCATCTTGACGGCAACAACCACCTGCATGTGTTTCCCGGCTGCGCCCGCATATGCGCCGAGCTTGCCGTTTCCTTTAACATCCGCCGTGTCCGGCTGCCGCTGGAGCCGCTGCGCGCGCCCGGGCTGTGCAGCCGCAGCGGCTTGAAGCGTTTTTTTATCGGGCTGCTGGCCGTGCGGGCGCGCAACGTGTTTCGCGCTTTCGGGCTGTGCATGCCCGATAGAATGTTCGGCATTGCGTTTCCACGGGCGGGTGATCCTGCCTCGCTGCGCCTTTTTCTGAAAAAACTGCCGGCCGGCACAAGCGAACTGATGTGCCATCCGGGGTATCGCGCTGCGGGCTCGCAGGCATTTTCCTGCGCTGAGCGCGAGCAGGAACTGCGCGTACTCACCAGCCCGGATATGCGCACAATTATCGCCGATGAGGGTATCGCTCTGATTTCCTTCAGCGATATGCGCTGATGGTCACGCAGGCCCTGCCCGGAAGCTGTCCAGGCAGGGCCTGCGCGCAAAAAATAATTTGCCATCAGCGTGCGGACCTGCTATCGTGAACCACGTATCGCCCTTTAAAAAAGGGCCTGAACGCCGGCAGGGAGTATTTCAGCGGACAGTATTCATCCAAACAGGCAGGGGGTAGTACTACGATGAAGGGTTTGATTTCCGACAAACTGGTTGCATTGATTGAAAAAAATGCTGATACAATAATCAAGCGCTGGACCGAACGGCTGATCTCGGATCCCGCAACGCCATCGTTTTCCCCCAACGCGCTCAGCCGCTTTGATGCCAAGGCCCATATGGTTATTCAGGAGCTGGGCCAGTGGATCAGCTATGACAAGCCCAAGGAAGAAATCATCCGGCATTATTCGCAGGAAGGTGTCGGCCTGTTCCGCCTGGGCATACCGCTGTGTGAGGGCGTGCGCGCGATTATCCTGCTCAAGCGTACTATCTGGCTTTTCGTTGTTGATTCCAGCCTGTTTGAATCTGCCATGGAGATGCATCAGACGCGGGAGCTCAATGACCGGGCCTCCCTGTTTTTCGATCGGGCCCAGTATAATTTTATCCGCGGATACATGGAGGAAATGAAAAGCCGGGCCGCTCAGCTGTGGAATCTCAGCGACGCTGACCTGGAAAAGCTTTTTTTCCAGAAATCTTTTTATGATTTGTAAAAGCCGGATGCCGGGCTGAAAATATCCGGTAAAATCCGCGATACATCAAGTGTCTGCTGTGCGATCCTGGCGAGTCCGTCAGGATCTTTTTTTTGCGCGGGGCGTATAAAGGGCAGACATCCAAGCAGGGGGGCGTCTGTATAGCGCTGCAGCACATCCGGGTTCGTCTGTTCAGCGGCGGTTGTTTGCTCCTGCGTCCGGCTGAAGACGATGCCGGTCAGGGGAACTCCGGCTGACTGTATCTGCCTGACGGTCAGCAGACAGTGATTGATCGTGCCAAGCGACAGGCGGGCCACAACCAGCACCGGCAGTCCCAGCTGCCGGATAAGGTCAAGGGTGAGTACCCCGTCAGCAATTGGCACCAGCAGGCCTCCGGCGCCCTCCGCAATCATGGTGTCGCAGTCAGCGCACAGACTGTGGAAGACGTCGCTGATATGCTCCATTGAAATACTGATATGCTCGCGTTCAGCCGCAACCGCGGGTGCCAGCGGCTCGCGCAGCTGATAGGGGCAGATATGCTCAAGCGGAGCTGTGCTGCCGGACATGCGCTGCAAAAAGGCTGCATCGCGGGCGTGCATGCTGCCGTCAGGCTGTTCGCATCCGCTCTCACAGGGCTTGAAAACCCCGACGCGGGCGCCCCTGCGCCGTACGGCCGCAGCCAGTGCGCCGGCAACAAGTGTTTTTCCCACGCCGGTATCAGTACCGGTCACAAAAACGCCCTGCATCAGTAGTGTCCAAAATACTGTTAACGGCCCTGCCGGCCGGGGCGCTCCCCGCCGCATCCGGCACAAAAGACCTCATTGCATGATTGGCCCGCGTGCCGGCATATTTCAAACGGGCCAGACATGCTGCCCAATTTTTGCATACAGCGGTGCGCCTGGCCCTGCATGTCAGTAGGCCGCGGTTTCAGAAATATAGGTATCGGGGAAATATTCAAGATATCCCTCGCCCGGAACAAGCAGTGCTATCGAGTTCCGGGCAACCCGGCCGAGCACCGTGCCGGTTGAGCTTTGCTCGACGGTAAATGCGGGGGCATGCCCGGTTATCTGCCGCGCGCGCGAAAGACTTGAGAGGATTTCACCGGCCTGGCTGAATGACAGCCGGGACCAGGCGTCACCCGCCAGCACCCGGAATGTGCTCTCATCCCTGACAATGGATTCAATGATGCCATGCGCCATCAGGGTTTCAAGCGGGCCGTTGATCCAGTTCACGGCCCAGCGGTGCTGCTCGCGGCTGAACGCACTCTGCGGGGCCTGTGCTGCCGCACCAGGAACGACCGCTGCGGCTGTCAGGGCCAGAGTGAAGAGAACTGCAAGCAGACGGCTCTGTTTCACCGTTGTCATTCTCCCAGACGCAGGTCTATCCTGCGATAAAGGTCTTCAATTTCCCGGGCTGTGGTTGTTGTGGTTGACCAGCCTGCGTGCGGACCGACCGGTTCGTTTTTTTCCTCATGGTTGTACCTGCGCAGTGTTTTGCTCACCGCACCCTTCATCTGAACCGTTTTATCAAGTTCCAGGGTAACAGCACCCGTACGCTCTTTGAGGTAAGCCTCTATTTTCCAGCGGCTTTGTCCGGACGTGTCAAAACTGTGGACCCACTCGGTTTCAAGATACCCTTTGTTTTTTTGAACCTTGCGCTCAACGCATCCGAGCTCGTCCACAAGCACCGCGCTCACGGCTTCCCAGACCTCATCGTAGGGCTTCTGGTATACGCGTGCGATCAGCTCGGGGGCCACCCGGCCACGTGCGCACGCGCAGGCAATCAACACTACAGCCAGCACAAGCCAGAAAAGACCCGCATGGTTTTTTATCGTCGGCATACCTGTCGTCCGTTCAGTAAAAATATGGTCTGGGCGCGGTGTCTCCGCGCACTACAGCATTGTTCCACAAACAGCCTTTGTGTCAAGTAAAAGCTGCATTTTGCTTGTAACAGCCTGCTGTTAGGGTATAGAATACCCGCAACTGTTTTCAGGGGGACGGCCGCCATGTATTTCAAGGACTTTGCCCATTATCTGCAGATGCTTGAGCAGCGCGGCGAGCTGCACCGTGTGCGCGCCCAGGCTGATCCGCTGCTGGAAATAACCGAGATCGCCGACCGGATGGTAAAACAGGGCGGCCCGGCCCTGCTCTTTGAGCAGCCCTCCGGCGCCCGTTTCCCGCTGGCGATCAATGTATTCGGCACGCCGGAGCGGGCCTGTTTTGCGCTTGGGGTGGAGCGCTTTGATGACGTGGCCGCACGCATAACAAACATGATTCCCACCACGCCGCTGACAGGCTTTACCGACAAACTGAAGCTGCTGTGGAATATGCGGGACCTGAAAAACATTCAGCCTAAAAGCGTTAGAGCCGCCCCGTCGCAGCAGGTCGTTGACATGGAGCCGAATCTGCGCGATTTGCCGGTGCTGCAGTGCTGGCCCCGTGATGCAGGCCGCTTTATAACCCTGCCGCTGGTGTTTACCCGCCATCCTGAAACCGGCATGCAGAATACGGGTATGTATCGCATACAGATTGTCGATGAGAAGCGTGCGCTCATGCACTGGCACCTGCATCATGACGGCGCAGGGCATCACCGTTTGTGGAAGGAGCGCGGCCGCGACACGGACGTGGCCGTGGCCCTGGGCTGCGATCCGGCCACCATCTATGCCGCGACCGCGCCGCTGCCGCCCGGGCTGGATGAAATGCTGTTTGCGGGTTTCCTGCGCAACAGTCCGGTTGAAATGGTCAGGGCCAAAACCGTTGATCTGATGGTCCCGGCGCATGCCGAATTTATTCTGGAGGGTACGGTATCGGCCAACCATTCCATGCTCGAGGGCCCGTTCGGGGACCATACCGGCTTTTATTCAGATGCCGATCAGTATCCGCTGTTTACGCTCAAGGCGATCACACGCAAAACCAGCCCCGTCTATCCGGCAACCATTGTCGGCCGGCCGCCAATGGAAGACTATTATCTGGGCAAGGCCACCGAGCGCTTCTTCCTGCCACTGATCAAGCTGCAGCTGCCCGAAATCATCGACATCAACTTTCCGGCCGAGGGCGTGTTTCACAACTGCGTGCTGGTGGCGATACGCAAGCAGTATCCCGGGCACGCGCGCAAAATCGCCTCCGCGCTCTGGGGCAAGGGCCAGATGATGTTCACGAAGCTGATCGTAGTGTTTGACGCCGATGTCGACGTGCAGGACTGCTCGCAGGCCGCCTGGACCGCGTTCAGCAATGTCGATCCCGAGCGCGACCTTTTTTACACAAAGGGACCGCTCGATGTGCTGGATCATGCTTCCCCGGTCGCGCTCTACGGTTCAAAAGTCGGCATTGATGCTACCCGCAAGTCCGCGGCCGAAGGCCATCCGCGCGAGTGGCCCGAAGTTATCACCATGGATGAGGCTACCCGGGAGCTTGTGACCAGGCGCTGGAGCGAGTATGGGTTTACTCGCTAAGGCCGGAACCATCCTGGCCATGATCAAGTTCGAGCACAGCATTTTTGCCCTTCCGTTCGCCTATCTGGGTATGGTGCTGGCTGCCGGCGGCATTCCGGACGGAGCAACCATCCTCTGGGTCACGCTTGCCATGATCGGCGCGCGCAGTTTTGCCATGGCACTGAACCGGCTGCTTGATGTGAATGTTGACCGCCGCAATCCGCGCACCGCTTCACGGGCGCTTCCACAGGGGCTGGTTTCCGTTGCAGAGGTAGTCGCGTTTCTGGCTGCAAGCCTGGCAGTGTTTTTCCTGGCGGTTGTCATGCTGCCCCCCCTGTGCCGTCGGCTCTGGCCGGTTGTGCTCATTCCCATGGCGCTGTATTCACTGACAAAGCATGTAACCTGGCTGTGTCATTTCGTTCTGGGCCTGTGCCTGGCGCTGGCGCCGGCCGGAGCCTGGGTTGCCACAGCCAACACGCTGCCGCCAACCGGCATCTGGCTGCTCGCGCTTGGCGTCATGCTCTGGACAGCCGGGTTTGATATTATTTACAGTTGTCAGGATTATGCTTTTGACCGCTCGTCAGGGCTGCACTCAATACCTGTACGCTTCGGGATCGCGGCAGCGCTGAGAACCGCAAAAGCACTGCACGGCCTGACCGTGCTCTTCTTTTGCGCTGCCGGAGCAATTCTCGGACTGGGGCCGGTCTATTACCTCGGCATGGCCGCGGTCGGGGGTTTTTTATGGTATGAAAACAGCATCATATCAGCCGACAACCTCGACCGGGTTCAGAGTTCGTTTTTTACGATGAACGGCTGTGTCAGTATTGCCGTGTTCGTGTTCGCTTTTCTTGCGATTCTGCGGTAGTGTGCGCTGCTTTTTTACCCTCTGCAAAAACAACTGTACCCCCGTTCGTTGTGGGCCTGTCGAACCATGAACGGAGGGGTATATACGCTCCCTGCGTTTTGTCGCTTTCGCTATCGCTCCTTCGGCGCTGCGTCAGCGTCGGCAGCAGGCAAGTCCTTTTTCAACCCCAAAAAGCAGCAGTGCGGCAGCCGGAAGTATCAGCAAAAACAGCGGCCTGTACATGGCCAGTCCAGCCAGCCCC
>Ga0194127_10006179_pt1 | contig 13711 bp, 14 predicted proteins | sample TA2KigC100mmetaG_FD_148624 | JGI IMG/M metagenome (GOLD analysis project Ga0194127, IMG submission 148624) | Freshwater microbial communities from Lake Tanganyika, Tanzania - TA2015036 Kigoma Deep Cast 100m | ecosystem: Environmental > Aquatic > Freshwater > Lake | place: Tanzania: Lake...
GGTGTGGAAGTAATGTGGCGGGGAATACGAAGACTTGCTGATATTTTGATAGGTGTTTCCCTGACAATGAGTGTTCATAAATCTGATTATGGATAATTTGTCCAGCAAAAAATTGTCCAACTGTAAGCTCTTGGGAGGGGAATTAGGGGTGGGTAAAAAACAAAACTTGTCCACGTGCAAACGGGGGGCGCCAGGTTTTTTGTCCATAAAGACCTGTGCTACGGCATAGGGCTTGTCTTGGTCAAGATTCAATCGGCAAAACAATATTAAGTTATATGTAGTACGTAAGTTACATTAATAACATCTATGTAACTGAGAGGGACATACTCCCTAATCACCATTTACACTTCAAGCTGTTCCTATCGTTTAATTAATGCTATTTCTCCTCAAATCAGGTTGTGTTTTTTTCGTAGCAATTTAGTTTTTTGAAAAATTCCAATAATAGCAATGTTTGCAGCCCCGACATTTTCAAAAAACTAAATTGCTACCTGTAAACAAATATTATGGCTAATCAGGAAGAAATTACACAATATAACATCCTCCAATCTCTTGAAAATGGCGAGCAGATATCCCAACGCCAGCTCTCCTCGCAATTAGGCATCAATGTAGCCTCAATAAATTTTGCATTAAAAAAACTCACAAAGAGGGGATTGGTCAAGATGCTAGGCGCCAATCCACGGAGAATGCAATATATTCTAACGCCCAAGGGGATTGCAGAAAAAACACACCTTGCCTATAAATTTTTTGACAGGAATTTCCATTTCTACAAGGCCGTTCGAAAAGATGTTGAAAATAAAATCGACAGTATCCCTTTTAATGGCAAAAATCGTGTCGCCGTTTATGGTGTGACAGACCTCATGGAAGTAGCCTACCTCGTCATCCAGGATAAAGAATTGGAGCTTGTTGCTATTATTGATGACGAAGTAAAGATCAGGATATTTGGTTATCACGTTATAGGAACCGAGGAGATAAAAAATCATACCCCTCATTTTCTGTTGTTAACAAAAGAATTGGATGCTGCAAAAGTAAACCAAATACCTGACTGCACTAAAGTTGTTGATATCAGACTTTGATGAAGAATTTAATTTGTAGGTTAGTAGCCAGCAATAATAAGCATGGATCTTAACGGAAAGAAAATACTAATAACCGGTGCGGACGGTTTCATAGGTAGTCATCTTGTAGAAAGATTACGAGAAGAAAACTGCCAAATAAAAGCCTTTGTCTATTATAATTCCTTTAATTCCTGGGGCTGGCTTGACACTTTCCCGGGAGACAAACTTAAGGATTTAGAAATTTTTGCAGGTGATATCAGAGATCCAAATGGGGTAAGGGCGGCTATAAAGGATGTTGATGTTGTTTTTCATTTAGCAGCATTAATTGGAATTCCCTTTTCCTATCATTCGCCTGATTCTTATGTAGATACGAACATTAAGGGAACTTTGAATGTCTTGCAAGCATGCAGAGAGTACGATGTAGAAAGGGTTATTGTAACATCCACCTCAGAAGTTTATGGTACTGGCCAATATGTACCAATAGATGAAAAACATCCTTTTCAAGGCCAGTCACCCTATTCTGCTTCAAAAATAGGCGCTGATAGGATAGCTGAATCCTTTCATCGTTCATTTGCAATACCAGTTGTTATTGCAAGGCCTTTTAACACTTACGGTCCTCGTCAATCTGCGAGGGCTGTCATACCAACAATAATAATTCAAGGATTAAACGGCAACAAAGAAATTCACCTTGGCTCATTACACCCTACAAGAGATTTAAATTATGTCCGTGATATTTGTAATGGCTTTATAGACCTTGCGAAGTGTGATACTGCAGTTGGTAGGGAGATAAATATTGGTTCGCAGACTGAAATATCTATAGGGAGTCTTGCAAGTCTTTTAATAGAACTCATGGGTATAAACGTAAAGATAGTTTCTGAAGATAAGAGAAAAAGACCCGAAAAAAGTGAGGTTGAACGATTAGTTTGTAATAATAGCCTGATGAAAAAATTAACAGGGTGGGAACCTAAGACCCCCTTAAGAGAAGGTCTCCTGAAAACTATAGAATGGTTCAGAGACGAAGAAAAATTACAGAGATACAAAAGTGACATCTATAATATCTGATAAAAACTTATTTAAGATTCCCCTTTCAGAGCCGGTTATATCAGGCAACGAATGGAGGTATATTAAAGATTGTCTCGATACCGGATGGGTTTCTTCTGTAGGTAATTACGTTACCCGATTTGAAGAAATGGTTGCTAATTATGTTGGTACTAAATATGCCATTGCTACTGTAAACGGTACATCGGCTCTTCATGTGAGTCTCCTGGTCTGCGGTGTTCAAAACGATGACGAGATTATTGTTCCCACACTAACTTTTATCGCCCCTGCGAATGTAATTAAATATTGTGGTGCTCATCCTGTCTTTATGGACTGCAATCCAGATACCTTGTGTATGGATGTTCAGAAGGTTTCCGATTTTATAAATAATGAATGTGAACAACGTAACGATGGCTATACTTACAATAAAAAGACAAACAGAAGAATAAAAGCTGTTATTCCTGTCCATATATTTGGCCATCCTGCTGATATGGCTATCCTCCTTCAAATTTGCAAAAAAAATAATATCGATATTGTCGAGGATGCTACAGAAAGTCTCGGCTCAGAATATAAAGGACAGAAAATAGGATCATTTGGGAAAATTGGATGTTTTTCATTTAATGGGAATAAGATTATTACAACTGGCGGTGGTGGAATGATTGTTACGAACGATGAGGATATTGCTAAAAGCGCGCGTCATTTAACAACCCAGGCGAAAAGCGACCCTTTCGAATATGATCACGATAAAATCGGATACAATTATCGCCTTACTAATATCCAGGCAGCTATGGGTGTCGCCCAAATGGAAAAATTAGATGAATTTATATCTATAAAAAGAAAAAATGCTTTTATATATAAGAATAAATTTAAAAATCTTGCACAAGTTGGTTTTTTCGGAGAAAGACCGTGGGCAAGAAGTAATTATTGGTTCTATACGGTAAAAACATTAAATACTCATAAAAAACCTTTGATGGATTTCCTTTTATCAAAGGGTATTCAGGTTAGACCTATCTGGAAACTAATACATACGTTACCAATATACAGAGATTGTCAAACTTATGGAATCAAAAATGCCATTAAATCTTATGAATCCTGTGTTAACATCCCGTGTAGTATAGGACTGAAAGAATCTCAAATAGAGTTTGTTGTTGAAAATATCCAATATTATTTCAAAAGCAAGTCATGGGAAAAATAGTCATTTTGGGTGGTGGAGGACATGCAAGGGTCTTAATTGAACTCATCAGAGTAAGTGGTAACTACAAAATTGTAGGAGTATTAGATCCCCGACTTAAAAAGGGCGTTAAAGTTTTAGATGTTCCTGTATTGGGAGGAGACGAATTGTTGAACGAATTATTTAATAGCGGTGTTGCAATGGCATGCATTGGCGTGGGAAGCATAAGGGATAATAGTATTCGAAGGAAATTATATGAGAAGGTTAAACAGATCGGTTTTTCTGTACCTTCTTTACTACATCCTAAAGCCGTCTTATCTGAAACATCTAAGATTGCTGAAGGTGTTCAAGTTATGGTGGGAACTATTGTTCAAGTGAATAACTTTATAGATGAAAATACAATTATCAATACAGGTGCAATTGTTGAGCATGATTGTATAATTGGAAAACATGTACATATATGTCCTGGTACTATTATATCAGGAGGATGCATAATTGGTGACAGTGCTTTTATAGGCGCGGGAGCAACTGTTATACAGGGAATTAAAATAGGTAAAAACACTATTGTTGCAGCGGGATCTCTGGTGGTTAATAACGTGCCGGATGGTGCCTTAGCAAAAGGAATACCAGCTAGAGTGTGAATAGTGTGTAGTGTGTAGTGGGTAGTGGGTAGTGAATGGTAAACAACACACAATTTATTCGATTTTTAAATATTTCTTTAAGGTCGTTGCCAGAGGTAGAGACACAACGGATCATGTTCATGAACAGTAACAAAGAAATATTTTAAAGCAAACTGATGTCAGAAAATTACTCTTAGGTTTTTAGGAAACATTTAAAAAGCAAATGAATCATTTACCATTTACTACTCACTGTTTCGTAATTGCAGAGGCAGGTGTAAATCACAATGGGAGTTTAGAGATTGCTAAAAAACTTATAGATATAGCAGTTGATGCAGGTGCTGACGCAGTTAAGTTCCAGACGTTTAGGGCCGAAAAGGTTATAAGCAAATTTGCGCCAAAGGCAAAATACCAGAAAAAAAATACCGATAAGGAAGAATCTCAACTCGAAATGGTTAAAAAACTCCAACTTGATGCAAGTACACACAAAAAATTAATAAAGCACTGCAAAGAGAAAGATATTATTTTTTTGTCCACACCGTTTGACCTTGAAAGTATTGATCTGCTCAATGAATTTGATCTTGAAATATTCAAGATTCCTTCTGGGGAGATAACTAATCTGCCATATTTAAGGAAAATAGGGAGTTTAAAGAAAAAAGTTATACTCTCTACTGGGATGGCAGATATGGAAGAAATTAAATATGCCCTGAATATTTTAGTAGGGGCAGGGACACAAAAGGAGGATATAACAGTGTTACATTGTAATACTGAATATCCAACGCCTTTTGAGGATGTAAACCTTCTTGCCATGCTTACCATAAAAGAAGCGTTTAGAATTAATGTTGGGTATTCAGACCATACAACAGGAATTGTAATCCCAATTGCTGCTGTTGCACTGGGTGCAAAGGTATTAGAAAAGCATTTCACGCTTGACAAAAATATGCAAGGGCCCGACCATAAGGCATCGTTAGAACCGCATGAATTGAAGGCGATGGTGAGGGTAATCAGAAATGTTGAAAAGGCATTGGGAAACGGAATAAAAAAACCTTCGGCTTCTGAAATAAAAAATAAGCCCATAGTGAGAAAAAGCATAGTTGCTGCCAAAGAAATAAAGAAGGGGGAAGCGTTGTCAGAAGAAACCCTTGCTGTAAAACGTCCCGGCAACGGGATTAGTCCTTTAGAGTGGCATAGAGTCATTGGCAGAAGAGCGATGAGAGATTTTAAAAAAGATGAGATGATAGAATATGAATCCTTTTAATAATAGTTTTGAAGAAAAAAATGATTGATATTAATGATATTGCAGAATTTTTCTGGGATGTGGATACTAAGAGTCTTGATACAGGTAAAAATAAGAAGTTTATTATTGAACGGCTTTTGCAATATGGAAGACCAGAACAGATAAAATGGTTATTTGCTCATTATAGTGACAAAGAGATTATTGAGGTTGTAAAATCATCAAGAACTATTGATAAAAAGACAGCCAATTACTGGTCGTTACACTATAATATTTCATCAAATGAGGTTTTATGTTTGAAGAGGCAGTTGATCCAAGAGTGTTTTTATTAATTAAAAAGATTTCAAAAATGCAAGAAATAGTAGACAATTTTTACCTTGCCGGTGGCACTGCGTTGGCAATACAGCTTGGACACCGAAAAAGTGATGACATCGATTTGTTTTCACAAAAGCATTTCTCTGTTGAGTATTATTCACAGCTACTTCTTACTTTAAGGGGTAAAATATTGATTGAGGAAGAGGGAACAATACACGTACTTATTGAAGACATTAAGGTGTCACTGCTTTATTATCCATACAAATTATTATTGCCGTTTAAAATGATTGAAGGATTAAGTATTGCAAGTATTGAGGATATCGCATGTATGAAAATAGTAGCACTTTCACAGCGTGCAGAGAAAAAGGATTTTTTTGATGTATATGAGATACTCAAAATATTTAAACCTATTGAATTGAAAAAAATGTTCATAGAGAAATACGGTATAGAGAAAATAAACTGCTATCATATTTTGAAATCATTATTTTATTTTGAGGATGCTGAGAACTCGCCGGAACCAGTCAGTCATCATGGAACAACATGGGATGAAGTGAAGGCATTCTTTAGAAGTAACGAAAAAATACTTACAAAAGATTTGTTATGTTAACATGCGTAAGATTGTAGATAAACTTCGTCCGGTTATTGAAAAACATAAGAATCATATCCTCTTTGCATATCTTTTTGCGTCAGCGGCCAAAGATGATTTAAGACCGCTGGGTGACATAGATATAGCTATTTTTTGTAAAGGAGAAAAGGAATCATATTTTGATCTAAAACTTGCTATTCATGCTGATATTTGCCGGGTTTTAAAAAGTAATGACATTGATGTGGTTATCCTTAATACTGCAACCAATATAATGCTTCTTGATGAAATAATAAGGTACGGGATAGTGTTATTTGATGGAGATGCAAAGTTAAGAGGAGGATTTGTGCTGCTTAAAATTTTACATCAGGCAATTGACTTTAAGGAGCAAAGAAAAGCTGTGGTAGGTTTCTGATGGAACAGATTTACCAAAAGATAGGAAGAATTAGGGAGTATCTTAACCTGATTGAGTCAATTAAAGGCGAATGCCTGAAGCAATTTACAACCGTTCCAATATTATAGAGGAGCGGTGTTGCATTATTTGTATTTATTGGCTGACAGCTGCATATCGCTTGCTGAGTTGGTAATAAAGCATAAGAAATTGAGAATTCCACAATCGTATCATGAGGCGATTGATATACGGGTGAAAATAAAATATTGGAACCAGCATTTGCTTACAAGTTTGCAAGAATTGCGGGTTTCAGGAATTTTTTTGCGGATGACTATGAAAAAATTGATGTAGATTTTATCTGTAAAAAGATACTATCACAACTTGAAGATGTAGATACATTTGTTAAGCAGATAGAGGGCTCAATATAAATGCGTAAGATAGCAATCGTAACAGGCACACGGGCAGAATATGGGCATCTTTACTGGATTATAAAAGGAATTCAAGAAGATAAAGAACTTGAATTACAATTAATTGTTACAGGCATGCATTTATCACCAGAGTTTGGATTAACTGTTAAAGAAATAGAAAAGGACGGATTCCCAATTGCTGAACGAGTAGAGATGTTGCTCTCTTCTGATACAGAAACTGCTATTACAACCTCTATGGGGCTTGGAATGATTGGTTTTGCAAAGGCGTATGAAAGGCTTAAACCCGATATTTTGGTTATTCTCGGTGACAGATTTGAAATTTTATCAGCAGTTGCATCGGCGATTCCTTTTAGAATTCCTGTTGCTCACATTCATGGTGGAGAGGCTACCGAGGGAGTAATGGATGAACTCTTCCGTCATGCGATAACAAAGATGAGCAATATGCATTTTCCGTCTATGCGGATATATGCTAATAGAATAATACAAATGGGCGAGTTGTCAGAAAAGATTTTCTGTTTTGGTTCTCCAGGTTTAGATAATATTTATAAATTAAATTTACTTAATAGAGAAAAACTGTATCAAGAATTAGTGCTTCCGATAGATAAAAAAGTGGGTGTTGTTACTTATCATCCTGTTACTATGGAAAAGGACACTGCTGAATTTCATATGTACGAATTGTTAAAAGCGATCCAAGAATTTCAAGATATTTATTGGGTTTTTACTTTACCCAATGCTGATGTTGGCGGAAGGACCTTAATTAAAACGATAAACGATTTTATAAGCAAAAATTTAGATATAGGAAAATCTTTTACGTCACTTGGACAGTTAAAATATCTATCTTTACTAAAATATGCAACTGTGATGGTTGGAAATTCATCTTCGGGTATCATTGAAGCTCCCTCATTTGAATTACCTGTGGTTAATATCAGTGATAGGCAAAATGGGAGGATCAGGGCGGAAAATGTTATAGATGAACCAATATGTGAAAAAAGCAGAATAATATCGGCTATAAATAAAGCTATTTCTAAAAAATTTAGAAATTCTTTAAAAGGGTTGAAAAATCCATATGGGGATGGTGATGCAAGCGCTAAGATTGTTAAAACTCTTAAGACTATTTTACTGTCTGGAATTGCAAAGAAACAGTTTAATGATTTAAAATTAAGAAGCGAGTAATTTTATGGATAAAACCAAACTGCAATCTCTTTTAACTACTGTTGATACGACAATTAAACAGGCTATGAAACAGCTTAATGACGAAGGGGGGAAAATCCTTTTTGTTGTTGACGATAATGGAAAGCTTATAGGAACAGTTACTGATGGTGATATTCGCAGGGGAATAATAAAGGGTTGTGGTTTTAACGAGAGAATAGAATTAATAATGAAAAAGGAGTTTTTGTTTATCAATGTTGATATGCAGAATAAAGAAGAATACGTTAAAAGGTTGATGCTTGAAACCAAGATCGAACAGATTCCATTATTGGATAATAAAGGAATAATTTTAGATGTTATTTTATGGACTGATATTTTAGCAGGGAAAAAACAATTAGGACATGAAAAACTCATGTCAAATCACGTAGTAATAATGGCTGGCGGTAAGGGCACTCGATTGGATCCTTTTACGAAGATATTTCCTAAACCTTTAATTCCTATCGGCAATAAACCAGCGGTAGAAATTATTATGGAAAGATTTTATAGACATGGTTTCCATAAATTTATTTATTCGCTTAATTATAAAAAAGAATATCTAAAGCTCTTTCTGAAAGAAAATAATTTTTCATATAATATTGAATGGGTTGAAGAAGAAGATTTTTTGGGAACTGCGGGTAGTCTTTCATTATTAAAGGATAAAATTACCGATACTTTTTTTGTTGCCAATTGCGACTCTTTGTTAGATGTGAATTTTGAAGAGGTTTTAAATTGGCACAAAGAACATGAAGCGTCTATTACGATAATAGGATGTCACAATGAGGTTAAAATTCCCTTTGGTGTTTTGCATTTGTCCAACGGCAGACTGGAGAAAATTTCTGAAAAACCTGTACATGATGTGGTAATAAATACAGGTATTTATATAATGGAACCACATGTCATTTCATATATTCCAGGAGGAAGCCATGTTGACATGAACAAGTTGATTGATCTAGTTATGGAAAAAGAGAAAATAAGTGTGTTTCCCATTTATGGAGGCTGGCTTGATATAGGGCAGTGGGATGAATATAAAAAGGTTATAGAAAAAATGGAAGGGTATAATATTGTATAAAGGGAAAAAAATACTTGCTCTTGTTCCTGCGAGAAGAGGATCGAAGGGTTTGCCTCTTAAAAATATTAAAAAAATGCTTGGTAAGCCATTAATTGCTTGGACAATTGAGCAGGCGTTGGAAAGTAAATATTTAGACAAAGTAATTGTATCCACAGATGGACAGGATATTGCAAAATTGGCTAACAAGTATGGAGCCGAAGTTCCTTTTTTACGCCCAAAAGAATTCGCTACTGATGACTCACCAACATCAGATGTTGTAATGCATGCACTGAACTATTTGGGAGAGCAAGATGAGTTCTATGATTATATTGCAGTTTTAGAGCCTACTTCCCCGTTAAGAAACAGAGGAGATATTGACAACGGAATAAAAATGTTGGTAGACAATGCTGCCGCTGATTCGTTAGTAACTGTTGGCGAGATACACACAGAACATCCAATGGTAGCAAAGAGAATGGTTAATAATTTAGTGGTTCCATACATTAATAATAAGAAATCAATATATCAACGACAGCAATGTAATAAAGCCTACTTTCCATATGGAGTCTTGTATATAGCAAAGGTATTGGTATATAAAGAGCTGAAAACTTTTTATACTCATCATACAATACCATTAAAAATTGAGCGATGGCAAAATTATGAAGTAGACGATAAGATTGATTTTATGATAATTGAAAAACTCTTAGAGAAATATTGTTTTTAATTATAGTTTTAAATCTTGTAGTTAAAAATATTTATGTACTTGTAAATGATTTAAATTGGCTAGTTAAATAGTTGATAATCCTCAAAAACTGAAGATTTGAGTATTTCAACAGATAAAACAAAATTTTATGGGGAGAAAAAGCAGTGGGAGATTTATCATGGAGATTTGATGGTAAAGAGTATGGATATATAAAAGAGGTTTTAGACTCTGGTTTTGCAAGTGGTACTTCCGGTAGTATGAACAGTCGTCTAGAGAGTAGTTTTGCTAAAAGGTTTGGAAGAAAGTATGCGGTGACTTTTAATTCTGGAACCACAACCCTCCATGCTGCTTTGTGGGCTTTGGGTGTGGGATATGGGGATGAAGTTATTGTGACTCCATTAACCGTTATTTCATGTATGAATGCCATTCTTTACTGTAACGCAATTCCAGTTTTTGCAGATATTGATCCAGAAACTTTTTTATTAGATCCTCAAGATGTTCGCAGGAAAATTACTCCAAAAACTAAGGCGATTATGCCGGTCCACCTATATGGGCAAGTTTGTAATATGACTGCGATTATGTCAATAGCCAAAGAATTTAACCTCAGTGTTGTTGAGGATTGTGCACAATGTTATTTGGGGACGCATAACGGAAGATTTGGCGGTACTTTCGGTGATGTTGGCAGTTGGAGTTTCGAGAATTCAAAACATCTAACCACAGGTGATGGTGGGATTATTACATGCGATAATGAGGATTTGGCAGATAAGATAAGAAAATTGAGTACACAGGGTTTTCGTAATGCAACTGCGGTCAGTGGTAAGATTAGAATAAACAAAGATTTATTTCAAAATCCATCATATAAGCGACATGTTATGTTTGGTTTCATGTATAGGCTCCCGGAGGTTGCCGCTGCACTTGGCTTAGGACAACTTGAAAAGTTAGATTGGTTTGTAGAGAAGAGAGAAAAGATGGCACAGATGTACCTCTCTGTATTGAAAGATAGTGGTTGTATTTGGCTTAAACCACAAATAATGCCGACAAGGGATAGAAATGTTTACTATACATTTGCTGCTAGATTTTTAAGGAACGATATTAAATGGGAAGATTTTAGAAAAAAGTATATAGAAAATGGAGGTGATGGAATTTACGCTGCATGGACTTTGTGTTACCAAGAAGACTCTATTGAAGACGTCAAAAGAATCTTAAAATCAATGCATTTAGAAAATAGATTAAATACTGATAATGGTATTTGTCCCAATGCTGAAATGATTCAACCACAACTCATGCAGTTTACTACAAATCAAAAGGGAGAAGAAGAAATGAAATTACAAGCTGAGGCTTTATATAAAACTATAAGGTATTTTTCGTAGAATAACATGGTAGATTTTTTTAAGAGAATGTTCGACTTCGGCGATAAAGTAATTGTTATAACTGGAGGTCTTGGCTTAATAGGAAGACAATTAGTGCTAGCTTTTGCTGAGTATAACGGATTAGTAGTGGTAGCAGACATTGATAAGGAAAGATTCGAAGAATTATTTGCTAAGATAAAAAATCTTTATTTCGAAAAATTAGATATATCCGATCCGGTAGATGTAGAGTCTTGCATCGAAAGGATAATTGGTAAATGGGGAAAAATAGATGTATGGGTAAACTGCGCATATCCAAGGACATCGGATTGGGGAAGGTGGATGGATGATATTACTTTTGATTCATGGAATAAAAATATTCAGGCGCATCTTGGTGGATATTTTTGGACTTCAAAGTTAGTACTAAATCATATGAAAAAAAGGAGGTCTGGAAATTTAATAAATTTTGGGTCAATATATGGAATGCTAGGTCCAAATTTTGACATTTATGAAGGAACAAAAATAACAATGCCTGTGGTATATTCCGCTATAAAAGGTGGAATTCTAAGTTTGACAAGATATTACGCTGCGTTATACGGTACTTATAATATTAGGGTAAATTCTATTTGCCCAGGAGGGGTTTATGATCAGCAGGATGATATTTTTGTTGAAAAGTATAGCAAATTAACACCGCTAAAAAGAATGGCTCGTGCTTACGAAATAGCAATGCCAGTCCTTTTTTTAGCATCCGATTGTGCTTCTTATATAACTGGGCATACTTTGATGGTGGATGGGGGATGGAGTGTTTGGTAGTTATAGTAAACGCAAAAATAAGTTGAGATGCAATCGTTTATTTCAGAGGGGGAAATGCGTAATTTACCCTATTTATTAAGTACGTTTACTATAAGTATAATTTATGGTAATAATGAAAAAACATTAAAATTTGTGGGAGATAGTTGGAATGAGAGAGGATCCAATATTTATTACAGGTGTTTATAGAAGCGGTACGACTTTTGTTGGTAATATTTTGAACGCACACCCCTTACTTAATGTAAGCTATGACACAGTAAATTATTTCAGATATATACTGAAAAAAGGAATCGTTCCGCATAATTATACCGATATAGTGGATACTATTAATTTGCGGCTTACAAAACGATATAATATAAAACTAAATAGGGATAAAATTATTCAAGAAATACAAGACTCCGGATTTGTTAATCATAAAGTAATATACTCCGCTATTATGAATTCTTTATTTAGGTATTCTAATAAACGTTGGGGGGAAAAGGCATTGTTAGAATGGACTAACATTCCTACGTTTCTCTCAATGTTTTCTAAAGGAAAAGCTATTCATTTGATACGTGATCCACGTGATGTTATTGCGTCATATAAAAATATGACAATAGAAACGGGTCAAAAATATTTAGACGCGATTTTTGCTACTATGCATTCAATGGATACTGCGATTTCTTACCAACACAATTTCTCTGATGAAAGGTATTATGTTCTTAAATATGAGGATTTAATTGTTGATACAAAAGAAACAATGGTGAAGTTATGTATTTTTCTAAATTTGGACTTCTGTGAAGAAATGTTAAATCCTGATAATTACAGAGACCGCTGTGGGAATAAATTTGACTATAGGAATCATTCTGCTTATACACGAAGTGATTCTTATGAAAATAGTCTACCGTTGGGACGATGGAAGGCTGAATTAAACAAATTTGAAATAGATCTTGCTGAATCTTTATTATCTAAACAAATGAAATATTTCAATTATCAATTATCAGATAATTACAAGGAAAATATTATTGTAGAATTATTAAATATTCTTGATAAAACACCATTGTTAAAAGAGAGGATTAAAAACTATCTTAATACAGGAACTGGTGTTGAATCTTATCCAAGTGATCCAACTTTACCACAAAACTGGGATACATCAAAAGTAATGTCCAAAACATTGTAACTGAGTTTTAAATTTGTTAGCGATTGTGAGTAATAATGAGAATCTTATTAGTAGTTTATGACAATGATTCATATATACATTGGTTCCCACAAGGTCTGGCCTATATAACTTCAGTACTTCTTAAAAAGGGGTACAGTGTAGAAATATACAACCAAGATATGCATCATTACACGGAAGAACATCTAACAGAATATTTAAACAACAACAAATTTGATGTTATTGGTATAAGTGTGATAGCGGGATATTATCAATATAAAAAATTATTGAAAATATCACATGCAATAAATAAGTCTAAAAATAGACCATTTTATATAATTGGTGGGCATGGTCCTTCTCCCGAACCTGAATATTTTTTGAAAAAGACGCAAGCTGATGTAACTGTTATGGGAGAAGGTGAGGTGACGATTGTCGAATTAATGAATGCTATTGAAAAGCAAAAATCTTTAAGAGATGTTAAAGGCATAGCATTTCGAGAGGGTGACAGTGTGGTAGTTAATGAAAAGAGGCCGTTGATAAAAGATATTGATACTATACCACTTCCTGCATATGATTTATTTCCTATCTATTATTATCGCCTGATAAGAGCGCGTCACGCCAAAAAGAGTGATTTTGCTATGCCTGTTTTATCCCC
>Ga0194127_10006190_pt1 | contig 13691 bp, 15 predicted proteins | sample TA2KigC100mmetaG_FD_148624 | JGI IMG/M metagenome (GOLD analysis project Ga0194127, IMG submission 148624) | Freshwater microbial communities from Lake Tanganyika, Tanzania - TA2015036 Kigoma Deep Cast 100m | ecosystem: Environmental > Aquatic > Freshwater > Lake | place: Tanzania: Lake...
CCCCAAGTTGACCCCGTCCCTACGCACCAAACCTTTTGTTGTCATGGTGCTGTACAGAAAATCATCTTTTTTCTACATTGAATTCGTTGTCGACAATAGAAAGTGAACTCGCCGAGGTGAACCATGATGATGCCCGATCTGCAATCCAGTCTCGTATGTGATGACGTTCGTCAGGAACGTAACGGAAAATTTATGCTGATCGGCCTGTTCGATGCCATTCATACCGAACAGCTTCCGCTGGTTTTCGCGAAGTTGTGCGTGGTGACTCGCTGGTGCAGCGGTGAGGGGATTTTTACCCAGCGTTCGCGGATCGTGCACCCGAATCAATCTACTGTACTGATTGAAGGTCAAGATGTTCAGGTTCACCTGCCGACTGCGGAAACCGCCGCGACCAGCGTGGAACTTTTTCTCAACCTGACTTTTCCAGAGTTCGGAACCTACTGGGTGGAAATCCTGTTGAATGGCGACCTGAAGATTCGTTATCCGATTCGCATCAATCGCGTTGAACGCCAGCCCCAGGGATAAAGCCGGGCAGGAAATCAGTGACTCTGCAACGGGTTAGCGATGAACGATTAAGGTTCCGGTATCCACACCGCTCAGCACAGACTGAATAATTCCATTCACCTGTCCGTCCGCGATGATGACCGGGATATTGGCCGCTGCGGCCTTTCCAGCCGACATGAGCTTGGATTTCATTCCGCCGGTTGAAAGTTCGCCGTTTTTACCTTTATCCAGGGCGAGAATGTCATCGGAAATCTGTTCGACAAACGGCACGCGCTGCCCGTTGTCATCTTTCAGGCCGTCTGTCGTGGACAATAGAATCAGTGCATCGGCTTTGATCAGAATCGAAACCAAGGCGGCCAGTAGGTCGTTATCACCGAATTTAATTTCTTCCGTGGCGACCGTATCGTTTTCATTAATCACCGGAACAATCCGGTATTCAATCAGCTTTAACAGCGTATTCTGCGCGTTAGTACGGCGTTCCTCGTTTTGAAAAATGTCGTTGGTCAACAGAACCTGTCCGACTTTAACGTGTTTTTGGCCGAACAAATGGCTGTAAAGGCTCATCAATCGACCTTGGCCCACTGCGGCGGCCATCTGAAGTTCCGGCAGGTCCGTCGGACGCTTGGTCATGCCGAGCGCCTCAATTCCCGCCGCAATGGCGCCGGAGGAGACTAAAATCATTTCGCAGCCGGCGGCTTGCCGGGCGGCAAGTTCGGAAACCAGCGCAAAAATTCGCTCATGATCCGGCTTTCCGGTCGAATCGACCAGTACGCGGCTGCCGACTTTTACGACGATGCGCTTGGCCTGTTTAAGTTGTTCACGCGTTTTTTTCATAGAGGGCAGTACAGTATGACTAGACGGTCGAGGAAAAAACAAAAAAAACAGGATTTTTCACCCTGATTCAGCACGAAACCGTCTCGCGCGCGCGATTCTTTTGTTTACAGGAGGCTTGCAGAAAAAACCGATATCAATGTAGTTTACTCATTATTTGATTAACTTGGACTGGAGTGGATTATGGCTGAAGACCTGCAACCGTTACTTGAACAAATTCGCAAAGAAGGCGTGGAAAAAGCCCAAAAAGAAGCCGCTGATCTGATCGCTCAAGCGAAAGAAAAGGCCGCTCAAATCGTGCGCGAAGCCGAAGCGAAAGCCAAAGCCCTTGTCGTTCAGGCGGAAGCAGATTCCGAACTGTATACACAACGCAGCACCGCTACGCTGGAGCAGGCCGCTCGCGACGTGTTAATTACGGTTGGACAGGGCATTGAAAATATTCTCTCGGGCATCGTAGCCGTCGCCACATCAGAAGCCTTAAACGTGAACGTGCTGGAGCAGATGATGGTGAAGATGGCGCAAGCCTGTGCCGAGCGCCACGGCGAAACCCGGATCGAGCTGTCGATCAGGGCGCAAGACCAGCATGATCTGGTTAAATTCTTTGCCGATAAATACCGCCAGAAAATGGTTCACGGGATCGAATTGCACGTCGACAATGAAATTCTGAAAGGATTCAAAGTCAGCTTTACAGATAATCACGTCTACCTCGATTTCACGCAAGAGGCTATCGCCGAAGCATTAACCGCATTTCTTCGTCCGAAACTGGCTACCGTCGTCGGACGTGTCGCCAAGCAAGTGTCTGCCTAATGAAACAATATTGGTACCTCATCGCTACACTGCCCGGATTGCATCTGGGTGAAAAACCGCTGATCTCCTCGGCGGCTTTTCTCTCCCTGTGCGCGGATCAGTTGACCCCCGATGAGTTAAGCGGTGTAACGGCCATTCTCCCCTTGCGCGAGCCGCCCGCCGGTATCGCGTCCAATCTCTGGAACAACGAAATCCAGCTGAGAAACGCCATCGTTCGAGTTCGCGCCAAAAACAGCTCGCTGGACGCTACCCCGTTTTTACAGACTCATTCGGGTTACCATGTTTCTATGGAAAAGATGGTAACGGACGCCTTTACCCGCCCGAACCCGATGGAACAGCAGATGGAGCTCGATCGCGTGCGCTGGTCGATGGCCGACGAGCTGGCTGGAACCGACTCCTTTGGTGTGGTCAGCATTCTGGCGTACGCCGTGAAATTGCGAATTGCGGAATACTGGGCAACACTGGATGACGAAAAAGGACGTCAGCATGTGGAAGAGCTGATTACCGCCTCTCTCGAAACGATCAAAAACAGATAACGGATGACTGCATTATGAATCTTGGAAAAATTGTCGGAGTAAACGGAAACCTGTTGACCGTAGAATTCGAAAAACCGGTGATCCAGAACGAAGTGGGTTTTGCCCGGCTCGGTGAGGTGGCTCTTAAGGCGGAGGTGATCCGTATTCGTAACCGCCACGCTGAACTTCAAGTTTTCGAAGATACTTCCGGACTGAAGGTCGGCGATCCCGTTGAGTTTACCGGTGGATTGCTCTCCGTTGAGCTCGGCCCGGGTCTTCTGACTCAGGTGTTCGATGGATTGCAAAACCCGCTGCCGGCGCTTGCCGCAGAATGCGGATTCTTCCTGCAACGCGGAAAATATCTCTCCGCTCTTCCTCGCGATAAGAAATGGGCCTTTACTCCATTGGCCAAAGCGGGTGATGTGGTGCTGGCTGGCGATGCAATCGGTCAGGTTCCCGAAGGAATTTATAATCATAAAATCATGGTTCCGTTCCGCTTGCATGGACGCCTGACCGTGAAGTCAGTGGTGGGCGATGGTGAATTTACCGTCGAAAATACGGTGGCGGTCGTCGTGGACGATAAGGGCCGTGAACATGAAGTGAAACTCATGCAGGTCTGGCCGGTAAAAATGCCGATTAAGTGCTATGCCGAGCGTTTACGTCCGACCGAACCGCTGGCTACGTCGCAGCGCATCGTAGACACCTTCTTCCCTGTAGCACGCGGTGGAACCTATTGTATTCCCGGCCCGTTCGGCGCAGGAAAAACCGTGTTACAGCAGGTCACCAGCCGTCACGCGGACGTGGATATCGTTGTGATCGCCGCCTGCGGCGAGCGCGCCGGTGAGGTGGTCGAAACGCTGCGCGAATTTCCTGAGTTGACCGACCCGAAAACGGGCAAGAGTCTGATGGAGCGCACGCTGATCATTTGTAACACCAGCTCCATGCCGGTAGCCGCTCGTGAAGCGTCCGTGTATACCGCCGTGACGATTTCTGAATATTACCGTCAAATGGGTCTCGACGTTCTTCTGCTGGCTGACTCCACCTCTCGCTGGGCTCAGGCGCTGCGCGAAATGTCCGGCCGTCTGGAAGAAATTCCCGGTGAAGAAGCCTTCCCGGCTTATTTGGAATCGGTAATCGCTGCTTTCTACGAGCGCGGTGGTGTTGTTCGGTTAAACAATGGAGAAACCGGATCCGTCACCATCGGTGGAACGGTTTCGCCTGCGGGTGGTAACTTCGAAGAGCCGGTGACCCAATCCACGCTTAAAGTGGTCGGTGCATTCCACGGCTTATCCCGCGCACGCTCTGATGCCCGTCGTTTTCCGGCCATCGACCCGCTCGAAAGCTGGAGCAAGTACAAGAGCGTTGTTGACGGCGAAGAATTAACGCTGGCCCGCAAGTTCCTGCGTGAAGGCAGTGAAGTGGGACAGATGATGAAGGTGGTCGGCGAAGAAGGAACCTCGATCGAGGACTTTATCGTTTATCTGAAAGGCGAGTACATTGATTCCGTTTATCTGCAGCAAAATGCATTCAACGACGTCGATGCCGCGACGCCGGTTGAGCGACAGAAACACGTGTTCGGCTTTATCGCCCGTTTTCTGCGGACCGCGCTGAAGTTCGAAAACAAAGATGTGGCGCGTAGCTTTTTCCACAAGCTGACGCAGGCGACACGAGACTGGAATCAGCTCGTATTTAATTCAGACGAATTTAAAAAACAGGAAGAGCAGCTCGATCATCAGATCGCGGAGGTTACGGATTATGCATAAGGTTTATCATCGCATTGAACAGATTGCCGGCAACGTGATTGTGGTCAGCGCCGAAGGAATCATCTACGGCGAGCTGGCTCAGGTCGAATCAGGCTTCGGCACTTCGCTGGCGCAGGTGATTCGTCTGGAAGGATCGCGGGTGTATCTGCAGGTCTTCGCCGGCGGACGCGGCGTTTCAACAGACTCCAATGTGCGGTTTCTCGGACGGACCATGCAGATCTCCTTCTCGGAAAATCTGATGGGTCGTGTATTCACCGGTAGCGGAATTCCCCGCGACAAAGGTCCGGTCATTACTGAAAATCCGATTCCGATCGGCGGACCGTCTGTTAATCCGGCAAAACGTATTATCCCGCGCAACATGGTTCGCACGGGGATTCCGATGATTGACGTGTTTAACACGCTGGTTGAATCGCAAAAACTGCCGATTTTCTCCGTTGCTGGCGAGCCGTACAATGAACTGCTGGCGCGAATCGCGTTGCAGGCGGAAGTCGATGTTATCGTGCTGGGCGGTATGGGCTTGAAGCATGACGACTATCTCTATCTTCGCGACTACCTTGAAGAAAACGGCGCGCTTTCACGCTCGGTGCTCTATGTGCACACCGCCTCTGACCCGACGGTTGAATGTTTGCTGGTGCCTGATATCGCACTGGCGACCGCCGAGCAGTTTGCTCTTCAGGACAAGCGCGTTCTCGTGTTGTTAACCGATATGACCAACTTTGCCGACGCGATGAAGGAAGTGGCGATCACCATGGAACAGATTCCGTCAAACCGCGGATATCCCGGTGACCTCTATTCTCAGCTCGCATCCCGGTATGAAAAAGCTGTCGACTTTGAAGGCTCCGGATCGATCACCATTCTGGCGGTTACCACGATGCCCGGCGACGATGTGACCCATCCGGTTCCGGACAACACGGGCTATATCACCGAAGGACAGTTCTATCTCAAGAACGGACGTATCGCACCGTTCGGATCACTCTCTCGCTTGAAGCAGCAGGTCAACGGCAAAACCCGTGCCGACCACCGCACCATCATGGATACCATGATTCAGTTGTACGCCTCCTTTAGAGAAACGCTTGAGAAGCAGTCGATGGGCTTCCGCATGAGCGCATGGGACGGCAAGCTGTTGAAATACGGCGAACGCTTTGAGAAGGAAATGATGGCGCTGTCCGTAAATATTCCGCTCGAAGCGGCGCTGGATCTCGGATGGCAGATTCTGGCCGACTGCTTTGAACCGCAGGAAACGGGGATTTCATCCAAACTGACGGACCAGTTCTGGCCGAAGCGATAGTTATTCGTTACTCGTTATCTGGACGAAGCCATGAGTGAAAATCTTAAAACATTTGAAGATTTGGAGTGCTGGAAAGCCTGCCGCAAGCTTCGATTGTTTGTTGCGAAAACGATTATTCCCTTATTATCGCCAGATGAGCGTTTTGGTCTTTCCAGTCAAATGCTGCGCGCTGCGCGGTCGACAACTGCAAATATTGCGGAAGGGTACGGAAGGTTTCACTATTTGGATAATGCTAAATTCTGTAGCAATTCTCGCGGATCAGCCTATGAAGTAATCGATCACCTGATTACGGCACATGATGAGTCTATGATTTCGAAGGAAATGCTCTGCGAAGGCAAAACACTTGCTAACGAAGCCATCAAGTTGCTGAATGGCTATATGAACTATTTAAAAAAGGCGGCAAAGCCTGAGAACCAATAACCGATAACAGATAAGCGGCGAAGCCACATGGCGAAAATCAAATATACGAAGAATGAGTTGAAGGCCCAGCGCGATGCGTTGGCGCGGTTCAGACGTTATCTGCCGACGCTGCAGTTAAAGAAGCAGCAGTTGCAGGTGGAGATTCGCGGGCTGGAGGCGCAAATTGCTGCCAAGCGCAGTGAAGAGGAGGCCGCTCGCGCCGATCTGAACGCCTGGGTCAAGCTGTTCTCGGATCCATTTGATTTCACTCCCTTTATCCAGATTCAGGAAATTGTCCGTTCCTACGGAAATATCGCCGGTGTGGCTATTCCTATCTTCGGAAGCCTGTCGTTCGTGCCGGGAAATCCCGATTTATTCGCAACACCGGCCTGGGTCGACGGCGGGATTACTCTGCTTCGTCAACTCATTCGACTGCGCATTGAGCGTCAGATTATCGAAGAACAGCACCGCCTGCTCTCCGACGAATTGCGCACCACATCGCAGCGCGTTAATTTATTCGAAAAAGTGAAAATTCCGGAGTGTCGTGAACATATTCGCGTCATTCGTATTTTCATGGGCGACCAGCAGACCGCCGCCGTCGCCCGCTCCAAAATTGCTAAAGGTAAAAGCGTAGAAAAGGTGAGATCGGCATGATCGTCAAAATGAAAAAACTGACGCTGCTTTGCACACGCGACTCTCGCGAAGAGACGCTATTGGCACTGCGCACCTTCGGTGCAGTTCATTTGCAACCGATTCAGCAACCGGAAGGCACCGATCTCGAAGAAGCTCGTAATCTGGTTGACCACCTCAATCGCGCATTGGAAGTGCTGCCAAAGCATCCGCACGTTAAGCCGTCCGGAAAAACTCCGCACGACGTGGTGAAATCGGTCTGGACGCTCATCCATCGCAAACAGGCGCTGACGGAACAGATCGACCTGCTCGAATTGGAGATCGGTCACCTGAAGCCCTTCGGCAGTTTTTCACCCGAGACGGTGCGAGAACTCGCTGAAAAAGGCGTATCGGTCAAACTGGCACGACTTCCGCTGAAGGGCTTGCCGGCGATTCCGGACGGCGTTCATCGCGTTGAGCTCAGTCGGGACCGCAGTGCGCTGTATGTTGCGTTTATTTATCGCGGAGAACGAACATTTGAAATCGAAGAGGTTCCTCTACCGAAGCTCTCTCTGGCGACGATGCAGCAGAATTTGGCTTCGCTGAAATCAGAACTTCAGGCAACGGACGCCGAGTTCGCCGGTTTTGCTGGTGATCACGCTGCCGTGGCTTTGCTGGCTGGCGACGCCGCAGATCGCCTGCGCTATCTGGAAGCGCGTGCCGGCATGGGTTCCGCCGAAGCCGTTTGGTATGTGCGTGGATTCTTCCCGGCGGAAGAGGAAAAAACGTTGCGCGCGGCCGCCGTCAAACAGGGTTGGGCTGTGGTGATTGAGGATCCCGCCGAGTCCGATACCGTGCCGACACTGTTGCGTCATCCGAAGTGGGTGACTCCGATCAAGGCCGCATTAAAGCTGATTGAGGTTGTCCCCGGTTATCGCGAGCTGGACGTGAGTGCAGTCTTCTTAATCTTCCTGAGTATCTTCTTTGCTTTTATTATCGGTGATGCAGGATACGGCATTCTATTCATCGCTCTAACGTTGTGGGGCAAAAAGAAAGCCAAAGGTAAGCCGGATGCTCAGCCGGGGCTCAATCTGATGCTGATTCTGAGTTCCGCCACGATTCTGTTCGGGGTGATGACCGGCACGTACTTCGGGATGCCGATTGAAAGCCTGCCGAAAGGACTGCAAGCGCTGACGAATCCGTATATGACCGGCTGGACTGGAGAACAATGGAATGCCGACCTCGCCGGCAACCACATCATGTTTATCTGTTTTTCCATTGCGGTTGTGCACCTTTCGATTGCGCACTTGTGGAATATTGTCCGGAAGATCAACACGCCATCTGTATTTGTGGATATCGGCTGGCTGCTTTGCACATGGGGTCTTTATACGGTGGTCTTGCAACTCGTGCTGAATGTGACCTTGTTTGCGCCGGTTCAGTCTGCGCAGATTCCTGTGATCGGTACGGGAGCTTTGTTTGTGGGAATCGGGCTCCTGCTAACTAAAAATTACATCAAAATGATCACCCTCTTTCTGGATATCATCAGCAATTTTGTCGATATCATCTCGTACATCCGTCTGTACGCCGTGGGTGCCGCATCCCTAGCGGTTGCACAAGCGTTCAACGAAATGGCGGTCGGCGTCGGTTTTAATGGACTGGCCTCGCTGGGTGCGGCCCTGATTCTTTTTGCCGGTCACGGGCTGAATATCATTCTTGGCGCGATGGGCGTCATGGTGCACGGCATTCGTCTGAACACGCTCGAGTTTTCCGGTCATGCCGGCGTAGAGTGGGCAGGCATCAATTTCAATCCTTTCAAGAAAAACGAACGAACCTTTAACGAATCAAACCATTAGGAGGACATATCATGGACGCATCATTAGCAACTGCATTGATTAAACTGGGGGGTGCGGCAGCCTTCTCTCTGGCGGCTCTCGGATCCGCACTTGGAACCGGAACTGCGGGTATGGCCGGTATCGGCGCCTGGAAAAAATGTTATGCGCAAGGCAAACCGGCGCCCTTCATCCTGCTGGTTTTCATCGGCGCACCGCTCTCGCAGACGATCTATGGATTGCTCATGCTGATTAATTTCAACAAGATTGCCGCACAGATCGCCACGAATCCGGAAGTTGCCGCCATCTGGCCGGCTGTTCTCGGCGCAGGAATCTTCGGCGGGATCGCGGTTGGCGTATCCGCATGGTATCAGGGGGGAGTATCGGCTTCTGCGAATGATTCCATTGCAGAAACAGGACAGGGTTTGACCAACTGCATTATTTCGATCGGTATCGTAGAAACGGTTGCGCTCTTCGTAACCTTTCTGATCGGAATGGCGTTCAAATAAAGTCCGCTTTGCGGTGATCCGGTTCCATGACGCAGCGCGACGGAATGTCGCCAGCTGTTTGTGGTTTGGCGGCTTGAAAAGGATTTCCTTTCAGCCGCACCGCATCATGGTATACAGTGTGGTTTTTATACCCCATTTTTACGGATTGGAAAACAGACGATGAATCTGCAGGAACTGAATCAAATTCGAGACACAGCACTCGCGGAAGCGCGCAATGCAGCGGATGCCGCTGCGTTGGAGTCCGTACGCATTAAATATCTTGGCCGCAATGGATTGCTTCCAGAGGTCATGGCTCAGTTGAAAGAAGTTCCGAACGAAGAAAAGCCTGTTTTCGGCAAATCCGCCAATGCACTTAAAAACGAGTTGACCGAACTGATCAAAGAGCGGCAGACCCAGTTGACTTCCGGCTCGAAAAAAGCAGATGCGTTTGATCCGACTCAGCCGGGTCTCTGGCCGGAACTCGGATCCGAGCATCCAATCAGCCAGGTTACTGCTCGAATCGTCGAGATTTTCCAATCGATCGGCTTCACCGTTGCCGATGGACCGGATATTGAAACCGTCTGGAATAACTTTGATGCACTGAACACGCCGGCAGATCATCCGTCGCGCGATGAGCAGGATACATTTTACCTGAACAGCGGTGATCTGCTGCGCTGCCATACGTCGCCGGTGCAGGTGCGTTACATGGAAAGTCACAAGCCACCCATTCGCATCATTGCTCCCGGTCGTTGCTACCGCCGCGATACGCCAGATGCTACGCACAGCGCAAACTTCCATCAGGTGGAAGGACTGTTCGTGTCCGAAAACGTTTCTATGGCGGACCTCAAGGGAACGCTCGCCTATTTTGCGAAGCAATTCCTTGGCGACGAAGTGAAAATCCGCTTCCGTCCGCACTTCTTCCCCTTCACCGAACCGAGCTTCGAAGTCGACTTCTTCTTTGAGGTTGGCGGGAAGGCGCGCTGGATTGAAATTCTTGGGGCGGGCATGGTGGATCCGAACGTATTCCGTAAAGTCGGCTATGACCCAGAAAAGGTCACGGGCTTCGCCTTCGGAATGGGAATCGAGCGACTGGCTATGATCCTGTACGGCATCAAGGACATCCGGAACCTCTACGAAAACGACGTGCGGTTCCTCTCGCAGTTTTAAGCGGCGAATCAACACTCAGAATTCAACCGGCGAAGCGATGATTTTCTGCGCTGGAATGGTCAGTGTCATTCGGAACAGGTTCTGCTGCGGTAAACTCGCCTCCAGCTGGAAGCCTAACAGCGCGCAACACCGGTTGGACAGCGCCAACCCCAAACCGCAATGAGCAGAACCGGTTCGCGACGCATCTTTTCTCCATAACGGCTCAAACAGATGGGGCAGGTCCTCCGGCACGAGTGCGGGATTCGTATTAGTTAAACGAAGCTCCCAGCCGCACGCTGTCGATGTTAAGGAGCAACTCACTTCACCCTGCGACGGCGTATATTCAACCGCGTTGTTAAGCAGGTTGCTCAATACCGTCTGAAGCATGATACGATCTGCAATGATCAAGGGTATCGGTGATAATTCATAGCGTACTTGAAGCTGTTTGTTCTGCGCAGAAGGCTCGATGGACTGACGGAGTTCATTCAACAGATCATTCAAATCGACCGGGCGGAAGTCCACACGCTGAACACCGGATTCGTAGCGGGAAAGAGATAGCAATACATCGACCATATGCTGCATCTGCAAGGCTATATCACGGGCCGATGAAATGACTCCGGCAGTCGACTCCTGATCATCTGGCCATTTAAGCGCGACTTCGGTGATGGAACGTAATTCCGCAATGGGAGTGTACAGCTCATGAGCCATGCCCGCCGTCAGATGACGCTCGCGTTGGAAGGCGGACTCAATTCGTGCCAGCAAATGATTTAATTGCTCCACAATCCGGATCAGTTCGTCGGGAACCGACGTGAGCGGAAGGCGGGTGTTTAAATTTTCGGAGTCAATCGCCACAACTTGTTGTGCCAGGGTATTCAGCGGGCGAAGACCCCGCCGCACAATCCACGTGACAGACAGGATTACAACCAGGAACAAACCCAAAAGACCCGCGATGAACCCGAGATCAATTTTGCGAAAAAGCTCGTTTAGATGGAGCGTATCGCGTGCGATGATGATCGTAACCGGTTTCCGATGATGCTGTTGCGGCTCGGGATACTTTTCGCCCCACTGCGGCATTACTGTGATCGCTGCGGCTCGTCCCGGTACCCCTCCGGGCAGGATTAAATGATAGAGTTCCGGTTTTTCGGACAACGTGCCGGCCGGCAGGGATAATTGTCCGGCTCCTAACGAACGCGAGCGTCCGATCAGATCGCCTGTTTCCAGGCTGATTTGGTAATATTCCGGATTATTAACCCGTTCGAACTCTGGCATTCTTTTTTCAACAAACTCAAAACTATACTCATTATGCTCCCATTCTGTGAGCGTGGATAAGTCATGAGCTTTCGTTATCAGCGAGTAATCGAACTCCTGCAAAATGATGTTACGGATGGCCTGCCGGCCGGTTAATCCGACTGCAATGCACAGCAGTCCGAGTGAAAGGATCAGTAGACCGGTTAATTGCTGGCGAATTGATTTCACTCGGATTGAGCCTCCAATAAATAACCCAGGCCGCGGCGCGTCACGATTTTAACCGTGCATCCGGCGTCGGCCATCTTCCTGCGTAGAATGCTGATGGTCGCATCAATCACATTACTAAAGATATCGGACGTCTCTTCATAAATATGGGCTTCAATTTCCGACCGGTCTGTCAACGTATCGGCGCGATGGACGAGAAGGTTCAGGACTTTAAACTCGCGGGGCGCAAGCGGTAGAATCTGCTCCTGAATGCGAAACTCCTGCCGCTTTAAATCCAACACCAGATTGCCACAACGCAGCTCCGGATTTTTATTTCCATAGCTGCGCCGCACGAGCGCCGCCACCCGTGCGAGCAGTTCATCAATTGAAAACGGCTTGGTCAAATAATCGTCTGCGCCCGTATTCAATCCGCGAATGCGATCGGGAACCGCATCCTTTGCGGTCAAAATCAATACATGCGTATCGATGTTTTCTTCACGCAGGCGAGACAGTACCGTTAACCCATCCATTTTTGGCAGCATGAGATCCAAAATAATCACATCGTACGGCACGGTAGACGCCAGCCAGAAACCCTGTTCCCCGTCACTGGCCACGTCGACCGCATAGTCCGACTTTTTCAACGCCAACCGGATGGAGTCTTGCAACCGAATCGAATCTTCTATCAGAAGTATTTTCATTGTAAGATCCAAACCCTGATTCGAAACCCATCAGGGTTTGTTCGTCAGGGCTACTTATTTTTTGTCATCATCATCTTCTTCGTCTTCTTCGATCTCCAGATCAATCACTTTACCATCGGCAGATAGCTCCAGCTCGATCGTCACTTGATTGATCTCGATCTCCGCTTCATACAGCATGGTCTTGCCTTTCTCAACCTGCTCCACCTTGTTGATCTTACCATTTGAAAAAATAGCCAGTGAGGCCTGAACCGGGGCCGGTAACTGATTTATATCCATTTCCTTCTCGATTTCAAGTGTTCGTCCGTCTGGAGCAAACTTCATATCGCAGCTTTTATCACCGACCATCATCTCAATTTCGTAAACCGGCTTTTCTTTTGTTCCTTCCAGCTCGACGCACTTGATTGTTCCGTCAGGACAGATACGGGATGCTGCAGTTGCCACCGGAGCAGGTAAGTCCGCCGCCGGAATTACGTTGCCGCCTGCTAAAACATTCATTGCGCCTAATGCTATAATCATCCAACCAGTCGTCATCACTTTTTTATTCATAGGATATCCTCCGTTATATTTGTTATTTACCGCCTCAACCCGATTTCAGGGGTCTCTGACTCAACATGTTCTATTGTTGATGCGCAAAATATAGACCGCTCTACATTACGAAAAGATTACCGATCACTCATTGTTCATTCAAATTTTGCGTATGCGATTCAATCCGATCCATCATGCCGGGTTTGACGAACGCGTTGAGGCGGACTACAGTTTTCAATCGATCGGGAGGGCTGGAATGAAAAAACTGTTTCTTTGTGCGGGGCTTCTATTGCTGTGCGGCTGTTTGGGTGCTCCCAAAGGAGTTGCACCGGTTAAACCATTTGAACTGAATCGCTATCTGGGAACCTGGTACGAAATTGCGCGGCTCGATCACTCGTTTGAGCGCGGTCTGGAAAAAGTATCAGCGGAGTATTCTCTTCGGGAGGATGGGGGAGTCCGAGTCAAGAATCGGGGGTTCTCACCGGAAACTCAGGAGTGGCGCGAAGCGATCGGCAAAGCGTATGTGGTGGGAGATCCCTCTGAAGGGTATCTGAAAGTCTCTTTCTTTGGTCCGTTTTACGGCTCCTATGTCATTTTTGAATTGGATCAGAAATCGTACCAGCACGCCTTCGTCTGCGGGCCGAACACCGACTATCTCTGGTTGCTTTCACGCACGCCAACCGTCAGCGAAGATCTGATTGCGCAGTTTGTCGCAAAGGCTGGCAAGCTGGGTTTTGATACCAATCAGCTGATCTATGTGAACCAGCAATAGATGTAGTTATTCGACGAGATATTCCGCTCTGAGGCGGGCCAGCTCAGTTTTTAGCATCGCAATAC
>Ga0194127_10006193_pt1 | contig 13688 bp, 13 predicted proteins | sample TA2KigC100mmetaG_FD_148624 | JGI IMG/M metagenome (GOLD analysis project Ga0194127, IMG submission 148624) | Freshwater microbial communities from Lake Tanganyika, Tanzania - TA2015036 Kigoma Deep Cast 100m | ecosystem: Environmental > Aquatic > Freshwater > Lake | place: Tanzania: Lake...
AGTAATCTCGGTAATGCTTTCGGCCTTGGAAAAAATGGGAGATAGAATTGAAAGAAGATGAAACCACGTCCAAAACGGTGAGGATTTCCAAGACTGACGATCCTCGCCACAAAGGGAAATCGCAGGCTACGGCACGCGTGGATGGATCTCTCGACGGCCGAAAGCCATTAGGCGGGCACGTCACATGGGTGAGGAACGAGGAGCATGACATGCTCCCGGACAATATGGAGCCCACTGAAAGCATTCAGCTCGACCAAATCTTCACGAAAGAACTCACTGATTCAGGAAGCTTCGACATCCGGCACGAAATTTGGTCGAGCGGATTCGGCAAGATAATTCAAGCTTTGCCCATTCCTGCCATGCTCATCAATGAACGTCATATCATATGGGTGGCAAACGAGGCCTGCAAGAAAATATCCGAAAATTACGACCAAATTCAGGGCATTGCTTTTGCCGATTTCTTTTTGGACGCAAAAGCCCGGGAAACGGTGTTGGAGGTTTTCCAAGACGTCTTTAGTAGAAGAAAAACCCGGGTCATAGAGGGAATTCTCCAGTGGGAGGGAAGGAAGATCTGGGCTCGCATGACGCTCAGATCGCTTCGGTTAATGACCGAGAGGTTCATACTTCTGCTTCTGGAAGACCTCACTCGAGAGAAGAAACTTCTCAATCAGAGCAATAAACTGAGTCGGGAACTGGAAGAGCGGGTGAAGGAGCGCACCAGCGAGTTGTCGGAGGCGAATGCGAGGGCTCTTGAGAGAGAAAGGTTTCTTTCTGACGTCTTCGCGAGCATTCAAGATGGAGTGAGCATACTTGACTCCGACTTCACCATTGTTCGGGTGAACCCCACGATGGAGCGCTGGTACTCCTATGTGATGCCTCTTGTCGGCAAGAAATGCTACCAGGCATACCGCGGTGGGGATCGTCCCTGCGAAACATGTCCGGCGCAAGAAACTGTTCAGACGGGGCGACCTGAGTTTCAAGTGGCGCCAAAGCTAGGATCGAATGGGGAAATCATAGGATGGCTGGATCTTTACACCTTTCCCATGGTTGACTCCTGTACCGGCCAACTAAAGGGGGTAATAGAATATAAGAGAGACGTTACCGACAGAATGGCTTTGGAAGAACAGCTTCGGCAAGCTGTGAAAATGGAGGCCGTGGGGCGTCTTGCGGGAGGCATGGCTCATGACTTCAATAACCTCCTTACCGCGATCATGGGCTATGCTGCCTTACTCGCTAATAGGATCGAAGGACATGATCCCAGGTTGCAAAAGGTTCGTCAGATCCAGAATGTAACGGAACGGGCAGCCGAGCTGACGCGACAACTCTTGGCATTCAGCCGGCGGCAAGTCCTCGATATGACGATTATTAGCCTTAATGCCCTACTGCAAGACCTGGAAGGAATGTTGAAACGGCTGATCGGAGAACACATCGAGGTAAGAACCGTTCTTGACCCGTCTCTGGGCAATGTCAGGGCCGACCCTGCACAGATAAGTCAGCTCGTGTTAAATTTGACGGTTAACGCTCGGGATGCCATGCCAACAGGAGGAAGCCTTACCGTAGAGACTTCCAATATCACCCTGGATGACGCATATGCTCGGACAGTATCCGACGTGAGGCCCGGCGATTACGTGTTGCTGTCCGTGAGCGATAACGGTGAAGGGATGGACCCCGAAACCGTCTCGCGATGTTTCGAGCCGTTCTTTACCACCAAGCAAAAGAGTTCTGGAACGGGCTTGGGTCTTTCCACTGTTTATGGCGTAGTGAAACAACATGACGGGCATATCACCGTGTACAGCGAGGAAGGAAAGGGAACGACCTTTCGGATATATCTCCCACGAGCCGCCGGGGAATTAGTGAAGGAGACCACTCCCACAACGCCTTCCCAAGAAAAGGGGAGTGGTGAAACAATCTTGCTTGTGGAAGACGAAGACTCCGTACGAAATGTAGCCCTTGAGGCGCTCCAGGCGCAGGGTTATAATGTATTGGAGGCGGCCTCGGCGGAAGAGGCCATCACGATCGCCGGCAATTACCGCGAGCCCATTAACTTGCTCCTGACTGACGTGATCCTACCCAAGATGGATGGAAAGAGCCTTTTTGGCGCTCTCGTGGGAACGCGACCGGAAATGAAGGTTTTGTATATGTCAGGCTATACGGACGATTTCATAGTTCATCGCGGCGTTCTCGACCCAGACATAAACTTTCTCTCCAAACCGTTCACACTCGACGGTCTTTGCCGCAAAATAAGGTTCTGTCTGGCCAAGACATGAGAAGACGTCTTGAATCTGAGAGCTTCAAACTGGTTGAGGAAGGCCGTTCAGCCGACCATTTCAGGCTGATGCGTGTGCGCGGGCCGTCCTGACAACTCATCGTCCGGCGCAAGAAGACAGGGTTCTGAGGATCGCTTCCAATCGAGCAGTGCGTGAGTTCGCCGTAGCCGCGAAGACAAGATGTGGAGAATGCTTGATGCCCAAGAGTGTGCGAATCGAGGCAGCGGATTTCGTCAATAGTGTGCGGAGCGGATCGACAGACCCTGAGCTCATGGAGAGGTTCGGTGTATCGGCCCAGGGTCTGCGGTTGATCTTTGGAGAATTGCTACGCGCAGGAGTTTTGAAGGCTTCTGAATTGCGTGAACGTTTATCCAGTTCTCAGTGGTGGGTTATCCTGGACATCAGTGAGCGAAGACCGGACGGCCCTTCCACATTGAGGCCAGTCATACCAGCCAAGGACGCATTGGAGTGCATCCGAGCTGGCATGGACGACGTCGGCCTTATGAGACGGTATAATATCTCGGTCCGAGGATTGCGCAGCCTCTTTGACAAACTCCTGGCGGAACGAATCATCACTGAAGCGGACTATCGGGAACGGACTCGTGAAACCGGCGTCGTGCCTCTCGTCTACACAACCATACCTCAAAATTACATGATGAACATGCAAAGACAGGACATTGATGAAGAGGAATTGGCCCGGGAGATAAGAAAGGGCACAGACTACAAAGCGCTTCTGGAGAGATACCAGGTCAGCGCGGATGTGTTGCGCTCACTTCATAACAAGCTATCAAAGGAGCATGCAACGGACGCAGCTCGGAGGAACTCCCGCTCGCCGCACACGGAAACCGAGTTCCACATAAAGAATAGATCTACAGGAGCCACAATCATCACGGGTTCCGCATCTTCTCTCGGATCACTGGTGCAAACCGCGGTAGCCAAAAAGGTTGACTTGTCGCACGCGGACCTCCAGGGAGCTAACTTGTCACGATTGGACTTGACGGGCGCGCGGCTTCTTAGGGCCAACTTATCACAGGCTCAACTGGTGGGAACAGATCTAACCGGAGCGAACTTACGAGAAGCAAAGCTAACGGCCGCAGACCTTTGCGGAGCGGTCCTTCATAAGACGAATCTTGCGAAAGCAGACTTGTCCGAAGCGAACATGACCATGGCATATGCCGTCTGGGCGTTCCTTCACGAAGCCAATCTGTGCGAGGCCAATCTGCGTGGGGCGGACTTGGCCGGCGCGAATCTGGCGAACGCGCAGTTGTTGCACTGCATTCTTCAGGATGTGAACTTAGCTCACGCATACACGGAGGGCGCGATCGTGACTGCCGACGTGGTGTGACGGGCCATCGTTTGGCCAGGCCTCGGTTTCGGGTTGGTGGCGCCGCGCGCCCTTCGCGTTGTTCCGGACTTGCGGCCTCTTGGGAGCACGCCCATACTCCCGTACGGTGAAGACGCGGTCACATGAAAATGGCGACAATGTCCCTCCTTGCGGGAAAGAAGGCGAGAAGCGGCTGCAAAATCAGATCTTCTTGCGCCGCGCAAAGCTAATACGCGAACGAGCCATATTGCCTCTACTCTCCCCATTGCCGCCCAAACGCTCAAAGCCGATGGAAATAGCTGACTTTTCGGGGAGGGACCGAGGAACTCCTTTAGTTCGGGGGGCCCGGGTCGCTTTCTCAGGCGCTCGCCGGCTTTGCAACGGTTTGCCGTCAAATTTCGGATTGATTTTTTGTCGGCTCGGGCCTAAAATACAACCTCCGAGGTGTATGATGAAGCGCGTTACCATCATATGGCTGGCAATATTTGCTGCGTATAGCCTTCTGGCGGGCATGGCCTTGGCCGACAACTTTCCCGCCGCCCCGCTGCAACCTCAGGCGCCCCCTGCCGCCCAGCACGCAAAGCAGCAGCCCGAACTCTTTTACGGGTACGTTCCCCCTGCTCCGATCCGGCACACATGGCCGGGAGGGTACCGGGTCATTATTCTTGAGATGACCAACACCTTCATCGAGCACCTTCTGGGGCGCTACTGATCGGGTTTTTCTCACGTGGGAAGCCGTCCTCTTGTCCGTACGGCCACAAACCGAACTTTTGACGTATCGAGGCGTTCAGGGATTGAGGGACAGAAGCGTTTCCTTGCCCACCCTATTCGCGAGATCCCAAAATAGCCTACTTCTTGGCGCTCGGCCACTCTTGCGGGCCTGCGCATCCGAGTGAATCATTCACTACGCGGGAACAGTTCATGGCAAGCAAAGATGTTCTCATTCCCTGCGGCGCATTGATGCTTGAAGGCGTGCTGCAGACGCCGGAACACGGCAAGGCTATATTGGGCCGCGCATTGATATGTCATCCCCACCCTCTTTATGGCGGGAACATGCACAACAACGTGACCCGGGCGCTTTCGGACTCGTTGGTGGAGCGTGGCCTGGTCGTCCTCAGGTTCAATTTCAGGGGTGTGGGGAAAAGCCAAGGGAGGCACGGCGACGGGTTGGAAGAGATCCAAGACGTGAAAGCGGGCATGGATTTCTTGCTTCAAGTCGTGGGCCCAGACTCGCCGCGAATTGTGCTGGCCGGATATTCGTTTGGATGCTGGGTCGGGTTCAGGGCAGCCTCGGAAGACCCCAGACCTACCCATCTTATCGGGATTTCTCCACCGCTGGACGCTTACGATTTCACGTTTCTTCGCAAAGAGACTCGCCCGAAACTCCTCGTGGCCGGTGACCGAGATTTCATCTGCCCTGTCACCCAATTCACGGCCCTTGTGGACGAGATCCCCGAACCTAAGAAAGGGATCACCATCGAAGGTGACGACCATTTTCACATCGGGCGGGAAAAATACCTCGTCGGCGCAGCCGATGCCTTCCTCGATGAGTTCCCCTGAGATGACGGCCCGCCTCCGGGGTCACCGACGGTTGCGCACACCGGCCCAACCCTGGGATCGGAGAACGATTACCGCTCCACTCTGAAAGAGACCTGAGCCCGTACCCTCCAAACATCGATCTTGTCATTGATCAGTCTCACATCCTGTTCCACGACGCCGATTCGAGTAATGCCGCGCAGCGTCTTCTGCGCTTCAGTGATCACTTGTTTCATGGCGTCTTCCCACCCGTTGGCCGATTCGCCGACCAGCTCGATAATTTTCACCACCGACATCTCATGGCTCCTTGTCTGCCAGACCGGCTTGATGCTCGATGCGAGTTTTTCACTCTGCAGAGAGCTTGTCAATCAAAACGCGGTGCGACAAGCGGCCTTGTTTTTCGTGCCATTTTTTTATAATATGGGGCTATGACGTGCCACCTATTCCAGCAGATGTGTGCTGATGCTCTCCGGAAACGCGAACGCCCACCTGGCGGTCGCCTTGCCCGGCTCGCGTCGCGGCGACCAGACAGGGCGACCGGTCAAGGGTTTTGCCTTTTCAGGAAAGTTTTCCTCTTGGTCGGCCTGACGGCTGCAATGGTCTTGTGTTGGGGTCCGCGTCAATCGTGGGCGCACACGGTCAATGTTTTCGCCTACATTGACGGCGATCGGATCGTGGTGGAAGGCTACTTCGGTCGCAAAGTGAGAGCCGCTAACTGCGCCGTCGCGGTCCATGACGCCCACGGGAACAAGATCGGCGAAGGCAAGACCGACGACAAAGGGGTCTACGTGCTCAAACTCACCGAGGCGGCTTTTGCCCGGGGTGACCTGAAGGTGATTCTCGACGCGGGCCAGGGGCATAAAGGCGAATACACCCTTAAGGCCATGGATCGTGCCGCCTCAACCGGCGGCCCAAGGCAGGAGACCTCAGGGACTACTGCGGCTCAGGCCACTTCAGAGCAGACTTCCCTTGATGTCTCAGAAAGAACGTCGCCGGTGTCCCCCCAACAGGTGGCCATGCTTGTGAATCAAGCCCTGGACGAGAAGATGGCCCCGGTCCTCCAAATGCTCCGGCAACAGCAGAGTTTGCTCATGGAGCAGAACCGGGGTGGGCCCGGGCTGAGGGAAGTCATCGGCGGTATCGGCTGGATTTTCGGGCTCGTGGGAGTGGCCGCGTATTTCATGAGCCGCCGGCGAAGCGGGTAGCGAGGAACTCCGGATGTCTCATGTGGAAGAATTTGCGCTCGGTGATTCGATCATTCATCAGCTTGATCCGAGAGCCAAGATAATAGCGGCGGCTGCTTTCTCCACCGCGGTGGCCTTGAACACGTCCCTCGCAGTCACTGCCGCCGCGATCACGATCCCCGTCACGCTGGCCCTGTTGGCGCGCATGAACTTGAGGGCGGTGTTCCGACGATTGCTCATCGTAAATGGGTTTGTATTGCTCCTCGGGGTGTCTCTTCCGTTTACTTATTCCGGTCAGGTCCTTTGGACCATCGGTCCGCTGCATATTCACGAACAGGGCCTTCGGCACGCCGCGCTGATCGGTTTGAAGTCCAACGTGATTGTGCTGACTCTCATGGCGCTTCTTGGCACTTCTCCTGTTTTTCATTTGGCGCATGCGCTCAGTCACATGGGCGCGCCGGAGAAACTCGTCCATATTTTCTTTTTTTGTTTTCGTTACGTCCACGTGATTCATGAGGAGTATCACCGGCTAATTGACGCTATGAAGATCAGGGCGTTTCGGCCTCGAACCGATCTGCACACGTACCGAGCCTATGCCTACCTGGTCGGTATGCTCTTGGTGAGGAGCTTTGATCGGTCCCTGCGAATCATGGAAGCCATGAGGTGCCGTGGGTTCAAGGGCAAATTCTACATCCTTCACCATTACAACATGCGACAGACCGACTATCTGGTAACTGCGGCAAGCCTGCTGCTGTCCTCCAGTCTCCTGGCGCTCTCATGATAGACTTACGAAACGTCTCTTTTTCCTATAATTCCCACCCTGTGCTGGCCCAGGTCAATCTGAGCGTCCGACCGGGGGATCGCATCGGCCTGGCAGGGCCGAACGGATCGGGCAAGACCACCTTGTGTAGAATTGTGATGGGGCTGCTGGCCTCACAGTCGGGCCGGATCGAGATATTTGGGAAGGTAAGAGCAACGGAATCCGATTTCGTCGACATTCGAGGGCGAATAGGCTTCTTGTTTCAGGATGCGGACGACCAGCTTTTTTGCCCCACGGTGCTTGAGGACGTGGCCTTCGGACCGCTCAATCAGGGGAAGAGCCTGCGAGAAGTGCGGCAAATTGTCTCTTCCACGCTTGGCGATCTGGGTTTATTGGGCTTCGAGGAACGGTTCACCCACCAGCTTTCCGGCGGCGAGAAACGCCTTGTCGCACTCGCCACAGTGCTGGCTATGGACCCTGAAGTCTTGATTCTGGACGAACCTACCGCTGGGCTCGATGAGGAAACAGTGGAAAGGCTGGTCGAGGTGCTCAGGAATTCAAGGATTGCTCAACTGGTCATTTCCCACGACCGATCGTTTCTGGAAAAGACCACCGACAAGCTGTTCACCCTCAGCCATGGAATTCTCAAGCCGAACGGCGTCTAAGATTGTGATGAATGCCAAGGGGGCAGTCCCATTAACCACGAAATGGTGAGTGCGAACAGGCCATGACATGGGCCTTTTCCGCCGTTGTCGCGAAAAGCCTGACCCTGCGAACCGGATGGGAGTTCATGCAATCGCTTTATCCGTGCGATCCGCGTCTCTGGCTTATCAATCGATCGAGGGTGAAAGAAAGCTCGGAAAGGGTATATGGCTTGGCCACCACTCCGTCAAAACCGTATTTTCGGTAGTTGCCCATGACCGGGTCCATGGAATAGCCGCTTGAAACAATCACTATCGCCTGCGGATCTACGTCTCGGATTTTTTGAACGGTTTCTTTGCCCCCCATGCCTCCCGGAATCGTCAAGTCGAGAATGGTGGCGTCAAAAGGCCGAGGAGACTCCCTGGCCTTCCGATAGAGATCTACGGCCTCTTCGCCGTCCCGAGCCACCTCAACCTCGTATCCCAGCTCGGAGAGGGCGCTCCGCGCCAAGTCACGGATCGATTCCTCGTCATCCATAATCAATACCCTGCCGGAACCTTCGATGGCCTCTGCCCGTCGGCCATTTTCAGCAGGGACGTCATGCTCCGTAGCGGGTAGGTATACGTGAAAGGAGGTCCCCACGCCGACCTCCGATTCCACCGTGATCAGTCCTTCGTGATTCTTGACGATTGAGAACGCTGTGGCCAGGCCAAGACCGCTTCCTTCTCTCTTCGTGGTGAAATAGGGATCGAATACCCGGGGAAGAATGTGCGCGGGGATACCAACACCGTGATCCTTGATGATTAGTTCGACATAGTTGCCGGCCTTGAGCGGAACGGCCGGATCGGAGCTGATGACCACGTTTTGGGAGCGAACGTGGACCACTCCGCCTTCCGGCATCGCCTGAGTCGCATTGATAAGGAGGTTGTTGATGACCTGGCTGAGTTGTCCCTCGTCCGCTTCGACGAGGCACAGATCGTCGTCCCAGGAAACTTCGCAGGAGACGTTGGAGCCCCTGAGCGCAAAAGCGCACGAATCCTTTATCAGGTTGCCAAGACTCATGATCTTTTTGATTGGGGCGCCGCCTCGAGAAAACGTGAGAAGCTGCTGAGTCAGGCTCTGGGCACGCGCACAGGCGTTCTCCGCGTCCATGAGCCGCGCGGTCATCTTCCCAGGATTGGTGGAGACCATCCGCGCCAGGGTGATGTTTCCCATAATGGCGGTCAGGATGTTGTTAAAGTCGTGCGCGATCCCTCCCGCCAGAATGCCTAGTGATTCGAGTTTCTCCACTCGCGCCAACTCTTCTTCCAGCCGCCGCCTCGCGGTTACATCCTGGAGGAAATTCAGTGTAGCCGGCCGGCCTTCCCAGGTGACGAGAACCGCGTTTATTTCCATCCATTTCACGTATCCCCACTTGTCAACTATCCGGAAGGGATAGACATGCGGAACCGGCTCTCCGAGCATCCTTTTCTTGTGGCGTTCGGTGACCAATTCCCTGTCGTCCGCATGGATGAACTCCAGGAAAGGCCTGGTCACCATCTCCTCCTGTGTATACCCCGTAATCTCCAGGCCCTTGTCATTGATGAATTTAATCATCCCGTCCTGCGCAATCAGAATAGCCTCGTTCGCGTTTTGCACCACAAGGCGGTACTTTTCTTCCGACTCGCGGAGCGCTTCTTCAGCCTTCTTGCGGTCCGTTATGTCCTCCACGACCGCCTGGCATCCGGCTACTTCTCCTGTGGGGAGTCTCATGGGGGTAACCAGCACGTGGAGGTAGCACGACTTTCCCCATTTGCTCGTATAGGGGGCCTCCAGGGTGAGTGTTGAGCCCTCTTCCATACTGCGTCTGAATATCTGAGAAATTCCCGCTTCGACGAGGAGAGGAAAGGTCAACATATTGATTGATTTTGTGCTTTCCTCAGACGGCGACCCAAGCACCTCCAGCAATTTCGGATTCACGTCAATAATATTTCCTTCCCGATCGACAGCCATGATACCCACGGGAGCGTTTGCAAGCAGTGAGCGGTATTTCTCTTCGCTGCTGCGGATCGCTTCTTCGGCCCTTCTGCGGGTATCAACCTCCTGCTCCAGCTCCTCCTGACGCCTTTGGGTGAACAGGAGCTTGCGCTTTTCAGAGGTCACATCATCCAGCAAAACGATGAGGAACTTCGCCGCGCCTAACGCGAAGCCTTGAACATGCATCCTCGCCCAGATCGCTCGTCTCCCCGCGGCCATTACGGCTTTGATCACGCGAGGTCTCGCGCTTTCGAAAACGTCCATCATCAACGCCGCCACCTGCCGGGCCGCGGAGGCATTCGGAACAAGGTCGGAAAAAGGCCGACCCTGAACGGACTTGTACTGCTTTCCCAGCCCTTTCCCGGCATCATTCAAGAAAACGACTTTGAGGCGCTTGTCGACGAGCAACACGGGGACAGGAATAGCCCGAAACAATTTCCCAAGCTCCCTGGCGCAGGCTGCGCTGCTATCAGCGCGGGCGAGACTGCATATGAGCTTGTCGGTCGTCTCCTCCGCCAGAACGGAATCCAACGCGGGCTCCACTTCCCGTGGTGTCTCCTTCTCTTGGAGGAGGTCCGATTTCGGTCTATGTTTCTGTGACATTTATTTGCTCATTGGCTACCCTTTTTCGGGGTAGGCGCTCGGGGCCCCTACAAGACCTTCACCAAGCCGCCTTAGTATCCACTATTAACGCGGACCGCGCAACCCTTGGAGCGTTGTCCTGCCGTGTCTCATCTCAATTGATGATGACATATTACGGACAATAGTCACTGCGCTCCGCGGCTCCTTAGGAATTCCACCACCTTCTCCTGTCCTTTCCGGGAGGCGACATCCAGCGCGGTCACCCTTTGCTTTGACCTGGCGTTGACAGACGCCCCGTGATCCAAGAGAAATCCGATTACCTCCAGGTGACCTCCCGCCGCCGCGACCATCAAGGGTGTGATGCCCTGCTTTTCAGCCGCATCCACCACGGCCCCCCGGCGCACTAGCAGCTCAACCGTTTCCAGACGACCCTGAGACGCGGCTTTCAGGAGAGCTGTCTCGCCACTGGCATCCTCCGCGTTCACAGTAGCGCCTCCCTTGAGGAGCAACCGCGCAGTCTCGGTGTGGCCATTGAAAGCTGCTATCATCAACGGCCGAACACCCCTCTTCTCAGGAGCGTTGGCATCGGCGCCCGCGTCCAGAAGGATGCGCGCGACGCCGTGATGCCCTCGGGCCGCGGCCTTCATAAGGGCTGTCTCGCCACCCCCGTCGCCGGCGTTCACGCCTACTTTGCGATCCAGCAAGAGTTTCACCACTCCTTCGTGTCCGTGAAAAGCGGCCGCCATGAGCGAAGTTATCCCGGCCTTTTGCCCCCCAGCCAGATCCGCTCCTCGTTCCGCTAATATGCGGAGGATTTCCTCGTGGCCGGCGGCGGCCGCCTTTAGAGCCGCCTTCTCTCCGTCCGCGTCCACTGAGTTCACACCGGCCCCTTTATCGAGGAGGACTCTGACCGTGGCAGATTGCCCATTGAACGCGGCTATCATCAACGCGGTTATCCCTCGCTTCTCCGCGCCATTCACGTCCGCCCCACGATCAACCAGAAGCGCCACCAGATCGGAATGCCCCGCAGCCGCAGCTTTGATCAGCGCAGTCTCTCCATCGTCGTCCACGGCCTGCGCGTTCGCGCCGTTGGCAAGCAGCAGCTTTACCGCCTCGGAGCGGCCGTAGAACGCTGCCACCATGAGCGGCGTGAGGCCTCCCTTATCCGAGTCATTCACTTGAGCTCCCGCGGAAATGATCGCTTGCAGCTTTGTCGTGTCCCCACTCACCGCTGCTTCCATGAGTTCTGTTGAAACGGCTGCGCAAGCAGACGCGCAGGCCCCAAAAATAACGCCCAGCGCCATCGCGAACATTACCCGATTTCTTTTCATGCCCGCCTACCCTTTCTCGGAGCGCTCCCTCGCGGGAAGGATGTCACACTCGGTATAAAACCTAACACTTAAGATGGCCTATTCCCGGCGCTCTTTCGCTCAACAGCTCCACTGAAAGGCGCCTGAGCGCAGTTCATGCGCCCCACAGGATGGCTTGATGAATTACAGCCCTACGATCGATCCGACTCGTTGTCAACTCGGCGACCTTTGCACGAATTGCCCCAATGAAACCAATATCCAAAACGCTTCCGCAAACGACAACTATCAGCCTACCGTCTCTTGAGGACATGGTTCCCTTCTGTGCAAAATATAACCATGCCTTCACTTTCACTGAAGGCATCGGCCACATATTTTTCAAGGAAATCCGTCCACGCTTCGCGCGACTGAAGCGGGTCGGATCGAGTTTTTCCTCGTTGGAGCGCGCTCGATGGCGCCGCGGGTTTCCCTTCAGGTTGCGGCGCGTCGTTAAGAAGAGTCGCCGGGGCCTCGCGCCGGACGTCAAGAAACAACCTGATATTACACTATGATATAACTATTTATGAAACTATTTTCTGTATATATCTTGACAACAAGGCATAATAATGGCATATTATTCAACACGACAGAACAATCATACCCAATTATGCCCGGCGCGTCCGGGCTTATTTTTTCCTCCATCAACCAGATCGCGGGCGCGCGGCTTCAAATCGCTCTTCGCCCCCCCTCTCTTCACTTCCTGACCCGGTGTCTTCCGTGATAAGCTGCGAAAGAAGCGCTCGTTGAATCTCATTCGGAAGCGCGCAGAGCGCAGGATGCGGTGACCAAAGGCAACCGCCTCGTGGAGAAAAATCCTCCAACGATGCGGTTCGTCCGCGCAGAACGCGGGACTTGCCACATCCCGCTGAAGAGATCGATGTCACCCGCGGAAAAAGCGCCATGAATGCGCCACTCGAGTCACTCAATATCGAAGAGATTGTGAAAATCGTTCTCAGGGCGGCCCATATTGTGGACCTGCTTGACCACACGCCAGACCGAGTCACCCTCAAGATCTCTCTGTTGGACCTTCCCAAACTCGCTTTCCTGTTCCACGGGGTGAATCTGCAAGGGAGGGCGATTCGCATTCCCGGGTTGAAGGGTTTGTCGGTGAGCGTTCTCCGGGGAACAGCGACCGTTGATTACGATTCCTCCATCCTGCCTCCGGAGTTGTGGGAGCAGTTCGGCAAGATAAGAAACGACCCGCAGTATGAGCCGGTATTCGTGGATCGATTGAAATCCGTGCTCTCAGAGTGGGATCTCAAAGAGCGGTAGAGGGGATTGCTTCATCATTCGCCTTTCATGTTCCGGTTCTTCCGGGGCTTCCCAGAGCTCGCAGGCCTTTTGCTCACGGCGACGCAGTTTTTCTTGAAAATCAAAGGGGTTGTTCGCGAGCGTCGTGCTATAGTGGTTTCATGGCCACAGGCGAACATTTTGACCATTTCCCGATAAGAGACAGCTCCATCCTGGTCCGCCTCCCGAAAAAAGCCTTCCAATCGGCTGATGTGCGCGGGGCGGAGCTGTACGACGTGAGAACCGGCGTGCAACTCAGGGAGATCTATCCCACCCTTGACGTTCAAGAACTCCAACGGGCTCAAACGATCTGCGCCGAATCTGCGCAGGCCATTATGAAATCCGGAGTTCCCGCGTGGGTGGACCCGGCGGCGGACCTGTCGAAAGTGGTAAGCATTCTCGACATAAGGCAGCGAAAACTTGATTCGGTGGTGGCGGATTCGGTCTTGGACCAGCTTCGGGTGATAATCGGCCTTCTACGCGAGTACCTCGAAGCCGCGGAGTCAGCCCAGCCTGAAGAGAAGTTTTGGCTTGCACAGCAGCTCCTGAGCCTTTTGCAGAAATTTTCGGGTCGGGAATTGGCTGAGCTGAGAGAAATTGTGGACTGGTTCAACAGTCGCCCGAAGAGGCCCTAGAAGCAGTTGATGAGCGCGGCGTGAAATGGACTGATCTTGCGGTTCTTTGCGCTTGCTTTTCCTCCCGGCCAATAGTAGAGCTTGGCGCAGGGCAGCCCACCGGTCG
>Ga0194127_10006195_pt1 | contig 13686 bp, 22 predicted proteins | sample TA2KigC100mmetaG_FD_148624 | JGI IMG/M metagenome (GOLD analysis project Ga0194127, IMG submission 148624) | Freshwater microbial communities from Lake Tanganyika, Tanzania - TA2015036 Kigoma Deep Cast 100m | ecosystem: Environmental > Aquatic > Freshwater > Lake | place: Tanzania: Lake...
ATTCTCCTGGCAAACATAAGCGTGGAGGCTGTGCCTCCAGAGAAAGCGGTCTCGCGAAAGACGTTGATGAATACCGCCCTGGCCGGAATGCTCGGGCTGATTTTGAGCGTCTTCGGGGCGCTGGCAATGAATTGGTGGAGAAACGAGTAGGGCGGATTCTTACATCCGGTATCCGGTATATTGAATGACCTTGCAATGGTATGCGCTTCGCAGCAAACCAAATAAGGAAGAGGCACTGTGGCGCGAAGCCGCTGCGCGTGCACATGAGGTCTTTTACCCTCGGCTGCGGGTGCAGCCAAAAAATCCCAGGGCGCGTAAGATACGTCCGTATTTCCCGGGTTACCTGTTCGTCCGATTGGACCTGCACCAGGGCGGGTATTCAGCCTTTGCCTGGATGCCTCATTCACGCGGACTCGTCTCTTTCGGAGCTGAGCCTGCCCCAGTCCCGGACGGGCTGATCCAGGCCATCCGCCGGCGCGTGGACGGGATCAACCAGGAGGGCGGCGAGCAGCGGCATGGTTTGCAGCCAGGCGAAGCGGTCATCATCCAGGACGGTCCTTTTGCCGGGCAGGAAGCCATCTTTGACATCCGCATTTCCGGCAATGAGCGCGTGCGCGTCCTGCTCAAACTCCTGCAAGGCAGGCAGATTCCGCTGGAATTGCCCAGCGCGCAGATCGAACGAAAAAAATAGCGAATCGGCTTGCCCTGCGAGAAGCCAGCCGGTTCGTTGTGGTTATGACAGGTTGTCCCTTACGGCACGCTTCGCGATGCGGGATGTCGGAAGGGCGGATGCCGGGGAAATCTGACCGCGGACAGAAGACGAAAGACCGATGACCGACTCCGTCCCCCTGTCCTCGATCTTTCATCCCGCATGGTAAAATTCAAACGTTCCTGTGAGAAACAATGCAAGCGTTAACCTTTTTGAAAATGATCACAATGGATCAATCGAACCTGCTCGAAAACCTGATTTCCCTTTTGAATGAGCAGGGGATTAGGTTTTGTGTGATTGGCGGGCAGGCGGTCAATGCCTATGTGGAGCCATTGGTCAGCCTCGATTTGGACCTGGTCGTTGCGGCGGACCAGCTGGAACAAGTGGAAGCGCTCCTCGAGCCGCATTTTGACCTGAAGCGCTTTCCACACAGTTTGTTTGCTGCAATGTCCGGGTCCGATCTCAGGGTGCAAATCCAGACGGACAGGCGGTACAGTTCATTTGTCGAGCGGGCCTTCGTGCAGACGGTGCTTGGCATGGCATTGCCGGTCGCCAGTGTGGAAGATGTGTTACAGGGAAAGATTTGGGCCGCCCTGGACCCAAAGCGGAGGGGAAGCAAACGGCAGAAAGACCTGGCAGACATTTCCCGCCTGATCGAGAAGTATCCCGAATTGCGCTTAAAAGTTCCGCAGGGAATCCTCGCTCGGTTAGTGGACGAGTCCACGACCGATTGATTTTTTGTGCAGGGGGGCATTCCCGCCCGGCGCTACTGGAAAAAAAGCTCTCCCGACAGAGCAGCTCCAAACCCTGAACGCGGCCGTAATGCAGGAGGAGGAGGATTGGCTGGATTGGAAAGCCGCCCGCGAACTGCTGGAAAACTTGCTGGGACTGCGCCAGGAGGTCGGGGGCTCTCGCGTATCAAGGTGAGGCGTAAATATGGTTTTTCTGGTTGAAGGAGATTGAGCGAATGACCGACATGTATGCAGATACGTTTCATAAGTTAGAAGCCCTCAAGGAAACCTTTTCAGACAACCTTGAGTTGGGTCATGTTTTGACCAAACTATTGAGTGTTGTACTAAACCAGTATCAACTGCGCCTGGAACGCTGCGCACGTGATCTGCGCGAATACGAAGAGCGTTATGGCATGAATACTCCGACGTTCCACGGACGTTTCGATAGGGGCGAGTTGGGCGACTCGGCGGATTTCTTTGAATGGGACGGGCTTTACGATTTGCATCAAGACCTGACGAAAAAAATTCGCCGCCTCGAGTCAGCCCTGTGAAAGAGGCGGATGATTATCTGGCTTATGTCAAAGCGCTGATTATTGCAAATTCCCAAGTGGCGGGCTGGAAGGCGTTGCGCGAAGAGGGGGGAGGCGATCTTGGGCTGTTTCGTTATCGGATTACATTTCATGACGGCAGTCTCATGGAGATGTTCGAGCGTTTCCAGATCGTGAATGAAAAACTTCTGGTTACGAAATATCGCTTCCACTGGCAGGACGCGGCGGGGCGGTTGCTGAAACGATGGGATAATGCCGCGCATCACCCGCAGGTGTGTTAAGAGCTGATGACAGAAGCAGGAGTCAAGCAAACCATTTTAGATGAACCCGCTATGAAGGAGTACAGCATGGTTATGGATGGCGTTATCGAAATGGTGAAAGGGCTTGACGAGAAATCCTTTTTTGATGGGCTGCTCGACGCCGTGATCGAATATATTGAAAAGCACGGCGCTTTTGCCGGTCTCTCGATGTCTCATAGGGAATATGTAGACGATGACACCGAGGGTACCGATGGCAAAGAAGCAGCCTAAAACCGGGAGGGATTTCGTTCAATTAGCGGGAAAGTCAGATTGCGTGATCGAGATAAGAGAGGGAAAACGATAACAAGACGACTTTGTTTTGCATTGTTCATTGTGGATAGGAGAAATAGACTATGCTTGCAAATTATATTGACAAGGCGATGGAATTAGCCGTTTATGAAATCCTTGAAGAGGATGGCACATATTGGGGGGAAATTCCTGGTTTACAAGGCGTTTGGGCGCAACATGTGAATTTAGAGGGATGCAGAGGCGAGTTGCGTGAAGCTCTCAGCGACTGGCTTGCTCTACGATTGCGATTGGGCTTGCCCATCCCAGTCCTCGCTGGTATTGACCTGAGCCAGATTGCTCAGCCCGTATGAGACTTTTATGCCCCGGCTGAAACCAGTATCCTGGCGAGAATTTGTACAGCGAATGCGTGAATTGGGTTTTGACGGACCTTACGCTGGAGGACGGCACCCGCAAATGCGCCGGGGGAATATCACGGTGATTATTCCTAATCCTCATGAAGGAGTGATTGGCGTTGGTTTCTTGCAGCGGATTCTTCGGCAGGCTGGGGTTTCTCGCCAGGAATGGCTTGGAGAGTAATTTCCTGAGGGAGATGGATATCTGTTGAAGAAGGAGATTCGTATGAACGCCATCCACCCTATCCGGCGGACAGGTTGACCCGTTAAGCGTCTACGCCAGGAGCAAACTAGCCGCTGAACAGAACATCTCAACTGTGGGCCGGGACGTGCCTATTCTGCGCAGCCGTTGGGACTGGGGCATGGACAGTGACGGTTTCGTGACCAGCGTATTACAATGGGACAGGCAAAATGAGACCCTGCGACAGCCCTTCGACACTCCCTTCGGTCGCAGGACAGGCAAACGGGTACAGCGCAAAAGTATCGGTGATTTTTCCCTGAGGTGCTCTTGCACACCTGCCCTCCGCTCGCCTGTACTGTATGCACGCAGGAAGTCCCCGGGGCGCAGCGGGGGTGCGGCGGGCAGTGCCAGGGAGATGCCGCCGTCCACACGCTTCGCGTGCTTCGCAAGGGACGGCGGCTGGAGCATAAAGCGAACCGTCAGGGCAAGCCTTTCCCCTTTGAGCTAGCATTACAGAATTTTTCCTTGACATGAATCTGGTTATGTGTCAGAATTCAAGAACTGAATGCTCAACGGCTTACAAGATCGAAGTTCAGGAATACGAACTTCTCCAAGCAGTCGCACAGGATTTTCAAATTGTGCATGGAGACGCTCAGACCTGATCGAATTTTTCATAGTGAATGCCCAGGCCTGTATATCATTTTTATTTTTTTTATTTTTTTCCAAACATCATTAGATGTTACACTGCTTGGCCAGAATTTGAGTTTGGAGTTGATTTTTTCACCGTCATGAAGGCGCCGTTTTGCCACGGATTACACAGATTTTCTTATAAATCCGCGCGAATTCGTGAAATCCATGGCGGAGATTTTGACGAACTCCAAACTTAAGTCAGAAAGGATAAAGCGATGCAGACGCTCAAAGAACTTATAGAACAATTACAGCCAGATTTCCAACAGGAAGTCAGGGATTTTGTGGAATTCTTGCTGGAGAAACAGGTTGGCGAGCCAAATGGTGAGTTGAAGCTTGACTGGAGAGGGTCGCTGCGAGATTTGCGGGATCGTTACACTTCGGTGGAACTCCAGCATAAGATTCTCGAATGGTGGGGGGATTAATGTATCTCCTCGATAGTAACATCATCCTTGAGCTTCTTTTGGATCAGGATCGCGCCGATGAAGTGGAACGATTCCTGCGGACGGCGCCACGGGGGAGTCTTCATATCTCGGAATTCTCGCTCTATTCCGTGGGTATCGTTCTGTTTCGCCGCAAACAATTTGAGACTTTCATGCACTTCTTGGAGGATCTTATTGTCAGGGGTGGGGTTCGTCTGTTGAGCCTCCCATTTCAGGATATGAAGGAGTTGGCTGCAGCCGCGCCGCGTTTCGGTTTGGACTTTGATGATGTCTATCAGTATGTGGTTTCTGGGAAGCACGGTCTTGAGATTATCAGCTTTGATAAAGATTTTGATCGTACGGAAAGAGGTCGTAAGACGCCCTGAAAGGCAAGCGGTGAAGTTCATCTGCTAGGCGCGAAGGGCGCGCCCTATACCGAGGTAGACATCCCGAACCCGATCAACCATTACGGACGCACAAAACTGGAAGGCGAGCGCGCCATTCAAGCCGCAGGCGGGGCGTATCTCATCCTGCGCACCAGCTGGGTGTACAGCCTGCGAGGCGATAATTTTGTGACAAAAGTATTGAAATGGGCGCGCGGGCAGGAGACTCTGCGCATCGTGGAGGACCAGGTGGCCAGCCCCACCTGGGCGCGCATGCTGGCGGAAGTCACCGCGCTTCTCCTTTCGCGTGGAGTTGACTACCTGCGTGAACGGGCGGGACTCTACCATCTGGCAGGCGGAGGGTTTGCCAGCCTGCTCAGGCAGGCCAGCCGCTGTGAATTGGCGCAGGCGATTTTACGATATAATCCAAACCGAAAGAGTATACAAGCGCGGAAATACAACCTGCCCTGGCGAGTGAATTCCCCAGGCCGGCACATTGCCCGCTCTTTTCGACCCTGGAGTGTAGGGGCGAGTACTTCGTGAGCCGCGCCTGCCCAATTGAGAAGCGGCGTTGCGCATGGCGTTAGAGGAGTGAGGTGCTGAGCGAAAAAGGAGATAATGTGATGCCGGAAACCATTGTTGTCGAAATACATTTGCCCGCTGATGTGGCGGCGGCGGTTCGCGCCCGCGAAAAGACCGGCCTGACAGACGAAGAACAGGTCAAGATACCTTTTGCCATCGGCCTATTTGCCCAGCGAGCCATTAGTCTGGCAAAAGCGGCTTCCCTGGCCGGCATGACCCGTTACGAGTTTGCCTCGCTGCTGAAAAGGGCTGGGCTGCCCGCTTATAAGTACACCCAGGCTGATTATCAGCAGGACCTGTCTTTTATTGCTTCGGTAAAGGGGGAATGATTTGGCTTCACCCAGGGTTGTGGTAAACGCGAGCCCTCTCATTTACCTTTCAGTTCTCAAACGATTTCATCTTCTGTGTGATCTCTTTGGCGGGGTTTATATTCCCACGGCTGTCTACGAGGAGGTTGTGGTCGAGGGGAGTGGACAGGCGGGTGGGCAGGAAACCCAAACCGCCATTACGCAAGGATGGTTGCAGCAAATTGCAGTCCAAGACCGAATCGCCGTCGAGGCTCTGCTGGATGAGCTGCATTTGGGCGAGGCGGAAGCGGTTGTGTTGGCTCGAGAATTGAGCGTGGGACGGGTCCTGTTGGACGACCATGCCGCGCGCGCAAAAGCCGGCTTGCTTGGTTTATCCGTTACCGGAACAATAGGTATTCTTATGCTGGCGGCAGAGAAAGGCATTGATATTGATCTCAAGCGCGACCTGGATATTCTGATCCAGCATAACTTCCGGGTCGCCCGCGAATTATATGAAAGGTTGACACAGGATTCCTGATTCTGCGCAGTCGTTGGGACTGTAGCGTGGACGCTGACGGTTTCGTGACCAAAGTATTATAATGGGACAGGCAAAATGAGACCCTGCGCCCTTCGACGTGGCTCACATCGTCCCGACACTTGCACCGTGTGCCACATCGTCCCGACACTTGCGCCGTACGCCACATCGTCCCGATGCTTTTTCGGGAGTGCGGTGTGCTTTTTCGGAAGTGCGGTGTGTCCTTCGGGAGGGCAGGTGTGCGTTACGAACCGCGTTAGGATGCGCGCAAAACATGTCGGATAATTTGCTCCCTGTGCTGCATACCCTTTCAGGGCATTTAGCGCGACCTGCGTTGAAAACAAAAAATCATGTGAACAGGAGGTCAAGATGAAATTTATCATAATCCTGGACCGCGATGAAGACGGCGTCTGGATCGCGGAGTGCCCGTCAATTCCCGGTTGTGTCAGCCAGGGCTCCACCAAGGAAGAAGCGTTGGAAAATGTCAAAGAAGCCATCCAACTTTGCCTGGAAGTCCGCGCAGAGCAGGGACTCCCGCTGACCATCGAAACCCGCCAGGTGGAGGTATATGCCTGATGCCCACGCTTCCCCGGCTGAGCGGACGGGAAACCGTAAAAGTCTTCGAATCTCTTGGCTGGACCGTTGTCAGGCAAAAAGGAAGTCACATCATCCTGGTTAAATCGGGTCATATTTCTACATTGTCCGTGCCGGATCACAAGGAAGTTGCCAAAGGCACACTGCGCAGTTTGATCCGTTCTGCGGGTATCACTGTTCCGGAATTCATAGACGCCCTGAAAGGCAAGCGGTGAAGTTCATCTGCCAGGCGCGAAGGGCGCGCCCTATACCGAGGTAGACATCCCGAACCCGATCAACCATTATGGACGCACAAAACTGGAAGGCGAGCAGGCCATACAAGCGGTGGACGGACCCTACCTGATCTTTCGCACCGCTTGGGTGTACAGTCTGCGCCGGGATAGTTTTGTGACCAAAGTTCTACGCTGGGCAAGGGAAAATGAGACCCTGCGGATTGTTGATGACCAGATCAGCAACCCTACTTGGGCGCGCATGCTGGCGGAGATTACTGCCCTGTTGATTGCACGCGGCGGGGACAATTTCCTGTCCTGGCTGGCCGACCGCAAGGGGTTGTATCACTTGGCAGGAAGTGGATATGCCAGCCGTTTGGAGTGGGCCAAAGTAATATTGGATCTCGACCCCAAACGTTGCGAACAGACCCTGCGGGAAATTCGGCCTGCCTCGACCTCCGAATTTCCAACCCCGACGCGGCGCCCGCTCTTTTCGGTGCTGGATTGTGCCCATTTTCAGACCACTTTCGGTTTGCAGTTGCCCAATTGGAAATATTCACTGCAACTGGCATTAGTATGATCCGAAATATGGATACACCCATTTCACCTGTCCTTCTTCCGGCAGGACATTTTGGATAGCGTGAACCCAGAGGGATGATGCCGCCCCCCGCTGAGGAATAAATATCCTTTGCAGGGGGTACCCGGTTACCGGCGCAATCTCTCCGAAATCCGGTCAATTCATAGGCCCCTATAATTTCCCGCTAGGCACTTCCAAAAAGAACTTTCACGGGATAAAGGTTTATAATGTCTCTCCCCCTTGTTTCGGTCGTTCTCCCTTCATGCAATCATGTTGATTTCGTCACGACAGCAGTCGAATCTGTATTGAACCAACACATGACGGATTTCGAATTAATCATCGTTGACGATGGCTCTACGGATGGAACCCCCGAGAAGATAGGAAAAATTCATGATCCCCGGATTCAGCTGATACAACTTGAACAAAACCGCTTACGCCACCCAAGGAATATTGCCTTGGGATTGGCAAAGGGTTGCTATATTGCGTTCCAAAACTCAGATGATGAGTGGCTACCAGATAAACTACACGCGCAGATTGATATCCTGGCCCAACATAAAGGCCTCGTGGCGTGCTTTACTAATGTGGAACTGATTGGTAACCATAACGAGGTCGTGACATCTTCCTGGGGCAATGGATTATTTACAACCGAAAATCGAACGAATCTTGCCTGGCTGCGCCATTTTTTTACAAGAGGAAATTGTTTGTGTATCTCCTCTGCTATGGTACGTAGTACAGCCATCAAAAAGGTCGGAAATTTCCGCGGCAGTTTGATCCAACTCTCGGATTTTGACTTATGGGTACGCTTGGCAGCGATTGGCAATTTTCATATCATTGACGAAAAATTGACCCGCATGAGAATTATCTCGGGCAAACCAGTCAAAAGTTCTAATACAAATGCTCCCGACCACCGTCCTCGGATCAATCTCTCGGATACCATACGACGATTGGCAACCCGGATCCTTCCTTTACCGATAAAGTCAAAGCTCAAGATGTATCTCAGCGCAATGGGGTCCTTTGAAGATAAATTGAGCACTTCAAAGGGCGGTTCCCCACTTGTTTCCGGAGATAATTTAAGCGCGCCAAAAGTGAGTTCTAAAAACCGTACAATTCTTGAGTTTGCTGATGTTCTTGGAAATTTCACCAGGCCGCCCATTATTGCTATGATCCCGTATATTTTTGAGGAGGCCTTCACTGAGATTAAGGATTCAATGTATATTCAACAGGCATGGCTTGCAAGGTATGCTTGGTCGTTGAGCAGTATTTCTCATTCCATTTTCGCAGATCGGATTATGGCGTCCATTATGGAAAATGAACAGGCCCGCAAAAAAGTAACCGATGTGTTTGGAGCGGAAATCATCAGAGAGTTTGTGCGCAGGCGCGGACAACTCTCTATTAGGATAGATCATGGAGCGTTCTAATTGGGTCGAAACTTGGTTTTCAAGAGTGAGAGACCGGACCCACCTGAAAGTGATTAGGATTCCCTTCAACGCTTCTGCTGAATGGGAGATGAAAGATGGTTGGCTTGTTCATAAATCGGGACGTTTCTTCCAGGTGGTTGCCATTCAGTGGGATGATTTCCATCACCAGAGCCATGCCCAGCCCATTCTACGCCAGCAGGAAATGGGCACGCTAGGATTTATTTTAAATAATTTCGAACTATTGATGCAAGCCAAAGTGGAACCAGGAAATGTAGGCGGGGTACAGATGGCGCCAACTTGTCAGGCTACAGCGAGTAATATGGATCGTATCCATGGTGGTGATGCTCCCCTGTTTTCAGACAGGTTCACTTATCGAGGGAAAAACCAGATTTACGAATCCTTGCAGAGCGAGCAAGGATCACGGTTTTTTAGAAAATTCAATCGTAATGCGCTTCTATTGGCGGGCAGCCGAGAACCACCCAATGAGAATTATCGTTGGGTTCCGGTAGATGCGGTAATGGAACTGCTGCATGAGGATTGTTTGATCAATACCGATGCCCGTTCGGTGTTAGTTTGCAGTCCCTGGGAATTGCTTGTAAATCGAGACCCTTTCACCCGCGAGTCGTCTCATTTCGCCAGGGACCTGGCAGCCTCCCTTGTAGCGCCGATCCCAAAGCCCGGGATAGAAACTGAATTGTGGTCATTGCGCACCACGATTCATCAACCTTTCATCACACGCTTGGACGAACTCGATGGGTGGCAGGTCGGTGAAGAATCAATCGTCCCCATCAGTGGGAAGCCGTTCGGGATATTCCAAATCAGGATTGAGGTTGCATCACGGGAAGTTTCGAACTGGGATCAGCCCATTCTTTCCAGTTTCGGAGAAGGATATGCGGAACTCGTCTGTGGTAGAATCGATGGGGTTCTTCATTTTCTTTTTTCTTTTCAGATCGAAGCGGGATTGGGCAATGCAGTCGAGCTTGGTCCCTCCCTGGTCATTGAGCCGGGCGAAGGTTTACCTAAAACAACCTATGTAGCACACCCCAACGCAGTGGTTCTGGCGGAATATAAACAATCAGATGAGGGAGGACGTTTCTTTCAGGATATCTCAATCTACAGATTGATTGATATTGGCGAAGTCCCAGACGATTTGAAACTCGAGAAATGGCTGACGTTGGCAGAGATTCGCGCCCTGTTAAGCGCAGGTGGCTGGTTTACAAATGAGGCGCGCAGTGCGCTTTCTCTGCTTCTCCCATGGCTGTAAGGAAAGTGGAATTTATAGCAGTGAAGTCAAACCAGCCTATAAGGAGCCCTTCCTCAACACAAGTCTGCCTTTTATACTCGAAGCGATTCAAACTTATCACACTAATGTCATTCTGAGCCCCGCAGGGGCGAAGAATCTCGCTTGATTTGCGCCAATTAGGCGCAAATCAAGCGGAGACCCTTCGCTTCCGCTCAGGGTGACAGAATTGCTCTGGTAATCCAGCGCCTGGTGCGGACGGTCAAAATTGTAGAAGCGGATGTAATTGGCTAACTGGCGATAAGCCTCCTTTGGACTGGCATATTCATGCAGATAGACTTCTTCGTACTTGATGGTGCGCCACAGCCTTTCGGTGAAGATGTTATCCAGGGCACGCCCACGTCCATCCATGCTGATCTTGATTTCTTCACGCTGAAGACGTTCCAGATATTTCGGGCTGGTGAAGTGACTGCCTTGGTCACTGTTCCAGATTTCGGGCTTGGCTTGGAACAAGGCATTGTCCACGGCGGACAACACGAACTCCATCTCCAGGGTTTGGCTGAGCGCCCAACTCACGACATAACGCGAATACCAATCCAGGACTGCGGTGAGGTACAGCCAGCCATGCTGAAGGCGGATGTAGGTAATGTCGATGCCCCAAATGTGATTGGGATATGCCGCGGTCACGTTTCGCAGCAGGTAGGGATAAATCTGGTGTTGTGGAGCAGGTTTACTCGTGTGAGGACCTGTGGAACCAGGGCAAAAATGCCCATTTCACGCATATAGGCTTGCACAGTGGGGCGCGAAACACCAAACTCGGGACGTAACTGAACTGCAATTTTGCGCGAGCCGTAGAACGGGCAGGCGGTGTAGATTTCATCGATGCGCCGCTTGATCGCCAGCTCCCGTGCGGAAGGCGGCACAGGATCATAGAACAGGCTCGAGTAACTGATCCCAAGCAGGTCTGCCTGCGTTTTCAGCGGCATTTCAGGATTGTCTTTTTCCAACATTTCCAGTCGCTCTGCTCTACTCAAATTTGAAGCCAGATTTTTTTTCCCTGGCACCGCCCGCCAGGGCAGGTGTCAACCAAGACAACTGGGCGCTTAGCCGCCCGATCTCGGCATACAGTTCGTTAATCTGTTTTTCATGTTCGGCTTCGCGAGCGCGTTCGCCTTTGCGGTCATCCTCGAACAATTGGGCAAAGTCTTCCAAGGCTTGCCTTTTCCATTTGTGGATTTGGTTCGGATGAACGCTGTTTTCGGTTGCGATCTGTGCCACGCTCTTGTCTTCTCGGATGGCTTCCAAGACGATTTGTGCCTTTTGAAGAGCAGATAGGCGTTTTCTTTTGGGCATGTTTTTCTCCAGAAACTGCACCTTAATTATGCCCGTTTTTGTGTCTAATTTTCCTTATCCACTATACATGGCATTCGCGATAGAATTGAAAGGGATCAATTATTATGCAGCCGACAAAGATAACGCTTTTTCATAACCCTGTTCAGGTAGAACAGGCAATGCGCCACACCGCCACCCGGTCATTCTACAAACTGCTCGAAAATCTGCGTTCGGCGGCGAGGGATTTCCCCCAGAAATGGGTTTCCTACCCTACTTTCAGGGATTACGCCCAAATTTGTTTCTGGGCGATGAGAAAACTGGAATACAGTTTTATTATCGAAAATTTTACTGCAATTGAGTCAGCCGGTAATAGTCCATTGCGAGTGCTCGACGTTGGTTGCGGGGTTGTGCCACTAAATAATTGGATATCCGCCCGCGGGCATGAAGTGATTGCAGTAGACCCGTTGTTCGAAGATATTGAATTCCTCGTCAAGAATAATCTGAACAAATTTTATAATTCCAATGTTTTTTATATTACAGCGTTGGGGGAGGGTTTGCCATTTCCAACCGGTTATTTCGATGTCGTGATCAGTGCCAGTGTCTTGGAGTACACCATTCCTGGTAATGATCGCGTTATTTTGGATGAGATTGCCCGCGTCCTGAAACCAAATGGAAATTTGTTGATTACATTTGATATATCGCCTCAGCGTTCCTTGCAAGAGGGAGAATCCCCGCTTTCGCATGAATTGCGTACATATGGATACCCTTTTCAACCTGATGCTGTTCGGCGTATGGTTCGATGGATGTCGCGTTATTACATGATTACTGGTGAAGAGGTCCCAAACGGCCTGGATGAGTTAACCTGGGAGGATGTACATGCCTTTTGGCGGGCTATGCAAGAACACGATGGACGCGAGACAAGTGAGCGTGAATATCTTGCGATTGGGTTGGTACTTGCCAGAAATGATCGTGCCTTCCAGATGGGGTTTGGGGAAACTCTCCGTGCTTATAGGGAGGGACAATCCGCTTTGGAACAGCAGTTGTATTTTTACCGGTACCATGCAGAGCACCGTATGGAGGTCATCAGAAGCTTGAATCAAAACGTCTCTGAAAAAGAGAGGGTCATCAGGAGCTTGAATCAAAACCTCTCTGAAAAAGAGAAGGTCATTCAAAATCTAAACAAGACGATGATTTGGAAAAATAACCACTTGTTGACAATAAGTTTAAATATTCGCGACCGTTTTACACCCAAACTAGGCATCTATCATCAATACCCTCCGCGCCCACTTCTCCTGCCCAAATCTTACCGAACCATAACCAATGGGCATGAATCAACGTTGCCAATGATTTCCATTGTTACTCCTTCTTACAATCAAGCTGATTTTCTAGAGCGAACCATCAAGAGTGTGCTTTCTCAGGAATATCCACAATTGGAATATATCCTTCAGGATGGGGGTTCTTCCGACGGTTCAACGGAAATTATCGACCGGTATCGCAACCGCTTGTCTCATGTGGAATCGATTCGTGATAGTGGGCAGGCGAATGCCATCAATCGCGGGTTTCGGCATGTGACAGGTGAAATCATGGCATACCTGAATTCGGATGATATGCTTCTCCCTGGGACTCTTCATTATGTAGCAGAATATTTTTCGCGCCATCCAAAAGTTAATGTGGTGTATGGGCACAGGATCATTGTGGACAAAGATGACCATGAAGTGGGAATCTGGGTCCTTCCTCCGCATGACAGGAAGGTCATTGAATGGGCCGATTATGTGCCCCAGGAAACCCTGTTTTGGCGGCGCAGGATTTGGGAAAAAATTGGCGGTCACATGGACGAGAATTTTCAATTTGCCCTGGATTGGGACCTGTTGCTTCGTTTTCAACATGCAGGCGCGAAGATCGTCCGCCTCCCACGCTTTCTGGCTTGCTTTCGTGTCCATGATTCTCAAAAATCCACGGCTCAGATCAATAGCCTTGGCTTGGAGGAAATGAATATCTTGCGCAGAAAGATCCATGGGCGGGACGTTAAGAACGATGAGATAACCCGCAACATCAGACCGTATCTGATGCGTTCGATCATCTATCACAAGCTCTATCGTTTGGGGATCTTACGTTATTAGCGTAAGATCAATTTTCAACCATTTGGCCATGAACATCCTTTTTGTCTGCCACAATCCTTTGGAAAGCAACAGTGGCATTCACATTGTTAATCTGGCAAATCATTTATCACGCCTGGGTGTGGAATGCACTGTTTGTGTTCCCAAGATCAAACCGGGGGTATCAACTCTCGGAGTTCCAGCCTTTGAGGTAT
>Ga0194127_10006197_pt1 | contig 13685 bp, 10 predicted proteins | sample TA2KigC100mmetaG_FD_148624 | JGI IMG/M metagenome (GOLD analysis project Ga0194127, IMG submission 148624) | Freshwater microbial communities from Lake Tanganyika, Tanzania - TA2015036 Kigoma Deep Cast 100m | ecosystem: Environmental > Aquatic > Freshwater > Lake | place: Tanzania: Lake...
GCTCGCGCAGCGTGCGCAGCGGTTCGCCGGCGAGCTTCTCGTAGTGGCGCGCGAAGAACGCGGCGTCGCGCGCCGGTGCCTGCACGGCCGCCGTGTAGAGCGCGTGCCGGTCGGCGGTGCGCGCGGTGAGCGCCCGGCGCGGCGCAGGAGCCTTCATGGCGCAGGTGTAGCGGCGATGCCGGGCCGGAGCCAGTGAGGCGGTGGCGCTGCTCACCGCGCCCGGGATACCATCGCGCCGACCCCGGTGATCCCATGACCCGCACGAAAGCGACCCGCTCCGCGTCCCGTTCCCCCCGCGCCCGCACCTCGCGCTTCCGCCGCTTCGGCGCGCAGTACCCCGCGGTCGCCGCCGCCTACGAGGCGCTCGGCAAGGCGGCCCAGGAAGCCGGCCCGCTCGACGCGAAGACGCGCGCGCTCGTGAAGCTCGCGCTCGCGACCGGCGCCTGGCGCGAGGGCGCCGTGCACAGCCAGACGCGGCGCGCGCTCGAGGCCGGCTGCACGCCGGAAGACGTCCGCCACCTCGTCGTGCTCGCGACGACGACGCTCGGTTTCCCGAGCATGATGGCGGTCATGACCTGGGTCGAGGACGTGCTCGCGCGCTCCTGACCCGCGGATCGGCACGAACCCGCCCTGGCGCTCTGGTTCGCCGCCGGCCTCGCGGCCCAGGCCGGAGAGGCGGCGAAGACGCCGCCGGCCCTCGCGCAGTTGCAGGCGGAGCACGCCGCCGCAGCCGCGAAGCACACGGAGGCCGTCCGCACGCTGACGGCGTCCGAGGAGTTCGAGAAGGCGCGCGCGGCGAAGGACAACCACGGCGAGGCGATGGAGAAGGTCGTCGAGGACCTGCTCGCGGAGATGGCAGCCGGCAGGTGACGCCGCGCGCGCCGCTCACTGCTCGCGGTACTTGTGCGCGACCGGCATGCGGCGGCCGCTCCAGCAGCGTTCGCTGACCTTCAGCGTCGGCGGATACTGGTGGCGCTTCCACTCGGCGGCCTGCACGCGCGCGAACAGCTCCGCGACGCGCGCGCGCGCCATGCCGGTGCGCTGCGCGGTCGCCTCGACCGACAGCCGCTCCTCGATCAGGCAGTGCAGCACCGGGTCGAGCTGCGGATACGGCGGCAGGCTGTCGCTGTCCAACTGGCCCGGCCGCAGCTCCGCCGACGGCGCCTTGTCGATCGAGCGCGCCGGGATGCGTTCGCCCGCGCGATTGAGCCAGCGCGCGAGCGCCCAGACCTCGGTCTTGTAGAGGTCGGCGATCGGCGCCAGCGCGCCGTTCGTGTCGCCGTAGATCGTGCAGTAGCCGACCGCGCACTCGCTCTTGTTGCCGGTGGTCAGCACGAGGTGGCCGCGCTGGTTGGCGAACGCCATCAACAGCGTGCCGCGCGCGCGCGACTGCAGGTTCTCCTCGGTGACCCCGGCGGGTGCTTTCCCGAGCACGGGCCGCAGCACCGCGGCGAACGCCTGCTGCAGCGGCGCGATCGGCAGCACGTGGAACTCGATGCCGAGGTTCTGCGCGAGCCGCTCGGCGTCCTCGACGCTGTGGTCGCTGCTGTAGGTCGACGGCATGCCGATGCCCGCGACGTTCGCGGGGCCGAGCGCGTCGACCGCGAGCGTCGCGACCAGCGCGCTGTCGATGCCGCCCGACAGGCCGACGACCACGCTGCGGAAACCGAACTTCTGCACGTAGGCGCGGATGCCCTGCACGATCGCCGCGTGGTGCATCGCCTCGATCGGCTGCGCCTGCGGCTGCTGCGTCCACGGCGCCTCGGTGTCGACGACCTGCAGCGTCTCGGCGAAGACGACGGGCTGGAACGCGATGCCCTCGGGCTTCACCGCGAGCGAGCCGCCGTCGAACTGCAGCGCGACGTCGCCGCCGACCATGTTGACGAACAGCATCGGCACGCCGTGCCGCGCGGCCGCCGCGGCGACCATGCGGTGCCGGAACGTCTCCTTGCCGCGCGACCACGGGCTCGCGCTGAGATTGACGACCAGCTCGGCGCCCGCGCGCACGACGCGCTCGACGGGATCGATCGGGTAGTTGCGCCTGTCCCAGAACAGCTCGTCGTTCCAGCTGTCCTCGCAGATCACGATGCCGATGCGCCGGCCGTGCAGGCGCACGAGGTTGGTCTCCGGCGTCGTCCACGGCTCGAAGTAGCGCGACTCGTCGAACACGTCGTAGGTCGGCAGCAGGCACTTGCGCGCGACGACCTGCGCGAGCCCGTCGTCGAGCAGCGCGACGGCGTTGTGCAGCGGGCGGCCGCCGCGCGAGCCGGCGGCGGCGTTCTCGGCGACGCAGCCGACCAGCACGTCGATGCCGGGCGGCAGGTTCGCGGCGAGTTCGTGCAGCGCCGCATCGTGCGCGCGCAGGAAACCCTGGCTCGACAGCAGGTCCTCGGGCGGGTAGCCGCACAGCGCGAGCTCGGGGAACACCGCGAGCGCGGCGCCCTGCGCGGCGGCCCGGTGCGCGAACTCGAGGATGCGGCGGCTGTTGCCGGCGAAGTCGCCGACCGTCGCGTCGATCTGGCACAGCGCGATCTTCATGGCGCCCCTGCGTCAGCGCACCTCGTGCGGCAGCGAGAACTCGACCGTCTCGGGGATGCCGTCGACCTCCTCGACCGACTGCGCGCCGAGTTCGCGCAGCCGCGCCACCACCGCGCGCACCGAACTCTCGGGCGTCGACGCGCCCGACGTGATGCCGACGCGGCGCACGCCGTGGAACCACTCGCGCCGCAGTTCGGCCGCGCCGAGCACGAGGTGCGCCGGCACGCCGGAGTCGGCGCCGAGCTCGCGCAGCCGGTTGCTGTTGCTGCTCATGCGGTCGCCGATCACGAGCCAGAGGTCGACCGCGCCGCGCAGCCCCTTGACGGCCATCTGCCGGTTGGTCGTCGCGTAGCAGATGTCCTCCTTGCGCGGCGTCGCGAGCGCGGGGAAGCGCCGCTTCAGCACCGCCATGACCCGGCTCGCCTCGTCGACGCTGAGCGTCGTCTGGGTCAGCACGGCGACCCGCGACGGATCGGGCACCTGCACGGTCTCGGCCTGCTCCGGCGTCGCCACGACGAGCGTGCGCTCGGGCGCCTCGCCGACGACGCCCTCGACCTCGACGTGGTCGCGGTGGCCGATCAGCAGGATGGTGTGATCGCGCGCGGCGAAGCGCCTGGCCTCGACGTGCACCTTGGTCACCAGCGGGCAGGTCGCGTCGATCGCGTGCAGCCGGTGGCGCTCGGCCTCGGCGAACACCGCGGGCGCGACGCCGTGCGCGCTGAAGATCACGTGGCTGCCGGCGGGCACCCGGGCCAGATCGTCGACGAAGATCGCCCCCTTCTGTACGAGGTCCTGCACGACGACCTGATTGTGCACGATCTCGTGCCGGACGTAGACGGGGCGCCCGTACTTCACCAGCGCCCGCTCGACCGTCTCGATCGCGCGTTCGACTCCGGCGCAGAAGCCGCGCGGGCGGCAGAGGAGGACCTTCATGGCGGGCCGCACAGCATCGGCCGGCGGCGGCGGCCGCACAAGGGCAGCGCCGCGTCGCGCCGCCGCGGGCCGCCGGGCCCTACCGCACCTCGAACACGAGGCCGAGCCCGTACTGCACTGCGCCGCTGGTCGGCGGTGTCGCCGTGCTGTTGTAGAAGGCGTAGATGCGCGCGACGCCGAGCGGCCCGCAGATCGTCGACTGCCGGCCCCGCGTGGTGACGATCTGCAGCGGATTGGCGGTCGGCACCAGCAGGATCGCCTGCCCGAACAGCGTGTCGCCGACCAGGTGCCGCCCCGCCGGCAGCACGACGGTCGCCACGCCCGTGCCCGCCGGATCGCAGAGGCCGAACAGCGTCGCGACCGGGTCGATGTTGAGCCAGCAGTCGGGCGCCGGCCAGCGCAGCATCGGCACACCGGGCGGCGGCAGGTTCGGATTGGCCGGATCGTAGAGCGGGAACGGCAGCGACAGCGAGGTCTGGCCGAGCAGGCTGCCCTGGTTCGTCAGGTTCGCGGCGACCAGGAACGGCGCGTTCGGCGGCCCGTTCCGCACGGTCCACGTGAAGCTGCTGCCCGCCAGCATCGACGGCGAGGACTCGAGCACGGGCGGCCCGCCCGCCACGCCGGGCACCGCGCACCCGGGGCCCTGGTTGCCGAAGTCCGACGCCGCGGCGGTGCAACTGCCGAAACCGTCGAGGCGGTAGGCGCCGGACGGCTGCGCGTGGACCCAGATCTCGACGAGCAGGTTGCCGGGCGGCGGCTGGTTGCCGCGCGCCGGCGTGAGTCCGTACCACCACGGCGAAGAGAACATCAGGTCGACGTTCGCGGGGCGCGGCCCCACACCGACCAGCGGCTGCGCGGGCAGCTGCATGCGCACGGCGGACAGCACGGTGGTGACGTCCTCGCCGTAGTTGTCCTCGAACACGCTGCTCGCGCTCGCCGACGTCCGGTGCGTGGTCGAGACCTTCACCGAGACGTCGAGGTAGCCCTTCGCGGCGATCGCCGTGCCGGCCGCGGTCGGCGTGCCGTTGTCGGCGCGCAGCGAGATGCCGTCGATCTGGCGCGGCCCGGTCCACGGCAGCTCCGCGGCGTCGTAGATGCACTGGTAGACGCACGCGAGGCTGCTGCCGAACGGCACGTTGCTGCTGCCGCCGCCCTCGACGCCGTGCAGCAGGGCGGGCACGGTCACGTTCTGGGACGGCAGGGCCGGAACGAAGGACAACGCGACACAAGCGAGCTGCAGGAGGTCGGCGCGCATGGCATTCACCGAACCTGCATCGGCGCCATGCCATCGCGCACTTGACGGCCGCCGCCGGACCCGCGTCTCGCCCGGGGACGGCGCGGTCAAGGCGGCGGCGCCGCGGGCCGAAACCCTGGCCGACTTGTCCGAGTCCTCGACAGAGGAGTGAACCGTGCAACTCAGCGATGTCACGCCGCCGCAGGAGTCTCCGCAGCGGCGGTATTCGGCCTTGCATCGAGCCATCGAGCGCGGCCTCGAATCCGACGAACTCTGGAGCGAGCTCGCCGACGTCTGCCTCGAACTCGGCCTCGACGACGAGGCCGTGCGCTGCGCGCGCCGCCTGCGGCAGCGCGCCGCGCAGCTCGCGCTCGAGTCGAAGCTCGAGCGGCGCCGCGCCGCGGCAGGCCATCCAGCCCGCCCCGCGTCCGCGCGGCCTGCCGTGGCGCCGGCAGCCAGCGATGCCGGACCCGCGGCGCCGCCCGAGGCGGACGCAGGGCCTGCCGCACCGGTGGAGGCGGCCGCGCCGGTGGCACCGACGGAGCCGGGACCGCGCGCCGACCGGTTCGAGATCGAGGGGCTCGCCGAACACCTCGGCGATGCGCTGCAGTTCCAGTTCCAGCAGCACATGCCGTGGCTCGTGCTGTTCGCGACGCTGTCGTTCCCGGCCGTCGTCGGCCTCGGCGGCCACCTCACCGGCGGCGGCTCGCCGCTGCTGCTCGGCGCGCTCGCTGCGCTGCCGGGTCTCTGCGTGCTCGCCATCGTCGGCGCGATGAGCCGGCGCATCCTGGTCACGAGCAGCAACGGCGAAGCCGACGTGCCGCGCCTCGGCGAACTGGGCCCCCTGCTCGCCGACGCCGCGCGGTTCCTCGCCGACGCGGCGCTCGTCGTCACGTTGCTGCTCGGCCCGGGTCTCGTCGCGCTGCAGCACGGCGCGCCGGTCACGACGGCGTTGCCGGCGCTGCTGATCGGTCTGTCCTTCGTGCCGCTCGGATTCGGCCTGCGGCAGATCCGGCGCGACCTCGGCTCGCTGTCGCCCGTGACCCTGGTGCGCGGCGTCTCGCGCTGCGGCCTCGGCTACGCCGGCATCGCGGCGATCAGCCTCTTGCTGTTCGCGCCAGCCGGTCTCGTCGCCTGGGCCGTGCTCGGCCGACCCGTGTGGGTGCAGATCTCGGTGCTCGGCCCACTCTGCGTGCTGCCGCTGTTCGTCGTCTCGCGCTTGCTCGGCACCTGGCTCGACAGCATGCGCCTCGAACTCGGCGCCGTGCTGCTCGGCCCGCGGCCGGCGGCGCCGCGCGACGTGCGCGAACTGGTCGGCGCGCCGGCCGCCGGCGTCACCGGGCCGCGCTTCCTGCGGCGGCCCGAGGGTCTCGCGCACTTCGAGACGCCGCTGCGGCATGCGCGGCGGAGTCGGGGGGCCAACACGCCGGCGGCCCCGGCGAGCCCTACCGCAGCACCCGCTGCCCCGGCGACCCCGGCGGCGCCGGCGGCGCCTCCGCTGCGCGAGATCGAAGGGCGCGGCCCCGTCCGCAAGCCCGTGCTGACGGACAGCCCGGACCTGTCGCACATGCCCGGCGCCGTCGTCGTGTCGGGCGACGAGCGCGTGCGCCACGGCGCGGCGGCGCGGCACTGACCGGCCGGCGGCCCGTACACGGCGGAGCCGCGGCGGCGGGCGCACGCCCCCGGCCGCGGCTCCCTGCCGCCCCCACCGGATCAGGGGCGGGCTGCGCGGATCACCTGGCGTGCACGGCCGCGACGTCGGCGGTCTTGCCGGGGCCGTGGCAGACGCTGCTAGGGCCACCCCACCCTGGGCAGTGGGGCCCGCCGCGGATCCGTTCCTCGTCGTAGGTCACCCAAGGTCATCTGCCCGAAACTGGGGCGCGATCGGCACGGGCCCGAATGCGGCCATGGAACAAGGCAGGGGCCCCGGGACCTCAGGGCAGCAGCGGGTCGTTCGCGCCGTCGCGCAGCCGCCGCGCCGTCTTCCTGGCCTCGGCCCGCACGGCCTCGGGCACGCCGGGGTCGGCCGCGAGCGCGTCCGCCGCGGCCGCGATACCGTCGCGCTGCGAGGAGTAGCCGTACCAGCCCAGGGCCTCCATGGCCGCCGTGCGCACCGCCGCCTCGTCGTCGGCCGCTTGCGCAAGGGCCAGCAGTTCGGGCACCACCGCGTGCACGCGGTAGAGGCGGAAGGTACGCAGCGCCGTGACGCGCTTCTCCACCGGCAGCGAACGGTCGCGCGCCTCGGTGCGGTAGTCGCCGAGGAACGCGGCCGTCTGCGCCCCGCGCAGCGCCGCGGCCGGGTCCGCCAGCGGGACCGGCAGTGCATCCACCGCCGGGCCGAAGGCCAGGGCCACCACCTCGGGCCCGTACTTGCAGAGCGCCTCGCGGGCGCGGTAGGTGACCCGCTCCGACGGATCGCGCAGCAGCGCGCGCAGCAGCGGCGCCACGAACTCCGGGCGGTCGAAGTCGCCCATCAGGCAGGCCGCCGCGCGCCGGACCATCTCGGCCGGATCCGCGATGGCGATCGGCAGGGCCCGGAAGAGGCCGTCGCCGCGCCGCCCCGCCAGCAGGGCCAGGGCCTCGAACCGCACCGCCGAGGCCGGGTCCTCGCGCAGCACGGCGAGCAGGCGGGCCTCGCCGTCGGGCAGGGCGAGCCAGGAGGCGAGCGCACGCTGGCGATCGGCCACCTCGCTCGCGCCCCAGGCGAAGCGGAACGTCGGGTCGCCGAACAGGTGGGACTCGAGGTGGACCCGCGCGCGGTGCCACGCGCCCACGCGTTCGCCGCGCGCGAGCGCGCCGAGGTGCCGGTCGCCCCATACGTCCTGGGCGACGTTGACCGAGTTGGCGACCACGGCGACCGTCCGGCCCTGGCCGTAGAGGTAGGCGCCGGCCTGCCACGGCCGCGCCAGGAAGTTGCCGTTGAAGCACGCGTCGAGGTCGAGCACCCGGGCGCCGCACGCGATCGCGGCGACCTCGTCGGCCGTGAGTTCCTTCTTCGCGTCGCTGGCCGCGTCGGCGGCCGCGACCTCCGGGTCGAACGCCTTGTCGAACCACTGCGGCGGCAGCTGCAGCCGTTCCGCCAGTTCCTTCTGCACAGAGGCCTCGGGCTGGTTCTTCTCGCGCGCCTTGCGCAGCCGCCCGCGCACGAAGCGCTTGACGGCCTCCACCTGCGCTTCGACGCCCGGCAGCGGCGGCGCGCCGAGCAGGTACTCGCGGTCGTCGTCGCCGTGGCTGTGCAGGATCGCGAGGTCGAGGGCCGGGTCGGCCAGTTCGCGCAGCAGCACGGCCTCGAGCCCTTCGCCGCGTTCGTGGTGCAGTTCGAGCAGGGCACCGCCGGGCCGGCGCAGGGCCGGCAGCAGTTCGCCGACCGCCGCGCGGCCGTCGGCCCACGCCGTCAGCGACTCGCTGACGTAGCCGTGGCCCATCAGGGTCAGCGTGCGGTCGAGCACCGGCCGTTCCTGCTTCTCGCGCACGAACCGCTGCAGGCAGGCCGCCAGCGCCTGCAGGCCCGCTTCGCCGTCGGCCGGCGGGAACAGCCGCGCCGTGTAGATCTCCTTGTCGATGCGCTGCGGCGACTCCGGCGCGAACTGCCGGTAGTGCAGCAGCGGCTTCTGCTCGTCCTGCCCGAGCGGCAGCAGCACGAGGTCGAAGTCCTCGTAGACGCGGTCGCTGGGCACCGACGAACGCGGCCGCGGGTAGCGGTCCTCGTCCATCTTGAACGCCGTGGTCAGGTGCTGCGCGCCGCGCACCATCACCACGGGGATCGCGCCGACCAGCAGCGCGCCCTCGAGCCGGGGGCTGCCGCGGTGCAGTTCGCGCAGCGCGTCGCGCACGGCTTCGGGCGTCTGCCAGTCGTCGGCGAGGATCCACGCCGCGAGGCCGTCCTGCTGCACGGCGTCGCGGTAGGCGCGGATCGGCGCGGCGAGCGCGTTCCACGTCGCGAGGTCGGCGACGATCGCGAACGACGCCGCGGCCGGCACGTCCGGCGGCACGATCTGGCGCTGGGCGGTGGCGGTCCCGGCGAAGCATGCGACGAGGCAGCAGATCGGCGGAGGGAACGGCGCGCGGAGAAGTGGCATCGGGAGGTCCGTCGGGGCTGCGGCCGCACGGCGCGGCGGCGCGTGACCGGAGATCATGCGCTGCCAGCCGCCGCCGCGCCTCGATGCTTCTGCGGGGCGCGCATCGCGGCGCCGGGAAGCGGCCCCCACCGCCCCCGCCGCACGGCTACAATCCGCCCGATCGGGCCTCCGGGCCCGAGGAGGATGTCATGCCGTTCCGGATCCGACGCGTCGACTACTTCTACGCCACCGTCCCCGGCCAGCCGGGGGCCGCCTGCGAACTGCTGCGGCAGCTCGCCGGTCTCGGCATCAACCTGCTGGCCTTCTGCGCCGTGCCGATGGGGCCGATGCGCACGCAGTTGACGCTGTTCCCGCACGACCGCGCCGCGATGGCGAACGCCGCGCGCAACGCCGGTCTCGCCATCGACGGCCCGCACCCGGCGATCCTGGTGCAGGGCGACGACGAACTCGGCGCGCTGGCCGGCGTGCACCAGCGCCTCGACGACGCGGACGTCGCGGTGTTCGCCGCGGAAGGCGTCGCCGACGGGCAGGGCAGCTTCGGCTACGTCGTCTACGTGCGCCCGCAGGACATCGACAAGGCCGTCGAAGCGCTCGCCGCTACCGGCTGACGCCCGGGCGCGCGGTCAGCGCTTCGCCGGCCGCATGGCTGCCGGCAACCACGCCGGCAGGTCCGCGACGCTCGCGCGGGCCGCCTCGCCGGTCGGCAGCCCCCAGGCCACGAAGAACGGCCCGAGGTTCCGCCCGCAGCTGCGCGAGAACCGGACGAGCCACTGGTCGCGCCGCGCCGCGTCGTCCACGGGCCGCTCCGCCTCGGGCAGCGCGCGGTACTCCGCGAACACCTTGGTGAACGCCGCCCAGCCGAACTCGCGCTGCAGTTGCGCGTACATCAGCAGCCGCAGCGCGAAGTCGACCTTGCCCTCGTCGCCACCCCACGGCTTCGTCCCCGCCGCGAGGTGTTCGCGCAGGCGTTGCTCGGCCCGCGCGAGGTTGCCACCCCAGGCCTGCTCGGGCCCGAGCCCGCACAGGGTCTCGCACAGGTAGAGCGAGAACAGGTTCACGGTGACCTCGCCGGTGCCGCCGAACGTCCAGTCCCTGCTCTGGTGGTTGTGGCCGAGTTCGTGGAACAGCCCCCACGGACCCTGCTGCATGCGCGCGAGGTCGACCATGACGGCCGCGGCGTCGAGGTGCGTCATGATCGGGTAGCCCGCGTGCATGTAGCCGGCGCTGATCTCGAGGTCGGCGACGAAGCGTTCGGGGCGTTCGCGCTGCCGCGGGCGCGCGGCGAGGTCGGCGGCGGCGTCGAGCATGCGGTCCCAGAAGCGCAGCACCGGCACCGGATCGTCGAGCCCGCGCACCTGTTCGCTCGGCACGGTCAGCACGACCTTGTCGGTCGCGAGTTCGGCCCACGGCCCCGGCGCGTTGCGCCCGCCCGCCCGCCACTGCGCGGGGTCCGTCGCGCCGAGCACGAACCGCGGGGCGGGCACGGCGCCCCCGACCGTCAGCGCGAGCTTCGCCGGCGCTTCGCTCGGCTTGCCGACCTCGACGTAGACGAGCCCGCCGAACGCGTTCGCCGCGAGCGTCTCGCCGGCGACGAGCGGGAACGTGCGCGCCACGCGCGGCATGCGCGGCCAGCTCGGCCGGCGGCCGATGTCGTCGCTGTGCGCGCCGATGCGCACGCGCAGTTCGTTCGCCGCGGGTGCTTCCGCGCAGCGCAAGGTGATCCGCGCGCCGGGCGCGGCGTAGAGGCCGAGCGAGTGGCGGCCGGGCACGCGCAGGTCGATCGCGAACTCGCGAACGACGGTCTCGGTCTGCGGCACGGCCCCGGGGAAGGCGGCCGCGGCTGGTTCCGCGCGCACCTCGGCGGCCGGCGTCTGCTGCAGCCTGCCGCTCCAGAAGCGCACGAGCGTGCGCGCCAGCGGATCGGCTTCGCGGACCGGGCGCCGCTGCGTCGGCGCCAACGCAGCGCCGCGCGCGTCGAGCAGCTCCTGCAGGCGCCGGCCGACGGGGCCGCCGGGGTCCTTCACGATGCGATCCATCGCCCGCTGCAGCCGTTCGGCGGCGGCCACCACCGCGGGCTCCGCGGGCGCCTGCTTGCCCGGCGCGTAGCCCTCCAGCACCACGATCGCCGCGAGCAGTTCGTCGGCGCGCGGCGGTTGCTGCGCGGGAAGAACGAGGGCGAGCAGCACGAACCAGGACGAGGCACGCAGCGGCGCGGTGGTCACGCGCGGCAGTTTCGGCAAGCGCCGTCGGGCCGGCAAGGCGCGGCGCGCGACGGACGCGCTACGGCGACGGCACCCGGAATGCCGATGCCACGGGCGCCCCCGATGCACCTCGACGCCCCGCCGCAGCCCGCGGCCCCGCCCGGGCCGCCGCCCACCGCGCCCGATCAGCCCGCGCGCGTCGCGTCGGTCTGGGACCAGCACTGGCAGCAGTGCGACGAGGAGCGCCTGTCGCAGCTCTACCGCAGGCTCGCGCAGCCGGCCCCCTGGTACCGGCGGCCGTTCGTGTGCGGGCCGCAGGACGAACTCGCGTTCCTGCGCCGCCACCTTTTCGGCTTCGCCGGCCTGCGCACGCTCGAGTTCGGCTCCGGCATCGGCTGGACCTCGCTGTGGCTCGCGCGCGCCGGCGCGCGCGTCACGCTGACCGACGTCAGCGGCAAGGCGCTGCAGCTCAGCCAGCGGGCCTTCGCGCGTGCCGGCTGCCGGGCCGCGTGGCAGGTCGCCTCGGTGTTCGAGCCCGAACGCATCGCCGGCCCGTTCGACCTCGTGTTCAACAGCGGCCTCGTCGAGCACTTCCACCGGCCCGAGCAGGAACGTCTCGTCGCGAACATGGCGCGCCTCGTGCGCCCGGGCGGCCACGTGGCGATCTTCGCGCCCTACGCGGGCGGCCGGCTCTACGTCTGGGCCAAACGCCGGCTCGAACAGCTAGGCCGCTGGCGGTTCGGCGACGAGTTCCCGCTGCACACGATGCGCGACCTCGGCCCGCCTGCGGGGCTGCAGGTGCTGGCCGAGGCGACCAGCAAACCGGGCGACCAGTGGAACTTCCTCGCCGGCGTGCACCCGAACCTCGCGCGCCTGGGCAAGCTCGCCCAGCTGCTGACGCTCGGCGACCTCTCGCCGCTGTGGCGCCGCTGCATGGGCGACTCGATGCTGGCGACGCTGTTCCGGAGGCCCGCGTGAACGGCACGGCGGTCCGCTCGCAGCGCGCGAACGGTGCGGAGGCATCGCCGTGAGGTCGCTGCGCCTGCTGCCCGACCGGCGGGCCGCGCCGGCCGCCGCGGACTACGCGCGCGACCGCGCCGACCTGGTCGCGGCGCTGCGCGCCTGCGGCGCCGTCGCGGTCTACGAGATCGGTTCGATCGGCACGCCCGGCATCTCCGACCTCGACCTGCTCGCGTGTTTCCCCGACGGGCGCGGTCCCGGCGGCTTCGCACCTCTCGAGGCCCTGCTCGCGCAGCAGCGGCCGAGCCTGCTGCATCCGCCGTGGGGCATGCTCGCACGGCACCGCGACAGCCTGCCGGCGCTGTTCGCGTTCCGGCAGATCCGCGACGTCGACAGCGGCGCGACGATCCCTGCGGTGCAGACGCCGCTGCAACGCCGGCTGTGGAACGTCGAGGCCGTGGCCGCGACGGGCGGTCTCTTGCTGCAGCGCAGGAACCGCAGCACCGCGCGCTCGGCGCTGTGTCTGCTGAACGGCATCACCTACAACCTGCAGCTCGCCGCCGAGGACGGCATCGGCGCGCCGGGCGGCGAGTCCTTCGCGGAGGCCATCCGCGACCTGCGCCGCCGCTGGTTCGAGGCGGCCGACGGCGACCGCCGGCGCGAACTGGCCCGACTCTGGGCAGGAGCGCCGGCGGTGCTGCACCACCTGCTCGGAGGTTACGCCACGGCGTTCGCGCACGAACTGCCGCGTGGCCACGGCGACGTGCTGCTCGAGCGGCCGGGCACGCGCGTGTCCTACTGCTTCAGCGATCGTGGGGCGCGCGGTCTCCTGCCGCGGCCGTTCGCCACGGTGCAGGTGCTGCCGCGCGGCCTCGCGCCGCTGTTCGAACTGCTCGCGTCGCCGGGCACCGGGCTCGATCGCTGGCTGCGGCCCGTGCAACAGCTGCCGACCTCGGCACCGCCCGCCCCCGACGCGGCGTTCGCCGCCGGTGTGCGCGGCTACGCGCGGGCCAACGCCGCCTACCTGCGGGACATGCTGGCCCTGCGCTCGCCGCTGCTGCTGCTCAACGCGGGCACGCTGGTGCACCTGGGCGCGCCGCGCCGCGGCCTGTTCGCGGCCCTCGCGCACCTGCCCGGCCGCCTGCTGCGGCTCGGGCGCAACTGATCGCGCGGCGTGCGCCCGCCCGGTGTCGCCGGGCAGGCCGAGGGTTCCTTCAGGCCGGCAGGTCCGGGCAGCCGATGGGAAGGGTGTCCCGGTGCGGGCCCGGCAGGGCTCGGACAAGGACGTAGACCGGTGGGCGGGCAACAAGCGGCCCCGGCTGCTGGACCGATCCGCCGGCTTCCCCTAGACTGCCTCGACCTCGCCCGGCCCTGGCGAGGTCACGGACAACCATGATGCTACGCACAGCTCTGTTGGTGGCGGCTTTCGCCTCCGCGTTCCTCGCCGGTCCGCTGCACGGTCAATGATGCGGTGGTGGCGGCGGCGCAGGTGGCGCCGCAGGAGGTGTCGGTTCGGGCGGCGGTGGCGGCGTGGCGATGACGTTCACGCGGATGCAGACGAGCCAGTCGCGGCTGCAGATCCCGTGGCAGCAGTCTCCCGACGAGGGCTTCTTCAGCGTCGACTCGCTGGAGTCGGCGCTCGAGTTCCTGGCGCAGCGGTCGGGCGGCAAGCCCGTACTGATCAACCGCGAGACCGAGCGGCGGGATCCGAAGGTGGCGAAGCTCTACAAGGAGGCGCTC
>Ga0194127_10006198_pt1 | contig 13684 bp, 15 predicted proteins | sample TA2KigC100mmetaG_FD_148624 | JGI IMG/M metagenome (GOLD analysis project Ga0194127, IMG submission 148624) | Freshwater microbial communities from Lake Tanganyika, Tanzania - TA2015036 Kigoma Deep Cast 100m | ecosystem: Environmental > Aquatic > Freshwater > Lake | place: Tanzania: Lake...
TTGTCAAGAAATCCTCCACGCTATCCAAGGTCAGCGCCACATTTTCCTTCTTCCCGTTACGGTCTGGCGCTAGGATTTTGTACACCATCCCTCCGTAATTGGAGAGTTCTACTTGAAGGGTGCCGTTGTCCAACACATAGCGGTAAACAGGCTGTCCCTGTACCTCGGTCAGTTGTTCGGATTGAATCATAAAGGTGGTGGTTACTGATTTTGGGTTTTGCTTTGGAGGTGCGGTACAGCTAACTACCCCCAAAACGAGGAATAGGAGCAGCTGTACTTCGCTAACTTTTGACTTGAATAGCGTGTGCTTTGCCATAAGCAGTTCAATTTCTGAGGTGATTTTTTTCGATGCGGTCCAATTGACTTTGCAGCTCCTCTCTCCCGATCCACCTTCCTCGGATCACTACACCCACAGGTTTTTGCAAAGTTTTGAGATCTAGGAGCGGGTTTTGTTCCACGAGCACAAAATCTGCCTCATAGCCTGCCTTGATTTGTCCCCAACGGTTTATTGCCCCCATGTACTGGGCGGGCACTTGCCCCCATGTACTGGGCGGGCACGAGTGATCCTGTTTTTAAGATTTCCAAGTTGGACATGCCTGCTTCGGACATCAAGGCAATCTCGTGGTTAATCGAAAAACCTGGCACATTGAATACCTGCGGGGAATCCGAAGCCATGATCATGGGTACGCCAGCGCGATGCATTTCAAGAAATAATTTTCGTCGAAATTCCAAGTAGGGGGCTACCCGTTCTTTGTCAAGCATGCCTGCCTTTTCCAACTGTTTTTTGGTAGTTACCCACTGTTGAATCTGCAAGCCGGGAAGGTACTTCATTTCTGGAGCTAGCCGAAAGGTGTCGGCAGGGATGTATCCAAAATACCGGTCAAACAGGGTGAGCGTGGGAGCCAGGTAAGTCCCTTGATCCAAGGTCTTTTGGATGAGATTGGGGAGTTTGCTCCAGTCTACCTGAGACACCAAAATTAAGATTAAATGGACCCGAAGTAGTCGGGTCAATGGTCACCGTACTAGGAAGTAAGCCTTCCATGTACCCATCCATGTGTTCTATGGATTTAAATCCATCTTCCAGGGCTTGATGAATCCCCACATCCAAAGGCACATGCCCTCCAAAAGGAATCCCCTCTGCCTTGGCTGCAGTGGCAATGGCTTTCATTTCCTCCGACAGCACTCCAGGATGGATCTTCAGGTGATCGTAGCCTTCTTGTTTCTGGGATTTGACCATCGCGGCACCTTGCGCAGGATCAGTTACGGAATTGGCATTGAAGGAGGGACCCGAAATGAAGGTTCTTGGACCAACCAATAGCCCGGAATTCAATTTGTCTCGAAGGGCAAGGTGACTAGGATGACCTAGCATACTTCGGATACGAACCACCCCATTGGCCAAATAAAGCCAAAGGGATTCCTCTTGGAGCTGGGTATTGCCATCGGCAGCTACAGGCAAATGTGCATGAAATTCGGCAAGTCCTGGAAAAACATAACTCCCCTTACCTTCAATCCGGGTCACTTGCTGCCAAGCTACGGGTAAATTTCCAGTGCTAACCATAGATTCTATTTTGCCCTCCTTGACCAAAAGGGTCTGATTTTCTAGGATTATTCCTTTTTCCGAAGAAACCACATGCACTTGGGTAATGACCAAGTCTTGAGAAAAAGTAACAGAAGAAAGAAATCCAAAAATCAGAGCGAATAAAAGAGATTTGAATGACATAAGGGAAAGCCCCAGAAACCACATGCACTTGGGTAATGACCAAGTCTTGAGAAAAAGTAACAGAAGAAAGAAATCCAAAAATCAGAGCGAATAAAAGAGATTTGAATGACATAAGGGAAAGCATCAATTGATTCTTGAATTTCGCTTCTTGTTTATCTAAATCCAATCCCCAGATAAGAAAAATAAGATCGCTGAAGTTTATGGTCAAGACTTAGTCCATTCCGTGTGGTAAAACTTCCCACTTGGATCGTCCTTGCGCTGATAGGTATGTGCCCCAAAGTAATCTCGCTGTGCTTGAATCACGGAAGCCGAAGACTCGGCAGTAATTCGACCGAGCAGGTAGTTGATCCCCGCACTCATCACAGGCATTGCAAAACCATGCGTCAATCCCAATCCTACCACTTCTGCCAAGGCCATTCTTCCAGAATTCACCTGTTCCTTCACTCCAGGGGTTTCAAAAAAAGCTATTTGATCGGCATAATTAGCAGAAATTCGTTCCATTAAGCCGGATCGGATGATGCAACCATTGGTCCAAATGCGGGCGATTTCGTTGAAATTAAGCCCCCAACCTTTGGTATCTGATACGGTTTTCATCAATCGGAAACCTACCTCATGATTGATGATTCGAGCCAAGGCATAGGCTTCTTTGATTTTGGGAAGCCAAGTTTCCAAAGTACCCTCCACCTTTTGGAATTCGTGGTGAAAAGATTTAGAAAATGCCACCCGCATCGCCTTTTCTCCAGAAACCCCTCGGGCATTCACGGCCTCGGCCAAGGGGCTGTAGGGAATTCCGTACTCCAAGGCGGTCGTTAGTGACCAAGCACCAGTTCCTTTTTGGCCTGCCTGATCTAGGATTTTATCGAGCAGCAATTCTCCTCCTTCTTTGAAAAGCAAGAGGTCTGCAGTGATTTCAAGCAAGAAGGACTTCAACTCGCCTTTTGCCCAATCCGAAAAAATGGCAAATACCTGTGCGGCCGAGCAGCCAAATCCTGTGCGGCCGAGCAGCCAAATCCAAAACGCAACAAGTGAACCAACTCCGCCAACACCTGCATCTCCCCGTACTCCATCGAGTTGTGTACCATCTTGATAAAGTGACCTGATCCACCTGGACCTACGTAGGTCACGCAAGGCTTTCCCTCCTTGTCTTTGGCAGAGATTCTACCCAAAAAATCGGCCACCATCGCATAACCTTCTGCATTTCCGCCAGGCATAATGGAGGGTCCTTTGCGTGCCCCTTCTTCTCCACCGGATACCCCCATGGGAAGGAAATGCATACCCATTTCTTTGAGGCGGTTGACTCTTCGGTCCGAATCTAGGTAAAAGGAATTGCCACCATCAATCACCAGATCGTCTTTTTCCAAAAGGGGAAGCAAAGCATCCAACTGGGCATCAATAGCGGCCCCAGCAGGAATCATCATTAGAATTTTTCGAGGCTGCTCAAGGGATTCAACAAATTTTTTCAGGTCTTCAAAGGCAAGAAGGTGGGGAATTTCAGGATGTGCATCGCGTATGGCTTGGGCAACTCCCTCTTCCTTACCCGCTACAAAGCGGTTGTAAAGGGATACGGAAACCCCATTTTCTGCTAGGTTAAGTGCCAAGCTTTTGCCCATCACTCCCATGCCGATCACACCGATTTTCATTTTCATTCCTTGAGAAGTTAAGTAGTGTAGGGAAACCTGCAAAACTTGTTCTGGAGTCCCTGTTATATTCAATAATAGTCCAAAAGAAGGTTTTTCCCAAATGGCAAGTTGGATTACATTCAATAATAGTCCAAAAGAAGGTTTTTCCCAAATGGCAAGTTGGGAATCCAGCATGGAGGCTTTCATGTAGTGCCCCTTTCGAGCGAGCATACGCTCCCAAAGCAAGTCCCGATCTCCTTGGAGGTGGATCCAGTGCTGATCCGTATGGACTTGAAGCCTTTGCCTGTAGGCATTTTTCAAGGCCGAACAGGCCAAAACGGCTCCCCCACTTTTTTGATATTCCAACAAGGCATCTGCCAAGCTTTGTAGCCAAGGTATTCTATCTTCATCGCTGAGGGGTTCCCCCCTGCTCATCTTTGCGATATTGGCCGGAGAGTGGAATTGGTCTGCATCCAAAAAAGGCAGCCCAAGACCTGCCGACAATCCCATGCCTAGGGTTGTTTTTCCCGTACCCGATACCCCTGTGATCACGACAAGCATAGCGCAAAGGTAACTTTTTACAGCAAACTGCCCATCACCTGTATCGCCTTTACCTCCTGCCTTGAATAAAAAAGCCTGCCTTTCTCTGGAAATTTCCTTTACTCCCGCCTGCTACTTATTTTGAGCAAAACAATGATTCCAAGGGCTGAATAGCTACCTTTGCAGCTCAATTCCAAGTAGTCATGATTTCAGTAGACAATGTTTCTGTACTTCACGGGTGTGCACCCTTGTTTAGCAATATCACCTTCAACATCAACGAAAGTGATAAAATAGCCTTGATGGGTAAAAATGGGGCCGGTAAATCCACCCTGTTAAAAATCATCGCTGGAGTAAATAAACCTACTTCTGGAAGCATCTCAGCTCCTAAGGGATACGTGATTGCCTACCTTCCCCAGCATCTTTTGACCTCGGACGAATGCACGGTTATGGAGGAAACTTCCAAGGCCTTTGCCTCCTACCTGGGGATGAAAGAGGAGATGGATCGCATCAACGAGGAGTTGACCCTTCGCACCGATTATGAGTCAGAATCCTATTACCAATTGATAGAAAAAGTTTCTGAACTCAGCGAAAAATATTACGCCATAGAAGAAGTCAACTATGAAGCCGAAGTGGAAAAAGTCCTCTTAGGATTGGGCTTTGTCAGAGAAGATTTTCAAAGGCTTACCTCAGAATTTTCTGGGGGCTGGAGAATGCGTATTGAATTGGCTAAAATACTCCTTCAAAACCCCGATTTAATTTTATTAGACGAGCCCACCAACCACCTGGATATCGAATCCATACAATGGCTGGAAGATTTTTTATTGACCAAAGCGAAAGCCGTGGTGGTCATTTCTCACGACAGAGCCTTTGTAGACAACATCACCACCCGCACCATCGAGGTGACTATGGGAAGAATATACGACACTACAAAGCCAAATATAGCCACTACTTGGAGCTGAGAAAAGAAAGACGAGAGCAGCAACAAAAACACTTCGAAGAGCAGCAAAAATTTATTGCTGAAACCACCCAGTTTATCGAACGATTCAAAGGGACCTACTCCAAGACTTTACAAGTCCAGTCTCGCGTGAAAATGCTGGAAAAATTGGAGATCGTCGAAGTCGATGAAGTGGACACCTCTGCCTTGAAACTCCGCTTCCCTCCTTCTCCTAGGTCCGGAAAATATCCGGTTATTGTGGAAGACATGAGAAAGAGCTATGGGGACCATGTCGTATTTCACCATGCCTCCATGACCATAGAGCAGGGACAAAAGGTAGCCTTTGTTGGAAAAAATGGAGAGGGTAAATCCACCATGATCAAAGCCATCATGGGCCAAATTGATTTTCAAGGAAAATGTGAATTGGGACACAATGCGCTAGTTGGGTACTTTGCTCAAAACCAAGCCTCCCTCCTAGACGAGAGCTTGAGCATCTTCGATACCATAGATCAGTTGGCAGTAGGAGAAATTCGTACCAAAATCAAAGATATTTTGGGAGCCTTCATGTTTAAAGGAGACGATATCCAAAAAAAGGTCAAGGTTCTCTCTGGTGGAGAAAAAACACGACTCGCCATGATCAAGTTGCTTCTCCAACCTGTCAACCTCCTAATTTTGGACGAACCTACCAATCACTTAGATATGAAAACCAAGGACATCATCAAAGATGCGCTGAAGGCCTTCGATGGCACACTCATCTTGGTCTCCCACGATCGAGACTTTTTGGATGGTTTGGCTACCAAGGTTTTTGAATTTGGTAATAAGCGAGTTCGGGAGCATTTCGAGGACATCAACGGTTTCCTCCGAGCGAAGAAGTTGGAAAACCTACGCGAGGTAGAACGCAGGTAAGTTGAGTAAAATCGACAGGAAATAAAAAAAGCAATTCTTCCGAATTGCTTTTTTTTGGGATAGTTCACCTTAGCGGGCGTAGTTCACGGCTCGCATTTCGCGAATGACCGTGACCTTGATTTGTCCAGGGTATTGCATTTCCTTTTCGATTTTCTGAGAGATATCAAAGGAAAGTTGTCCTGCCTTCTGATCATCTACCGAATCTGCATCTACCAGAATACGTAAAATTCTCGTCCCGCTTGCATGGCAAAGCATTTGTTGACCCCGTCAAAGTTCAGTGCCAATTCCTCCAATTCTTTCAGACGCTTCACGTAGCTATCCATGATTTCACGACGGGCACCTGGACGAGATCCTGAGATGGCGTCGGAGGCCTGTACGATAGGAGATATCATGGAGGTCATTTCGATTTCATCGTGGTGGGCTCCTATGGCATTGCAAATCTCAGGATGCTCCTTGTAACGCTTGGCAAGTTCCATACCCAAGAGCGCGTGAGGCAATTCTTGTTCTTCGGGCCACACCTTTCCGATATCGTGAAGAAGACCAGCGCGCTTTGCTAACTTGGCATTGAATCCCATTTCTGCAGCCATGGTTGCGGCCAACTTGGCTACTTCTCTAGAGTGCTGCAAAAGATTTTGTCCGTAAGAAGATCTAAACCTCATCCTACCCACTAGTTTGATTAGCTCGGGATGAAGGCCATGAATTCCCAAATCAATACAGGTACGCTCTCCAATTTCTACGATTTCCTCTTCAATATTTTTCTCCGTCTTGGCCACTACCTCTTCTATACGTGCCGGGTGAATACGACCATCCTGTACCAAACGGTGAAGGGAAAGCCTAGCGATTTCCCTTCGTACGGGATCAAAACCAGAAATAATGATCGCTTCGGGGGTATCATCGACCACAATCTCAACTCCCGTGGCGGCTTCTAAGGCGCGAATATTTCTTCCTTCTCTTCCGATAATTTTTCCCTTGATATCGTCACTTTCAATATTGAATATCGAAACGCAATTTTCTACCGCATGCTCTGTAGCCGTACGCTGAATGGTGTCCAAGACAATTTTTTTTGCTTGCTTGGTCGCTGTCAACTTGGCCTCATCTAAAATGTCTTTGATTTGCGAAGATGCCTTAGTCTGGGCCTCTTCGGTCAGCATGGTGATCAACTGTTCCCTTGCTTCCTCTCTGGTAAGACCTGCTATTTTTTCCAAGTCAGCAATACACTGATTAGTTACCCGATCTAGCTCCTCTTTCCTGACTTGCACTGCATGGAGTTGGGCCGTCAATACCTCTTTCCTACTATCTAGTTCAGCTTCTTTTCTTTGAAGTTGCTCCTGTTCCTTGGCCACTTGTTGTTGAAGCTGCCTTACCTTGTTTTCGTTGCTAATAATTAAGTTCTTCTTGTTGTTGGCCTCTTCGTCAAATTCTGCCTTCAACTTCAAGTACTTTTCTTTGGCTTCTAGTATACGGTCTCTTTTGATGGATTCTGCAGTCAATTCTGCTTCCCTAAGCATGGACTTGATCCGCTCTTGGGCTTCTTCTTCACGCTTTGCTTGTTTGCCTTTAAAGAAAAAACCAGCGCCCGCTGCGCCTATACCTAGCCCCGCTAGGGCTGCAAGTATGGATAATAAAATTACGTTCATAGGTTGTATCTGTTCTAAATACACCTACCGGCTCCAAAAAGTGCCAAAATGAGAAAAAATCAATTCAAAGCGTCTTACTCAACAAGGACGAAATATGGGCAAGACTGCGCTCTATATGCTCGCTATCTCCCGCATTGACCTCGTCGGTTTCCAAGGACTCCACCATACAATCAAAGGCTACCATAGCCAATAAATCGGTGGTATCGTCTAAGCCAAATTCTGACTTATACCCCGTGGTATCGTCTAAGCCAAATTCTGACTTATACTTTCTTAATTTTTCATTGATCAACTTACCTGCATGACGAATTTTGCCTTCATCCTCAGGCTTAACCCGCATGGGATATTCTCTATCTCCGATTTTAACTTTAATGGCAAGGGGTTCCATTTATTCGGATAGGTAGGTGATCAATTGATCGATTTCTTGTATATACGAATTGATTAAGTCACTCATTTCGACGGCATCCTCAGGGCTTACCGGTCGGTTGTCTACAATGTTACTAATTTTAATCTTATTTTTAAAATGGTGTAAGGCCATTTCCTTATCACCCAACTCCTTTTCCAGGGTAGTCAATTTTCTCCTTAACTCCTCATTTTCAGCATGCAAGGACTCTATTTTTTTGCTTACTTGAACGGAAAGTTTTTCAAGTTTTTCTAATTTCTCTTGAATCATGGGCTAGCTTCGGATAGTAGCACCTACCCCCGTTCCTGGAAGGCACGAATCAAGTTACTCATTGTTTTTTCAATTTCCTTGTCGGTCAGCGTATTTTCCTGATCTTGAAGGATAAAACTTAGGGCATAAGCTTTTTTACCTGCTTCAATTTTATCACCCTGGTACACGTCAAAAACATCAATTTTCCTCAGTAATCTTCCTCCTGCCTTTTCTGCGACGCCCTTGACTATCTCGTAGCTGACCCCTTTATCGATGACCAAGGACAAGTCTCTGCGCACCTCGGGAAATTTTGACAGCTCTTGGAATTTCTTCAAGCCGGAGGATTTTTTTGCCAGCAGGTCCCAATCCAATTCTACATACCATACCTCTTGCCTCACCCCTGCCAATTTCAATTGACGCCTCCTACATACCATACCTCTTGCCTCACCCCTGCCAATTTCAATTGACGCTCTTCAACCAATCCCAGGTTACCCGCCACTTTTTCTCCTAAGTAAATCGATAATCCATAGGCAAATGGTGAGGATTCTTGGGGAACTACTTTCCCCAATTCAATGCCCAAGCGCTCCAAAATTCGTAGTACAGTGGCATAGCTATCCTCAAAAGCAAATGGCTTAGCTGGCTCAATCCAACTTTCAGAAGATCGGTTTCCAGAAAGGAACAACGCCAATCGTTTGGACTCCTTGTAACCATCTTCCGCCTTATGGTAAACCGTGCCAAATTCAAAACATTTCAAATCTGTCTGCCTTCTGTTGATGTTGTGGGCCAAAACTTCCAAACCAGAAAAAAGCAGGGTTTGACGCATGACTCCTAGGTCTTCACTGAGTTTGTTGAAGATTTCCACGGTTTTACTAGGGTCCAAAAACCCAGACTTTTCCACATACTCGGGACTAGTAAGGCTATTGGTAATCAATTCAAAATAGCCTTGGCTAGCCAACATTTCCGAGAGGCGATACTGAAGTTTGGAAATGTCCTTTTGGGGATGTTCGGCCAAGTAATCTGTTTTTAGGTGATCCGATAAGGCTACTTGTTGAAATCCGTAAATCCTCAAAATTTCTTCAATGATGTCTGCCTCCCTCGTGACATCTACGCGATAGGGCTTTACCCTTGCTATAAAACCCCCGGGATGTGATCCACTCACCTGAATATCCAAACTCTCCAAGATGGAAATAACCTCTTGGGGAGCTATCTCTTTTCCTATCAATCTGTTGATATTTCCATAGCTCACCTGAATATCCACATCTGTTTTAGGTTGAGGATAGAGATCAATCAGCTCAGATGCTACCTTGGCCCCTGCAAGTTCTTGAAGTAGAAGTACTGCTTGTTTTAATGCATATACAGGCATGTTTGGATCGGTGCCACGTTCAAATCGAAAGGAAGCATCCGTCTTTAATCCGTGGTATTGAGATCCTTTTCGGATGACATCAGGAGAGAAATAGGCAGATTCTAAGAAAATGGAGGTAGTCTTTTCACTTACTCCCGAATGAATCCCTCCAAAAATCCCAGCAATACACAAGCCTCCTTGATCGTCCCCAATCATAAGCTCTTCCCCTGACAACTTTCTTTGCTTGTCGTCTAGGGTGACAAAAGGAGTGCCTTTAGGAAATTTTCCTACCCTTATTTTTCCATTGGAAATTTTATCGGCATCAAAGGCATGTAGGGGTTGACCTAAATCGTGCAAAATGAAGTTGGTAATGTCCACCACATTATTGATGGGTTCCAAATCCAAGGACCTAAGAAAATTTTGTAACCATACCGGTGAGGGTCCCACCTTTACGTCAGTCAGAACAATCCCCGCATACCGGGGACAGTCAGATACATCATCTACCTGCACCGAAATATGTGGGCCTTGCTGAGTTTGAATGTGTAAATCTTTTTCCTCAGCCAAGCACATGGGCCTTCTTAGCAAGGCTTTCAAATCTCTGGCTACTCCCAAATGGGCAGCAGCATCCGAGCGATTGGGCGTAAGTCCTATTTCTAAAACATAATCCTCGGTCACTTCAAAATAGGAGGCAGCAGGACTGCCATTGGGCAAGGTAGTATCCAATACCATAATCCCAGCATGGGAAGTTCCTATCCCAATTTCATCTTCAGCACAAATCATCCCTTCAGATACCTGACCTCTAATTTTTGCCTTTTTAATTTCTATAGGCTCTCCTTGGTAGGGATACAAGGTAGATCCTACCGTAGCTACCACTACCTTTTGACCTACAGCAACGTTGCTAGCTCCACATACGATTTGTGATGGAACTTCTCCCCCAATATCCACCGTAGTGATATGTAGCTTGTCGGCATCAGGATGCTTTTGACAGGTAAGAACCTCCCCTATCACTACTCCTTTAAGTTTGCCAGGAATAGACTCAAAAAATGTTATTCCTTCCACTTCAAGTCCCGATTGGGTAAGTAAGGCAGCAATCTCCTCTGGACTTTCAGTAAAATGAAGGTAGTGCTTGAGTCTAGAGATGGATATTTTCATAAGGCAATGGGTCGGAAATTATCCGTAATGGTGTCGATTAGGCAGTATAATGCCTTCTTTGGTGCGAAAAACAAAGTTAAAAGAATTGCCACAGGGCGCGATCATTTATCGTAATTTTTCTCCCCAGCTGCTATGGCAATATCCAAGATATTTTCTTTAGGAGGCAGAGGACAGGCAAACTCAGGATTGTAAGCACAATACGGATTAAATGCCAAATTGAAATCTAGGGTGATGCTATTTTTCCCGTCTTGGCGCACGTTAAGATACCTTCCTCCACCGTAGGTCTCCTTTCCCGAAGTCTGATCGGCAAATGCCAAAAAGAAATTTCTCATATCCGACTCGCTAACCGACTGCAGGAGCAACACCTTATTGGTTTTTCCGCCTAACTCAAATTCTGCAAAGGAATGCTCCACATACCGCTCGGTACTGCCGTCAGTAAGGGGAACTTCCCTGATTTTTTTTTCCTCTATGGGAAGCAATCGGGCCTTAACCCGAAACGCGGGGTTGATTTCAAAAAAAGTGAGGATCGTAAAGCCTTGTTTTTGACTTTCGGTGAGAGGAGATTCTGCATTGAAGCGAATAAATTTAAACTGACGCTCTCGCTCCTTTTCAATTTTTGCCAGGTAATCTTCAGGACTTTCTGCAGCAGTAAACATGTATCCTATGACAGCAAATACTACCAAGGAAATAAAGATTAGAAGGAGTTGGCTTTTAGAAGGAGTTGGCTTGATTTCACGAGACCTTAAATTGAATGATTACAACCGATTGTAGTTGGTAAGGGGATTGAATTTAATAAGAAATAAAACCTACATCAGCCCTCCGTCGGCAAAGCTAAAGTAACCCTGATCGGAGAACAGCAAGTGGTCAAGAACAGGTACTTCCAATTCCCTACCTATTTTTAAAAGCTTCGCTGTGATCGCTTTGTCTTGTTCGGAGGGATTTAAATTTCCGCTGGGGTGATTATGTACCAAAATTAAGGAATGTGCCTTGTGTTCCAAGGCGCAGGAAAAAACAACTTTAGGATCAACCACCGTACCTGATATCCCCCCTTGACTAATTCGTTGCTTTTTAATCAAATAATTGCCTCGATTGAGCAGTACTACAAAAAAATGCTCCACACACATTCGTCCTGCAGGTCAGCACGGAGCAACTCATAGACTTGACTGGAATGGGTTATTTTTTGTTTCTGGGGAATCTCCTGATCTTTTCTCCTTCTCCCTAATTCCAATGCGCATACTATAGAGAGGGCTTTGGCCTCCCCTATTCCCTTAAATTTCATCAAATCCAAAACCGTCATTCTCGCCAAGCGAGAGAGGTCTTGGTCTACGGCTGAAAGGATCTTCTTGGAAAGGTCGACTGCACTCATCGTAGAACTCCCCGTTCTTAGTAAAATGGCCACAAGCTCTGTGTCAGTTAGCGCTGCTTTGCCTTTGAGGAGTAATTTTTCTCTTGGCCGATCTTGCTCGGCCATCTCAAAGATTTTTAATGAAGTGGAAGGCATTTCTTAGATTAAAAAGTAAAAATAAATGTACTAAAAAAATGCATAAAAAAACCCTGCTTTTGGGCAGGGTCTCTTTGAAAAAGGTAACTCTTAAGCTAGCGCATTGACAAATTTTGCCAATTTTGATTTTTTGTTGCTCGCGTTATTTTTGTGGATGACGTTCTTCTTTGCCAATTTATCCAGCATAGAAGAAACCTTTTTAAACAGCTCCATGGCCTCTATTTTGTCGGTAGTCTCCTTAAGTTTCTTGATAAAGGTACGGGTAGTTTTTGCCTGATACCTGTTTCTCAAACGCTTTACATCGTTAGCACGAATTCTTTTAAGAGCTGATTTATGATTTGCCATATCTCGTTAAATTTCTAATTCTACTTTTTCCCAGTTTTAAATGGGAATGCAAAGTTATTGTAAATAATTAATTCTGCCAAAGTATTTTTAAACATTCCTTTTTTAAATGATTGATCGCTTCTACGTAAGGATGACATTTTTATGATTTTTTTCCTAAAAAAGCTTTTTTCTTCACAAAAAGCTTTCAATTAAGTAGCTTTAAGCATGTATTTTTTGATCTTAAACAGCTTCCTACTTTCTTTTTCTAATCCTCCGCAAAAGTCCTGGGGCTTCTTCGCACACGAGTTGATCAATAGGCAAGCTGTATATTCTTTACCTCCTGAAATGATATCCCTGTTTAAAAAGGAATTGGTTTTCTTAGGAGAAAAATCAGTGAATCCAGATCGAAGGAGGTATGCAGTACAGGGAGAAGCCGAAAAACACTACATCGACCTAGACCATTACGGAGATAGTGCAAGGCAGCTACTTCCCAAGTATTGGCCTCAGGCCTTAGAAAAGTATTCCGATGATACCCTAAGAGCACACGGCATAGGCCCCTGGTCCACCTACCTCACCTTCCTAAGTCTGACCAAAGCCTTTGCTGCACGGGAAAAAGCCTCCATCCTTCGCCTCTCGGCAGACCTAGGGCATTACCTAGGGGACTTAAACGTCCCTTTACATACCACAAAAAACTACAACGGTCAACTCAGCGGACAGACGGGTATACATGGCTTCTGGGAAAGTAGGATTCCGGAGCTGCAGGCCAAGAATTACTCCTTTTGGGTGGGCAAGGCAAGCTATGTCACAGATCCACAGGAAGCTCTTTGGGAGGCGGTGTCACGAGCTCATGCTCAGGTAGACTCGGTCTTGCGTATTGAAAAAGAGCTGAGTACAGCATTTTCCGAAAGTCAAAAATACAGTTATGAGGAGCGTAATGGCCTAACGGTACGCGTTTATTCCCGAGAGTTTACAGAAGCCTATGCTGCCGCGCTACACGGACAGGTGGAAAGGCAAATCCAACGCTCTATCAAGATGGTTGCCGACTTTTGGTATACCGCATGGGTCAATGCCGGGCAGCCAGATTTAAGTATTTTGCAAAATCCCTCAAAATCAGGAATTGACACCTTGACCCCCGATCCGAAAATAAAGAAAACCGATTCCATGAAAATGACTAAATCAGGAATGGAGGTATCCTCTGATTGCCGTCCCCAACCGGGAAAAGGTATCTTTGAAAACGGCTTCATTTTCTTCCAAGAGGGTCACCCGAAATCCCCTTAATTCAGAACAAAAAGAAGAAATGGGTACCACGCAAATCCGCTCAGAGGCTAGCAAATAATATACAAATCGCTTGTCCAAAAAA
>Ga0194127_10006201_pt1 | contig 13681 bp, 11 predicted proteins | sample TA2KigC100mmetaG_FD_148624 | JGI IMG/M metagenome (GOLD analysis project Ga0194127, IMG submission 148624) | Freshwater microbial communities from Lake Tanganyika, Tanzania - TA2015036 Kigoma Deep Cast 100m | ecosystem: Environmental > Aquatic > Freshwater > Lake | place: Tanzania: Lake...
GAATCGATTGGGAAACACAATCGTGATATTTCCGCTGGTTGCGATATTGATAAGCGTGAGGTAGCAGTCGCGGTCGCTGCGGAAGTTAAACGCAATGCTGTCCCCCAGGGAATAGTCCTGCCGGTCGGTCCACAGCTTGATATCAAAAGGCGGGTCATGCTGTTTTAGCGATGCCAGACGCCGCAGCAGCAGCGACTGGGGGGTGACCATGTCGCCCGCGCCGATCTCGTGCAGTACAATCGGCATGGCCATGTTCGAAATCAGGTTGATGCTGCGCTCATCGGGGTAGTATTTTTCTCCGCAGCTTACCAGCAAAGAATGTTCGCCGGTCTTGAGCGATACCGAAACGATGCCCTCCTTCGAAGCCTGCGCGCGGATTCCGTTGATAAGTACGGTCGCGTTGGCAGGCGTGAGCTGCAGGGTCAGATTGGCCTGCTGGGCGACAAGGGTTATCATGCGGCTCTGATCACCGTTGATAAAAACATGCTCTGTCGCGGTTTCATAGCCGGGGGCGGAAACGACAACCATCTGGGGGCCGCAGGGAACGCCCTCAACAATGACAGTGCCGCCGTGTATCTCCCGCGTTTGCTGCGCACCAACGGTTATATACGCCTTGGTGCGCAGGTTGCCGAAGCTCCCAAGACCGTTATCTTCGACAACGTTTATGGCCAGAGTGCCGCTCAGGTTTTTCTGCAGCAGGGCCTCAGTTTCATCTCGCGCACTGAGCTGCGTTTCGGCAGCACTGATAACCTCACCTGTTTCCGAATGGATAAGGCGGGCGTTTATACGCACCTTGCGGCCGACTTGACTGACCGTGCCGGTAACAACAGCCTGGGCGCCTGTTTTTTTGCCCAGCTCAGCTACCGTGGCTTTGTCATAATGCCAGTCCTGCTCAAGACGCTGCTGCGCCAGCACATCATTCATGCGGCTGCGCTCGATGATTTTCTCAAAACGCTTTGTTTTAAACAGCTGAGTAACCATCATTTCCGACATTGCGCTGCCGAATGCAGTATAGCGATCACCCGGGCCGACAAAGTCAAGTACGACAACAACAGGCTTGTGCCCGGCGGGCATCTGATCGGCCAGCTGCCGGGCGAGGTCTGCAGCGGCGCTGCGTTCCGCGCTTGCGCCCGGCCCGATCTGCAGGCCTGCGCAGCCCAGGCACAGGCTCAAAGTGATTAATACTGTAAGGATTCTGATAATGAGTTTGCGCATGCATATCTCCCTGTGTTTACATCCCCACCAGTTTTAATGTGGCTTGTCGTACCATATCAATTAATTCCCCTTCCGAGCAGGTACATTCTTCATATGCCCTTTTAACAACTCCGAGATTATCCCCCTTGGTTTGTATCAACATCAAAGAAATCATATACCGACTATCGAGCTTCGAAATGCTGCCGGTCACAACCTGACTGATATCCATAGCTCCTGCAACTTCAATAATGCACTTCGTATCATCACAGCCGGCTTTCATCTTTTCTTCCAGAAGGCTGTTAATTGCTGCAAGTGCATCCATTGATTGGACAGAACTGTAGCCTGAGAGAACATTGACAATCACATCGCTCAGAGCATCTGCTGTATTTTTTGAGACATTGCGGGCTTTCAATGATTTTACAACAAGACTATCGTGCAGGATGGCCGGAGAATTCCCATAACCCTTTGTTTTTGAATATTGACCGGTATCGCTTTTTTGCAAAGACGGCGTACTTCTTTGAGAGTAATAGGAACTACCACTGTCCGGCAGAGAAAATCTTTTATAAAAGGCGACGTCATCTGCTGGCGGCAATTCGCTGTTGATTTCTTGCAGAATTTGTTTGGATAAAAGCAAAACGCGTGGATAAAGATCTTCAGCAAGCCTATTATTAATCATATAATTAAACCACAAAGGGCGAGTATATTTCGATGAGTGTATTTCGTACTCTTTCGGCCCCCACACAGTCTCTCCAGTATAAGAGGAAATCAGCCTTGCCTTAATTTTTAATTCGACGCGACAGCCATAATCAAACGGGAGAGCAAAACCAAACGCATACATAACCAGCGGGCCATAAATGGATACGCCATAGTTAGTGTGAACATACCTCAGCCCACCTTCCATTAAGTCAACCTTAAGACGCACGGGAACTTTTGTCGTAAAATTATTTAAAGTTGAATTGATTTGTGCAGAATCTGCAACTGCACTTTTAAGAGTATCGGACAAAAGGTCGGCTACCTGTGTTGCAGGAGTAGACTGTTTAACTGTGGTATAAAACCATAAAGGGATAAGGGTTGCGTTCCTCAAGTCCGCATCCTTCTCTTTGTAATCAATATCAAAACCGGCATTATCTACTTCGACAACAACAGGCTTGATAATTTCAATTTTGGGTACCGCTTTTATAGGTTCAAGCTGTAAAGCGTGGCTTATGCAGGAGCTCGTCAAAGGTAGCAGCACCAGCAATAAAAATAAATTTTTCAGACGCATCGTTTTCTCCGGTAATTGTTCCGTTCTGTCTTTCCCCCTCTTTTTTAAAGAGGGGCAAGGGGAGATTTAAAATCCCTCCAAGGTATGGATGCCGGATCGGAGTCCGGCATGACAACCGTTTTTACCTTTGGTGTATTTCGTGCCTTTCGTGGTTAATCGCCTTACTCGCTTTGTGTTACCGTGTCCCCATGCACCTTCTGCATATATTCACTATGATTAAACCCTGGGCTTTTATCAACCGTATGGCATGACAGGCACAGGCGCTTGTCTGACACAGTGGCGACATTTTCTGATGACGCTTCCTGCAAATGCTCGGGCTGCACATCATGGCAACTGGCGCACTGCACCCCGGCAAGCTCCGGGGTTTTCTCCATTGTTTTAAAACCTCCTTCGCGGCCGTAGCCGGTTGTGTGGCAATACAGACACTCCGGATTGTTTAACCGGCCCGAGGCTTTCAGGCTCTCTATTGCGCGGCCGTGCGGGGTTTTTTCCCAGGCTGCATGCACTTCCGTATGGCACTCGCGGCAGGTGCCGGCTACGGGGTAATGATCCCACACAATCTGTGTCTGGTGGGGCTCCGGCAGTTTGATGGGAGATTTTTCCATTTCCCGTGCCACCAGATCATCCCATTCCTTTATCAGGGCAGCTACCTTTGCGTCCGCCGGGATCTGTTCAGTAAGGGGATTTAAATTATAGCTGTGACTGACGATATGCCCATCTTCAAACTGAAGGGTTATTTCCCCCAGATATTCGCCTTCTTTGCCGGCCTGCACAATCAGGGTATCGCCCACCTTCTCGGGCTTTAACGTTAACTCCTGGGAGTGGCCACCTATGATGACATCAACGCCTTTTACACGTTCAGCCAGTTGCCTGTCCTGCTCAAGCCCCTGATGGCTTACCAGCACCACAAGTTCGGCCTTGTCCCGCAAATAACTGACTTGGTGCTGCAGCTTGGCCACGTCTTCGCGCACGTCAATGCTCGCCTTGTTTTTCGCAGGGGTGAAGAAAAATGCCTTCGGCGATGCATAGGCGATTATTGCCACCCGTATGCCGTTGACTTCAAAAAAACGATAGGGCATGGCAAGCAGATAACCGGTTTCAGCATCGTAGATGTTTGAGGAAATAAAAGGCAGCTTCCGGGCGGCTATTAAATCTTTGAGATACTGCGGCCCGTAGGCGAACTCCTGATCGCCGATGGCAATTGCGCTGTATGCCATGCGGCGATAAGCTTCAAGCAAAATCTCTGATTTGCGGCGCGCAAACTCATTGTCGCTTGTGCCGAACATATCTCCCGCATCAATCACGAGCACACCGGGGTCTTTTTTGCGAAACTGCTCAATCAGATAAGCGCGCTGTGCCAAACCTCCAAACGGGTTTCCCGGACACCCGCAGGCCTGCAGGGTGTTATTAGCCGAGTTGGTGTGCAGGATGGTGATGGACTGCCGCCCTGCTTCGTCATAGGCGTCTGCTGTGATACTAACGGCCAGCATAAGCGCTGCCACAAACAAAAAAAGTTTTTTTAAACGCATCGTGCTCTCCGTTATTTCCGCTGTTACCCCTCTTTTCTAAAGAGGGGCATGGGGAGATTTGCAATCAAATCCCTCCCGACCTCCCTTTAAAAAAGGGAGGAGATAAAACCGTCATTGCGAGGCTGTCAGGCCATGGCAATCACATTTTTCACAAACACTGATACGGCAGCGCCACTACGTTGTCATCAAGTTGCATGGGACGCGCACACCGGCACACCAGGTATCCGCCGGTGCAGGCAGGGGCGTGATCGCGCACAAAATCAATCAAATGCCGCACGTCATGCCGGTCAGGCCGCTCGGTCCACTTTATTTCAATCGGCGTCAGCACTCCGTCAAGCTCAATGATACAGTCAATTTCAACGCCGCCCTTGGTGCGATAGTGATACATGCAACCCCGGCCCAGATAGCCCAGCCGCTTCCACAGTTCCTGAATCACCCACTGCTCAAAGAATTTCCCCGGCTGTGTGCGCACCAGCGGCAGGCCCGGCTCCAAGCCTGCCGCGGCGTGGCGCACACCCAGGTCGAAAAAATAGAACCTCGGCGTAGATAGCAGATACTTGCGGGGGCTCTTCGAAAAAGCACACACCTGAAAGCCGATGAACATATCCTCCAGCAGCGCGTAGTATGACTTCACGGTCGGCACCGATACGCCTGCCTGGCGGGATACGGCTGAAAAATTCACCTCCGAGCCTGACTCGGCTGCGGCCAGGGGCAAAAAACGCGCGAACGCGCCCCAGTCGCGCACAAGCGCCTCGCGTCTGATTTCCTCTTCAAGATAAATCTGAGTGTAGCTGGACAGCAGCTTTGCCCGGTCAGTTTCTGCGGCCGTGGCTATGCCCGGCAGTTCGCCGAATGCCAACCGTGTTTCAAGATCAACCCGGGGGAATGAATCACTCGTCGGAGCTTGTGCATCCGGTAATGAGGCAATACGCCCCGGTTCTTTGAGTGCCCCGGCCGCCGGGCGCTCGCTCAGCGTCAGGGCATGCAGGTGATGATACACGGAGCGGCCCGGAAGAAGATTGGCTCCACTTTGCCGAAGCTTGCGAGATGAACTGCCGCACAGCACAAAGCGCCACCTGCCGGGGTCGCCGTCATAGAGCGACTGTACGGCATTAAAAATTTCGGGCACGGTTTGGGCCTCGTCAACCACCACGGTCAGAGGGCCATCACTCGTGGGCAGTGCGCGGCACTCAGCGCTGAACGCGCCGGGCTGCGCAAGGTAGCGTGTGCGCTCAGCCGGATCTGACAGGTCAATCCACAGGGCCGCATCACGGAACACAGAGCGCAGCAGGGTTGATTTGCCGGTCTGCCGCGCGCCGAACAGGATCTGCACATAGTTTTTTTCCGACCACTGCCGGATATGATCTGAAAGATAGCGCCAATACATATAGTAGCTTTAAATTAAGATGGATATTTTAAATCTGTATTCAATTATAGATATAAAAATCGGTCTGTCAACCTCCCGCGGCCAATGCAAACCATCCTCCCTTAAAACCCGATTTTCTGTCCTGAAAAGTGGCTTCTAAGGCTTATTCTTACATATTTATTAAAATATTATCATTTTATTTCAAGTAGTTAAGCATAAAATCAGTGGCCCGACCTGGTCAGAATGATACTCCCTTAAAACCCGGTTTTCTGCCCTGAAAAGTGGCTTCCAAGGCTGATTTTTACATATTTATTAAAATATTATCACGTTATTTCAATTAGTTAAGCACAAAATCAATGGCCCGACCTGATCAGAATGGTTCGAAATCTTCAGTTTACAGTCTGTTACGTACAGCGCGAACATAAGCCTTGCCTGACTTATAGCTAAAGTAGCTATCACCATCACTAAAATCGACAAGACAGGCCTTGCGAATACTTTCGTTGTGTGTATATGACCAGTAGTCGGACGCCTGTGTGTCAGGAAAAAAACTTATATTAATTGTCGGATTGAACCTAAGATCAACAAGAGATTCAAGCTGTTGTTGCGTCGGTAAATACCAGTCCGAATAACCACCCAGTGATAAATCGGCACAATATTTTTTTGCTTCTTCCCAAGTGAACTTTTGAGGTTTTGTTACTTGTTGCCACATCAAGCCCGTCGTCTTGTCGAGTATTATACCGTTGCCGAGGTTACTATAGCGTGCAATTGATGCTGCCGGCGTGGTTACAACGGGTGGCGCAACTGCGGATGTACGCTGCGCCGATGCAGCAAGTTGAAGAGAAGATGTTTTACCGATAAGCTGGAGAGCGACACGCCTTGAAAGGGCAACCAGATCTTCATCAGAACAGCGGCACTCTTCCGAAGCGCGTTGAACCACTCCCAAATTCGCACCCCGTGTGCTGATGAGTTGCATGTTCAGGGTGTACAGGCTGCCGAGCTTTGATATGCTGCCGGTGGCAACCAGACCGATGTCCATGGCGCCGGCGACCTCGATCAGGCATTTGGTGTCGTCGCAGCCGGCTTTCAGTTTTTCTTCTACAACAGAGCTGAGCGCTGCCAAGGCGTCCATAGACTGCACGCTGTAGTATTCGCCAAGGGTGCTTTTAATGATGTCGGAAAGGGCTTTTGCCGTTACCGGGTCAACCCGCTGGGCCTCAAGATCACGCACCATAAGTTGGTCTTTGGCGTGGACGCTTGGAGCAGCCAACAGCAGCACAGCCAGCAGTAGTAGTGAAATTCTTTTCAGTTGCATCGTGTTCTCCATGATTAAATTCTTTTGACTTGACCCCTCTTTTCTAAAGAGGGGCATGGGGAGATTTGTACAAATCCCTCCCGACCTCCCTTTAAAAAAGGGATGGGATAAAAACAAACCCATGTTCCATGGGTCACATTGCAGTCATTGCGAGCCCCTTCGACCGGGCTCAGGACAGGCTCCGCGTGGCAATCTCGCTTTTCATTTTGTTCGTGGTTGTTCAGCCCAGGGAGTTAATCAAAACCCATGTCCGGGTACGGCTCAATCGCGGGTGCCGGATCATCGGGCTGTTGCAGCGTATCATGAGCACCCGACGCCGCGTCAGGTATAGGCAGCGATTCATCGCTATCTGGAACCTCGTCAGCCTGCTTTGGCGCGGTATCGGCATCCTGCCCTGTATCGGGTTCCTGATCCTGCTCGTCGATATCCCCACGCTGGTCAACTGTAAGCAACAGCACAGCGGCCTCGTCCGCTTCCTCAGGCTGCGGCACCGCAGCGGATTCATCCGGAACCGGGGTTTCAGGTAGGATCTGTTCCGGCTCAAGCAACACAACCGCTTCATCCTGCGCTGCATACTGCGGGGCGCTCACCACCGGGGCCTGTTCAGCAGCAAAATACTGTACCGTAGCGATAACTAAGGGGATGAACAAAAGCAGCAATACATAAAAAAGCATGCGCACAGGCAGCCCTGCGCCCTGCTCGGGGCGGGCAGCGATAATAGCCCAAACAAGAGCAGTCAGCAGTGTGAAAGCAGGCAGGCCGATACCGGCCCAGATTTGGCCTGCGCATGCCTGCAGGGCATAGTCGGCTGCCGTAGTAAAAATCCCTCCCAGCCACCCGGCACACAAAACACACAGGAAAAGACCAAAGGATAGAGGATATTTGTCAATTCGGTACAGGCGCTCGATAAGCCGACCGCGCGCATCCGGTGATGCACCGGCAGAAACGGGTTGCTCAGGGCCGGTTGCCGGCTGGGCAAGACACTCGAACAGATCCTGCAGCGTATCGACAAAGCTGAACGCAAGCTGCCGGCGGATATCCGGATCGAGCCGTTCAACATCGGCTATGTTCTCACACGGCAGGACTACGTGGGTTTTGCCCTGCTGCAGGGCCACAAAAACTTTCTCGGACACGTGACTGACCTTGCGGATACGTCCGTTGATATCAAGGCATCCGCTCATGACAAGCTCATCCGGCAGGCTGCGCTCCTCCAGAGCGGCATACACGGCCGCCGCCGCAGCCAGCGAGAGGCTGAGCCCTTCGCTAAGAAAACTTTCATGGGGCTGTGTCACCTGCACGGTAATAGAGCGCTCTGCCGCGCGGTGTTTTTTAAATTGCGGATTACTCTTAAACACAATGCCCAGGACATCCTGGATCATGCGCAGGGGCGGTGTAACGCCCACGCGCCGGCCGTCAATCTCGCGCTCGACCACCTGGCAGCCGATCACCTGCAGCATGGCAGGGGTTGCAGGGTCATCATACACATGGGCAACGCAGTCGAGGATCTGCCCCTGACCGCTGCGCGGATCGACCCCGATACCGGAAGCGCCACGGCTGCTGAGGCTGTGGCGGGAGGCCGCGGCCAGCAGCAGTGGCTCGGCGTTCGGCGCATGGGTCGCGGCGTAGGCCAGCGCGCGGCTGCGCGATATGCGGCAGCCGGTTTCGGTAAAACGCACATCCTGCCCGATCTGCGAATCTGCGTCAATAATCGCAACCAGCTCGCGCAGGCAGGGCGTGCATGCCGGATAGTGCTGCTCAAAGCGATCACGCTCAGGCTGCGGCATAAGAAGGTCGAGATAATCCGCACAGTGTTGAGGAGTGTACCGTGAACACTGCTGCGATTCTTCGGTCATGCCGAGCAGATCCAGGCGCCGGGCAAGCATGGCATCATACAGCTGCTTTATGATATCGCGCGAAGGTATCATCACAGGCTCCCCGGCCGCATGGTTAATGCAAAGCGTTCCATGTCACAAACCAGATACTTTCTGATTATTCGCATGCGTGCCATGCCCGGGACAAAGCACGGGCGCAGACGGGATCGGGCATGCTGTGCCGTTCACAATGAAAAGACGCAAAAAAAGTGCACTCATTACAATAATCCTGTCATGCAAGCAGCGCGTGAGCAAGCATCTTGCGGGCCCGGAAAAGCCGTGTGGCAATGACATTTTCCTTCTGGCCGAGAATGGCGGCGATCTGGACATTGCCGGGCGTCACCGGGCGGTTTCTGCCCGAAAGAATCGCAGCAAGGCGCTGTTCGTTTTTTTCAAGCTCCAGCCGCGCAGCGGTCGCGATCTCGTCACGGGCGCTACAGGAATTGGCCAGCATATGACAGCGGGCTTTCAGGCGCTCAACATAGGCGGCCGCAACGCGCAGTGCGGCCTCATGTCTGATATTGGCGGCATGTTTGCGAAGCAGGTCATCGAGCAGGCAGCTGAGCTCATCGCGCACAACCCCGGGGCTTACCGAGCGTTCAGCCGCGATGCGCAGCATGTCAGCCTCCCGCAGGAAATCCGCATGGAAAATTAAAGATACTTTAAGCGGGCACTGATAGATCCATTCAAGGGCTTCTATGGCCGACTGCACTGCGGCAAAAAGGTCTTCGTCATAAAGGCAGTCCGGAGCAGGGCAATCGGATGCGACGTTGTGCTCAAGAAGCGAGTCGCTGTCTGAGCGTCCGGTACTCTGCTGCAGCGAAAGCATGCTGCGTTTTGCGGCTTCATCGGCGCTGTTTTTTATGGAGCGGCGTGCCCGGGCGACATCGCGGGCCTTGCTGCGGCAGACCGTGGCCAGCCAGGCCTTCAGACGCTCAGGTTCGGAGATCGCACCCAGTTTTCGAGGATCAAGCAGGATATCTACGACCGCGTTTTTCGCCGTATCAAAGTCATGTTCTTCATGCTCAAAATCCACCAGCCGGAATGCCCGCAGTATCTGCCTGTCGATAAACTCGTTAAAGCGTTCAAAAAAAGACCGCCAGGCTGTATTATCGCCTGCACAGCAGCGTGCAACGAGCTCCGTATTTGTTAGGGAAGCGCCAGTATTCATAGAACGGCATCAGAAATCATATATCTGCGCTGCAATACTGAACCCAGTCTTGATTAGATTATGCAGTATTACCATATTTTTATTATTTTTAAAAAGGTTGTTTTGAGGGTCGTTACTATCAGCCAGAAAAAACCTGATGGGTTTTGTAATATGAAATCTAAAATTATTATGCGGTTACCCTCAGGCTCAAAGCGGACATTGCATGCCCGGCAAAGAGGACAATGCCGGACCGGGTGCAGCAAAGGGCCTTGTGCGCATAGCCTGCGATTGCTTCGCCGCTGAGCTCCTCGGAATGACTTCAGGAATTTTATACGGCCGTATCAAACATGCTCAACAGAAAAGCGCCGCGGCTTGTAGAAAGCTGCGGCGCTTCGTGTTCTTGAAAAACATCATTCGCTCAGGCAGGTATCACCTGCCCTGCGCAGTTACCACTCTTCGTCTTCCGGATAGTACCCCAGGAACTCGTCATACAGGTCGGTGCGGCGGTCGGTGTGCGGGTTGTTGAACGCCGACCAGTGGCGCATGCGGGCCGCCATGACATTGATCTCGGCAATAACCACTTCAGGCTTATCCGGATCAGCCGGTCCGGCAACGAAACCGCCGCCCGGATCGGTGATGCAGCTGTTGCCGATATACGTACATCCGCGTTCGGCACCGACACGGTCAGCACAAATGCTGTAAACCGAGTTCATCAGTGACATCTGCGAAGCCGAGGTTGCCGCCGTGGGCTTTTCCTTGGTCTGCAGCGGTTCAACCACGACCCAGTTGGTGCTGTCGCAGATGATGTCGGCGCCCTGGGCGGCCAGGATGCGGGTCACTTCCGGAAACCAGACGTCGTAGCACACGCGGCAGCCGATTTTACCAAACGGCAGGCTGAACACAGGAAAGCCGAGGTTGCCGGGCTCAAACCACATTTTTTCCTCATTCCACAGATGGGTCTTGCGGTAGGTGCCGATATAGCCTTCCGGGCCGACGACCACAACGCTGTTATAGAGGTGATTGCCCTCGCGCTCAGTGATGCCGGCGCAGATGTAGGCGTTATGCTTCTGGGCGGCCTTGATCCATTCCTGCGTGGTGGGGCCTTCAGGCACTTCCTCGGACAGGGCGAAGGCTTCCTCGCGGGAGTTGAAAATATAGCCGGTATTGCACAGCTCGGGAAGCACCATCAACCGGGCGCCCTGGGCGCCGGCTTCATCAATGATTTTCAGCGTGGCGGCGACATTATGATCCTTGTCGCCGATGCGGGGCTCCATCTGCAGCGCGGCTACTTTTACAAGGCTTTCCTTGCCGGGATCGCGTTCACCGGGATACGGCGGTACGGGAATCTGCTGGAATTTTGACATGGGTATTCTCCTTCCGTAAAAGTTTAATGGAACATCCGCTCAGCGGCCGGACGGGTGGTCAGCATGCCGCGCCCCCGGTTGAAGGGATCCTGGGTAAACCGCTGCCGGCACTTATTGCAGAGCAGGAATGACAGTTCCTGGTAGAATTCGTCATCGTAATTTTCAGCCTCATTATCAGCACATTCCTGCATGCTGAAACAGTTTTGGTCGCACTCCTCGCCGTCGCAGACCATGCCGGCCTCATCGGACACAACCTGTACATGCACGGTAAAACGCTCTGATCCCTCGGGCAGATACGCTCCGCAGCGATCGCAAAAACAATCTGACATGAAAAACGCCTTTCTCGTATAAACCAGATACCTACAGTGAGTATATTTCCTTACCCAGCGTCTGGACCCAGTTTTTCTGCAGCACTTCCTGGGCCTGCTCGATTTTGTCGACCCCGAGGATGACGATTGCCTGATCGCTCACGCGGCCCAGATACGGATAGAGATAATGAATATTGACACCGGCATTGCGCAAGGGGCGCACCACCGCATTGAGGCCTCCGGGATGATCCGGCGTTTCAACAGCCAGAACATCGGTCTCGTACGCCGACAGGTCCTGGCCTTTTAAAATATTCATGGCCTTCTCGGGATCATCCACCACGAAGCGCACCGTGCTGACCTCGGAGGTATCGGCTACCGATATCGCGCGTATGTTGACTCCTTCCTTGCCCAGCAGTTCGCTCAGGTCGGCCAACTGTCCGGGAACATTTTTCAAAAGGACTGAAATCTGTTTAATCACCATGGGCGTGCTCCTCAATAAAATGATATCCCCGCTCGAACGCTTCCTGGTTGGCCTTGAGCAGTTTTGCCTTGCCGGCCCCCAGGATGTCGGGCAGATGTTTCAGCATCCGGTCAAACGCCAGCAGGTTGCTGACCGCGATAAAGGCGCCCAGCATGATCATGTTGGCCACCTTCACATTGCCGATCTTTTGGGCAAGCTCGGTAATCGGAACTCCCCTGGTCTCGATATCGCCGCGCACGAATGCGGGCTCGACCAGTGAAGAATTATACAGCAGAAAGCCGCCTGAATGAAGCAGATTCTGGAACCTGGAAAATGACGGCTGATTGAGCGCCACCACAAACTCGGGCTCTGAGGCGATCGGCGAGGCGATTTCCTCATCGGATATGGTCACCGTGCAGTTGGCCGTACCTCCGCGCACTTCCGCGCCGTAGGACGGCAGATAGGTGACGAACCTGCCCTGCAGCATGGCGGCCTGGGCCAGAATCTGGCCGGTTGACAGCACGCCCTGGCCGCCGAATCCTGAAAAAATGGTTTTGATCAGCATGGTACCTCTTTTATCACGCCAAGCGGAAATTCCCTGGCCATGACCTCATCAATCCACGTGCAGGAAGCCACCGTATCCATGCGCCAGTTGGTCGGGCACGGAGACAGAATTTCAACCAGGCTGAAGCCCGCCTTCTTCTGCTGAACGCTGAAGGCTTTCCTGATCGCCTTCTTTGTCTTGATCACATTGGCGGGGCTGTTTACGGCGGTGCGCTCAAGGTACACCGTGTTGGCAAGTCCTGACAGAAGCTCGCACACCCTGATGGGCGGGCCCTCGCTTGCCGGGTTGCGGCCAGCGGGCGTGGTTGTGGTCTTCATGCCCGCAAGGGTCGTGGGCGCCATCTGTCCGCCGGTCATGCCGTAGACGGCATTGTTGACGAAAATAACCGTGATGTTTTCACCGCGGTTGGCCGCGTGCAGGGCCTCGGCCGTTCCGATCGCGGCCAGGTCGCCGTCGCCCTGATAGGAAAAAACCAGGTTGTCAGGCCGCACGCGCTTGATGCCGGTTGCCACGGCCGTTGCGCGGCCGTGCGGCGCTTCGACCATGTCGATATCGAGATAATAATAGGCCAGCACAGCGCATCCGGCCGGCGGCACGCAGATCGCGCTCTCGCGCAGTCCCATTTCATCGAGCAGCTCGGCGATCAGCCGGTGAATAATGCTGTGTCCGCAGCCCGGGCAGTAATGCATGGGCACATCGCGCAGTGACCGGGGCCTCTGATAGACTTTTTTCATTGCTTGCGTTTCCTTATCGCCTGATAGTAGCGTCGCGCAATGCTGCGGCCGAGCTCACGGGCCGACGGCACCACGCCGCCGGGGCGCCCGTAAAAATGGATGGTGCCCTGCCCCTCAAGCGCCAGGCGCACATCATCCACCATCTGGCCCGTGCTCATCTCGAACACGAAAAAATCCTTGATGGTCTGCGCGGCATCGCGGATCGCCTTGACCGGAAACGGGCTGACCGTAATGGGACGGATCATGCCCACGCGCAAATTGCTGTCCTCGCGACGCAGGCGGTTGATGGCCCCGCGCGCGATGCGGGCTGCTGTCCCGTAGGCGATCACCACCATCTCGGCATCATCGAGCATATAGCCTTCCCAGCGGGTTTCGCGCTCTTCAATGCGCTTGAATTTCCTGACCAGCTTCCAGTTGTGCTCTTCCATGTCCTTGGTATCAAGGATCAGCGACTTTACCAGGCGCGCAGGTCGTCCTTTTGCGCCGGTCAGAATATAGTCCTTCTCGGCCGCTTTTTTACCCTTGCGGGGCTTGGGCATCACAACCGGCTCCATCATCTGGGGG
>Ga0194127_10006204_pt1 | contig 13679 bp, 7 predicted proteins | sample TA2KigC100mmetaG_FD_148624 | JGI IMG/M metagenome (GOLD analysis project Ga0194127, IMG submission 148624) | Freshwater microbial communities from Lake Tanganyika, Tanzania - TA2015036 Kigoma Deep Cast 100m | ecosystem: Environmental > Aquatic > Freshwater > Lake | place: Tanzania: Lake...
CCAAGGAACGCGAGCTTCGTACGTTGGCGCGCCGGCCCCAGTTGAATTACCTGCGCGATTACCTGAACGCCTTCTGGGCGGCCCTCCGCGGCGCGAACTGGCGCGACCCCGTCCTCGGCTACCCCGCCTACATCGAGCCGGACCAGTGGATCGACTTCCACGTGCTCGAGGTCCTCAGCGGCAATGTCGATGCGCTGGTCCTGAGCACCTACTTCTATAAGCCGCGCAACGGCAAACTCCACTTCGGCCCGCATTGGGATTTCGACCGCGCCCTCGGCTCGACCGACGGACGCGACGCCAATCCGCGGACGTGGAACACAGGCCCTTTCTTTAGCGGCTCGTGGTGGTCGAAGCTCTTTACCGACAAAGACTTCTGGCAGCAGTGGGTCGATCGTTGGCAACACCTCCGCGCCACCTCCTTCGCCCGCGAACACATCGACGGCCTGATCGATCGCCTGGCCGCTGAGGTCTGGCTCGCCCAACCCCGCGAGTACCAGAAATGGCGCGTTGCCCCGCGCAAAGCCGACGGCCGCCCCGCCGGCACCTACGCCACCGAAATCCAGTGGATGAAAAACTGGCTCTCGAACCGCATCGATTTCATCGACAGACAACTCACTCAACCTCCGGCCTGGAGCGCCCCGGGCGGGCGTGTGCCTGAAGGGACCCTCCTCACCCTGAGCGGTCCGGCCGGCGCGGCCCTCTACTTCACCACCACCGGCGCCGACCCGCGCGCCCCCCAAGGCGGCCAGTCCATCGACAGCCAACTCTATGCCGGGCCCATCGAACTGCGCCAGAACACCCGCCTCGTCGCGCGCGCTTACGACCCCACCAAACGCCAACTCGGCGGCCCGCCCAGCGCTTCCTGGACGCCGTGGTCGGCGCCCGTCACGGTTACGTTCACCGTGACCCGACCGCCCCTCCTCGTCACCGAGTTGATGTACCATCCTCTCCCACCGCCCGCGGGCAGTCCGTTCGCCAGCGGCGATTTCGAGTTCCTCGAACTCCGCAACCACTCGCTCGTTGCGGTCGACCTCGCCGGCTACCGGTTCACGGCGGGCATCGACTACACGTTCGGCGCTGCCAGCTCCATAACCACGTTGGCTCCCGGCCAACGCCTGCTGCTCGTCAAAAACCAGGCCGCCTTCCTCTCCCGCTACCCGCCGGCCACCGCCACCGCCATTGCCGGCGAATACAGTGGCAGCCTTGATAACGCAGGCGAACGACTCGCCCTGATCGGGCCTCTGGGCGAAACCCTCTTCGACTTCGCCTACGACAACCGCTGGGCGCCGTTGGCTAACGGACACGGCTTTTCGATCGTCGCCACGGACGAGCAGATGCCCGCCAGCCGATTGGGCGAGCTCAGCGCTTGGCGACTCAGCGCTCGGCCCGGCGGCTCTCCCGGCGGCGCCGACGCCGCACCCCTCGCCCTCCCGCCAGTCTGCGTCAACGAGGCGCTGACCCACACCGATCCCCCGCAATCCGACACCATCGAACTCCATAATCCCAGCTCCGCACCAGCCGATGTCTCCGGCTGGCACCTCACCGATGACTTCACCGTCCCGGCCAAGTACCGATTCCCGCCAGCAACCGTCGTTCCCGCCGGCGGTTTCGTGGTCGTCGAGGCGGCGTAATTCGGGCCGCCCAACCCCGCTGGCTTCGGCTTGAGCTCGCTCGGCGATAGCGTGTTCGTGTTCGCCACTCAACACGGCGAACTGACCGGGTACTACCACAGCTTCGACTTCGGACCGGCCTTCAACGGCGTGAGCTTCGGCCGCCACCGCACCAGTGACGGACGCGAGGAATTCGTGGCGCAACGACACTCGACCCTCGGCGCCGCCAATGCCGGTCCTCAGGTCGGCCCGGTTGTCGTCTCTCAAATCATGTACCAGCCGCCTGCCTCGGCCGGCACCAATAACACCACCGACGAGTTCATCGCCCTCCGAAATGTCTCGGCTCAACCCGTGTCGCTCTTCGACCCGGCCCACCCCACGAACACCTGGCGCCTGCGTGGCGCCGTCGAGTTGGACCTCCCCCCCCACGTGTCCCTGACCGCCGGTGAGACCTTGGTCTGCGTCAGCTTCAACCCCGAGCTCGACTTGGGCGCCCTGGCACGCTTCCGCACCCGCTATAACCTTCCACCCACCTGGCGTGTCCTGGGTCCCTGGCGTGGCCACCTCGATAACGCCGGCGATGAGGTGCGACTCCTCCAGCCCGACACTCCCCAGGCGCCCCCAGCAACAGACCCGGGCTACGTTCCCTATGTCCTCGTCGAACGCGTCGCCTACCGGGGCGGCCACCCGTGGCCCCGCGAGGCACGCGGGTCCGGCCTTGCCCTCACCCGACACGATCTCTTCGCCTTCGCGAATGACCCTGCCCATTGGGTCGCCGCTAGCCCCAATCCGGACCTGCCGGATGCCGATCGCGACGGCCTTCCCGATCCCTGGGAACGGTCCCACGGGCTGCGCCCAGACACCGCCGACGGCGACCACGGGCCTGCGGGCGATCCCGACGGCGACGGCGCTTCCAATCTCCAGGAGTACTTGAGCGGCACTCGACCTCGTTTGGGGCGACCACCTGCGCCTGAGCGGCGTCGCTTCCGCGCCGGACCTCGTGGTCCTGACCTTCACGGCTCAACCCGGTATCGCCTACACCCTCCTCAGCCGCGACACGCTCTCGGCCGACACCTGGGTCTCCCGCGCCGCCTTCACCCCAGTGACCGTCCCAACCCTTCAGACCTTCCAAGAACCGCTGCCCCCAACCGCCCGCCTCTATCAGTTGCGAGTTCCTTAGCCTGGCCAACCCGAGACTTGATCCGGCTCGACCCGGACCTAAGATCGGCGCCATGAACCTCAAGCACACTGCCGGGCTCGCTCAGCCCCAGACCGACCGCTTCAGCTCGAATCCGGTCACTCGACGTGGCTTTCTGCTGAGGAGCACCCAAGCCGCCGCGGGGACGGCCGCCGCACTTTCGACAGGGGCCACGGTCCCGTTGGCCCGCGGGGCTGAACCCCCGCCCGGCGAGCGTCCTGCGGGTATGGGCACCGAGATGCCCTACGGAAAGCTCGGCGAGGTGAAGATCAGCCGGCTGCTGCTCGGGGGCAACCTGGTGGCGGGCTACATGCATTGCCGCGATTTGAAGTATGTCGGGGCCCTGTTCCGCGCGTATGTCACCGAGCAGAAATTGATGGAGACGTTCCAATTGGCCGAGCAACAGGGCATTAACACGGTCTTCGAGACCGGCGCCGAGTACGTCCGCAAATACAACCGCCAATACGGCGGCCGGATGCAGTTCATCCCGCACATCAAGGTCGAGCCCGGCCAGAGCGACGAGGCCCTCCGCACTCACATCCTCCAACAGGTCGATACCGGCGCTTGCGCATTGTACGTGTGGGGAGTCGCCGGGGATCGCTTGGTCCAGGCCGGCGCGGTGGAGCGCCTGGCCAAAGCGGTCGAACTCGCCAAGACCCAGAAGTTGCCCGTCGGCGTGGGCGGCCACTCGCTCCAGGTCCCCATGACCTGCGAGAAACACCGCATCCCGTGCGATTTCTACGTCAAGACCTTCCACAGCGATAACTACCCCTCCGCCACCCCCAAAGCGCTGCGCAAAGATTTCATGTGGTTGGACGGCGGCGAAGGTTGGTACGACAACATGTGGTGCATCAACGCCGAGGAAACGGTCGCCTTCATGCAGACCGTGACCAAACCCTGGCTCGCCTTCAAGGTGTTGGCCGCCGGCGCCATCTACCCCCGCGACGCCTTCCTCTATGCCTTCCGCAGCGGCGCCGACTTCATCGCCGTCGGCATGCTCGACTTCCAGATCCGCGAGAATTGCGACCTCACCGCCAAAGTCGTTCGCCTTACCCAAAAACGCGAACGCCCCTGGCTCGCCTGAACCGGCCCACTCGCCTCCCTCGCCGAACCTCCCGCAACCGCCCCCTCGGCTCGACGCTCTGCCCCGGTCCAGACCGTGGATCGGGCGGGTCAGTTCGCCCGCTCGGCCGGCGCTTTCCCTGCGCCACCAGCCTTCGACGGCCCGCCATCGGCGGCCGCTCCCAGCCGTTCGAGACAGGCGCGCAAGGCCGCTGCCACCTCCTGCGCCCGCCCTGCAGACCCACCCTCTTCGCCCAGCAAAGCGCGCGCGAGTTGGTCGGCGCCGATCCAGGTCGTGCACAGGTGGCCCAGCCACTTGTCGGTTGCCTGGCTCTGGCTGTAACTCAGGAGCGCCAAGGCTGCCTCGCGCTTGCGCCAGCTCGCCGGCAACACCCGAAAACCTTTCGCTTGAAAATACGGCACCGAAGGATAGGTCTCGCGCAACTCGTAGTGCCAGTCGCAAACGATAATGTCCTTCGGGATCCGGTCGATCGCCCCCGCCGTGCCGTTCCGGCTCGATTCCCACTCGCCGTACTTCATTGTGGCGTCATCCAACAACCGGTCACCCCACAACAACATCTCCACACCCTTGGTCCCAACCAAGTGCCGGTGGTAATCGTTCACCGCCCGGGCAAACAACGCGGCCGGATCTTGGCCCCGGCAACGCTCGCACTGGTCGTGTCCGATCAAAAACACCTCGTCCATCCCCACATGGAGCGCGTCTGCCTCGAACGCCTCCAGTAACTCGTCCATGAGCGCAAACACCACCCGATTCACCCCCGGATGTTGCGGACACCAACTTCGGCAATAGATGCCGGCGTTGTCCGGCGGGATCTGCGGCGTCTCGTCGAACTCGGGATAGCGCTTGAGCAACGGCTGCGTGTTCTGAGCCCAAGACTGGTGCCCGAGACAGTTGAAGAGCGGAATCAGCCGAATCCCGTGTCGGCGGCAGACGGCGGATAATTCGCGCGCCTGCGCCGCCGTCAGCGCGCCACCCGCCGCCAACTCGGGGTGTGACCGCCAGGCGAACCGGTAATTGACCTCGAACACAATCGCATTCACCCCCAGCGGCGCCAACACCTCGACAATCGCCCGTTGCACGACCGGCAACCGGCTCGCCTCCGGCGCCATCAAGTGCACCGCGCGCCAGAGCCCGGCCTTCGCTCGGTCCGACGTTGCAGCCGCAGCCGGCCGGACCGCTGCGCCGCCCACCTCCACCGCTCGCGCCGTCCCTCCCCCAACCGCCGCTCCTGTCTCCTGCGGACCGGTTCTTAACCCTGGTGAACTCTGCCCCGTTCCGCCTCCGGAAGCGCTCGGGCTCAGCCGTTTCACCCGGATGTTCCGATACCGCACGAACTGCCGCGTCAGATCGCCGCCCCCGTGAACTTGCAGGGCAATCCGACCCCGGTCAGGCAAGCGCTGCTGTGTGTCGCTCCATTCCATGATCTTGACGCCGTTGATCCAGGTCGTGATCGACGGCGGGTTGTTCACAATCCGAGCCCGCAACTCATTCCACTGGCCGTGCCGCCAGAAGTGCTTCCACGCCTCGGGCAAGATCGGCAGCGGCACCGCGTTTTCGCGAAGCGCGATCCGGTCCGGAGCACCGTCGAAGTTGTAGTTCCGAGAGCCAAAACCGCCAATCCCTTCGCCGTAGATGCCCATCAGATTGCCGCGCCCGTGATAGTCGATCATCGCCTGGTACGCCCGCCCGTTCTCCGTGCTCCGCAGGAACAGACCGCTGTCCGGGCCGAAGTCGTTGTTCATCTCGAGCGCCACCTCGAAGTCGCCGAACTCCTCGTCGGTAAGAATGATGCCGCCGTTTCCCGGGACATCTTGGCTGCCCACAATGGCGCCCTCCTCGACCACCCAACGACCGCCGCTCTTGTGGTCACTGGCGCGGCTGTGCCCGCTCTGCGCGCTCACATGCCACCCCTTGAGCGTCGCCCCATCGAAGAGGGACTCGAACTCCCCACTCGCAGCCGTCGGCCCCAAACCGACCGCAAGCCCAAGGCTGCCCACGTAACCCACGCGCCGCCACCACCCAACTCTGGTACTCAGTTTTCTCATGGGTCACTAGCGTGGTGTTTGGATGACCGCAAATCAAGCCCCGCCCGAGTCCCCGCCGCCACGCGCGGGCAAGATGCCCGCGCTCCCATCCCATCCCCAACGGAGAGCGGGCGTCTCGCCCGCTCCTGCGCAGCCACCAGACCTGCGCTCCCATCCCATCCCCAACGGAGAGCGGGCGTCTCGCCCGCTCCTTCCCAGCCACCAGACCTGCGCTCCCATCCCATCCCCAACGGAGAGCGGGCGTCTCGCCCGCTCCTTCACAGCCACCAGGCCCGCGCTCCCATCCCATCCCCAACGGAGAGCGGGCGTCTCGCCCGCTCCTTCCCAGCCACCAGGCCCGCGCTCCCATCCCATCCCCAACGGAGAGCGGGCGTCTCGCCCGCTCCTGCGCAGCCACCAAGCCTCTGAGCCCGTGAGGCTCGGCAAGTTCCCTGTTGACCGGCGGCGGGTTTCTGGGCGTCATGGGGCGTCGCCACCATTCGATAACCACACCGCGCGCCCGCTGCGCCCATGAAGACGAGTCTGCACCGAGCCAAGCCTGTGACCCGGCACGGGCCGTGTCTGGTGGCGGCGCTCCTGCTGGCCGTCGTCCCACTGACCCGAGCGCATACGTTGCCGATCAGCTACCTGACCGTGGTGCCCGGCGCGGAGTTTCTGCACCTGGAACTTACCCTCAACCCCTTCGAGCTCAGCTTCTTTTCCGAGCTCGACAAGAACCGAAACGCGCGGCTCGACCCGGCCGAACTCGAGGCGCATGAAACGACGCTGACTGCGCGGCTAACCGAGTGCTTACAAATCGCTACGGCACAAGGCCGCTGGAGCCCGGCCGTGGCGGGATTGGCCCTCGACCCGGACAGCCATCATTGCACCCTCCGGGCACACTACCCGGTCGATGTGCGCCACCAAGCCTTCTCCATCGAATCCAAACTCGCCGCGCTCACCAGCGGTTCGCACGTGACCCAAGTCACCTGCCGCGGCGTCGACGGCACGGAAGCCGCCCGCCTGGATTTGCTGTCGGCCAAAGTGACCTTCGGCGCCCGCCCTGCACCCCCAACCACACCCGCCCAGCCCGAACCGCGCACGCCCCGCCGCCGGCCAATCGCAGTCGGGCATTACGCCTTGGGCTTGTTTGTTTCCATCGCGTTGTTGGTGGGAGGAAGCTGGGTTTACGGCCGCCTGGGCCCTGGCCGCACCTCTCGTTCCTCGATCAAATCCGAACCATCCTTCCTATGACGCGAATCCCTATCCGGCCCAACTTCGATCGTTCGCCGCGCGAACCGGTGGCCTGCAACCGACCCCGGCACGGCTACCCGCGGGCATGGCTCTGGGCCGCGCTGCTCGCCACGGCCAGCTTGGCGTCGGCCAGCCAGACCACCCCAAACCCGCTCTGGACCATTGGCACACCAGACGGCGCCTCGATCGAGTTCGCCCCGGGCGCACGCCGTCAGTTGACCTACGCGATCGGCCAAAGCGTGGTGAGCAAGGACTTCGCCGGGCACCAGTCAGGCTCGATCGGTTTCGAGCCCGAAAGCTCGGGTGAGAAACCCTACACGATCGTGTTCGATCTGCCGGGCCCGCCGGCGGAGCAGTACCGGCTCGAGTTGGATCTCATCTATCGGTCCGGTGCGCCGGCGCGACTCCAGGTGAAAGTCAATGAGCGGCTGGGGATCTTCCCCGTCCGCCACCAACCCAAGGCCAGTCGAGACGGCGAAGAGGCTAACGCCATGTTGCTCGCTCGCCAGCGTCTCGTCGTGCCGATCGCTGGCGCGTGGCTGCAACCGCAAGGCAACCGCATCACCGTGGTGCCACTAGGCCTAGGCGGCCTGGATTACGACGCCTTGACCTTCCGGCCAGGCGCAGCCGACCCGGAGCCCATCCGGCTCGAGCCGACTGTCTTTTTCAAGCAGACCGAAGCTGGCTTGGTCGAGGTGTGCCAACTCGAGATCCCGTTCCACCAACCAATCGCCGCAGGAAACTACACCCTCGAAGTCGGCGCACAGACGATCGCGCGGCGGCTGAAGACCGGCGCATTCGACTTCGGCGTTTGGACCGAGCTCATCGAGCTGCCGGCCCCCCTCGCCGCCTCGACCGCCACCATCGAGGTCGAGCAGGACGGGTCGACCCAGCGGGTGACGCATCCCCTGCGGCCGGCCAAACAATGGAAGGTGTTCATCTGCCCCAAGGTGCACAACGACGTCGGATACACCGACCTCCAACCGCACGTGAACGAGTTGGACAACCGCAACACGGACACGGCCTTGGACATCATGACCCAGTTCCCCTTCTACAAGTTCAATTTCGAAACGTCGTGGTTAGTGGACAACTACCTGGACTGCCGACCGCCGCGGCTGCGCGAGCGCTTCTTCGAGTTTGCCGGCCGCCACCAAGCCGCCCTGAACGTGTTTTACCTCAACCTCATGACCGGCCTCTGCTCCGGCGAGGAGCTCTATCGAGCCTTGTACTTCACCCATCGCCTCCATCGCGAGCGCGGCAGCAGCTTCGACTTCGCCTGCCTGACCGATGCGCCCTCCCACACCTGGTTTCTTCCCACGCTCCTGACCGATGTGGGAGTCAAGGCCTTCGCCAACGGCAGTAACCAAACCCGCGCCCCCATCCTCCACTTCAGCGACTTGAACGAGAACTCGCCCTTCTGGTGGGAGGGCCTCAACGGCGAGCGCATCTTCATGTGGTACGCCCGCAGTTACACCCAGTGGAAACGGCTCACCGGCCCGGACTTCCTCAACCGCGCCGCCAGCGTGGATTACCTGCGTACCAGCGTCCCGCAGTTCCTGACTCAGTTCCTCCGCCCCGAGTATGCCCCCGACGCCGTGATGATCTACGGCGCGTATGTGGACAACGCCGCCATCCCCGACACCGGCGAAGCCGAGCTCATCGAGCAGTGGAACCGCGAGTTTGCGTACCCCAAACTCATCGTGGCGACCGATGCGGAGTACTTCGCCTACATCGAGCAGGCGTTCGGCTCGCAACTGCCCGTCTACCGCGGAGACGCCGGCGCCTATTGGGAAGACGGCGTCGCCTCGACCGCAGCCGCCACCCGGCTCAACCGCCACACGCATGACATCCTGCCCGTGGCGGAGACCACCGCCAGTCTGGCCACCCTTTTCGATCCGCGCGAACGCTACCCGGCCGAAGACTTCCGCGCCGCCTGGAAGCAAGTCCTGTTCTACGACGAACACACCTGGGGCGCCCACAACAGCGTCAGCCAACCCGGACGCGAGTTCGTCGAGCGCCAGTGGGAAATCAAAGAGAGCTACGCTACCCGCGCGAACCTGGACGCTCGCACGCTCTTGGCCCGCGCCTGCAACCGCCTCAGCCAACAAATCGCCGTCGAAGGCGACACCGTCCTCGCTTATAACTGGCAAAACCACACCCGCAGCGAGCCGCTCGAAATCGAAATCGACTCCGGCCAATACCTGGTCGACCTCGCCACAGGCCAACCCGTCCCCCTGGACGTGATCCTCGAACGCGACGGCTGGAAACGGGTGCGGTTCCTGGCCGAACAAGTGCCCGCCTTCGGCTACAAAGGCTATGCCCTGCGCAGCCTCGATCCCCCCAAACTCGCCCGGAACCAGCCCGTCCCCGGCGCCACGATCGACGGTCGCTACTACCGCTTAACCGTCGACACCCGCACAGGCGGCCTCCAGAGCCTCGTCGACAAGACGGACCAACGCGAGTTGGTCGATGCCCAGGCTCCGTATGCCCTCAACCAATACCTCTACGTCAGCGGCGGCGAGAACTCCTTGATCCTCAACCACACCTTCGGCACCCCGCCCGCCCAACTCACCGTCGAAAGCCCCACCGCGGCGGAGATCGTCGAACACGTGCGCACCCCCCTGGGCCAGCGCCTGCTCGTCGTTGCCCAGGCCAAGAACACCCCCAGCGTGCGCAGCGAGTACCTCCTCTACGACGCGCTCCGCCGCGTGGACATCGTGAACACGGTGGTCAAGGAACCCACGCGCGCGAAAGAGGCGGTCTACTTCGCCTTCCCGTTCGCCGCCCAGCAACCCGTCTGCGCCTACCAACTCCAGCACGGCTGGTGCCGACCCAACCAAGACCAACTGCCCGGCGCCTGCCGCGAGTGGTTCACCCCCCAGAACCTCGTGCACGTGCACGACGCCGGGTTCGACGTCGCTTGGGCCACCCCCGACGCGCCCCTGGTTTGCCTCACCGACATCAACCGCGGCCGCTGGCCGACCCACCTGCCCATCGCCAACGGCCACGTCTACTCCTACGTGATGCACAACTATTGGTTCACCAACTACCGCGCCGAGCAAGGCGGCACCTTCAAATTCCGCTACTCGATCGCCAGCGGCGCCGGGCTCACCCAAGAACAACTCGCCCGCTTCGACGCCGACATCCGCAGCCCCGTCTTCGCCTATCCCTTTGTGTCCAGCTTCTCTGCCGCCGTGGCGAAGGCTGGCCGCCCACTCCCCGCCGCGGGCGGCGCGTTCCTCAAACTCGACGCGCCTCATCTCCAAATGGTCGTGCTCAAAGAGGCCGAAGACGGCGACGGTTTCATCCTGCGGTTCCGCGAAGTCGCGGGTCGCCGTGGCGAGGTGACCTTCGAGTGCCCAACCCTGACGCTCACCGAGGCTCACCTGTGCAACGGTGTCGAGGTCAACCAGCGCCTCCTGCCCTCGACCCCGCACACCGTCAAGGTCCCCTACCAACCGCAGCGATTCACCACCATCCGACTCAAGGCCCAAGGCGCCCTGTGAGAGCCGTCGACCCGTCCGCGGCCGACTGAGCCTCCTTCGGCACGCGCTGGTTCACCCAGCCCTCGTCATACTGCACAAACCCCGCCTGGCGGTAGAGCCGTACCGCCCCCGGATGATCCCACTCGCACGTGTGAAGCCAGATCCGCTCCGGCCCGTACTGCCACCCCCAGTCGAGTACCAACCGCAAAAACTGCTTCCCCAGGCCGCGCCCCGTGTAGCTCGGGTGGAGGCCGAAGTAGACCAACTCGATCTCGCCCGCGACACGCCGATCCAGCTCCGCATACCCCGCTTGCGCCCCGGCCAGGCGCAACTCGTGCACTTCCACCAATGGATCCGCCAGGAGCTTGCCGAGTTGGACCGGCGCCATCAGCCTGCGGTCGACCCATCGCCAGGCGCGTCCCACGGCATCGTACACCTCGAGGTACCACTCCACCGACGGCTGTATGCGCCGGCACACCTCCAAACCCGCAGCGACACTCCCGCCGGCGGCCGGCGCTGCCAGCACAGGCTGACGCTGCTCGAAATAATAAGTCCGCACCGGCACAGTGGTCACAGCCACGCATTAGACCAGCCAACGCGATCGCGCGCCAGTAAAACGCAGCCGCGCCCGACCGCCCAACCACACCCCGCACCGCAGCCGGCGCTCGACTTCCGCCCCACCCGTCGGTGATCGTCGTCTCCCTATGCGCGCGATTGTGTACGACGAGTTCGGTGGCCCACTCGAACTTCGCCAGGTCCCCGATCCCACCCCGCCCACCGACGGCGTCGTGATCCGGGTCCACGCCACCGGCATCTGCCGCAGCGATTGGCACGGTTGGATGGGTCACGACCCCGACATCCGCCCGCCGCATGTCCCCGGCCACGAACTGGCCGGCGTGGTCGCGGCCACCGGCGCCGGCGTCCGGCGCTGGCGCCCGGGCGACCGTGTCACGGTCCCCTTCGCCGTCGGGTGCGGCGTTTGTCCCGAGTGCCAAGCCGGACACACGCACATCTGCGACGACTATTTCCAGCCCGGCTTCACCGCTTGGGGGTCCTTCGCCGAGTTTGTAGCCATTCGGTATGCGGACGCCAACTTGGTGCGATTGCCCGATACATTGGGCTTCGTCGAATCGGCAAGTCTGGGTTGCCGCCTAGTCACCTCCTTCCGCGCGGTCGTCCACCAGGGCCGGACCCGCCCCGGCGAATGGGTCGCCGTCCACGGCTGCGGCGGCGTCGGTCTGGCGGCGGTGTCGATTGCCCACGCCCAAGGCGCCCAAGTTGTCGCCGTCGATGTGCGCACGGAAGCCTTGCGCTGGGCGACCTCACTCGGCGCCAGGCACACGCTCGACGCCCGACATACCCCGGACATCGCCAGCGCCATCCGCGACCTGACCGGCGGAGGCGCCCATGTGTCCCTGGACGCGCTGGGCAGCCGCGTCACGTGTTACAACTCGGTCGCTTGCCTGCGCAAGCGAGGTCGGCATGTGCAGGTGGGCTTGTTGTTGGCCGCAGACCGCGATCCGCTCGTGCCCATGCACCTCGTGATCGCCCGCGAACTCGAATTGCGCGGCAGCCATGGCCTGCCGGCCCATGCGTATCCTCCCCTGCTCGAGCTTATCTGCTCCAGCCGGTTGGCCCCCAGCCAGCTCGTGCAGCGCACGATTTCCCTCGCGGAAGCCGGCCCGGCCTTGGTTGGCCTGGGCCAGTTCAGCGGCCTGGGAGTCACCGTCGTACAGATCGAGCCCAGCGGCCAGGGCGCCCAAAGCACCCCGCGCCCTATCGCGGACGGATAACCCGCCGCGGCGACTCAGGCCTCAGCCCCAGAGGTCTCTCCCCCGCGTCCCAGCTCACCCTCACCCCTCGCTCTGGTCGCCACGCCCCTTAACCAAGGTCGACCGCGACAGCTCACGCAAGCGCCGATCCGCCGTCCTGGCAATCTCCGCCAGCAACTGCCGTTTCTCGAGCTGCAACTCCTCGCGCTCGGCGCCCGCCACCGACACAAAGGCGATCGTCACGCGCAAGCCCGTCTCCGGAAACGCGTGCACCTCCTCGTGCGAGCTCGTCCGATCGCCAACCAGCCCCGCTGCCCCGCTAGGCACCAAGACCAACGTGTCGTCTCCATTCCGTTCCCAGCGACAGCTCAGACCCTGGCCCCAAGGCCCCGCCGGAAGCTTCACCGCTAACGCCAGCTTGCCGTACTCGGCAGCGGCACTCCGAAACAGCTCGACCAGTTCAGCCGTCGTCTGGGCCCGGCGCAGCTTCGCCTTGGTCATCTCGGCATAATGATGGTGCGCGCGGTAAAGTTCTCGCTCCGCCCGGCTCTTGCGCGAGGTCGCCGTGCCCACATAACCCAGCGAGCGCAGGCCCCAAAGAACCATGGCCAGCAATAGCACAAACAGGATCCCTGCCCAGGTCAGCCGCTTGCCAACCACCGCCAAGGTGCAGGCATTGAACAAAACGCATACCCCGCACAACAGCAGCACCGTCTGGGCGTGATTCCAACCCAGGTGCAACAACCGATGATGAATGTGGCTGGCGTCGCCCGAGAACATCGATTTGCCCCGGAGAAACCGCCGGGTCATCGCCAGCAGCGTGTCCAGAATGGGATAGCTCAACAGCAAAGCCGGCACCAACAACGAGGTCGCCAGTTGCCCCTTGCCGCCCGCCACCGCCGAGGCCGTCGCGAGCGTCATCCCCAGAAACATGCTCCCGGTATCCCCCAAAAACACCCGCGCCGGGCTCCAGTTGTGCGGCAGAAAACCCAAGCACGCCCCCGCCATCGAGACCAACACCACCGCCAGGAGCGTCTTCCCGTTGATGGCGGCAATAATCGCCCCCGTCAACGCCGTTAAGAAACCCACGCCGGTGGCCAAGCCATCGATGCCGTCGATCAAGTTGAAGGCATTCGCCACGCCCACCAGCCAAATCACCGTCACGATCGGCCCGAGCGTGCCAAGATGGAAGCTCCCCACACCCGGTACTTCAATCCCCTGAAAGACCACCCCAGACGCCACAATCCCAAGC